>ENA-OQCO01000353-OQCO01000353.1-human-gut-metagenome-genome-assembly--contig:-NODE-353-length-26245-cov-7.607167_pt1 | contig 26245 bp, 18 predicted proteins | sample MGYA00242500_ERZ504582 | MGnify/ENA primary metagenome ERZ504582 (study PRJEB26092, sample SAMD00036346) | human gut metagenome | host: Homo sapiens | study: EMG produced TPA metagenomics assembly of...
GAGCCGATCCCTGCTACAGAACACAACTACGAAAGTTCTGTGACGACAGCGGCCGCCTGCACTACAGACGGCGTTCGTACCTATGTCTGCAAGAATGACAGCAGTCACACCTACACAGAGCCGATCCCTGCTGCAGGTCATAATCTTGAAAAGGCAGAAAAGAAAGATGCCGGCTGCACGGAAGCTGGATATGAAGCCTACTGGAGATGCCAGACTTGCAAAAAGCTTTTCTCAGACGAAGCTGGGACTGTGGAAATCATCAATCCAATAGAGATCAAAGCGACAGGTCATGATCTGAAAGCAGTCAAGAGAAAAGAAGCCGGCTGCACAGAAGATGGACACGAAACATACTGGAGATGCCAGACCTGCAAAAAGCTTTTCTCAGACGCAGCAGGAACCGTGGAAATCAGCAATCCGACAGCGATTAAAGCAACCGGTCATAATCTTGAAAAGGTAGAAAAGAAAGACGCCGGCTGCACAGAAGATGGACACGAAACATACTGGAAGTGTAACACCTGCAAAAAGCTTTTCTCAGACGAAGCAGGAACCGTGGAAATCAGCAATCCGACAGCGATTAAAGCAACTGGCCATAATCTGAAAAAGGTAGAGAAGAAGGATGCTACTGCTACAGAGGAAGGAAACAGCACATACTGGTTCTGCGATAAATGTAATAAGTATTTTAGTGATGCAAAAGCAGAAACTGAAATAAAAAAGGAAGACACAGTGCTTGCAAAACTTTCTACAGTAAACAAAAAGGAAACAGAGGCATCTTCAGCAAAGACAGCTAACGCAACAAAGGTGACCAGTACAACGGATAAAACAACGAAGTCCTCTCCAAAAACTGGTGACAGTACAGATGTGCAGTTATATGTGATTCTTATGCTCGTTTCAATAGGTGCTGCTGCAGGAGCTGGCGCTAAGAGAAAGCTTAAGACCCAGCGGTAATGACTATAAAGAATTAAATTTAAAATAACTTCTATATAACGAAGGGGCTGTTCTCGACAGCCCCTTCGTTTTTGTTTTATTTACTTTTCTTCAGAATCCTTGTCTGCAACGGAGCCATGACTTCACTCTCTGTTCCATAAAGCAATTCATACTCTGCCGGAACCGGAACAGCCTGTGGCTTACGCGCATAGTTCTGGATGAAGAGATATTCGGTATCCTCGTTTTCTCTTACTGTTACAGAAACTCCTTCCGGAATAATCTCTATTGGAGATTTCAGACCTGCTTCTGCTGCTACTCTGCCATAGAAATCCTGGTAGAATCCAAGCTCCATGTCCGCGCATACATAATATACATGGCCTTTGCCAAATGCCTTGTGTGTCAGCACCGGATATCCCTGATAGAAGTCTTCGCCATAACGCATCAGCACTTCTGCATCCGAAACCTTGACCAGTTCGCAAAGGTTTTTGCAAGTATATACATTGCTGATTCCAAGATGACTTCCCGCCTCCGGGATCGCATGATTTTCTTCCCAGTCATAGAGCGCATCTGTCTCTGTGCTGCGGAGTCCCGCCACATCCATAAGCCCATATGGAGTTCCGCCAAGGAAGCATCTGTCAGTACCATCAACCAGTCCTGACCAGTAAGAAAGCACCAGAGTTCCACCGTTTTCCACATAAGCACGAAGCTTTTCTTCGTATCCATCTTTGAACATATATGCCATCGGAGCCGCCAGAACTTTATAATCGGAAAGGGAATGTTCCATTGCGATCACATCCACATTCAGCCCCTGTTCTCTCAGAGCACGGTAGTTTTTCTGGACTGCTTCGCGGTAGTGCATATCTACATTTCGTGGTCCCTGCACATCAGCGATCGCCCAGTCGTTCTCACGGTCATAGAGAACAGCCGCCTGCGATCTCATGCTGGTTCCAACCGTCTCCTGGATCTGCTCAAGAGCCTCGCCAACCTCTGTTACTTCGCGGAAAACGCGGGTATCATCTCCGCCATAATGATCGATCACTGCACCATGGAACTTCTCCGAAGCTCCCTGGCTCTGGCGAAGCTGGAAATACAGCACGCTGTCAGAACCATGTGCTACAGCCTGGAGAGATGCAGCCAGATGCATTCCCGGTTTTTTAAGTTTGTTGATCGGTTTCCAGTTCGTTGCAGACGGACAGGATTCCATAAGAAGGAATGGTTCCTTCCTGATACTGCGCATCAGATCATGCTGCATTTCCGCATCAACTGCAGTAAGATATTCTTCTTTTTTGTGCCAGCTTGGATAATTATCCCAAGATACCACGTCCAGAACATCCTTGAATTTTTTGTAATCCAGACCGTCATAATCATACATCAGATTTGCTGTTACAGGCAGTTCAGAACCACCCTCGCGGATCGCATCAACCTCATTTTTAATGAAGTCGATCGTCTGGTATGTCACAAATCTCTTCCAGTCAAGCTTCAGTGCATGAAGTTCATTTTCGCCTTTAGTTGACGGACTTTCAATCTGGTCAAAGCTATTATATCTATGGCTCCAGAAAGTAGTACACCAGCGTCTATTAAGGTTCTCGATCGTGCCGTATTTTTCTTTCAGCCATTCACGGAACTTTGCCTGGCAGAGCGGGCAGTGGCATTCTCCGCCAAACTCGTTGGAGATATGCCACAGCATAACTGCCGGATGTCTGCCAAATCTTTCAGCTAATTTCTTATCAATTGCATGAACTTTTTCTCTGTATACCGGAGAGGTAAAGCAGTGATTATGTCTGCCTCCGAAGAATCTTCTGGTTCTGTCCGGATCCATACGAAGAACTTCTTCGTACTTGTCTGCCATCCATTTTGGTCTTGCTCCTGACGGTGTTGCAAGAATAGTATGGATGCCCTCTTTGTAGAGATTATTGATAATTTCCTCTAACCAGTCAAAGTTATATTTTCCTTCTTCTGGTTCAAGAACTGCCCAGGAAAAAATTCCTACTGATACAGTATTGATGTGTGCTTTTTTGAAATATTCAATGTCTTTTTGAAGAATATCCGGGCGGTCAAGCCACTGTTCTGGATTGTAATCTCCGCCATGAAGATAATTTCCGTATTCCATCTTTTTTGCCATTTTTTCGCCTCTTAAAGTCCTTTAAATACAAAGGAAAATTCCATCTTTTTGTCAGTTTTGAGTAAATATTCTTCGTGTGTGCGAGCACCCCAGCTGTCGTCACCACCGATTCCCATCTGGTCTTTTGCGACACGTACAACGGTATAATGAACCTCCGGAAGTTCGTATGGATGCATTGCGTTTTCCATCTCATGTGGAGTGTATGGAAGTGCAGAGAACATCATTGGGCCATTGTTTTCGTCCATTTCAAAGAGCATTCCTCTTCCCTTGCGGTCGGTTACTTTTGCCCAGCGAACTTCTTCTTTTGCGCCACATTCCTGCGGTACCATATATCTTGCAATATTATCTGCAACCATATTTGCATAAATACCAAGTTTTGCACCTTTTTTACGATCAGAATAGGTCTCTGCCTCGCCAAGTCCATACCATTCCACACGGTCATAATCTGCGTTGAATTTGAAGATTACACCGAATTCCGGCATATCACCGAGTTCCTTAACAGGGTCATACGTAAGAGTTGTTTTCACTCTTCCATCACCGAAAACTTCATAAGAAAGCTTGCATTCGCTGGTCGGTGTAGTCGGCATGATGTAGGTATAAGCTACTTTTACAGACTTCTCATTCACTTCTACTTCTGGCATATTTGACGGGCCATACGGTTCCTTGCGGAAGTCTTTGTGACTTAAGTACATGCTGGCAAGTTTCCACTGTCCATAGCGCATTCCCATAAGATTTCCACAGTCATTGTCGGTTGGTGCACGCCAGAAATTTGGCTTCGGAATTGCCTCGATCATCTCTTTTCCGGCATATTTATAAGATACCAGACCACCGTTTAACACAGAGAAAAGCACTTCAAAGTGTGCGCCTCTGACACCGATATTGTGTGTGCTGCGGATCACTTTTACACCTTCCGGGCAGGTCTTTTTCGGTTCTTCAACCTGGTATACATACTGTCCAAAAGCCACCTCATGTCCTGCTTCTGCCCATGCTTTATCTTCTTTCAGATGGAAGGAAACAGTCACCGTATATTCGCCTGGTTTCTCTTCTTTTGCAAGCGGAAGTACATAAGTTTCTTCGCTTAATGGAGCAACTGCAGTTGCAAGAGAAGCCTTGTGGATCACTTTGCCATTCTTTGCAACCGTTACTTTGCAATCAAAAATATCTGTGCTTACAAACAGGTTTTTGTTGATGACTTTTACGCTGTCTGCACTGACTTCTGCAGTGATATTCTGGTAGTTGAATTTGACTTCCTGCATCTTTGGAGAAGCATCTCTGTTTCCGCCGTATGCGATACCATTTCCACTGAAGTTGTAATCTGTCGGACGTTCTCCGAAGTCACCGCCGTATGCCTGGAATTCTTTGCCGTAGCGGTCTTTTTTGTAGATAGACTGGTCAATATAGTCCCAGATAAATCCGCCCTGATACTTCGGTTCTGTGTCTGCCAGATCTGTATATTTGTGCATTGCACCGCAGGAATTTCCCATTGCATGGGTGTATTCACAGCAGATAAACGGCTTGGAGCTGTCTTTTGCAAGGAACTCTTTGATTGCCTCTACGGATGGATACATCTGACTTTCCATGTCACTGGTATCGTTATATCTACGGTCATGGCAGAGACCTTCATAATGAACCAGGCGAGTCGGATCTTCCTTGTGGAAGAACTGTGACATTTCAAAAATATCCTTGCCTCCGAAAGACTCATTTCCACAGGACCAGATCAGGATCGCAGCGTGGTTTTTGTCTCTCTGGTACATGGAATTTGCACGATCAAGCATCATATCCAGCCATTCCGGTTTGTCATGCGGCACAACATAGGTGTAATCCTTCGTAAATTCAGCAACATCCCAGGAACCATGAGATTCAAGGTTTGTCTCATCGATCATATAGATTCCGTATTCATCGCAGAGCTGATAGATCAGGGATGCATCCGGGTAATGGCAGGTACGGATTGCATTGATGTTGTTCTGTTTCATGATCTTAAGGTCTTTGCGAAGCTCTTCTTCGGACACGTGTCTTCCACTCACAGAGCTGAATTCATGACGGTTTACGCCCTTGAATACGATACGTTTTCCGTTCAGTGTCATGATACCGTCTTTCATCTCAAAACGACGGAATCCAACCTTCTGCGGAACTACTTCCTGAAGTTCTCCTGCCTCGTTATAAACCTCTAAAACAAGGTCATAAAGCTGCGGATCTTCTGCACTCCAGAGTACCGGATCTTCTACTTTCCAGGAATAAATTTCCTCTCCGTCGAGTGCTTTTTTATCTTCGATCACGGTCTCTCCATCTTTGGAAAGAGTGATCTTTACTGTACCTTTGCCCCAGGTATCTGTTCCGATCTCAAGTGCCGCTGTACTTAAAGTTTCGTCCGGGATTGCACGGATCTGAAGGTCATAAACATGAACCTCCGGCACGGTATAAAGATAAACATCTCTGTAGATCCCAGAGAAACGATAGAAATCCTGGTCCTCGCACCAGCTGCTTGCTGTCCATTTGAATACCTGTGCTGCGAGTTTGTTTTCACCTTCTTTTACATACTCGGTCAGTTCAAATTCTGACGGTGTAAAGGAGTCTTCACTATATCCTACAAACTGTCCGTTGAGCCATAATGCAATGCCGCTCTCTGCTCCCTGAAAAGAAATAAAGAGACGTTTTCCCTGCATTTCTTCCGGCACTTCGAAGTATTTCACATAGCTTGCAACCGGGTTAAAGTGCTCCGGAATCTCACCCGGATGAATGTCTTCGTGACCTTCCCACGGATACTGTACGTTGGCATACTGAGGTGCATCATATCCTTCCATCTGGATATGTGCCGGCACGCGGATATCATCCCAGTCCTTGCAGCAATAGTCTGCTTTTTCAAATCCCGGGATTGCACTTCCGTAGTTGCGGGCATAGTGGAATTTCCAGATTCCATTGAGATCGTAACGGAAAGACGTTGCTTTTTCCTGCGCTTCCTCTCCATCTCTGTAATATGTATGGTCAGAATGCGCATCCATTCTTCTGTCCTTAAAATACTGTGGATCCTTTACTAAAGAATAATCAAAAGTTTTCATTCTTATCCTCCTGCGTTATTATTTTTAAGCAAAAAAGGATGCCGCATAATCTGTCTGGGACATATTACGCAATATACCCACAGGCCCAAGCAGCATCCTTTTATTAAATTCATTGTTTACTTAACCGCACCGGTAATACCTTCTGCGAACTGTTTCTGCAGTACGAAGAATACAATCATAGTCGGGATGGAACAGAACAATACGCCGCACATCAGCATACCATAGTCTGTTACATAACCTGTGATCAGGTTAGCGATCAACATTGGCATTGTCATTGCCTTATTATCTGTCATGATTACCTTCGGCCACAGGTAAGAGTTCCATGCGTTCATGAAGGTAATAACAGCTGCAGCTGCATATGTTGATTTCATGGTAGGAATGAACATCTGGAAGAAGATCCTTACTTCGCTCAGTCCATCAATACGAGCTGCTTCGATAATATCTACCGGGAATGATCTTGCGTTCTGACGGAACATCATGATCATAAATGGTGTAGAAATGATTGGAAGGATAAAACCAACTGCTGTATTCAGAAGTCCTGCTTTGGAGAACATTTTGAACAACGGAACCATGGTTGCAACCTGCGGAACCATCATTGCAAGAAGCAGCACGGAGAACAGTCTGTCTTTTCCTTTGTCATGATAAACTTCAAATCCATATCCTGCGATAGAGCAGATCAGAAGACAGATCACTGTGGTAAGGATTGCATAGAAAAATGAGTTTCCAAGTGCTCTCCACAGTGGCTGCTGAGCTGTCAGATTGTGGAAGTTTTCCATAAAATGACTTCCCGGAAGGATACGTCCACGGGATACATCTGTTGATGTATTTGTCGCAGCTGAGATCATCCAGTATAACGGGAATACAGAAATAAATGACACGATGATCAGAAAAATATAGGTAGGAATCAATCTTCTCTGAATGGCTGATTTGTTTTTCTTAGTCACGTGTATCACCTACTTTCAAGTTGATAAATGCAAGCACAGCTACCATTATGAATATGATAAATGACATTGCTGATGCATATCCAAAGTTCGGTACGTTTATAAAGCATGTGTTGTAAATATAGTGGGACATTGTGATTGTGGAGTTTGCCGGGCCACCTTTTGTCAGGTTGACAGACTCATCGAACAACTGCAGTGTACCATTGATTGACATGATGAAGGTCATGATAATTGTCGGTTTCAGAAGCGGAACAGTGATCTTCCAGAAGGTCTTCCAGCCGTTGGCACCATCGATCTTTGCTGCTTCATATACAGAATACTCAATGTTCTGAAGGCCTGCAAGATAGAATACCATGTTGTAGCCTGTCCATCTCCAGATCAGAGCCAGGATGATCACGATCTTGGCACTGGTGGAATTTCCCAGGAAGTTGTAGCCGGTTGATAAGATTCCAAGTTTGATCAGGATACTGTTGATCAGACCATCTGTTGCAAACATGGAACGGAAAATCAGTGAGTAGGAAACCAGGGATGTTGCACATGGAAGAAATACACATGTACGGAAAAATCCTCTGAGTTTCAGATCTTTGTTATTTAAAAGCTGTGCCAGAAGAATTGCCAGTATCAGCATGATCGGCACCTGAATGATCAGATAAAGAAACGTATTTACAATAGACTGCTGGAATACTTTATCTGCGAGAATACGCTTGTAGTTACTGAAGATCGGATCTGCAAATCTCATGTTTGCGCCAGCTCCGGTCTGCAGAGAAATGATGAATGCACGGATCATCGGATAGAAGCTCATGACTGCGATCATAATGGATGCAGGTGCAAGGAAAAGCCATCCTGCAGTTCTCTGTTTTGTAACCAGAGTCATACCTTTTTTCCTGGAATTCATATGAACTCCCCCTTTCAAAACTTGCTGCCGTTTCCGGCAACTGTAACTCTTAACATAAGACAGGGGACTGCAAGCAGTCCCCCGCGCTCACGTAAATTTACTTATTTCAGTTTCACTTAATATCCAGAGGACTATTCAGTCATCTTGAATGCCAGTGTATCCTGTGCTTCCTGAAGAGCATCTTCTACAGATGTACCATTTACGATATTAATAACCGCTGTGTTGACACATTCTCTTGCTTCATAGTGGTACGGTGTTTTTGTGAACTCCGGAATATGAGAAGAGTATTCTACAATTGTTGAGAAGATTGGCTGTCCGTTGAAGAATTCGTTTGGCTCATTGTAAACTTTAGACTCACCAGCCGGCAGATAACAGGAGATTGCACCTGATGCCGGAAGGATTGCATCATAGAAGTCTGTGCTGGAACCAAAGGTACTTGCAAGGAAGTCTTCTGCGAGTTCTACGTTCTTGCAGTTGGATGTGATATACCAGGAAGATCCACCATTGTTTGCATAGTTTGTAGCTGTATCAACATCGTCAACTTTAGGCATTGTTGTGATCTGCCACAGACCTTTCTGGTCTTCTGTAGACATCAGAGTAGCTGTGATCCAGTTACCATTTACGATACCAGCTGCTTCGCCGCCTGTGATTGTTGCGATATATTCATCCCAGTTGTTTACAAGTTTAACAACATCGTTTTTAACAAGGTCTACATAAAGGTTGATGCATTTTTCTGCAACATCGTTTCCAACGATATAAGCTTCGCCGTCTTCATTTACGAAGTTAGCTCCACAGGACTGCATCATCATCATCAGAGTATCGCCGCCTGTAGCTTCGCTTGTAAGGAGGTATTTACCTGTTTTTTCATGAAGGTCTTTACCGATTTCCATGAATTTGGACCATGTGATGTCTGTCAGATCATCCAGTGTATATCCAGCTTCTTCAAGGATATCTGTACGATAGCATGCAATAACAGCACCGTTATCAAACGGAACACCATAATGTGTGTCATCTACCATGGAGTAGGACTGTTTCAGTTTTCCGAAATCATCCCAGTTGATATCCATATCTTTGAGATCTGTAAATGCATCCGGATAGCTCTTCAGATATTTCTGATAGCTGTTGTCCTGCATCAGAACGATGTCCGGAAGTGTGCTGTAGTCACCAGCGTTAGCTGCTGTTGTAAGTTTTGTCTGGCAGTCATCAGAAGATGTTTCGATAACGTCTACTGCGAATCCTTCGTGATCTTTTGCATACTGCTCACCAGCCATCTGCATAGATTTGATATTGAAGTTCTGGTCCCATGCCCATACTGTCAATGTGTTGTCATCTCCAGAATCAGCGGAAACAACGGTTGCTGTTCCTGCAAAAGATGCAGCCATGATACCTGTCATTAATACTGCAAGTAATTTTTTCTTCATGAATGTGTCCTCCTTTTATTAAGCGTATTCTCTTTTCCGAATTGCTTATGAACCAATTATAGCATCCCGTTTTTTGATATAGTTTGCATAACCGCACATATAATGTGCATTTTCGACCATTTTATATATTTTGCACTATTACACGTACATAAAATTGTATTTTTTGTTCGTTTTTCGCATTCTCACGATTTTTGTCGTATTATTTTGATGAAAAAAATCCTCTCTTTTTGACAGAATGTATATTTTTCTTATCTTCAAGAGAGGTGTTTGTTCTTATTTCATAAATTTTCTATTCATTTTTTGTACATATTTCACAGAATTTTGCTGCTTTTATGCAAAATAGACTTTTTCCGGATGCTGTGTCTTTATTGTGTGCAGCATCTCCTCTGTGAGATCGAGAAGCAATTTGATCTTTCGTCCATCTTCTTTGATGATCATCGTGTAATACGGAGTATTGTCATCATAAGAGGTATAATCATATTTTTTCAGCTGCTCCGTACCACCGTTTTTTTTATATTTAGCAACACTTTCGTGCCAGTGCGGCGCAACGACTTCCAGCTCCTTCAGCTCCAGTACATGGGCAGTCTTACGATACTTTTTGCCATAGATCACATCAATGCTGAGCTGATCATTTTCCAGGGTATACTCATAATCCTTCTGGCTGAAAATATCAAACACAAAATAAAGCGCTGCAAGAAGAAATCCTGCCAGCATAAAGGACTGGGATATTGTAATTCCCAGGATCACAAAGATCACTGCAAACAAAACCATTACTTTCCGGAGAACTCCGGACATGCTTTTTTTCTTTCGGGAGATCTGCTCCACAATCTTATAGTCGTACATATAAATGATTCCTTTCTGTTTTTCTACCATCCTTTTTCTGAATGAATATCAAATCGCAGAAGCTGCTGTTCATAGCTTTCCGGACGTTTCCGCCATTCGAGAGGAGTGACTCCCATCAGCTGTTTAAAGTTTCTGTTGAATGTCGAATTTGTCGTAAACCCACATTTGTGAGCAACATCCGCAACCGGGGCATCTGTGGTCTCCAGAAGTTCACATGCCATGTAGACACGTACGGTATTAATATATTCCAATGGGCTCATCTTCATGTAGGAAGTAAAAACTCTCCGGAAATGTGTCTCACTGATATGACAGATATTCGCCAAATCCTCTACTTTGATATCCTCCATGTAGTGATATGATACATAATCCAGCACACTGGTGATCATATTGGTAAGCTTACCGGCATTTTCCGCAACCTTATCCTCTCCTGAATCTCTGTTTAACCGGGCAATTTCTACCAGAAGTGCCGCAAGCACTCCCTTTGCTTCCTCCAGAAAAAATTCTTCACCATCTCTCATGATATCCAGAATCTTGTGGATTTTTTTCGAGATAGACAAATTCTCCTTCTCTTCAAAAAACAAAGCCCTGGAATAGATTCGCTGGATCACCTTTTCTGCCTTGACCGGATTATCCAGGAATTTTTTCATAAAACCTTCTACATCTATGAAAAGGTATTCCCATTTACTGACCGTCCCGATATCGCTGTTTGTTGTATGTGGATAGTTCGGCGGAATTACCGTAACGATACCTCCATAGAAGCGCTCTTCCTCTTCACCCAGCACCATAAATCCGTCACCACCATAGCAGTATCCAATCTCAAGATAATTATGAAAGTGAAGATAATCCACATCATTCCCGTAATTCTGGACCCACTTCTGTCCAAGAAGCGCCAGGATCGGACTTCCCGCTGACATCTGGTAATATCGGAACTCCATCTTCGGTTTTCTTCTTTTTTTGCCATTTGAGTTCCCCGTTTCAAATAAACATTTATCTGTCTATTGTACTATATATTTTCCAACAAAAAAAGATTACCTTTTACAATTTCGGTAATCTTTTTCTGTCATTATATTTTAATTATTATTTATTTTTATTAACCATTTCTCCGACCACATAGCACAGAGCTGCAACGATCATACCATTGATGGATGCAATTCCCCATGTCACTACGTTTGCTACGATCGCACCAAGAATAACTCCGGCAACTGCAAACCAGTTGACTGTTACAATCTTAATGGTATCTGTATCGTAAGCCTTTTTATTCATGAAATAAGAGATGACCAGGATGATACCAACCGGCGGCAGTGTACAGTTCAGGATGTTCAGCCATCCGCAGAAATTGTAGTACAGCCATACCGAAAGCAGTGTTCCGATAACACCGGAGATCAGAACCATCGGTTTCTTTCTCTTATTGAAAATGTTTGCAAGACCAAGTCCTGCTGTATACAGAGCATTATCATTTGTTGTCCAGATATTTAATCCCAGAACCAGGATTGCAAGATAGAACAGATTCAGACGAATCATAACTTCAAAAATATCATTTCCGCCAACAAAGATATAAGAGATTGCTCCAAAGAAGAACATCAGGGAGTTTCCGATAAAGAAGGCAACTACTGTTGCGATCGTTCCCTGTTTACCATTTTTTGCAAATCGTGTGAAGTTCGGTGTTGCAGTTCCTCCTGATACAAAAGAACCAATTGCAAGTCCTGCGCCGCCGATGACACTCAGAGAACCGCTGGATTTGGCAAACTGATCAACGATCGTTCCATCTCCCTGCTTAACTGCCATGATCATTGCCACTGTTCCAAGAATTGCAACAAGCGGTACGGCAATATAACTGATCACGGTAAGAGACTTAATTCCAAAATATGCAGATGCAGTCATACATGCTCCTGCGATCAGGATCAGCACCCATTCTACCGCAGTGCTTCCGCCAAAAAGTTCACGTGCTACCGGAATTGCAAACATTGCAATACCTACGCCAAACCATCCGATCTGTGTAAAACTTGTCAGCGCAGAAGAAATATAAGAACCTTTTTCTCCAAACGCTCTCTTGGAAAGCAGGTCAAGGCTTAAGCCTGTCTCTGCACCTACATAACCAAGCAGACCTGTGTAAATACCAAGGATCGCACCACCCAGAAGGAGGGCTTTGATAAATCCCCAGAAGTCCAGTCCTGCTGCCATTTCCTGACCTACCCACATACTTGCAGAAAAGAAAGTAAATCCAAGCATGATCATAAACATTGTCACAAATCGGCGCCTGCTCCACTTCGGAACCGCGCACTCTGCAAAGTCAATATCCACCTTTCCCTGCTCTGCGCTGTTTGCTGTTGTCATTTTTTCACTCATTTGTTCTCCCCGTTTTTCCTTAATCTAAAATATATTTTCGCAGTGCGCCCGTAAATTCACCGATACGTTGCTCTGCGAGTTCTTTTAATGTGATATCTTTCATACTTTCGATGTATCCAAGTTCCTGACGATACAGCCATTTTGCATCTGCCGGGCGAACCTCTGATAGTGGTTTGCCTTGATCCAGTCTTCATAGCTGATCGGAGTAGGATAACCAAGTTTCTCATCCAGAAGCTCTTTGAAATCGATCTTGTCAGCTCTTTCTTTGATTCCTTCCCAAAATTCCAGAACCTCTTCTACATGCTCATGGATCTCATAACGTCTTGCACCACCATCGTAGATGATACATTTTTCAAAAAGAGGGCTGCACATGGAAAGTGTCTCTCTTCTGAATTCAGGCGCAACGATACCACCCTTCCAGTAGAAATCCACGTCCGGAAGGTTGATCCCGGAAACACCCTTGTCCTGATAGGTACTGAAGATTCCTTCATAATAAACAGTGATAAAGCCTTCGAACTCCGGCCAGAATTCACGGATCTCTGCAGTAAGCTTCTCAAGGATATCGATTCCCTTGGTTCCGCCGATTGTAAAAATAATGATATTACGGAGTCTTGCGCCATGATCTCTGTAAAAATCAGTCACATAGCGAAGACAGTGGATCAGAGTCTCTCCACTTGCAATGATGTCACCGATCATCAGTGTGCTGTCCGGCACCATAGTAAGTTTGCTGTACTTGATCTCCAGACCTGCGATCTCTTCTTTTTCAAATACACGCTCACTGGAAAGAAAGCTGATATCATGAACACGGATATGCTCTCTGTAGCATGCCTCTTCCAGAGGATAGTTCAGCGCGCCTCTAAGAATAGAAAGAATATTTGCTGTCGTAACCTTCTTCTGTTCCTTCAGATAATAAAGCATCTGAGAAGTCGAAGAAACAAGGCAGTTGTATACCTCATAACCTACTATTTCCGGTGTATTCAGAAGCTTTCTTGATTCTGCTTCAGAAATAACATAATACTCATTTTCATAATCTCCGCCTTCCAGACGATAGCAGGCAACACCCTGCTCATCGAACTCCGGCACCAAAACTACATTGTCCCAGTTTTTCATCTGTACCTTTTCCCTTCCTGTGTATTTTCCCTTGACCTTTGTAACTTATGAATTTACATAACAAAACATCTTACAAAAGAGTATGATGAACTGCATGGATTGTCAAGTAGAAAAAGCATTTCCGACCACTATATTCATAAAAAAGATCCCCCTGCCATCACTGGCATTGAGATCTTTTTTATTTCCAGTCTTCTGACCGGTTTATATCGCTCCCAGAATTTCTCTGGCGTTATTGATCCGTTCTTCGGATGGCGGTCTGACGCCTTCCAGCGGATAAGGAATTCCCAGCTGTTCCCACTTAAATACACCGAGTGTATGGTACGGAAGCACTTCGACTCTCTCCACTGTTTTTAAAGTATGGATAAAATCTGCAAGCCTGTGGAGATACTCATCTTTATCGCTGCCTCCCGGGACCAGTACATGGCGGATCCACATCGGTTTTCCTATATCTGACAATTTCCGTGCCATTGCCAGAATATTTTTGTTGGACTGTCCTGTAAGCTTGATATGTTCTTCTTCATCAATCTGCTTGATGTCGAGAAGAACAAGATCAGTATACTTCATAAGCTCCAGCCATTTAGAATAAAAAGGTTCTTTTTCTGTATAAGGATTGGCACTGGTATCAAGAGTTGTGTGAACTCCTGCTGCCTTTGCCTGACGGAAAAGTTCTGTCAGGAAATCAATTTGGAGAAGCGGTTCTCCTCCGCTCACAGTGATTCCACCTTTGTTACCCCAGTAATTCTTATAGCGAAGAGCCTGTTTCAGAAGCTGAGACGGGGTGTACTGCTGCCCCTCTCCCATTTTCCAGGTGTCCGGATTATGGCAGAACTGGCAGCGCATTGCACATCCACTCAGGAATATCACATATCTGACGCCCGGTCCGTCTACTGATCCGAAGCTTTCCAGAGAATGGACATATCCTTTGATTTCTTCACTCATTATTACATTCTGTCGTGGCAGGTTCTGGCAATAACATCCAGCTGCTGCTCTCTTGTAAGGTCGATGAATTTAACTGCATATCCGGATACACGGATTGTGAAGTTTGCGTACTCTTCTTTTTCCGGATGTTCCATTGCATCGATCAGTTTTTCTTTACCAAATACATTAACGTTGAGGTGATGAGCACCCTGGTCAAAGTATCCGTCAAGTACATGAACAAGGTTCTCTGTACGTTCTTCTTCTGTATGTCCCAGAGCATCCGGGTTGATGGTCTGAGTATTGGAGATTCCGTCAAGGGCATCTTCATAGTCCAGTTTTGCAACAGAGTTGAGGGAAGCAAGAAGTCCGTTCTGCTCTGCGCCGTAGGACGGGTTAGCTCCAGGTGCCAGCGGCTCGCCTGCTTTTCTTCCATCCGGAAGGGATCCTGTAGCTTTACCATAAACAACGTTGGATGTGATGGTAAGGATAGAAGTAGTAGGTTTTGAATCACGATAGGTATGGATATGTTTCAGTTTCTCAAGGAATGTAGAAAGCAGTGTTGTTGCGATCTCATCTGCTCTGTCATCATCGTTACCATAACGTGGGAAGTCACCTTCTACTACGAAATCTGTTGTGATTCCGTCTTCGTCACGGATTGCTTTAACTTTTGCATATTTGATAGCGGACAGGGAGTCTACTACGTGAGAGAATCCTGCGATACCAGTTGCGAAGGAACGGTCAACCTTTGTATCGATCAGAGCCATTTCTGCTGCTTCATAGTAGTATTTGTCATGCATGTAGTGGATCATGTTCAGTGTTCCAACATACAGATGAGCCAGCCAGTCCATCATCTTGTCATATTTTGCGATTACTTCGTCATAGTCAAGGTATTCAGAAGTAATTGGCTGATACTGAGGTCCTACCTGCTGTTTTGTCTTCTCATCAACACCACCGTTGATAGCGTACAGAAGACATTTTGCAAGGTTTGCACGAGCTCCGAAGAACTGCATTTCTTTACCTGTCTCAGTAGCAGATACACAGCAGCAGATGCTGTAGTCATCGCCCCATACCGGACGCATAACATCATCGTTCTCATACTGGATAGAGCTTGTCAGTACGGAGATGTCAGCTGCATATTTCTTGAAGTTTTCCGGCAGTCTTGAAGAATACAGAACAGTAAGGTTCGGTTCCGGAGCCGGTCCCATGTCTTCCAGAGTGTGCAGGAAACGGAAGTCGTTCTTTGTTACCATTGTACGTCCATCCTGTCCCATACCTGCAACTTCCAGAGTTGCCCATACCGGGTCACCGGAGAACAGCTGGTTGTAAGAAGGAATACGTGCAAATTTAACCATACGGAATTTCATTACCATGTGGTCAACAAGCTCCTGAGCTTCTTTCTCTGTAAGAGTTCCGTTCTCAAGGTCTCTTTCAATATAGATATCAAGGAATGTAGAGATACGTCCAACACTCATTGCAGCACCGTTCTGAGTCTTGATTGCTGCAAGATATCCGAAGTACAGCCACTGGAATGCTTCTCTTGCATCTTTAGCCGGCTGTGATATATCATATCCGTAAGCTTCAGCCATAACTTTCATGCCTTTGAGTGCGCGAATCTGATCTGCAATTTCCTCACGAAGCTGGAAGTCATAACGTCTCATACCCTGACGGTCGCAAGCTGCGAAGTCTTTCTGTTTTCCTTCGATCAGAGCGTCGATACCGTACAGTGCTACTCGTCTGTAGTCACCAACGATACGTCCACGTCCATAAGTATCCGGAAGACCTGTCAGGATCTTGTTGTGACGGGCTGCTTTCATTTCTGGTGTGTAGATATCAAATACACCCTGGTTGTGTGTTTTGAATTCGTAGTTATGGAAAACGTCTTTGATCTTGTCGCTTACTTTGTATCCGTAAGTCTCACATGCCTGCTCTGCCATTTTGATACCACCGTATGGCATGAATGCACGTTTCAGCGGTTTGTCTGTCTGCAGACCAACAACTTTTTCAAGATCTTTGAGGTCTTCATCGATGTATCCCGGGCCATATGCTGTCAGAGATGTGACAACCTCTGTCTCCATATCCAGAACGCCGCCTTTTGCACGTTCTTCTTTCTGCAGTTCCTGAAGTTTTCCCCACAGCTTGTTTGTTGCCTCTGTAGGTTCTTCCAGGAAGGAAGCATCTCCGTCATATGGTGTGTAGTTCATTGAAATAAAGTTACGACGTCGATTTTTTCTTTCCAACGGTTTCCTTTGAAACCTTCCCACTGTGAAAAGTTTTTCATTTTTGCACCTCTCTAAAATAGAATTTATTCCGCGTATGTCCCGTCTAACTTTTCTCCTAAAAGAAAAATAAGACCGGAATCTTATTATAGTTACATGTGAACTCTCCCTCGTTCACGCCGCTAGTGTACACTATTGAAAGCACCTTTGTCAATTAATTAACGCATGCTTTTAATTTTGTACAATTTGTAGTTGTATTTTGAAAGTTTTTATCAATATATTGTATTTTTACGAGTGCAACACTAATTTTTTCGACTTTTCCGGTTTCTGTTTCTTCTTATTATAATCTTCCTCACCCTGACATTGCAATGGGTAGCTTTTTGGAGCTTTTGTCGAACGAATGTTCTAAAAAGTTCTTGATTTCAAGAACATGTGTTTGTATAATAGATGTATGATAACAGAGATTACAAATGATAATTACACAACGCAGGAAAAGTTACAGATTCTGGCAGATGCAGCAAAATACGATGTCGCATGTACTTCAAGCGGTTCCAGCCGACGCGGAAAGAAAGGAGAGCTCGGCAATGCAGAGGCATGTGGCATCTGTCACAGTTTTGCCGCTGATGGAAGATGTATTTCCCTTCTCAAGATCCTGATGACAAATCATTGTGCCTATGACTGTAAATATTGCATCAACCGTGCCAGCAATGATGTACGCCGCGCCACCTTTACGCCACAGGAAATCTGTGAACTAACCGTTGAATTTTACAAACGGAACTATATCGAAGGGCTCTTCTTAAGCTCCGGTGTCTTAAAAAATCCGACCTATACCATGGAGAAAATGTGTGAGACACTGCTGCTCCTCCGTACCCGGTACCATTTCAACGGATACATTCATGTAAAAACAATTCCCGGGGCCTCTGACGAGCTGCTTGCCGCGGCCGGATATCTGGCAGACCGCATCAGTGTCAATCTGGAACTTCCGACAGAAACAGCTCTGCGTTCTCTTGCCCCCAATAAAACCATGCAGAATATCCTGAATCCCATGGGAAAAGTACAAAGTACTATTGCCTCTCACCGGATAGCTGCTGGAAAGTCTGCATATATGGATCGAAGCCGGGGAAATCAGTTTTTAAGAAATGGTATTTTCTCAGACGATTCCAAGAAAACCTTCAGAGAAAAACTCAATATGCAGAATACCGATGCAAAACCCGGGAACAATCCTCCCCTCAAAAAAGAGGATCCGAATCTTATCTCCCGTGATAAAAATAAATTCACGAAACATATCCTGACATGGGAAAATGCCTGTCAGCTGGCACCTCTTGACATGTCTGATCTGAAACGGAATTTCGCTCCGGCAGGGCAGAGTACCCAGATGATCATCGGTGCCACTGGCGAAAGTGACTATACTCTGTTACAGACCAGCCAGGCTCTGTACCAGGGCTTTGATCTGAAACGAGTCTTCTATTCGGCATATATTCCGTTAAATGATGACTCCATTCTCCCTCAGATTGGAACTCCACCTCCACTTCTGCGGGAACATCGCCTGTATCAGGCAGACTGGCTGCTACGCTTCTATGGCTTCCAGGCAGATGAACTGTTATCCGAATCTCAGCCCAACTTCAATGAACTGCTGGATCCCAAATGCGACTGGGCGCTGCGCCATCTGGAACACTTTCCAGTGGAAGTTGAAAAAGCATCTTATGCCACGTTGCTTCGGGTTCCCGGAATCGGGCCAAAATCCGCCAGCCGGATCACTTATGCCAGACGATATGGCCGTCTGAATTTTGACAATCTGAAAAGAATGGGCGTAGTTTTGAAACGCGCACATTATTTTATCACCTGCGGTGGCAGACAAATGTATCGTACTCCCATTGAAGAAGCCTATATCACCCGACAGTTGGTTCAGGTAGATGCAAAAGATTCCTGGAAAGTACAACATTCCAATGAATCTTATTCCCAGATGACTCTCGCTGATTTTGGGATCGGCTAAACTTCCCTCTGCCAGTTTCCAGCCACTTTTACATATAGGATCAGAATACGGAATAAAAATATGAAAATATATACTTGCCAGGACCGCTTAACGGATATCATGACCTGCATCTATGATGCCTGGTCAGAAGCCCTGAAAGTCGGTCATAACCAGATTGGACTAAAGAAAGAACCTATCTTTCAACAAACAATGTTTGATGAATATATCCATGTGGATGGTGATCCTTCCAAAGCAGAAAAAGTTATACGCTCCATTCGGAGAAGCATCTCTGAAACTGCATACATGAACATCTACTACGCCTCATTGTCTGCGGATGAGAACGCTCTGCAGGCAATCTATGACTTTCTTCGGGTGGGGTTTGCTATTGGCAGTACTGTAGTCGGGCAATATACGAATCCACATGTAATGAATCTTCTCGAACTCCGGCGCCAGGTATCAAATGAAGCGCATCATTTTCGGGAATTTGCCCGTTTTCAAAGTCTGGAAAACCAGGTCTATGTCAGTCATTTGGAGCCCAGGAATGATGTAATCATGCTGGTTGGCAACCATTTTACCAACCGTATGCCCTCCGAACACTGGATGATCATCGATGATAACCGCAAAACTGCCTGTGTACATGTAAAAGATGGTGAAAATTATCTGCGCTATCTGACGGACGATGAATTTTCGGTATTACAAAAGACAGAATCTTATGAAGATGAATATACTGATATGTGGAAAACATTCTTCCATGCCATAAGCATTGAACAACGGAAGAATTACGTCTGCCAGCGAAATTTATTTCCCATCTGGAAAAGAAAACATGCCGTGGAATTCAGATAATTCAAGAATGCCCTGATAGATCAGTTTCCACCACATAAAAAGACCGAAACAACACATTCCGGTCTTTTTTCATCATATCCTATTTCATTACACATGGAAATTTCGCCCGACAACGCAAGTAAAACATGGAGATTTCCCTTTCTCAACCAGAACGGTCTTAGAACAAAAGAAGCGGCATGCCGCACAGAATAAAGCAGAAACGAATCATATCACTGTCCTTTAATGCCGCCAGACAGCTACATAATTTTCTTTCTTCCATACTAGCATGCCGCACTGTGTACGTCCATCAAAAGAGTTCGAAACTTATTGACAAACTCCGCACTTCTTCGACATTTATTTTACTTCTACAAGCTCAATCTTAAAGTTCAGCTCTTTACCAGCCATCTCGTGATTGGCATCAAATGTAATTGTCTTTTCATCTTTGGCTGTAACTTTGACCGGGAAAGGCTGCCCATACTGATTAGACAAATATACCTGCTGACCTACTGTCAGGTCCTCTGCACCCGGAAGCTGTTCAATCTCAAGAGTAAAGATCGCATCCGGATTCGGCTGTCCATAAGCCTCTTCCGGCATCAGATGGATTTCTTTGATTTCTCCGACCTTCATGTCTGCAACAGCTGCATCAAAGCCTTTGATCATCTGTCCTGCTCCGCAGACAAACTCCAGCGGCTGTCCACGATCATAGGAAGAATCAAACTGTGTTCCATCGTTGAATGTTCCCTTGTAATGTGTACGGCATGTCTTTCCTACATTCGGTCCGGAAAATGCCGGTTTATGTGAACCACAGCCGCCACAGCTGCTTCCACAGGACTCCCCTTCCTCATGGTTTCCACAGGAATGTCCTTCTTCATGATGATGGTCACAGGTTGTTCCTGCTGATTCCAGTTCGCCCTTCAGATAAGCTTCTACTACTTCATCGGTATTTCCCTGTGCACCGGAGCATAACTGAATACCTGCCTCCGCAAGTGCAGTCTGTGCACCTCCTCCAATACCACCGCAGATCAGTACATCAATCCCCTGTTCTGCCAGAAGTCCGGCCAGGGCACCATGTCCAGTTCCGTTAGAACCGATCACTTCACTTGAAACAACTTTGTTGTCTTCTACTTCATAAACCTTAAAGTTTTCTGTTTTTCCAAAATGCTGAAAAACATTTCCATTATCATAAGTTACTGCAATTTTCATTATAAAAATCCTCCAATCCATACTTTGTCGCTCAGATTAGTATAGCTTGTCGGAGAAATAAAAGCAACCAGTAAACTGCAAAGGAATAACCATCTTCACCAGTTACCTTCACCAATGAATATTAAAATCCAACGAATTTTTATATTGCTTATATTTTCCATCTGTGAGCAGTTTTTTATATGCGTCGTATGCGGCCTGAAGACTGTCATATTTTACTGCGGTCTCAGCCAGCTCTTTTTTTGCAGTGCCTGTGCTCATCTGCGCTGCAATCGCAACGTAATCAGGGCCATATCCTGTACGTTTGGCGGTTGTAGATTCTGCTACATAATATTTATTATCTGCCGTGCAGACAATCACAGGAATCTTCTGGTTCGCACCGACAACATCTGTATTAACAGAAGTCCAGAGCAAAGCACGTTTTCTAGCATCCTTCGCCCTTCCATAATATGCCCAGGTTCCTTTCTTAAGGAGACTGTCAGATGCCATCTTCATCTCTATCCTTGGAACCATAGTAGATCTTTGGCATCTGGAATCGATTTCAAAGATGCCAGTTACACCGTTCAGTGCATTACTTTCCTGAAGAACTCTGTCGAAGTTTTCTTCCAGGTTAAACCAGTATTCTTTTACTTCATCGTTTTCTACACTGTCTCCTTTTCCGGTTTTCCAGTCAAATAAAATACCGGTTTCAGGATTCATGGACACTTCGCATATTCCACCTGCAACAGGATACCCTTTCCAGTTATCCGTATCCGGATCATCATTGGAATGAGAGATTCCGGCAATTGTCACCGTATCTGAAGACTGCCATTTGTCTATTTTCTGCTTCAGATGAACGATCTCCTTTACATCTTCATTTCCCTCTATTCCCGTTTCCATCACCACTTTGTCATACGCCGTCCTGACATTTGCAAGATCAGTTGATTCCCTGCTTTTTTCTATATATTTGGTATAAGTCGGTGCAAGAACACCTATAAGAATCGCAAGAATTGCAATGATGATCACAAGTTCCACAAGTGTAAAACCTTTGTTTCTGTTTTTCATATATTTTCCTTACATTGTATAGTTTAACATCTCTATATCATATTTTATTTGATCGTGATTTGCAAGCTATTCCCCAATTTTATTGACACCTTAACCAGGTAACTGGCAGGAGTTTTTCAATTTTCCTTGCCCGTTTTAATAAAACATGCAATAATTATTTTGTTTTTTATACACATGACTGAATTTTATAAAATATAAATACGAGGAACAAATCAAGATGAAAACATACGAAGAATTACTTTCTGATATTGAAGACGATATGGAACTTATGGGGGCATTGCACATTGTTTATGCCATGGAAGAAAACGGTGTTCTCACCGGTTATGATTATCTCCCGGAAGAGCCTTATACAATCTCTGTGACCTTAAAAGACCTTCAGGAAAAAATTCATCAGCAAATGCTCTATGACAAAGCATCTGCATATACTTATGATTCTGATAAAAGCGCCCCAAAACTGGCAGTAATTTTCCCGGGAATCGGCTATACTGCTGACAAACCACTCCTGTATTATGCAAGCCGTCTTGCCAGACATTATGGGTATCAGATTCTCGCTGTATCCTATGGAACCCTCCCTGAGAATGTCAATGGTGATCACGCAAAAATGAAGCAGGCTTTTGAGCTTGCTTATGAACAAACAGAACAGGCTCTGCAGGATATCGACTGGAATTCCTATGGCAGCATTCTCTTTATTTCCAAAAGCATCGGTACAGTTATCGCTTCCGCTTATGCTTCCAGACATAATATAAAAGGAAAAAGCATCCTGTTCACACCTCTGACTGACACTTTTTCCTTTGCTCGTCCCGGCAGCATTGCATTTCACGGTACTGCAGATCCATGGGCAGAAACAGACTCTATCCGTACACTGGCTGAACAAAAAGAAGTCCCTCTTTTTCTTACGCCAAATGCCAATCACTCTCTGGAGACCGGCGATGTACAGGCAGATCTTTCGATTATAAAAGCCACAATGGAGCATGTTAACCGTTTTATTGCAACTCCGTAGATTATTTCGTATATTCCTGAATCAGGGCAAGAAGGAGCTCCACACTCTTCTCCATTCCTTCCACACTGATATGCTCATATGGTCATGAAAAGCATGTCCACCTGTTCCAAGATTTGGACACGGCAGTCCTTTGAAGCTTAACTGGCATCCATCGGTTCCTCCACGAATTGGAAGGATCAATGGTGCCACACCTGCTGCCTCACATGCCTTTTTCGCATGGTCGATCAGATGCATGTGCTCTTCTACAATTTCTTTCATATTGAGGTACTGGTCAGTAATCTTAAGCGTTACCGTCCCTTCGCCCCACTTTGCATTTAAGTTCTTTTCTATCAGTCGAAGAGTCTTCTTCCGCTCTTCGAATCCGTTTTTGTCATGATCTCTGACAATATAATTAAGTTTCGCTTCACCGACTTCCCCCTGCATGCTGATCAGATGATAAAATCCCTCATAGTCTTCGGTTCCTCTCGGTGTCTCCATAGATGGCAGGCAGTTGTTGATCTCTATCGCAACCAGACTGGCATTGATCATCGTATCTTTTCCTTCACCCGGATGAACATTAAATCCCCTGATTTCAAATTCTGCTTTGCAGGCATTAAAATTCTCGTACTGAATCTCCCCTTCACTGTCACCATCCAGAGTATAAGCATACTCTGCACCAAACTGATCCAGATTGAAATGTTCCGCTCCCATTCCAATTTCCTCATCCGGAGTAAATGCTACACAAATCGTGCCATGCGGCCGATTTTCTGTCTGGATTCTTTCAATCATAGTCAGAATCTCTGCAATTCCTGCTTTGTCATCTGCTCCCAGAATCGTTGTTCCATCCGAAGTGAGCAGTGTACGTCCTTTTAGCCCTGTCAGATGTGGAAATTCCTTCGGACTCAATACCAGTCCGCTTGTGCCAAGTACCAGATCCCCGCCATCATAATTTTCGGTAACCATCGGTCGGATCTCATGATCACAAAAATCAGAAACTGTATCCATATGTGCGATAAATCCAAGTGCCGGAATCTCTTTTTTTCCTTCCGTCGCCGGAAGTTTTCCATACAGATAACACTTATCATCAAGGACTACCTCTGTCAGGCCAAGTTCCTTCATTTCTTTTTCCAGCTTCCTCGCCAGATCAAACTGACACACAGAAGACGGAACTGTCTCACTCTCTTCATCACTCGGCGTACGCACTGTCACATAGTTGATCAGTCTTTCCCATGCTTTCATAATATCTGCTCCTTTGTTTCTATTTAGTTCTCTCTCTGATGTATATCTCCGGATTGTCTTATTCTTTTAAATATTTCATCATTGTTGGGACAAGAATATTCATATCAACAGGCTTTGCAACATGAGCATTCATTCCAACAGAAAGAACCTTTTGTATATCTTCTGCGAAAGCATTGGCAGTCTCAACAATACATCCTTCTTCCGTCAATAACTCCGTTGCGATTTCAGTGTTGATCTCATTATCTTCAACCAACAAAATCCGAACACCGTTCAGGCAATCCTTATTGCACAGATTACTGTTTTTCTTCACCAGAGAATCGTCTTCTGACGCTTTTCGGCAAGGAATAGTTACTGTAAATGTGGAACCCTCACCCTGCTTACTTTCCACTTCTATTGTGCCATCCATGAGCTCTACAAGCTTTTTTGTAATGCCCATTCCAATGCCACTGCCATCAATATGACTTAATGTCGTGTTACGTTCTCTGTGGATCCCACATGACTAAAATCACATGCTCCTCTGTCGCTTTAAGCGACAAGGCTAAATATCGACGGATACGCCTGTAACTTAGGATATGCACAGTCATGCGCTTTTTTCCATGCCAGATATGGCAGGTTCCCACACCACAGGTAATCCGCTGTATATCTGCCTGTGTTTATGCTGCTCTTAAGAATTCCATTTCTGAAAATAGTTCTCTTAAGTCCGCATATACACATGAGATCCTACGCTTTACTGAAGGGACTTTTGCCTCCAGCAAAGACCTTTCCGTTACCGGAAGGGGTTTTAAGAGTTCCCGTATAAAATATCTGGCTCCAATATTATAGGACGCCGAAAGATCACAGTTATATCTTTTTCCATTCTGGAATGTACATAAACTGTGATTGCCTGGATCACGGACAACTGTTCCCGAGCCATCACAGGCAAGCCTGCTGGTATTCCATGCACAGATCCTGGATATCCGCATCCCTCTGCGATGCGCCTGATGTTCGCATCTTTTCTGGATATCCCTTTTTCTCCACAGATGCAGTTTCTGTTTCTTTCTCCCAGATATCTTTCCTTTTGTTTCCAGATACTCAAAAACGATCACATCCGCGTGGTTTTCTTCCGCATATCCTGTAACTGCCCCTGCAATCTTTCTTCCAAGTTCTGTGTTAAGTCGCTTCGCATACGCCCACCTGCTTTTCACCTGTGCGGAGCCATGCTCGCGCTGAAACCTGCTTATCCGTCTCAACACACGGTACATCCGGTCTTTTTCACTGGGAAAATTAATAAACTTTCTTCCCAGGACAGTTCCATCTGACCGCATAATGGTACAGACTGCATCCGTATTGAGTCCTAAATCCACACTGCAGATGATCTGTTCTTTTACAGGTGTCTTTGTAAGCGGCACTTCTTCCGTATAAGAAAAACGCAGGAAGTATTTACGATGCCTTTTTTCCAGTACGGGTGCTGTAGCTTTTTTTCCTGCCCAGTTCTTTCTGAGATATTCCATATCTGTATGGCTAAGACTGACCCGGAACCATTTCCAGTCATGGCCGTCATAAAGTTTCAGGTACGCTCCATCTTTTTCCTCAGTATCTTCACGGTACATCACATCACGGTAAAATACCGGCATGGCATGATTATCACACACCAGCTTCGGCCCGCCGCCTTTCTGATCCGTTTTTTTCCACAGTCCCAGCCTCGTCTTATATGAGGATACGCTTCCCAGCGCATGCTGGACAGCTGCCCTTCTGAGATAAGAAGGCATCTTTGGAAATCGCAGGTCAAAATCGAACCTTGCCTGATTCTTTTTTGTGGTATGCACCAGATGTTCTGCAGTATTGAAACGTTTTTTAGGTTCCTTAATCACTGCCAGTTCATCCCATATCTGGGCATAGATCTCAATCAGACAGCTGACCGCAGAACGGTAAATATCCAGTGTCTGGCCGATCGGGATATTCTGTTTTCGCAGTTCTACGCCATAACTGGATACTGTCCTCATCTTTTTTCCTCTTTCTCACAAATATAAAAAACGGAGGCTTTGATTACTATTTTTCTTTTTGCCCTTCGATATAAGAACATACCTGTTCCCTGCTCCTGTCACTCACCGTTACTGCACAATAAGATGGATTCCACAGATGCCCTCCCCAAAGTTCCTTCTTCAGTTCCGGATGCGCAAGAAACATCTGCCTGGCAATGTTTCCCTTCATGATCTTG
>ENA-OQCO01000354-OQCO01000354.1-human-gut-metagenome-genome-assembly--contig:-NODE-354-length-26198-cov-3.910130_pt1 | contig 26198 bp, 24 predicted proteins | sample MGYA00242500_ERZ504582 | MGnify/ENA primary metagenome ERZ504582 (study PRJEB26092, sample SAMD00036346) | human gut metagenome | host: Homo sapiens | study: EMG produced TPA metagenomics assembly of...
CCATGAAGTGATCTTCCAGATAGGAAATCGTGAGGATATGGCAGTGGGAACATCAGAAGGAAATCTGGCTGTAAAGATACTGGACGAATATGTGAAAGACTTCCAGAAGCGGAATCCGACACTTCGGATATTTAGCTGCTATCTGCATCAGGACGAAGCTACTCCGCATCTGCATATTGACTTTGTTCCTTATGTGACCAACTGGAAGGGAAAAGGAATGGATACCAGAGTTTCACTGAAACAGGCATTGAAAAGTCTTGGATTTCAAGGTGGAAATAAGCATGATACAGAACTGAATCAGTGGATAAACCATGAAAAGGAAGTGCTGGCGGAAATTGCAAAGCAACATGGAATTGAATGGGAACAGAAAGGAACACATGAAGAGCATCTGGATGTTTACAATTTCAAGAAAAAGGAACGTAAAAAGGAAGTGCAGGAACTGGAGCAGGAAAAAGAAAATCTGACAGCAGAGAATGAAGGACTGACTTCTCAGATTGCGGACGCAAGGGCAGATATTAAACTACTGGAAGAAGAAAAAATTCAGTTCCAGAAAGATAAAGAAACAGCGGAAAGACGTGCTGAGAAAGCAGAAACGGAATTGAAAAAACTGGAGGATAGAAGAGAATTCCTGCAACCGGTGATGGATAATGTCAGCAAGGAAATAAAAGAATATGGAATAATCAAAACATTTCTGCCGGAAGCTACAGCATTGGAACGTGCGGTAACTTACCGAGAAAAGAAAATCAAACCACTGTTCATTGAAATGAAAAATAAAATCGGTGCGATGGCTGCACGGGTGAAAGAACTTACAAGAGAAAGAGATAGCTGGAAAAGTAAGTTTCAGAAGAAAAAGCAGGAGCATGAGAATACAAAAAAGGAACTGGCAGAAGTTAAGAAGGATTATCAGAAATTATCTGGTGAGAAAGAAATACTACAGGGGCTTGCGGACAGATATAACCGACTTTTACGTATGTTGGGGAAAGATATGGTAGAACGACTGGTGCGAGACGATATCCGAATGCAGACGGAACTTGAAGTGAAAAAACAGAAAGAGCAAATGCCGAAAAAAATAAGTGACCGCATACAATGGGCGAAAGAACGAAGTGAAGAACACAATGCACAGATAAAGAAGAACAAAACAAAATACAAAGGAATGGAGTTATAAGAATATGAAAAAACAGATTTATGATGAAAAGAACGGGCTGAACTACACATTGCATGGAGATTATTATCTGCCGGATCTGGAAATCAATGAGGAAGAACCTACATATGGGAAATATGGAATAATGCGAAAGCAGTTTTTAAAGGAACACAGGAATGCCCGGTATCAGTATCTGGTACTGACCGGGAAACTGACGGAACATCTGAATCAGGTCGATAAAGAAGCAAGAGAAAAAGTCGAGATGCTGGTGGAACAGATGGCTGAACAGTGGGGCGTGACAGAAGAACTGAAGATGCAGGATCAGATGGAATGGGTGCGGAGGATGAACAATATTAAGAATGTTGCGGAAGAAATGGTAATAAGTGAAATAGTGTATATTTAAAAGAAAAATAATGTTTGGGGATTGAATGGCAATGTTATAATGTGAGTGGTGATGAATGTGGATGTATTGAATAAGGAACAACGTCATAAAGCTATGAGCCATATAAAAAGCAAAGATACAAGTATTGAAGTGGCTCTAAGAAAAGAATTATGGGCTAATGGATATAGATATAGAAAAAATTATAAGGAATTGCCAGGAACTCCAGATATTGTTTTGACGAAATATAAGATTGTTATATTTTGCGATGGTGAACTTTTTCATGGAAAAGACTGGGAGATATTGCGTCCGAAATTATTAAAAGGAAATAATCCTGAATTTTGGATAAAAAAAATTGAAAGAAATATGGAACGTGATAGAGAAAATGATAAAAAGCTTCTGTTTATGGGGTGGACAGTAATTCGATTTTGGGGAAATGATATCAAAAAAGATCCCAAACAGTGTATAAAAGTAATTGAAGAAGTTATTTTTAATAACTTTATGGACGACCAGCTTGATGATTTAATAGAATTATAGCTTGAAAAAGTTCGCAAGAACGAATAGAATTATAATAATAAAGGAGTAATTAAAATGAGTGGATATATATCAGTTGCAGAGATGGCAGAAAGATGGCAGTTGACGGTGAGGCGTGTTCAAGTATTATGTAATCAGCAAAGAATACAAGGTGCAATAAAACAAAGCGGAATATGGTTAATTCCTTTTGATGCTAAAAAGCCAGAGAGGCTATTAGCAGGTAAAAAGAATCCAACGAAGAAAAAAAATTAAAATTAGTTTCTCTTTTTTCAGGTTGTGGAGGAATTGATTTAGGATTTGAAGGCGATTTTAATGTATTGCGTAAATCTGTAAATCCGAAGATTAATAGTAATTGGGAAATAAGAAATGTAGATAAAAATTGGGTAAGGATAGGAAAGACACGTTTTCACACTATATTTGCTAATGACATAAAACCAGAAGCGAAAGCAGCTTGGACAAATTATTTTAGCAAACGTGGAATTGATCCGGAAAATTATTACCTTGATAGCATTGTGGATTTGGTAAAATTACAAAAAGAGAACAAAATTAATATTTTTCCAACGGATATAGATGTTTTGATTGGCGGTTTTCCATGTCAGGATTTTTCAATTGCTGGCAAAAGGATGGGGTTTGAGTCCAACAAGGGACATGATGGACGGAGAATAGAAGAGGAAGAACCAACTATCGAAAATAGAGGTCAGCTTTATATGTGGATGAGAGAGGTTATTGGCATAACAAAACCGAAAGTCTTTGTAGCAGAAAATGTTAAAGGGCTTACAAATCTCAAAGATGCAAAAGAAGTAATAGAGAAAGATTTTTCGTCTGTTTGCAATGGAGGGTATTTAGTGGTTCCGGCTAGGGTACTTAATGCGGCTAATTATGGAGTCCCTCAAGGGCGAGAAAGGGTAATCTTTTTTGGATTTAAGAAATCTGCTCTGACATCAGAGGCATTAGCGGAACTATCTAAAGAAGAGTTGACAATGAAATATACACCGTATCCAGTGATTACACATTATCTACCGAATGAAATACCGAAAGAAAATTTAGTCAAATTTGTGACAGTGAAGGATGCACTTGGAGATTTAGTTGAGCCAGAAAAATCTAATGACTTAAGTCATCAAAAATATTCAAAGGCAAAGTATATGGGAAAACATTGTCAAGGACAGCAAGAAGTTCGATTGAACGGTGTTGGCCCAACTATTCGTTCGGAACATCATGGGAATATTGAGTTTCGAAGATTATCAGAGGCTCATGGTGGAAAACACAAAAAGGAACTTTCTGATGGATTGAAAGAACGAAGATTAAGTGTAAGGGAATGTGCAAGAATTCAAACATTTCCAGATGATTATGAATTTGTAATACCTGCTAGAAATGGGAATAAATCGGTATCGGGGTCAGAAGCATATAAAATTATAGGAAATGCTGTACCGCCATTATTGGGATATCATATTGCAAAAAGATTGGAAGATAATTGGGAATTGTATTTTGGAGGAGAGAAAAACAGTGATAATATCAACTAATAAGGAACCATCATTAGAAGAATTTGAAGAAATTTGCAATAAGGCTTGCCAATTAATGAATGAAAGAGCAAGTTATGAACCGGAATATTATTTAACTAAAGGTGGACAAAAATTAGAGAAAGAAGTTAAAAAGGCATTAGATGATGCTGCAAATGGAACGAACTTTGAAGGAACAATTGAAATTATAAGTGGACAAAGATTTCCAGATATTGTGGCTGCAAAATATTATGGTGTTGAAGTGAAATCTACGAAAGAAGATAAGTGGACATTGATTGGAGGGAGTGTCGCAGAAGGAACGAGAATAGAAGATGTTGAACACATTTTTATTATGTTCGGAAAATTACACAAGCCCGTAGAATTTAAGACTAGAAGATATGAAGAATGTCTTTGTGACATTGCAGTAACCCATAGCCCTAGATATAAAATAGATATGAATCTTTTGGAAGGTGAAACTATTTTTGATAAGATGGGGATATCATATGATGAAATGCGGAAATTGAAAGATCCCATTCATCCAATAGTAGAATATTTTAGAGCTACTTTGAAACCAGGCGAATCATTATGGTGGGTTAATGGAGAAGATGCGACTTCAGGAGCAGCCCCGGCTAAGATTAGGATGTGGAAAACTTTGTCAAAGGAAGAAAAGCAAGAATTAGTTGCACAAGGTTTTGCTCTTTTCCCGGAAATGTTTAGTAATAGCAGAAATAAATATGAACGATTTACTCTTTGGTTAGTTGCAAATCATGGTGTCATATCCTCTTCTATGAGAGATCCATTTTCAGCGGGTGGTCAAGCTGAGTTGGAAATTAATGGAAGTCACTATAAAAATTTGCCACAGAAATATAGTCAGCTTTTTTCTTGTAAAGATAAGGTTGAAGACACAATATTGAAGAGTGGGGAAGATGTATTAGCTGTTACATGGGAAACGGGAAAGACAGAAATAGAGCAGCGTATAAAAACATGGATAAAATTAGTATCGAAATATGCTGAGAAAGAAAAATTCGATGTTTCTAATTTTTTGGAAATATGTTTGAATCCGATGATGAATAGGGATTTAAAGCATTTGTATTTAAGATGATGAACAGAGAAAGAAGTACAGAGGGATTACATGAATACTTTAAAGTTGGAATTGGAAAACTGTTATGGGATTCAAAAAATGCAACAGGATATTGATTTTTCTAAAAATAATGTAGCAGTTATTTATGCACCAAACGGAACGATGAAGTCTTCATTTGCTAAAACATTTGAAGCAATTAGAGATGGAAAAACAGTGGAAGAAAAAGTTTATGGTTGCAAAAGTAAATATTCAATTACAGATGAGACTGCAACAGCAATTAGTCCAGAGTCAATAATGGTTATTAACCCATTTGATGAAAATGCATATGAAAATCAAGGGACATTGATGGCAAACGAAACATTAAGAAGGCAATATATACAAATTTATAAAAGTATTGACCAAAGCAGAGAAGCAATGTTCGGAAAAATAAAATCCTCATTAAAATATTCGAGTAGAAGTAGTTTTGATGCAGAAAGTAGTATGTTAAATGATTGGGGGTATACAAAGAAAGATTTATTTTTATGCCTAAAAGAGATAGAAACTAAATTAAATGATTCGGAATTACAATGTTCTCTAAAGGAAGAGGAATTGGATTATAATACATTATTCAATTCCAAAGTATATTCTATGGTTACTTCCGGAAAAACTTCTGAACTGATTGAAGAGTACGAGAAGAAGTATAGTGAACTGTTAGAAAAATCTCTATATATGCAAAAAGGTGTAATAGATCATAATAATTATGCTAATATAAGTGACTCTTTGGGGAATAATGGATTTTTTGGGGCAAAAAATGAAATTCGACTTGTTGCAAAAGATGGAAGTACATCAGTAACGCTGAGAACGCAGGGTGAATTGAATGAGTTAATAAAAAAGAAAAAGAACAGGTGTTAAATACTAAGGAATTAAAAAGACTTATTTGAAAAAATTAATAAGGCTATTAGTAAAAATAAAGACACACAAGCATTTAATGCATATTTACAACAGCATCCGGATGTAGTTGCAGAATATCGAGACATTGATAAATTCAAAAAGAAAGTATGGGTAAAAGTTTTTGACATATATCAAGCAGAATTACATGATTTGCTGGAGTATTATGATAAGGCGCAAAATGATTTAAAACAATTAAGAGATAAAGCGAAAAGTGAAACAACTGATTGGAATAGGGCGTTGGATTTATTTAAAAAAAGATTTTTTGTTCCATTCTCAATAGAACCGGCGAATCAAGAGGATGTTATATTAAATTTAGATTTGCCAAGTTTCAAATATATCTTTGAGGATAATAGGGGGTCTAAAGAAGTTTCGAAGGAAGATTTGTTAGATGTTTTGAGCACAGGGGAAAAGAGAGCATATTACATCTTGAACCTAATATTTCAAATTTTGGTTGCTCAAAAAGATGGGCGAGAAAAACTTGTTATTTTAGATGATATATCAGAGTCTTTTGATTATAAAAATAAGCATGCAATAATAGAATATATCAGTGATATCGCTGAGTATACTAGTTCGCAGGGAGAAAAAGTATTCAAAGTAATCTTACTTACTCATAATTTTGATTTTTACCGAACAGTTGCTTCACGTATTACTAAACGGGGAAATTCATATATTGCATATACTGATGGAGGAAAGATAAATTTTGAAAAAGGACAGTATACTAGAAATTTATTTGGATATTATAAAGATGAGATTGCAAAGGGAAATAAAGATAATATAGTTGTTGCATCGATACCATTTGTTAGAAATTTAATAGAGTATACGGAGGGAGATTCGAATCCAGAATATCTTAAACTGACAAGTCTGTTACATTATAAACCGGATACAACAACTATTGAACTAGGCGAGATTGAAAAAATATATAATCAATATTGGTGTAAAAGTTCAAATGTAAATTTCGCTAAAAATAGAGAAACGGATCATATATATGATATTATTATCAAAGAAGCAGATGCAATTGTGCCTGTTGAAAAACTGGAGATAGAAAGCAAGCTTATATTATCTATGGCAATCAGACTCAAATCTGATGAATATATGATTCAAAAAATATCTAGTAAAGTAACAAATGGAACAGCTATTATAAACGATATATACCAAAAAAGGAATCAGAGTGCTTGGCTGTATAAAGAATATAAAAAAATATAAATGATAATGCGATGGAAATTCTGGAGCAAGTTGCTATGTTGACACCAGAGAATATCCATTTAAATTCATTTATGTTTGAACCTATTTTGGATATGTCCTTACTGCACTTATATGATTTATATCAGGAAGTCAAAAATTTGTTGATATAAAAATGCAGTGATAACACCATGATAACAAAATCCCCGAAAATCACACGGACACAGCGGAAAATCCGGATTTTTCCACACAAATCACACAAAAAATCACCATTTGCACACCGCAATATACCAGTCTGATATCGTGAAGGTGGACGTACAGTAGGATCAGGAAGAGTTGCTACAATCATCGAGTAATTCTTACTTCTACGATTGAATTTAGGATAATATTTATGAGACTCAGAAAGTTTAGGCTTTCTGGGTCTTTTTTGTTGTGAGCAAATATAAAACAAGCTATAATAAAAGAGACACATTGGTCGTAAGGCAAAATTAATAGGAGGATCCGAATGAATCAAACATTAAAGCTGCCAGTTGGAATTGAGAATTTTGAAGATATTCGCAAGCTAGGATTTTATTATATAGATAAGACAAAATTAATTGAACAGCTCTTACAAAATTGGGGAAAAGTAAATCTGTTTACACGACCACGTCGTTTTGGAAAGACACTCAATATGAGTATGTTACGTACTTTTTTTGAAATTGGTATGGATAAATCACTTTTTGAAGGCCTATATATTTCTAAAAATAAAGAATTATGTGATGAATATATGGGTAAGTATCCAGTAATCTTTCTGTCATTGAAGGGAATCGATGGATTAACTTTTGAAGAAGCGATTATTCGGATTACAACGATTATTAAAAATGAAGCACGAAGACACCATTATCTAAAAAATAGTGATAAATTAATAGAAGAAGAGATTAAGCAATTTCAGAGCCTTTTAGATGGAAAAGCTGATGATATAACAGATAGTATCAGACTATTATCAGAACTTTTGTGCAAACATTATGGGGAAAAGACGATTATTCTTATTGATGAATATGATGTTCCGCTAGATAAAGCTTTTCAGAAAGGCTATTATGATGAAATGGTTGAACTCATGAGAGGTCTTTTGGGGCAAGTACTAAAAACAAATGATTTTCTCCAATTTGCAGTTTTGACAGGATGTCTTAGAATTTCGAAAGAAAGCATTTTCACCGGACTTAATAATTTTGAAGTTTTATCTATTCTCAATGTTCAGTATGATGAATGTTTTGGATTTACCGATACAGAAGTGAAAAAGATTCTTAGCGATTATAATTTATCAGATCATTACCTTCAGATTAGGGAGTGGTATGATGGTTATCGTTTCGGAAATACAGATATCTATTGCCCATGGGATGTGATTCGTTATTGTAAAAGTCTATGTGCGAATCCCGATGCATTACCAGAAGATTTTTGGTCTAATTCTAGTGGAAATGAAATTGTTCGCAGATTTATAGATAAGGCAGATATTCAGACAAAGAATGAGATTGAGCGTTTGATCAGTGGAGAGTGTATTGAAAAGGAAATTGTAGAGGAGCTTACCTATAATGAGTTGGATAAGAGTATAGAAAATTTGTGGAGTGTGCTTTTTACAACAGGATATCTAACACAACAGGGACGAACTCAAAATGGTAAATATCTTTTGTTGATACCAAATACAGAGATAAGAAATCTATTTACAAAGAAAATCAAAGAATGGTTTAGTGATGTTTCAAAAAATGATGGAAAAACACTAGAAATATTTTGTAATTCATTTATAGAGAAAAAAACAGAAAAAATTGAACAGCTTTTTGGAGATTATCTATGGAATACGATCAGTATAAGAGATACAGCAATCGCAAAAGAGAAGAAAGAAAATTTTTATCACGGAATTTTACTTGGTCTCTTGGATATAAGTCAAGCTGGCTTATAAAATCAAATGCAGAATCAGGAATCGGATACAGTGATATTCTGATAGAAGCTCCGGAGAATCGAACGGGAATCGTTATTGAATTAAAGTATGCCGAAGATGGAAATATGGATGCAGCGTGCAAGCAGGCTTTAAAACAGATTGAAGATAAAGACTATATTGCTAAATTGAAGCAAGATGGAATGCGAAATTTCATTAAATATGGTGTTGCTTGTTATAAGAAAGACTGTAAAGTCATGATTTATGAAGAATAAAAACAACTGATGATGGGAGATATAAATATGGGGAAAGAAACATTTGAAGGAAAGAAAACTCATTGCACGATAGGAATAATTGGACATCGAGGTCATGGAAAAACGACTTTAACAGATGCAATCAAAAAAACTCTTACAACAAAAGAAGAGAGAAATATAAGCTTGACATCTAGCATTGAATATGGAGCTATCCTAGTAGTATCTGCAATAGATGGAATTATGTCACAAACGGCAGAACAGATCATGATTGCTCATCATATGGGAATGCAACATATCGTAGTATTTATGAATAAATGTGATATGGTAGATGATATGGAAATGCTGGAATTGGTAGAAATGGGGATTCGTGACCAGCTATATCAGTGCGGATTTGTTGAATCTGATATTCCGTTTATCTATGGATCTGCTTTAAAAGCCCTTGAAGATCCAGATGGAGAATGGGGAGATAAGATCATGGAATTGATGGATGCGGTGGATAAATACATTCCAGATTCACAGCCTGAAATGGATCAAGCTTCCTCTATACATACAAAGTTTACAGCAGAAGTATACATGTTAGATATCAATGAAGGTGGACGAGACACAGGATACTTTGATGGTGACCGTCTGCAGTTTTATTTCAAAACGACAGATGTAACAGGAGAGATTCAATTGCCAATAGAAATAGATATGGCTATGCCAGGGGAAACACTGGATATAACAATTGAATTAATTCAACCAATTAAGATAACAGAAGAAGAACCTTTTATCATTCGTAATGATGAATGTATGGTTGGATTGGGAAGAATTTCTACAATCATCGAGTAATTCTTACTTCTACGATTGAATATGATAATTTTCAAAGACTCAGAAAGTTTAGGCTTTCTGGGTTTTTTTTTCTATGTTATACTAAAGCTATCAATTGTAAGAAGGGAGAAACGTATGAAGAAAAGTAAAAATTTAAAAAGAATAGGGGCTGTGATGCTTTCGTTGGTATTAGCAGTATCAACAGTATTTACAACAACTGCTGTTTCTGAAAAGAAGGTTTCTGCACAAGCAGAGATAAAAAATAAGAAACAGCTGCAAAGATGGGCATTAGCTACAAAGTTATTATCAGATGGAGAAAAATACTTTGATTAAACTAAAGCTGATAATAAGATAAGTGATAAAACAGCGGCAATCTATACAGCAATAGAGTATATCTGGAATGAAGATGGGGATGCAGTACCTGTGAATGTTTTTTGCGACAGTGTAAAGAATTATTTTGCAGGATGTGATGACTTTAATGCAGAAAAATTAGCTACAATTGGTAAGAATGATTACTTTGAATATAATAGTGGTGATTCAAATGTAACACTTAAAACCATGCAGGCAGGTGGAGGAACACAGGAATGTACCTATATCGGTGAGAAAGAACATACTGACGGTTCAAAAACAATGTATGGTGTATGGACAGATCCAGATCCAGCACCAGGAGATCCAGAGACACCATATTATGTAGCCTTAGATATTGCAGAAAACGGACAGATGACAGCATATCGAAAATTAAAAGATGGTAGTCAATTAAATGTGGATATCTATAAATTCAATGAGAATGGCGATTATGTAGTGTCTTATACAACTGAAAGTGGAAAAGCATTTATACCAGATGAAGAAAAAGCAGGTTTTTCTTACAATATTCAAATCATAGATAAAGAAAAAAGCGAAACACCAATTCAGTTTGAAGATAGAACTCTTGAAGATAATAGTTTCAATCTGAATTTGAAAACCATAAAATTATGAGTGATTATTGCTCTCCATAGGTTATCAATAAAATCCTCCAAAAGCCTTGAAAATAAAGGATTTATCGCAATGTGTTCGCCTTATCCCTTTATATGATTTCACACAAGTTTACTCTTTCCCTGACTGCTTATAAGGGCAAAATTAAGGGCAAGAAAATCTCATAACAAGATATAACAAAGTGTGGCAATCGGAGAACTGTGACATATGTGCGAATATATTATAACGGAGGATTTTTTAATGGACAAGTATATTTATGATGAAAGCAATGGTCTTTGGTATGAATTGCAGGGGGATTATTATATTCCTTGCCTTATTTTACCAACCGAAAAAGAACACAAGCCTATCGGCTTATGGGGGCAGCGACACAAACGCTATTTACAGGAACATAAACGGGCAGTTTACATCACGCTTCTCACAAGCGGAAAATTGAACTGTTACCTTACTGATATTGACGAACAGGCAACGGAAATGATATTTCGATTGGTCGAGCAAATGGCTGACAAGGAGGGCGTGACCGAACAACTTAAAGTAGAAAAACCGATGTTGTGGGTTGGTCGAATGAATGAGATACAGGCAAGAGCACGAGAAATTGTATATGCCGATATTATCTATAAGTAAAAAATGTAATATATAGAATATTAAAATTGTGGCAGTCAAAAATTAAAACTTTGCCTGCCACAATTATGATTCGATGTGTTCTCTTTCATAATGACTTTGGTAATTCATTATGCTATAATAAATTTAATTTACGGTATCGCACTGCATCTACTAATTTGGAGTTCGATTAGAACAGGAAAAGATTATATTGATTGTTCTCTATGCGAGATAAAAACCGATTATACAGGAGGAAATTGAATGAGCAATATTATTCAAATCAATAATCTTAATAAAAGTTTTGGAAGTGTAAACGCTGTTCAGAATTTGAGTTTTCGTGTAAAAAAAGGAGAGTTGTTTGCCTTTCTTGGTATCAATGGGGCAGGAAAATCAACTACAATCAATATTATGTGTGGACAACTATCGAAAGACAGTGGAAGCGTTTTTATTGATAAACACGATTTAGATAAGGATATGGACTATATTAAGCGTGAGCTGGGTGTAGTTTTTCAATCATCTGTCTTGGATTCTGCCCTTTCTGTTTATGATAATTTGGAAAGTCGTGCCGCTTTATATGGCATTACTGGAATGGAGTTTAAGAAACGACTTGAGGAATTGGCGAAAATATTAGATTTTGAAAACTTATTGAAACGCACCGTTGGTAAATTATCAGGAGGACAACGCCGAAGAATTGATATTGCAAGGGCTTTGTTTCATAAGCCTAAAATCCTTATTCTTGATGAGCCGACAACAGGGCTTGATCCACAGACACGCCGACTTATTTGGAATGTTATATCAAGTTTTCGCAAAGATGAAAATATGACTGTATTTTTAACTACGCACTATATGGAAGAAGCTGCGGAAGCTGATTATGTTGTAATCATTGATGATGGGAAAATATCCGCAGAGGGTACTCCTCTTGAATTAAAAAATATTTATACTGGGGATTACATCACAATTTATGATGTAGATGAAAAGGATATTAAAGCACTTGATGTGGAATATGAGCAAATCCGAAACGGTTATCGCCTTTCTGTACCGAATACAAAGGCTGCAACTGAATTGATTATTCGTAATCCGCAGTTGTTTAATGATTACGAAATAACAAAAGGAAAAATGGACGATGTTTTTCTTGCTGTTACGGGCAAAACATTGGTGGGAGGTGCAGAAAAATGAGTATGGCTTTCATTCTTATCAAAAGAAATATCAAATTGTTTTTCAAAGATAAGGGAATGTTCTTTACCTCTTTGATAACGCCTGCTATATTGCTTGTACTTTATGTGACTTTTCTTGGGAATGTGTATCGGGATAGTTTTACATCTAATTTACCTAATTCATTAAAACTATCAGAAAGCATAATAGAGGGACTGGTAGGCGGTCGACTTATCTCATCTATTCTTGCTGTTTCGTGTGTAACGGTTGCTTTTTGTTCTAATTTTTTAATGGTGCAAGATAAAGCAAATGGTACGATAAGAGATTTAAGAATATCTCCTGTAAAGTCAGCTACACTTTCGTTGAGTTATTATGTTGCAACCTTGCTTTCAACACTTATTATTTGCTTTGCTGCAACGGGTATCTGTCTTACTTATGTAGCTATTGTCGGTTGGTATATGTCGCTCGCAGATATATTCTTTTTGTTTCTTGATATTTTACTTCTTGTTTTGTTTGGAACAGCATTATCTTCGATTATTAATTTTTTCTTATCAACACAAGGACAAATTTCAGCGGTAGGCACAATCATCAGTGCGGGATATGGTTTCATTTGTGGTGCATATATGCCTATTTCTTCATTTGGAGAAGGGCTGCAAAAAATAATCTCATTTTTGCCGGGTACTTATGGTACATCACTTATCCGAAATCATACAATGCAAGGGGCGCTTGCCGAAATGCAAAATCAAGGTATTCCAACAGAGGTTATTGAAAAACTAAAAGATTCCCTTGATTGCAATCTTTATTTTTTCGGAAGTCAAGTAAATATCGGAACGATGTATATGATACTTGGAATCACTATTTTGGTATTGATTGGAATTTATATTTTGTTAAACAAATCAAAAAAATATAACTGTTAATTTTGTAGCTGCAAATGATTATGTATGCCGCCGCTATGGGTAACTCCATAACGGCGGTTTTTCAATGTCTATCGGCTATCTCTGTCAATGGATTTTTTATGCTGTCTTTGCGGCGGTTTCTGCTTGTTGCGTTCCTGTATCTCACGCAGATGTTTTAACACGCTCTGCTTTTCGGGAGGTCTGTGCTGTTCTTTAGCGGCGGCTGTCGTTTTCCTGCTGACTTGATATTCCCACTCGGCAAGGTCACGGTTGTACTGTTCTACAACGCTTTCCATTTCTCGGAAAGTCCTCATAAAAACTTGTACATCGGGATAACCGTCCGCTTTGAGTGTATCGGGGATTTTATCCAACCTGCCGGCAATCTCCGCTTCAGTTTCTTTGATTTTTACCTCCAACGCTTTTCGTTCTTTGCCTTTGAAAAGCCCCTTTGTTTCGGCAAGCTGCTGTTTCAACTGCGGCAAAACTTTATCCTGCAAGTTTTTAATTTCCCTTGCCTTATCCTGTACCTTTATCATCAGATTTCGCATATGACGGAACTCTGCCATATCAATATCAAGTGTAGGCTTGGGTGGCATATCCTTTTCACGGATAAGGTTTTGCAGAAAATCTTTTGCTTTTGCCACAATCCCACGGAACAGATTAGGCAGCCAGCCTTTGCTTTTGATAGATTGGCTTGCTTTTTCGTGTATCTCGGTCTGCTTGACTTCTAAAATTTTTGCTTCGGAAATACCCGATATGAGTGCCATATCCGCTGTCCTGTTCCATTCCTGCCTTGCGGCGTTATCCGCTTCAATCTCTGCGGCTTTGGGATTGTTCTTACCGATTTTCTTCGTGGGAAGATAAACGCTGTTCTTATCAAAGACCTTTAACTGCTGTTCGGGATCGGAGATATGCCGATTGATAAGGTCGGTGTAAATCTCCTTTACCTCCCGAAGAAAAGGCTCACTTTTGAATTTATCATCTTTCACGGTAAAAAGGTGGCTTTCATAAATTTCTCCCTTTTTTATGACGGTGCAGCCTTTTCGTATCTGCCCGTCCGCCCCTGTGATTTCTTTCTTGGTGCGTACCCTTTTGCCTGTTTCATCATAGAACACGCTGCGTGTGGCTCTCTTGATGTCAGGCTCAGGAAGCAGTTTTCTTTCGCTGAAGATAAGATGGATATGATAATTGGTTTTGCGTTTATTGTGGTGGAGGGCTGACACGCACTCCACACCATACCGTCTGCGGAACTCCTCTGTAAAATCTTCAAGGACCTCCTGCGGCTCGTATCTTGTATAAATTTCGGGCAAGGCGATAATCAATTCCCTTGCTTCAATACATTTGCCCTCTGTACCGCTTCGCTTAAATTCCTGCTGGCTTTCCCTTGCAAGGTTACTCCAAAATTCATTGTCGGCGGTGCGGTAGGTGGCATAGAGATTTTCCTGTCTTGCGTGGCTCGTGATATAGGATATTCTTCCCTTGACATTGGATAGCTTTGACATCTGTATAAATGAGTGTCTTGCCATATACTCCTTTCTCCCGTGACGGGCATACTCTTTTTGCAACCGAGAAATCGGTTGCCGCTGTTTCGGCAGCGTAAGCAGACGGACAGCGAAGAAAACAGCGGGCTGTTTTCTTCTGTATCATAGCAGCGGTGCATTGTCCGAAGCTGTGATACAGTGCCCCCTGCAAGGGCGAAATACCCAGAGTACAAATCGAAGATTTGTGCGAGGGGTGTATTTCGCTCTCAAACGCCGAGGGCTTGGAAAATGGTTATTCTACTTTGCGGACATCGTTTTCATTGAGCAGGTTTCTTCCCTGATTGACGCTCATAAATCGCTCTAAAGTATCCCTGCGGATAATCGCTTTTCTTCCGACTTTGAGGACGGGAAGTTTGCCCCAGTCTACCAACTTACGCATTGTATTTCTTCCGATACCCGTACATTCTGCTGCTTCTTCTATGGTTAAACCCATTTTGATGTTGCTCATTTTATCAACCTCCTTTCAAAATACGCATTTTGCAACTATGTATCTGTAATTATACTTATTTTGATACCTCTTGTCAACTCGTTTTGCAACTTATTAAGAAATATTTTTACCTATTATTAAATTTATGGTTGCAAAATAGGTTTTTCTATGCTATACTATCAGCAATAGGAGGTGAAAACCTTGAAAAAAAGAAACCACATTCACCGCAAAACAGGTCGGTGAACGAGTAAAAGAACGCCGAACAGAATTAAACTTAACAATGCCCGAACTTGGTAAGCGTGTGGGGGTAAACAAATCTACCATTCAGAGATATGAAGCGGACGGTGTAGACCCGAAGCGTACAATGATTATCAACGGTCTGGCAGAAGCACTCCTGACCACTCCCGAATGGCTGACAGGACTTTCCGAAGATAAGGAATATGACAGCCGCACTTTATGTGCAAAGGATATGGAGGAACATATCAAAAATTATCTTGATACTGTTTCTTCTGTGGTAAAGGGAGAACCGCACCAACAGCTGCTCACGACATTCCTCGGAAAGATGATTGACCTCTATACGGTTATGACTTATCACTTTGCAGACGCTATGGCTGAGGTTGACCGTGTAGCGGAGGACGAGGGCTTAAAGCAGTCCTTACGCCGCTATGCGATTGAGTCAGGGGCGATTATGGAAAGAGTTTACCGTAAAGAAATGGAACTTCCTATCGAGGATATGAAACAGTTTTTAGATGGAATTTTACATATCTACGATGAGGGACGCACCGCTGTAAAGATGGGCGACCTGTTCGGGATAGTGACAGCAGCCGAGGAAAGGGTTGCTGAAAAAGAAAATTTCCGTGGCACTTTGACAAGTGAAAATGCCGATTGACATTCATCGGCATAAGTAACCTTATTACTTTACGCACACCATATGTCACAGTCCCGATTGCCACGGATAGAAAGGGGAAATTTATCTATGGCAAAAGGTTCTGTAAGAAAAAAAGGTAAAAAGTGGTACGCACGCTTCTACATCGAAGATGAAAGCGGCAGAAAAGTACAGAAAGAGTTTGTGGGAACAGAAAGCAAGTCTGAAACAGAAGCCCTGCTCAGAAAAGCAATCGCTGACTATGAGGAAAAGAAATTCGTTGCGAAGTCTGAAAACATCACAGTTGGTATGCTGCTCGATCTGTGGGTGGAGGAAGAACTGAAACCCGGCAATCTCAGCAATGGTACGGTAATGTCCTATCAGGGAACGGTCAACCGTATCAAACAGCACCCGATAGGAAACCGAAAGCTGAAAACCGTAACTGCCGACCATTTACAGGCGTATATAGATTTTCTCAGCTTTGGCGGTACAAATCCTGACGGTACAACCGCAAAGGCACTCAGCAAAGGGTATCTCCGATTGTTTTCGGCTGTTTTGCAAGGGGCGTTCCGTTTTGCAGTATTCCCGAAAAGGCTGATAACCTTTAACCCGATGCAGTATGTGGTATGGCGAGGAAAGAAAGAAGAATACGAACTGTTCTCGGACGAGGACGGAGAAACTGCTTCCACACCAACGCTCAGCTACGAACAGTATCAGAGATTAGAGGACTTCCTGAAAAAGAAAAACAATCCTGCACTTCTTCCTATACAGATAGCCTATTATACAGGCTTGCGTATTGGAGAGGTTTGTGGTCTGACTTGGCAGGACATCAACCTTGAAGAACAATATCTGACAGTACGCCGCAGTATGCGTTACAACGGGGCAAGGCACAAAACAGAAATAGGGGCAACAAAGCGTAAAAAAATCCGCACCGTGGACTTTTGCGATACGCTTGCCGCAATCCTGAAAACTGCGAAAGCAGAACAGCATAAAAACCGTTTCCGATACGGGGAACTGTACAGCCTTAATTACTATTTGGAGGTCAAAGAAAAAGACCGCACCTATTATGAGGTTTACAGTCTGCCGAGGTCGGAAGAAGTCCCAGAGGGGTACAAGGAATTATCCTTTGTCTGCCTTAGACCTGACGGGGCATTTGAAGCACCGAGTACGGTGGGGATTATGTGCAGGACAGCGAGAAAAAAGGTGGAGGGATTGGAGGACTTCCACTTCCATATGCTCAGACACACTTATACAAGCAATCTGCTTTCAAACGGTGCAGCACCTAAAGATGTGCAGGAACTTCTCGGACACGCTGATGTTAGTACCACAATGAATATTTACGCTCACGCTACAAGGGAAGCGAAGCGTACTTCCGCAAGACTGCTGGATAAGGTAATCGGCGGAGAATAAAAATTTCCCTTGTTTCGGCTCATAAGGGCAAAAACAAGGGAAAATACATAAGGTTTGAACATTTAATAGGCGATATTCCTTGAAAATACAGGGTTTATAGAGGATTGAATAGATAAATCTGAATTTGGAAAGTGAAGATACAAGCATTGTAGATATAGATTATCATAGAATTATAGCAAAAGATAAAAAGGGAACAACTAATATTAAATATAACATCAGATCTGCAGAGAGCGGTAATGTAATTTATAGTGGATCAATTCCATCCACCGTATATTCTATTTCTATTGATGAAGAAAATTATTATGGAATTTATTTATTACCAGGAGAAAGTAGACAGGTAACAGCAAATATTGAAGGTTATAATGGACCAGTTTTATATCAGTGGACATCAGCAGAATGTAAGATTGACAATCAGCTAGGAAAAACTTGTAAAATCACAGCTCCATCAAAAGAAGGAAATCCAACGATTGTTGTTCAGGCATTTACTGGTGATGGAGAGTGGATTGGCGTAAAAGAGGAAGAAATCAAAGTTGCAGATTGTAAATTATCATTTAGCTACAGAAAATTTTTGGGTGATCATTCAGAACCAGCATCAGGAGATACTCTGAAAGTAGGAGAAGCTTATTGGTTTTCACTGGATGGTGCAAGTTTTGCATGGGATTATGGAAATGGAAATAGAAACGATTCAAAGAGACAGACTTTCTATACTATGGACTTTGAGTTAAATGGAAAGCATTTGATAGCAACAGATACAGAGGAAAATCTTAGTAATGATGAACTGAGTCTTTCAATCGGAGCAGGTGGAGGATTCCCAAATCGCATTATCAAACCAAAGAAAGCTGGAACATTAACGATCACAGGAACAATTTATCGAAATGGAAAATTCTTCCGTGATGTTAAAAAGTCATATAAAGTAGAAGGTAATACACCATCTCCAACACCAGTAGAAGGTAACACACCATCTCCAGCACCAGTAAATAAACCAACAAAACCAGCCAAAGTAACAGTCAAGAAAACAACTCTAAAAAGTGCCAAAAACGCCAAAGGCAAAAAACTAGTTGTAAAATGGAAAAAGAACACAGCTGGAAACGGATATCAGATTCAGTATTCCACAAGCAAGAAATTTGCCAAAGGAAACAAAACAAAGACAATCAGCAAGAACAAAACGACAAGTTACACAATTAAGAAGCTGAAAAAGAAAAAGACATATTATGTACGTATCCGTACATACAAGAAAGTTTCTGGAAAGACATACTACTCTGGATGGAGCAGTGTGAAAAAAAGTAAAGATCAAAAAATAAATATCAGATCAAATAAAAATAGTGTCAAGATCAATAAAAATCTTGGCACTATTTTACGTTAGAAAAATCTATCGTATTTTGCAATCAATTAATTTTTAATATAAGGAACCATCACTTCCAGAATCTCAAGCACATGATCTCTCTGTGATGGATTAAGTTCAGCTGCAATTTCCATCAATTGATTATTGTGATGAGCCGGGGTATCAACATCAAATATTCTTTGCCCATCACCAAATAAAAGATAATCAGCAGATACATCCAATGCAGTAGTAAGAGAAGCAAAACTATGAATAGACATGGCTTTGCGTCCAGCTTCGATTTCATAGATATAATGCTGACTGACACCAGCTTTTTCAGCAAGCATTTCCTGTGTCAGATCTTGCCCTTTTCGGGTAAGTTTGATGCGTTTTCCTAATTCTTTTAAATCGATTTTCATAAAATACCTCCATAAAAAATAGTATTACCAGGAGTTATGAAAAACCACTATCCAACAGTGACAGTGACAACTATAAATATTGCTGACAGCAACATTGAATGTTATGATAGATAGGAAAATGAGAAAAAACGAGAAAGAAGGAGTCATGCAGAGAGAAAACGAGCGTATTATCTATCATTTGATGCATTTTGATGAGAAGGATAAGGAGTGGAGTGAGAGACCATATTTACTCTTGGAAGATATGGCAATTGTTTTTGATATTCTTGATCTGGATGATCGATCCATACAAAGAATCGATCATAAAAAGGCAAACAAAGAACAATGGTCGGATCAGTTTTTATGGGAGAGTGCAAAGAAGAATACAAAACAGCTTCTGCCTGCTAAATTTGAGCCTGTATATAAAGATTTCCGAGGACATACCGAAGACAGACCGGTATTTATGGTGTCAAACAAAATACAGAGATATGGAGCAGCTGTTATTTGTTATGAAGATTTTCTGGATGATATTTCTAGAAAATATAACAAGAGTTTGTATCTCCTGCCAACCAGTATTCATGAAATGTTATTACTGTTTGATGACGGAGAAGATCAGGAAGAGGATCTATTGCACATATTAGAGAAGTCTGATCAGCAATTAAGCAAAGAAGAATTTCTGTCCGATAATATCTATTATTATGACAAATATATGGGAGAGTTGATCAGTTTATTTTAATGTTGAAGTTTTGGTACGAATAACGTATGATAAAGAAAACTGACCAAACAAAGAAAGGGGTAGAGCTCATGATACCAGGGATCGTAATCGGAGTGATCGTGCTTGTCATTGTGATATGGCTGATCAGTTCCTACAATGGATTTGTAACATTAAGAAATAAGACAGAAGAGGCATTTTCAGCAATCGATGTGTCATTAAAGAAGCGTTATGACTTGATTCCAAACTATGTAGAAACCGTCAAAGGTTATGCGAAACACGAATCAGAGACATTAGAGAAAGTCGTAGCCGCAAGAAATCAGGCGATGACAGCGACAAATATCGATGATAAGATCAAACAGGAAAATGCACTGTCAGGAGCACTGAAATCTTTATTTGCAGTGTCTGAAAGTTATCCAGAATTAAAGGCTAATGAGAACTTTAATAAATTGCAGGATCAGCTTCAGAGATTGGAAGAAGAGATCGCAGGTTCCAGAAGATATTATAACGGAGTTGTAAACCGCTATAATACCAAGACAGAATTATTCCCAGGCAATATCATCGCAGGAATTTTTGGATTTAAGAGAAAACCATTATTTGAAGTTTCGAATGAATCTGAGCGTGAGAATGTACAAGTAAAATTCTAAGGAACGGACAGGGGGAAAGCACTATGAGAAAGTGGATCACCTGTACCATAATGGCAGTCATGATGGCTGCCATGATTTTTATGGGGACAGGAAACAATGTGTTTGCAAATGATGAAGTCACTTATGACTCTAATATGCAGACAAAGAAATTTGATGTAGATGTCAAAGTCGGAGAAGATGGAAGTTATACAGTAACAGAGAATATCAAAGTCAAGTTTGTCAATCCGAGGCATGGAATTTATCGTTATATCCCATACAAAGGGAAGGTGATAACAAGCGATAAAAATGGAGATCAGAAAAAAACTACTTTATTATGCGGATTTTACACTGTTATCAAATGACAGTAAGACAGATGTAGATGAAGATTCTGACGGTAATAGTCAGGTATTGAGGTTTGGTTCTGCGGATTATACCGTAAGTAAAGGAAATTATAGATTTACGTATCAATTGATCCCTAAATATCAGGGAGATACCTACGATTATTTGTACTATAATATTTTCCCAACACTCTGGAGAAATAAGATTCCAGAAGGAAGTACTTTTACGATTCATTTTCCAAAGAAAACAGATCTTAAGAGTGTAAATTTCTATTATGGACGTTATGGGGAATCAAAGTATGCAAAAGATGTGATCACTTTGAAATATGATGAGCAGAAGAACCAGATCCAAGGAACATTAAAGAAGACACTGCCATTTAAAAATGGATTGACATGCTATAGTGATCTGGGTGATGGGTATTTTACAGCAAAACATGAAATCGGAGTAGATCGATGGATTTTTGGACTATCAATAGGAATTCTTGTGATCACAGCTGCCTTATTTGTTTTGTTCGGACGTGATGAAAAGATCATCCCATCGATTCAATATCAGCCGCCAGAAGGAATGGACAGTGCAGTTGTCGGATATGTTCTGGACGGTTCTGTGGATGATAAGGATGTTATTTCTTTGATCCTTTATTGGGCCGATAAGGGCTACCTGAAGATGAAGGAAAAAGGTCAAAAGGACATGGAATTTATCAAACTCAAAGATATTCCAGACTCAGAACCAAGATATCAGAAAACAATGTTTGAAGCTTTATTTAAGAACAGAAAAAAAGTGAAAGCTTCTTCTTTACAGTACAAATTTGCAGATACCGTGCAGGTAGTGAAAGATGATATCAAATATGATTATAAGAAAAATATTTATGCAACATCCTCGAAAGTTGCAAGGATCGTATCCTTTGTATTGTTGCAGCTTCCAATCTGTTTATTTGCATTTATTATGATGATATTTAGTCCAGATGGGATCTTAAATCTGATCCTTCCATTGATGGCGTGGGTATTGTATTTTATAGGAATGTTTCTTGCATGTCACAGTGTAGATAAATGGTATGCAATTTCAAAGGGAGCAAGAACGGGACTTCCGATCGCATCGGCAGTATTGTCTATTCTTGGATTTATTTTCTATGGATTATATTATTATGTGAAGATACAAAGAGGAGAATTATTTGATTTCTTCCATGTGTATCTTGTGATCGTTGCAGTATCATTTATCGGAGTGATCCTGACTGCATTTATGAAGAAGAGAACCCATCAATGTGTGGAATGGATGGGATATCTAGCAGGACTTCGTGATTTTATTGAAACTGCGGAATTAGACCGAATGAAGGTATTGGCGAAAGATCATCCAGACATGTTTTATCATATTCTGCCTTATTCCATGGTATTTGGGTTGTTTGATCTTTATGCAAAGAAACTGGATGCATTAAAACTTCCTGCGCCAGACTGGTATGTCTATGGCGGCAGTGATCCTTATTTCCATTATTATATGATGGGGCACTATATGGATCATGTGGTCTCTGAGAACCTGACAGTTGTAGAACCATCAGAATCTGGAGGAGTTGGAGAATTCTTTTCTGGAGGAGATGGAGGATTCTCAGGAGGCGGCTTCGGAGGCGGAGGAGGCGGCAGTTGGTAGACCGCTTCATATAAACTATCTGGTGACACGCTCTCGCTCGGATTCGCACGTAGCGGACACTAAATCCGACTGTGGATAATTTTCTCTTTATAGAAGTTTATATTTTCTTTAGAATTGTTTAGATTTAGAATATTGAATGGAGTGGGGATTTTGATATACTTAAGACATAGTTTTTCATATATATTTTAATCCTCTCTTTTCATTAGATTGGGCTGCAGAAGCAGCCCATTTTTTATTTCATAGGAAATTTCGATGAAGTCTCTTCTGCAAAAAAATAGCTAAAATGTTACAAAAATGTTTCATTCTTTTGATTTTCTGTTATACTAAAGAAAATTGAAAGTCAATTTGACGAGCTATTTGGTTAGGAGGAGCGACATGGACATAAAAGGGCTTACAGATAAAGAAGTTAAGGAATCGAGAGAGAAGTTTGGTTCCAATGAGATTCCAGATTCAGAACCTACGACGTTTTGGCAGGAATTTAAGGAAACATTTCAAGATCCGATGATCAAGATCTTGCTTGCGATCGCGGTGTTGATGATTGTGATGTTTTTCTTTGGATATGCTGAGATTTATGAACCGATGGGGACGATCATTGCGGTGTTGATCGTTGCTTTTGTTACGGCAAAGACAGGGGTTGCGAGTGATACAAAGTATCGAGAGTTGAAGGAGAGTACGAAGAAGGATCAGTGTAAGGTACACAGAAATGGTGTGATTGCAGTGATCGATGTTGATGACGTGGTTGTTGGGGATCAGGTTTTATTGCAATCTGGGGATAAGATTCCTGCGGATGGTATTTTGCATACAGGAAACCTGAAAGTCAATAATTCTGCTTTAAATGGAGAAGCAGAGGAGTGTGAGAAGAAAGCAGCCGGAGAGGGTGTTTATCTTGCAGAAGAGATTACAGGAGATACATTTGTTGATTCATATTCTCTGTTTCGTGGAGCTGTGATCTTTGATGGTGAAGGTATAATGGATGTTCAGAAGGTTGGACTTCATACGATGATGGGGAAGATGGCTGAGGAGATGCAGGAAGAAGAACCAGATTCTCCATTGAAGGTAAAACTTTCAAAACTTGCTGATCAGATATCGAAGTTTGGATATATCGGTGCAATCGTGATCGCAGTTATGTATTTTGTATATTTTATTATAATGGCAGGTGGATTTCAGGCATATTTTTCTATGGGACCAGCAAAGGTCGTGCAGGATTTGATCGATGCAGTGTCACTTGCGGTTGTGATCATTGTATGTGCAGTACCAGAAGGATTGCCGCTTATGATATCTCTTGTATTAATGCAAAATACAAGTAAAATGTTAGATCATAATGTATTAGTTCGTAAGGCAGAAGGAATTGAGACAGCAGGATCTTTAAATATTTTATTCAGTGATAAGACAGGAACGATCACAAAGGGAGAATTGGAAGTTGTAGATTTCTTTACAGCGGATGGAACTTCAATTTCTGCAAATGAATTAAGACATCATGGGAAGGTGAAAGGGCTGTTAGATCTTGCGATCGGGAAGAATACACAGGCGATGTTTGATGTTTATCATAAGGTCATTGGTGGAAATGCAACGGATCAGGCGTTGTTGAAATTTATTGGTGAAGAGACATTTTGTATGTTGGATGGGAATGACGGATGTAAGGTCAGTGCCCATCAAGGATTCAATTCTTCCAATAAGTTCAGTCAGGCGAGAATTGAGAGCATAGGCAAGACATTTTATAAAGGAGCACCCGAACGATTGCTTGCAAAAGCAACAAAATATTTAGATGGTGATGGACAGATCAAAGAGATCAATCAGAAAGCATTAAATCAAAAGATTGACTCTCTGGCAGCGAAAGCAATGCGTGTTCTTGCTTTTGGATATTCAGAAAAAGAGCTTGTGAAGAATCAGATCAACGACGACCTTGTGATCATTGGACTAGTGGCAATCAGAGACGATGTCAGACCATCAGCCAAAGATGCCATCAGGCAGGTACAGGAAGCTGGAATTCAGGTTGTTATGATCACAGGAGACCGCCTGGAGACGGCAGTAGCAATCGCAAAAGATGCAGGATTGTTAAAAAATGAATCAGATAGAGCTTTATCTTCTGCACAGTTAAATCAGATGAGTGATGAGGAAGTCAAAGCTATTTTACCGCAGATCCGTGTGATCGCAAGAGCATTGCCAACGGATAAGTCAAGAATGGTGCGCCTGTGTCAGGAAATGAATCTTGTTGTAGGTATGACAGGTGATGGAGTGAATGACTCCCCAGCATTGAAACGTGCAGATGTTGGATTTGCAATGGGAAGTGGAACAGAGGCTGCGAAAGAGGCAGGAAAGATTGTTATTTTGGATGATAACTTCTCATCAATCAAGGATGCAATCTGGTATGGAAGAACGATCTATCATAATATCTTGAAGTTCTGTAAATTCCAGTTAGTGATCAATGTGACAGCAGTTGTTGTCAGTGCAGTTGCACCATTTTTGGGAATAGAAGAACCATTAAAAGTCACACATTTATTATTTGTAAACCTTGTGATGGACGGGCTCGGAGCAATGATGCTTGGAAATGAACCAGCACTTTCAAAATATATGAAAGAAGCACCGAGAAGACGTGATGAGGGTATTATCAGCAAAGATATGATGACGCAGATAGGATTTATGGGGATATGGCTGGTTATATTAAGTTTCTTATTCTTAAAATTACCAGTGCTCACGAATCTATTTGACAATAAAGCACAGCATTTAACAGCATATTTTGTTTTATTTATCTTTAGTGCATTATTTAACGGATTTAATGTCAGGGATGAACGATTTGGGATTTTCAAAAGATTAAATGAGAACCCGGATTTTCTGAAAGTATTTTTTATTATCATGCTGGTACAGATTATGATCGTAAACGCAGCGGCAATTCCATTTCAAGTATTTATATGGATCGGAAAGATGTTTAGTTGTATTCCATTTGGAGCAAAAGGCTGGATTGTTACAGTATTGTTATCAATGACGATGATTCCTGTGGATTGTCTGAGAAAATTTCTGTTTGGTTGTGGAAAATAGGCGAGGTTTTTATGATGAAAATAGTGGTAGCGATTGATTCACTAAAAGGAAGCTTAACATCAATTCAGGCGGGAGAAGCTATAGAAAAAGGAATAAAAAAAGTCGATTTAGAAGCAGAAGTAGTCATAAAACCTCTTGCAGATGGCGGAGAAGGATGCTTAGATGCCCAGACAGCGATGGGAAAAGCACCAATCGGAGTAGCGAAACTTGCGAAGAAATATGGGAAATTAGTCTTGGGATTCTCAGGGGCAGTGACCAAAGGTGCAACTGCTTGCAATGAAGCAGGGATTGATGCATATTTTCCAATTGTAAGATCTGCGGTATCATTAGAAGATGCTATGAAAAAGAAAAATGCACAGGAGAATTTGATAGATACGGTAGAGCAAGTGTTCCGTGTGATAAAAGCATTAAAATAAAAATATCGTAAGTAAAAAATAGTGAGATAAGAATAAATAAAAATTCTGGTCTCACTATTTTTGTATGAATATATTGCTTTTTACAAAAAATATATTTCAAAAGTTTGTTAATTATAATAAAATAAAGCAAAAAAATGCAGAAATTATA
>ENA-OQCO01000355-OQCO01000355.1-human-gut-metagenome-genome-assembly--contig:-NODE-355-length-26175-cov-1.873503_pt1 | contig 26175 bp, 37 predicted proteins | sample MGYA00242500_ERZ504582 | MGnify/ENA primary metagenome ERZ504582 (study PRJEB26092, sample SAMD00036346) | human gut metagenome | host: Homo sapiens | study: EMG produced TPA metagenomics assembly of...
ATTAAAACAGCTGGGGATATCTTCACGAACCTATTGACGATTATGAGTTTAATAATAATAGTCATAGTCAATTCAAGGATCTGGCTTCTGAAAACAATATTAATCTTGACAATGCAACACAGTTAACATTTGCTGATTTTGGAATTTAAGAAAATTTATAGTACAAAAAACAGACAGAAATTGCTGTTTGTTTTTGTACCATCAATATTGAATAAAAGGAGTTTATAATGGCAGGAAGAAAACCTATTGATGATGATAGAAAAAGGAAAGCAGTTACAATGAATGTATCTAACAAAGATTTAAAAATATTAGATAATTTTATTCGTAAAAATGGATTAAGCAGTCGTTCATATTTTTTGTACCGAGTGGTATATGGATATATTAATGGGAACTATGTTAAAAAATCAAATGACATTGTGATTCCTAATGAGTACGATTATATGCAGCAAGAATTTTGCAAAAAATCATTGAAGGATAAAGAATTTTTAGATAAGCATATTGAAATTGAAAGAATTTTAAATACTTTGAATGTAGAAGATTTAATAATTTTACATTCAATTTTTTAGACAAAGGAAAAAAAGAAAGATTGATATCCATGATTAGAGATTCCAGAAGTCTTTATCCAGAGGTGGAATAATGGCACAACATACAAACTGGGATAAATGGATGTCAGAGAATTTGAGATATGCCATGGAAAATAACAAAAATGGTAAAAAACTAATTTACACATATTCAGAATATTATATCAATCATTACAAAAATAATGGTTACATTGATATAGTTGGAAAAGAACGATATGATTCAGAATTAAATGAAGATGTTATTATTGAAATTAAAGGTTCACTATCAGATTTAAATAGTGGACATGGACAACATTTTATCGGTTATTTTAACTTTTTTGCTACCAATCGAGAATTTTTAGATAAAATGATTATTTATTATCGAAATAATTATATTAATTCTGGAGTAGGTATTTTGGTAGTAGAAAATGATGGTAGAGTCAATACGATCATACCGGCTAAACATAATAACTTTAATTATTTTGTAGAAAGTAACTTTGATAAGTTTTCTACGGACGATGAAGTTGAAGAGTTTTTTACCGATATAGAAATTCCAAAACAAGAATATATGGATAAGCATAAGCCATATTATAGAAATAGAAAGGAGACATTATGTCAGAAAGTGAAAGAACAAAACGTATGAAATATTTTTTAAAACAGAAATTTAATAGAAATGATTCTGATTATAAATTGCAACTACAAGAAGAAGTATCATGCGGTGAATATCATAGAAATAGATGTGATTTGGCAGGAATAGAATATGTAAATGGGAAAATTCATAATTCTATAGGTATTGAGATAAAACAGCAATTAGGTGATTTTAAATCTGGTTGTGGTATGAATTTTTGTTTTGATGTTAATTATCTTTGTGTACCTTCAGAATTTGTTGGATTCACATTTCAATATTTATACGAACAAAATTTAGATAATGTTGGAATTATTGAATATCGTAATAAACCTACATATTATAAAGAAGATCTTATGCTTTTAAAAATACCACGTTATAACACAGGAAATGGAGCTAAAGATAGATCAGATTGTATTATGGAAAAGAATATTTATAATGCATTAATTGTGACACCTAGAAGTGCATATAGCATTAATAGTATCTAACAGTTTAGATCAATATTAAAACTAAAAAATTGAATAACATAAAGTAGTATGTGATTCAAACATTGACATGAAAAGACTGAAATGATATTCTGGTAATAGAAAAGGTATTACCGATATAATGGTTACCTGATATATTTACGATTTAAAATGATCGCTCAATTTTCCAGGTTGGGGCGATTGCAGAAAAGAAGTGGTTAAGCAGAAATTGTTTAACTGCTTCTTTTTCTTATATAAATTTTATGTTATAATAAATATGTATTTTTATTAGATTCACAGACCGATATAACTGTGACTTTTTTTAGAAAACACAAAAATAGAAATTTTATAAACCAAATGGTGTAAATTGAGTAGATATAAAATATCTGCTTATTTTTATGCCATTTTTTATTTTTAGGAGGGAAAATAATGAAAATAATGAACTATGAAGAATTCAAATTGGAATTAGAAAAAGAATTGCCAAAAGCATCAAAAAATGAGTTAGTAGGACTAGAGATAATTTTTTCTAAGCTAGTACGTACAAACAGAATGATGGATGGGATCAAAATTACTCGAAAAGGAGAAGATAGAGGAATTGCGATCAATATACAGCAATTGTATGAGATTTATCTTCCATATTATGATTTTCCATATACATTGGATACAATTATTAAGCAGGTAAAAGCGTATTTTCTTCATGAAGATCGAAGAGAAAAAGAAGAAAAACTCTCAAAAGAAACAGCTAAAGTATTTATTCAATTAGTAAATATGGAAGAGTCAAAAGAAATGCTTCAACATGTTCCACATCGGCAATTTCTTGATCTTGCAATAATATATCGTATAGTACGCGAAGAAACAGATCAGGGATTTGAAACAGGGATTGTTAATAACGAACTTATGGAAGCCCTTGATTGGAGTGAAAAGGATTTGTATCTAAAGGCAATGAGTCAACATATTATGAAAACAAAAATTACGTTGCTTGATGATGTTACTTGTGAACTGCTACTTAAAGCAGGAGCACCAAGAGAGTTTGTAGATATTATGTATCCACCAGAAGCAGAGTCTCATCCTGTGTATATGCTTACGAATGAAAATATGCTTTTTGGAGCAAATGAAATTCTCTATACGGAAAATCTATGGAAACTTTCAAATAAACTCCATTCAGATCTTTATATTATTCCGTCATCTATACATGAATGCATCGTGTTACCCGACGATTGTTCCATTCATGATGTAAAAGAAATGTTAGGTGCAGCTAATGATATTATAGTTTCAGAGAGCAATCAACTAAGCTATAACATTTATCATTATGAGCGAAAAACCGGAAATATCAAAATTGTAGAAAAGGAGAATAGATAATGATAAAAGAAAGATATAAAAAATATGCAGCTATTATTCAGCGTGCAAAAGAAGAGGGCCTTCATGTTAACGATAAACTTTCAGTATTAATGGATATTGAAAGTGCAGATCGCAAATTTAACATCAGATTAGATGAATGGCTTCAAGCAGATTTATTTAATTTTACACATGATTTTTATGGAATTATCGATCATATTGTACGAGATCAGTTTCCAGCAACGAATTTTGAAGGATTTATCCCTAGATTTGCATCTAAAAAATAGAAACTCAAGAGAAATTATTGAATGAAAGATTATTAAAAACAAAAGGCAGACATAAATATGTCTGTCTTTTGTGCATTTTATAAGGAGGAAAGATTTATGAGAATTAAAGAATACAGAACAGAATTGGATAAGGATAAGAAGAATGTTTTGTGTGAGATAGGTTATTACGATGTTACAGAAGATAGATTTGATAAGCCCGAAAAAATTGCTCGTTTTGCAATAAACCAGCTGCATCTCGATCGACGTGCAGAAGAATATGTTTATGTCGTTGGGCTTACTACAAAAACACAAGCACTTGGCGTCTTTGAAATTTCACATGGAGCCGTTTCTGCATCCATATGCAATCCTAGAGAAATTTTTATCCGATTATTATTATGTGGAGCTAGTACTTTTGTAATGATACATAATCATCCGTCCGGAGATACAAATCCATCAAAAGCAGATCGTATGGTTGCACAAAAATTAAAAGAAGCGGGAGATTTACTGGGAATTACCATGATAGATAGTATTATTATTGGATATCATTATTATCTTAGTATGAAAGAGAATTCAAACGCCAAATTACTGAATCGTATGAGTATTTAAAGAGAAAGAGAGAAAATAATGAGTAATTGGATAAGCCGTAAGGCACAATATTTCAAAATAATGGAGATATTGATCGAAAAAAGAATGTACGTGTTTTTGTTAGATACGATCAACAGTAATCTTTATGAAGTTGTACACGCTGCCTTTTATTGCAATGTATATTATGCTGCAGTTGTGCAAACAAAAATATTCAATGGGCAGGAGTATAAAAAGATTCCAAAGAAAGATCAGAAAATCACAGCTATGATTATTGATACAAAAACCCAAAAGAAAGAATTTATTTATCTGAATCTTGAAAAAGAGTCTGATATGCCAATCCGCAGAGAATGTCCCAAAATTATTCTTAATCTGTTGTCTGATACGGATGATGAAAATTCGCAGGAATGGAGAAAACAGTGTCATAAAAGCTTACAGATTAAGAGAAAGTTATTAAAACTTGATGGACTGCCGGAAGGTACTAGAATTCAATTCCCTTCACTTCTTTCATTTTCAAACGGTGTAGAAAAAGGTGATTCCATTATTCTACTAAAGTAATCGTGAGTGGATATGGGAGAAGTATCAGTATCGATTTATGAAAAGTTACATTAATCCAGATTATACAATTTTACAGAAAGAGGAAATAAAATGAGGAAAACAGAAATTATATTTAAAAGAAATACTAACTTTATGTTGCATGGTTATGTTTGGAAACCTGAATGTAAACCGGTTGGAGTAATACAGGTAATCCATGGAATGACAGAATATATTGGCAGGTATGAAGAATTTGCAGCACATTTTACCGATTTAGGGTATGTTGTGTGTGGATTTGACTTAGAAAGTCATGGAAAATCTATCCCTATTCATCATAAGGACAGTGGATTATATATTCATTGTTGGGATGATCTTATCGCGGATGTTGAGATGATTAGAATCAAAATACGTCGTCAATATCCAGAGATTCCATACGTTATGTTGGGATTTTCACTTGGATCTTTTGTTTTACGATCACATCAATGCATATATCCCAAAACAGCGAATAAGCTGATTTACATTGGAACTGGGCAGCCTAAAATGAATGAATTAAAATTTGCTCACTGGATTGTAAAAACATTATGTAAAAAGGATGATCAACCATCAAAATTAGTGAAAAAACTAGCTTTTGATAATTATAATCGCAGGTTTAAACACTCAAAAACAGGTATTGATTGGTTATTAAAAGATGAAAAAGCACAGGAAGACTATCTGACAGATGAAAGAGTTGTCAAGGATATGACACCAAGATTTTTCCTTCAATTTCTAAATGGCATGATGAAGATTCAGGAAAATGAACGATGGTTATATTACAAGAATGATGTTTTATTTATTGCCGGAGAAGAAGATCCAGTATCCCGCGGTCTACAAGAGGTATTAAAGAGATACAGAAGATCCGGTGCAAGAATAACAAAAAATATTATAACGGAATACCGGCACGATGTTTTACATGATTCATGTAAAGAAAAGGTATTTCAGTGCATTGAAAGATTTTTAAAATTATAAGAGAAAGGAGTAAGATTAGAAAGGTAGTATCTATATATGATATTACTTTTTTAATTGGTGATTTTTATGAAAGAATTTATTGATAAATTTGCCGAAAAGGTAATGACAACAAAAGAAAGCTTTGATGTTAAAAGAGATAATGGAAAGGCAGTAACTTTTGTACAAAGACAATGTGGAGATGCAAGATACATTTACTGTTTTCTTGGAGCAAAATATTATCAGGTTGATGAAAAACCAGATTTTTGTGCAGTTGTGAAAGATGATCAAATCTACATTATTGAGGAACAGATATTCTTTAGAAATGATACTGTCAAAATGTGGCCAGATAATGTCATGCATATCGATGAATATGTAAATGAACTTAATCGTAAAATTGGTGAAGAATTCAAGAGATTTTATGATAATCTGCCAGTAAAAGATTTTGCTGAAAGTGCTGTTCAAAATATGATTAATGATATTCGCAGAGATTTTCTGCTGCCATCCAAAGTCAAACGAGAAAATATTCGTTATGACAGAAGACCTAGCTGTAATGTTAAGATCGACAAAGAAAAGGCAATTGAATATCTTTGTGGAGTTATTGATTATAAAAAATACACGGAAAAAGAATTTGAATCCGTGAGAAATACTTTAATGATCAGTAAGTCTAAAAGATGCAAAATGCAACAGCTTTTAGAACAAGGGAATATCGTAACAGAAGATGAATCTAAGTTAGCTTTAAAACTTCGTTCATTGAAAAGATCTGGACAAAAGATTGTAGAAGTACAATTTACTGATTCACAAGACCATCTTAGGGGATCAGCAAGAGTAAAGATCGAGGATTTATTATATGCATTAGTTGAAAGAGAAGCATTACTGCCTTCTTATTGCGACAGGCATGATTCTGGTACATGTGATTTCCTTGAACGATTAGAAAAATTTGGGCAGGAAAATAATGTCAAGTTGTATGATATTATGACATTTGATAACATTACAAAGATCAAGTCATTATTAGACGATGCGATATTATACAAAAAATAGCATAAGGGAAGTAGTTGAGTGAAAATTCGTTCAGCTGCTTCTTTTTTTATGATAATTATATGATATAATACATATGTATTTTATTAGATTCCAAAATTCCAGAGGTGGAATAGGACTTTTTTTAGATACACAAAAAACAGAAAATTCACAACCATGATAGGTACAAATTAAAACAGACGTTAGGTCTGCTTTTTTTGTGCCTTTTTTTATTTTAAGAAAGGAGAAGATTAAAAAGATGTTTAAAACAAATTGTAAATGCCCAAGATGTGGAGGAATTCTTTATACACAGACAGAATATGGAGATTATTCTTATCAATGTCAAAATTGTGATGAAGATTTTTATGATTTTGAAGTAACTGATACTGAGGGATTAGAAGATACTCATAATGTTTTTGTGCCTGTAGAATGTATGGCAGCAGAATATCCGATAGAAGATCAATGCTATATAATTCCAATTCAAGAGTTCAGGGCATTAGAAAATGTTAAGTTAATCACAGAATAATAAAATATGAAAGGAGATAAATAAGAATGTCACAGACATTAAATGTATTAAGTATTGATTTTGATTATTTTCAAAATGTATCAAAAGATGTTCTTATGAATTGTTATCCAGCTGGACTTGATTTATCCACTGAGTTATCAATCTTTACATGGTCAGGATATTATAATAATCCAAAGTCAGCAAAAGAACTTCAAAAAGTAGAAATACTAGAAGATGAACTGAATCACTTAAAGAAACTTTTGTTATGTGATCGTATATCCGATGATGCCGATGTAATGATTACAAATAGTCATGTATTTATCTATGAGCTTATTCATAACTGTATGGAGAGAAATGACCATTATAAAGATATTCGCTGCATTAATATAGATCTACACCATGATTTCGTTAATGGTTCAGAGGATGTTGATTGTGGAAATTGGATTTCCCATTTATACAAAGATTATGGAGATCATTTCAAATTCGATTGGGTTGTCAATCCGATATCCAGAGAAATGTTTGGTCTTAAAGAAGAAATTTTCGATAAAACGCTATTAAAATCATTGGCTGACATTAAAATTAAAGATTTTGATGTCGTTTTTTATGTCGTAGTGACAATTTTTTTGCACCACATCTGGATCCGTACTTTGATGAAATCGTTAGATTAATTGAAAGTCGGTTCCACGATATACGAATTGAGAAAAGTGTCAATGAAGTTCGGGATTATCGAAAATATGACAGTATGTATGAAAAATTACATAGATCACTTAAAAATTCATAAAAGAAAGGAAGCAGTAAGTATATGAGTCAGACAGAAATTACCAAATGCGAAAAGATGGACAGAGAAACATTTTACCAGTATATCCTAGATAATTTCACATTATCTGGTGAAGAACAAAGAATGGTTGATACAATTCTGCAATTTATTGAGAGTCATTATAGTGATTACGATAAGCAGCAGGAAGTTATAAGGGAACTCTTATGCGATATTGATTTAAACGAAGAAGAGTTGAAAAATGTTTATTTGTAAGAAAGAAAACAATATTCACAAAATAGAAGGAGAAAAAATTATGTTAATTAATAAAATTTGCCCAATGTGTGGGAAAAGTGCTTTTTTAAGAATCAATTCAGATCAGAAAAAAGAATTCAAAAGTTATGCTTGTTATGGTGGATTAATCCAAGAAAAACTAAAATCATTCAATGATTTTGAGAGAGAATTTGTAAAAACAGGTTATTGCCCGGAATGTCAGAATGGTCTTTTTATGAAAGAACTTTCCAGAGGCGAGAATCATTTCTTTACACAAAATGATATTCGGGATGATGTTGTTGAAAAATTTATCAATGATATCGCAGAAGTATATGTTGATGAAAATAGAGTTCTGGATTGCAGAAAAGCAATTTTATCACCGATTGCAGAAAAGCTTTCAGTTAATGAAAAATTATTGTATCTATACGAATTTGATCTGGAAAATGAATTTGAAGTAGATTTAGATACAGGAAAAGTAACAGAAATTAAATAAATGGAGAAAAATCATGAGTTATGTATTAACAAAAAAAGGAGAACAGAGAATCAGAGAGTTTATTAAGAAATGTGAAGAAAAACGTGAACTAATCTTAGAAAATGGGATTGACACTGCAAATGTGGAGATTGTGAATGAGGGAGATATTAATATTGATCTCTTTTTCAATAATTCTCCATCTAAAGGTGAAAATTTTCAGCATGCTTATCCTGTAACAGATCATTTTGCTCAAGATCTTGTTTTAGAATATGAAGTTGATTTCTTTGATTCAGAAAAAGAAGAGTATGCAAATTCAATTCTCAATGTTGTTGAGGAATTCCTTAATGAAAAAGAATGTGAGATTCCATGGCAGCAGAGTGATGGGGATTGCAAAGTAAAGAAGCAGGAGTTAATCGAAAGACTTCGCAAGTTTTTATAAAAGAAGAATGGTTGAAGAGAGGAAACAGAAATGTTCCCTCTCTTAATTTATAACTGTACAGTATACAGGAAGGAGCAATTTATGAATGAACATGAATTTGAATTAACCGAAGAAGGAAAAAGAGAAGTTCAATCTTTTATTACCGAATGTAAGACGAAAAGAAATGAAGTTTTAGATAATGCAGGAGATACCATTAAGCATACTACTATTCCAACACAGAAAGAGATTCTTAATGATCTCAATTCACAAGAAGATGTTGATGAATGTTGGGGTGTTACTGATAACTATGGGATGAAAATCTTTTTGGAGTATGGTATCCATTTTATTTGATAAAAATTTATAAACAAGTATATTTAGAAAGGGAAAAACTATGAGTAAAATAGAAGTAATTAATTTTGAGGAAAAAGTGAGAAAAATGAAAAGATCATCCAAAGTCAATGGTTTTTCAGGCATGATAAAAATGCTTCGACACAGTGTGGATGTATTTGAGTTTGTTGGGGAAGATGTAGAAGAACGTTTACAGAAGTATTCTAATCTGGTCGGAAAAGACAGTAAGGATTTCATGTTAAATCCGACGGATATGAAAGATTCTTGGAATTCTCTTTCATGCGGGAATCCAGCTATATTTAATTTTATGTCAAAAGAGGTCAACAAAGAAAAATATCATCTGCGAATCTGTTATAATCCGGTAGCAGAATCCGTAGCAACCTCTTTTTCAAAATTGTCCAACGGACTTCCTGTTGCCCAATATGACTCAGAAAATAATATCTGGATTTCACATACAGGTCCAGAAATTTCAGAGAAATTTGCAAAGATTCTGGATTCTGGCTCTCCAGAAGCAGATATTTTGGAATTCTTACTTGAATATCATAATCCTACAGAGAAGGATTATCAGAGAATCAAGCAGAAATATCAGAAATTGTTTTCTTTGTACAATAAGACAAATTGTTACATGGAACCAGTTTTCATTATTCCAAAATTTGCAAAAAAAGAGGACGATGTGATACTATATCTTGTTCCAAGAGATATGTTCCGTCACGGATTTTGTGTTGGAATGGAAAAGAATCAACTGGTATTAATGCAGGAATTGCATATGGATGAGCTTATGCTCAATGGATATTTTTATGATGTGAATGACAATTATCGAAAGATTGTTGGAAGAACAGATAATGTTAATACAATGCGAAACAGTCTGTATCGTCTGGCAAATCGCTATACAGATGATGATATTTTTACGATTCCTGTTTCTTTAAATCGATACGTTGAATCAAATAATGTAAAATCATTGGTAAAACGTGCTTCGAGAAAAGGTGCGGAACTAAACGATGTTGAGAAGAAAAATCTGAATAGCTTTTGTTCTTTTATTAAGAAAAATATTGATATTAGTTACTAATCTGTACATACTAGAGCAAGTACAAAAGCATTATAAATTCATGGATGAAGGCAGTGATTTTATGAAATAATATATTTTTAAGCACAATTTTATGTTGCTTTATTATAGAACTTATGCTATAATACCAATGTATTATTTTTATTAGATTTGCGAAGCTAAGAGGCGAAGTGTAACTTTTTTTTTAAGAATCATATATTTAAATAGAACTTTCAACCAATGGGTATAAATTAGACAGACATTAAGTCTGTTTTTTTTGTACCCATTTTTTTATTTAAAGGAGGATTTTGACTATGAAAAATTTCATGGAACAAAATTTAGAAACTGTTGATAAGCATAAAATGACAATTGACGAATTGTTATTTTTGCAAAATCTACAGGAGGATCTACAGAAAGCAGAAATTACTTGTAATGGTAATGATGCAATCGCTACTTACTATGTTCTTAAAGAACAGGTAAGAAAATACATAGATCCATTCTTTGGTAACATAGAACATCAGCCAAACGGCTTTGAATTTCGTATTCAGGGTTCAGATAACGACAGAATCATTGATAATTTCAATGAACTGTACGAATATCTGAAACAGGAAATTCAAAACAGCGAATATGCTGATAGCTGCAAAGGACTTTTCCTTAATACCAGTGATTGCCCATATTTGTGTAAAATTACAATGATTGATTCTTATGGTAATCATATAAATTTTGCCAAAATGTTATCATGGTATGAAATTATTGCTAAGGATAAGTTTGACTTTAAAGCATTCTATTGTGCTGATTATTTGTTGCATAAGGAGATCTTTTTAACAGAAAAAGATGCTCAGGATTATGTATCAACAAATCTTCGTTCCAAGAAAAACTTCATGCAAATTGATAAGGTTCAGAGACCTATCAGTAGCAGAATGGTAAAATTATTTAATATTTTATCATCTGTTGATTTTGCAGCATTAGCATCTTTACATTAATATGTATTGATGTTTAGAAGAATGATCTGATATTTGTAACAAATTACAAGTATCTCATTTCCTTTAAAATAACGGTGAAGTTCTAGAGCTTCACCGTTATTTTTTTGCAAAAATTTATAGTAAAAATAAAATTATTATAATACTAGGAGCAAGGAGAAAATTATGTTATAATAAAAATGTATTTTTATTAGACTCCAAAATTCCAGAGGTGGAATAGGACTTTTTTTAGATATACAAAAACAGAAAATTAACAACCAACATAGGCACAAATTAAAAACAGACGTTATGTCTGCTTTTTTTGTGCCTTTTTTTATTTAAGGAAGGAGAAAAATTATCAAAAAAGAAATGAAACAGTAGTAGTGGGCGGAGAAATCGATATCCCCTACGGATATGAGGTCAAATACAGTCGGTATTTCCGACATGTCGGACTCCGTAAAATTACCGACCGTGGATTGAAATAATTATATCTGAAACAAAAAGAACATTATAACGCATATATACAGACGATTTTATCGTCTGTTTTTTTATGCCCATTTTGCAGAAGGGAGAATTTATATCATGCAAAACAAAAACACAAAAGAAACAAAGAAAATCGATTTACATCCAAAAAAGTGTAATATCTGCGGAGGATTGGTTATCTACACAAACAACAACCTTATTTACGGGAAATCGTATGGAAGCGGGAAATGTTATTTGTGTACGCAGTGTGGAAGTTACGTTGGAACACATGAGCCAAGACCAACTGAAGCACTAGGATTGTTAGCAGACAGTCAGATGAGAACATTAAAAAAGAAATGCCATAGTATTTTCGACGAATTCTGGAATTGTGGTTCCAATGGAAAACAAAGAAGATATCTGAGAAATATGGCATATAAGAGACTAGCTACAATGATGAGGATTCCATTGGAAGAATGTCATTTTGGATACTTTGATTTGTTACAGTTAAAAAAAGCTTATAACTGCTGCCAGGTATTAAAGAAAAGATCAGAGACTTATACATGGGAACATACAGATGTCACGAAAAAGTGGCTAGAAGCAAAAGCTGCCGGAGACAAAGAAATTCACGATCATATTGGTAGTGTAAGAATTGGAACTCTTTGCTTTGATCTGATCGAAAGAAAAGGAAAAAGAGATAAAAATTATCTCTATGCAGATCTTTATGTTGGCGGAATTGATACAGGATATGGTTATGGAAAAGACGATTATCCATATACCTATGTTGATTGGATTTCCAGACAGTGGACTGTTGATAAATTGCCGAAAGATTACAGATCATTCAAAAAGGAAATTGAGGAAAAATTAACCATGTTAATTAAACATGCAAGATCAATTACATTAAAACGAAAACAGTATTCTTTACAGGAAAAAATTTTAGATGATGTGAAGATATGGTAGTTAATAATATTACAAAAGGAGAAAATTAAAATGGTAAATTTGATGCTAAATTTATTTGTTAATCATATTGTTGAAAATTATCCGGCAATTGATTATATTGCAATCAAAACAAAGAAAGGAGAAGAAATTTCTCTTAACTGGGAAGAAAGCGAATATTCTTGGAATGATGATCAATCAGGCTCAGGAAGATCATTAAAAAAACAAATGCCGAAAGATATTCATGCAGAGTTAAGGAATGTCTATTTTGATGCAGAGGAAGAAGGACATACAATTTCTGATTCTGTAAAGAGAGAGTCCTTAAAAGGTGCAGAAATTGAAGAAATTCAAATATTTATTGAAAATTTTTCTGGCAGAAAAGAAGATGTGGGATTTTGGTTACAACAGATGGTATTTCATTTTTCAGATACAGATGAATATTATCATTTACCAATCACTCATGATTACAAACTGATTTTAGAATAATATTAAAAGGAGATTAAATAATGAAGAAAGAAAAAGACAAAAAATGTGCTTAGAGATCATTGATCAATTTGAGCAGCTTTTGGAAAAAAAGGATATTTCTATTCCATGTGAGGATTCCGCAGAAGAAAAAGAAAGACATGACGGCGGTAATAATGCAAGAATTTACGGTGCTGAATACTGGCGTTTAGAAGATGGAATTCATAAGATTTTGGAACAGGAAGATTCTGATAACACAAAATAAGAAAGAAGGGTATTTATGAATATCAAAAACAGTAATATTTTACGTTCCTGGAATATGGAACGGATCGAATATCAGAGAAGATATTCTAAATTACATAAGGATAGTGTCAAAAATCCAGAGGATCGATATATTTTAGGGCAGATTCATGAACTGAAATATATCTTAGTTTCATTTTTTGGACTTACAGAAGATGAATTAGGAGAAATACAGAAGGATGGATTTGCTGTTAGAGATATTGAGCATCCAGACAAACTAATATAAGTCGATATTTCATCATTAGTTAAGTTTAATGGACATAAGGAGAAGAGTGCATGGTATGATCACACATATCATGCACTTAAAAATTATTATGATTAAATATTATAGAAACAATTTTATTAAATCAAACAGAGAAAGGAGTAATACCTTATCCTAGTGAAACTAGGTTGGGCGATGGAGAAAAGAGATATTCGCCCGGAAAATTGAAGATCGTGGCTATAAGTTTGAATTAGACTATAATTCATTCGCATAATAGCAATCCATATGTTGCCATTCACCGGATTCGGTTAGTGGCTGGTATGAATCTTATATACAAAGAATATATTAAATTTTTAAGAGACGTAACAGGGAAAGAATTAGCAGACATAAAAGAAGGTTATTTTTGGCTTGATAAACAGATTATTAAGGGATTCGATAAGTATGGGAATATCCATAAATTTTACAGAGTCGTTATTTCTAATGATCTGTCAACCGTTGAGCTGAGAAAACTGAAAGATTATGACAATGTAGAAGATGTGGATTTGGCAAGCTGGCAGGATTTAATTGAAATGAAGAAAGAGCATTTGAAACAAATTGAGTCAGAAGCAATAATTCTTATCAAAGAAAAATGAAGGAATATCAAGAATATACATCAATCATTCCCGTATCAATGGGAAAAGATTCGATGTTGACATGTTATCTGGTTAGAAGTCTGTATCCAGATACTAAAGCAGTATTTAACAATACGACTCTTGATTGTAAGGATACATATCGTATGGCGAAAAGATTTCTAACTGTGAAATCATGAATCCAAGAAAAGGATTCTATGAATATGTGGAATCTCATCATATGATACCAAACAGAAGATCTCGTTTTTGCTGCCGAATATTTAAAACTGGTGTTATGGTATCGAAACTCAATCATAATCATCCATATCTGCTATGGATGGGTATGAGAAATGACGAATCATTAACACGTAAAGCATATGAAGATGTTTGGGTTAATAAAGCAGAATGGGGAAATGATACATGTTGGAAAGGGATTCTTCCTATTAGAAAATGGACAGAACTGGATGTATGGTTATATACAGTCTGGAAAAAGATTCCCGTAAATCCTAAATATAAAAAAGGTTATTCCAGAGTAGGATGCCATTGTGCGTGTCCTTACTATTCTAAATCCACATGGATTCTGGATAAATACTGGTATCCAAATGGATATCAGCGATGGAGAGAAATTCTAAAAAAAGATTTTATTGAGAATAAGAAAGGTCTCAGTTATGAATTGTACATTAGATGAATATCTTACACAAGCTTGGAACGGCGGTACATTTAGAAACGTACCTACAGAACAGGTAATTGATGAATTTGCAATGTACACAGGAATTCATAAAGAAGTAGCTGTACAGTATTTTAACAAGACATGCTGCAGGTGTGGAAAAACAAGGATAAAGCAAAGAGATGTATTAAGCATGAATTTAAAATTGCATGGAAGAAATGTAAATAAATTTTATTGTAAAAAGTGCTTAATGGAGCAATATCATTGGACCTCTGAAAATTGGAATCAACAGGTAAATGCATTTAAAAAACAAGGATGTGATTTATTCTAAAAGCAGATAAAAAGTATTCACAATAATAGATCCTTATGCTATAATATATTTGTAGTTTTTATTAGATTCCTAAGCACCATGGGTGTAGTAGGACTTTTTTTATAGATGTATTAATAAAATAGAATATTAACCAATATTGGCACAAATTAAAACAGGCGGTAAGTCTGTATTTTTTTGTGCCTTTTTATTTTTTTCAAAATGAATGGAGAAAGATGGGAAAAACTAATTATTTTATGAAACTTGCACTTATCTGCGGAGTTACATTTATATTGTCTTTATGTGCAGGAGTTATGTGGACGCACAAAGATCACAATAAAATGTACGTTTATGTAAATAATCTTTCAAATGGACAAACACATGTTGAAAATACGGTGAGTTATAAAAATGTAGCTTTCCACTGTGTCCGCAGAATTTACATAAAGACCGCAATATTATCATCGTGCGAAAATAAATAGAATTTTAACCTATAATGCGTAGAGCATTTTGAGGCATGAATTAAGCAGAATATATAATTGTCTGCTTTTTTATGCCTTTTTATTTTACTAGAAGGAGGGAATGCTTATGGAAATGAGTGTATATTCGCATAAAGCAAATGATCGCTTTAGAAAAGATAAAATTTCGATTTTAGAACAACTTGGAATTTGCATAAGCAAAGAAAAGGAAGCTGAAATTTATAATAAGTTTTCTGAAGAAGAAATTGATTCATATGCAAAAATGCTAATAAAAGAGAATTTATAAATATATTGATTGAGATTTATGAGAAAGGGGTGTTATTAATAAATTAAAGAAAGGAGGCTTATCATGAAGAATAAGCACATTATGTTACCAAAAAAGGTAAAGGAGATGATCAAATTGCTACTATTTGTAGCGTTTGGTTTGTTAGTGAATTACGGTATGTATTCACTACGAACTCAATTCCTGTCATGGGAATATGATATCTTTCCTTTCCTACGTATAGTAGATACCGGTTTATGGTATTTTACTGTAGTGGGAGCTTTTATTATATTTCTAGTTGGAACTAGAGATATCATAAAAGCTAAGTAACATATTTCAATTATAGCCTGTCTTGGTCAAAACCAGGATGGGCTATAATATTATTTTTACATTTATTAAATTGTATTTACCAGGAAGGAAGAAAAATAAAATGAATGAAGATTTATTAGTAATCAAAAAAAATGAAGTGCCAGCAATTCAGTTTAATAAAGAAGAGCTGATCGAACGTGTTGATGAGATCTTGGAACAACACAAAGGAATCATTTATACCATAGAGGATATCCCAGAGGCTAAAAAAGTTGTGGCTGATCTAAGAAAACAGAAAAAATATCTGAATTCTGAAAGAATCAGTGCATGTAAACCGTATGAAGCAATTGTAAAACAAACAAAACAGATATGGATGATGTGTTGGCCAGATATGATACTGTAATTCAAGAGATTGATACACAGATCAAAGAATCTGAAAACGTCTGGAAAAAAGAAAGAGAAGATTATATCAGAGAAACATATGAAGATGTTTTCCTTCATGAGATACCTGAAAAATATCTTGTATGTCCGATTATTAAGAATCTAAAGATTGATTCTAAATGGATGCTAAAAAGTACATCCAAGAAAAAGATTAAGGATCAAATGATCGAAAAAAGAGATAAAATTTTATCAGATATTAATACATTAAAATGTGTTGCAGAAGAAGAATTTTTATCCGATGTTGAGCAGGAATATTTTAAAGAACTTGATCTCAACAAGGCAATCAAAAAAAATCAGAGTCTTAGAGAAGCAAAGCAGAAAGTTTTAGAAGCAGAAAAAAAGAGAAAAGAAGAAGAATTAAGACGAAAAGAACAGGAAATGAAAGAGCAGCAGGAAACACAAGCTGTAGAGCCATTTGAGTTCGATTTCGATCCTATTCCAGTTCCAGAACCAATTTCAAGAAAAGTCAGTAGCAGTTCTACACCAATTCAAAAGAACAGAAAATCATCCATTAACAATTCATCCGTTCAGAATTATCCGTATCCGTTGAATCGTGAAATCCACAAACCTGTCATGAAAACATTAAATATTAAGATCAGGGGAGAAGAATCAGTTATCAGAGATATCATGAAATATATCTATGATAAAAAAGATATTGAGATTTTACAATAACGGCTTTGATTGGGATGGATATAACAATATTAGAAAGAGAAGGAGTTTAGTATATGACAATTTATGATTATAGCGATTTACTCAAAATGATAGCGAATATCAATACAGATAAAATTATCGCAAAAAATGAAAGAACAATGAACAATAAAAACAGATTAGCCAAAATGGAAAACAAATTATTAACATGTGGAATTCTAAATGATTGGTATGATTTAAAGAAAAGCTGCAAAAGACTTAATGTAAGACTTGCACCGTATGGTAATTGGGACGAAGAAACTCAAGGTCCGCTTATGAAAGATCAAAATGGAAAGTATTTTATGAATAATGGAACTTTTTCTATATGTATGAGTTCAGGTTCCCACTGGAGTGATCATTTTGGATTTTCATATTATGATAAAGAATTCGAATGGAATATCTGGCATTCAACAGATTATGTTCTGTTCAGTAAGTTTTCAAATGAAGATTCAGAAATTGAGACAAAAATAAAATTAATTCAATTATTTTTATCCCATTATGAAGAATACAGATCTGTGCAGTTAGATAGAATCAACAAAAAAATGTCTAAAATTTCAAAAGAAACAAAAGAAATTAAAGATGAACAGGCAGCAATGTCAGATTTTTAATCAGAGGTGAAGAACATGATTAATGTAGAAATTTTAAAGAAAGAATTATTAAAGCAGGATTCCGTAGAGTCCTGCTTTAATGATGAATACAGGGAAATGATGGCATGTATCGCAGGAGCTGTTGACTGTTCGATTGAAAAAATCGAACGATTTTTAACAGATTATGGGCGGTTAACTAGAATTAATCAAATGACTTATGTTTCAAGAGAACATGAGACAAAAGAAGAATTTTACAAAATGCCACATAAGAAAAGAAAGGGAAGATTATTATGATACAAATTATATTTGATGAAGAAAAAGACCGAAGAGAAGGTTATATTGACTGCTGCCATATTATCATAGATGATCATGGAATCAAACAGCAGAAGGTAATTCGTACAGAAACCTTATATGAATTATTAGAAAAAACAAAAGAACATAAAAAGAAAGAACTTTTTCTTGGAAGAGTGCCACGAGGATATCTTGCAACAAAACAGAGAATTGAGGATTTTCCCAAAATCCTAAGTAAAACTGCCATTTTCTTAGAAGAAGATGTCCGGAGAATCATATATGAAAACAGCGTTTATGAGATTCCGATTCCTAATCTTATGATGATCCATTCAGTAACAACAAACGGATGTGTATCAACAGATTTGTTTTGTCTGGAAAAAGATATGGACCAGAAAACGGCAGCAAAATTACTGGAGGAAGATCGTATGCCAAACTTATATCAATGGCCATTTGCAAATGTCAGTGGTGCAGGAGGAGTTTGTTATGGATCAAACAATATCCGAAAGATTGAAAGATTAAGTGATCTGGACATTCTTCCGATTCTGTTTTTGATAGCCCAATGAATTCTGATTATTATACCCCACATAGAACAACACTTGGAAAGGCAACGATAAGAGAATTATTAGATACCTTAAATGGGAAAAAAGAATTTCCCTATGAGATATTACAGGAATATAACCCACTTACTTACAAAAGAAGTATATTTTAGAAAGGAAATTAATTACGATGAAAAATGATGTAAACGGACAGATGGATCTTTTAGACCTTCTTGGAATTGAAAAAGAAGTAGAACAGAAACCAGAGAAAGAAACAGAAACAAAGAATACCAAAGAAACAAAAAAAAACTGAAAATGTTTCAAATACTTCTAAAGTATCCGAAAAGAAAACAGAAACAAAAAAATATAAATGCCCTATCGTAGTTTATGGTGGTCCTTACAGTTATACAATCAACGAGGAAAACAAGGAGATGTCATCAACAGAGGTTAAAAAACATGTAATTAAGACATTTCCAGAACTAAAAGGGATTGTTACTGTCAAAATGCAAGAAGATAATAGCTGCATTTTGCAGGTAGAATACAAAGAAACAAAGTTACCCGAGATCAAAGATCAGGGAATCTTTACTGTTAAACTTGGAAAAGAGTATGTGATCAGTAATGAAGGAGTGGAAGAAGCTGTCATAGCATGGAATAAGAAATTTCCTCAGTATGTCGGATGTAATTACCATTACGTTAATAATAATGATCATGTTTTGATTCCATTTTACAAATCTGATTCCAAACAGGTGCTGCGTGCTTATAAGCTACCAGTTCTGATCGGATTTCCTGAAATGATGGAACAGATAAAACCAGATAAAGATCAGGAAGATCAGACAATCAGCGGTGCTGAGATCATGGAACGATACAGCAAGACTCATCCGGAATTTAAAGATTGTACATTCAAGTACATTGAACATACAAACACGATTATTCCTTTAAAGGAGAAAGCTGTTTATGTTCCTGATATCTGCATGATTCAGTTGCCGATCACAGTGGCAACAGGTGGATACCACATTCAGTTTTCAGCAGATGATTTTCACGGAAAAGATATTGTAACAATGGAAGAAATCCGAAAAGCATTGGAAGCTACATATCCAGAATACAGTAAAGAACGCACGAGCATGACTTATGATAAACGTCATTTTATTATAGCAATGTTAAAAAGCAGTACAAAAGGTGCAACAATTGTATCAAGTCGGGAAGGTTTTCACAGAGAAGTTAACGAAAATGGAGTTACAGAATACCGGCCATATGGGAAATTTGTTCTTACAGGAAAAATCAGCTGGATTTTTCTTTAAATTCTGATCAGTTAAAGATCCCAAAAAAACTTTTATCTGATATTATTGATAGATTCCGCATGGATATTCACAGAGAATGTGCTTTGCAGTTATTTATGACAAAAGATGAAAAAGGATATTGGTTATACGAGCCAAGACAGACAGCAACATCTTGCGATGTAACTTTTGAACGAAACAACGTTATGGAAGATGAATATGTTCTTGTTATGGACATTCACAGTCACGGGAAATTACCAACTTTCTTTTCAGCCACGGATAATCGTGACGAAAAAGGAATTCGTCTTTACATGGTCATTGGTAACTTTTCAGAAGAAAATCCACGTTCTTATAATATCATGCTTCGAGCTGGTATGAATGGAGTTTTTCAGGAGCTTTCTGTAGAAGATATTTTTGTATAACTGACAATTTACATATTTAAGAAAGGAGAAACTGTCCGGTCATTGATCGGACAGTTATTTTATATTATGAGAGAAGAAACAAAACAGAAAATTTTTATTATTGGATGCGGTGGTACAGGTTCCAACTACATTAAAGAATTAGCGAGATATTTAGCTACAAACAGAAATTATATGATAAATGCAGATGTGATTTTAATTGATGGAGATACGGTAGAAGAGAAAAATCTTGAACGACAGTCTTTTACTCCGGAAGACCTACTGATGAACAAAGCGGAAGCAATGGCATTAGCAGTCAGCGATATGTATAATCTAACATTTTCTTATGTGCCAGAATATATAGCATCTAAGGAACATATGTTACGTATTATGAGAAATACCTATGAAAGAGAATCTTATGAGGAGGAAGAAACTTTCGTTCCAATCATCATCGGTTGCGTCGATAATCATAATTGCAGAAAAATTTTACATGAAATTTTTGAAGAATATACGGACATCATTTATATTGATGCTGCGAATGAATTTAGTACTGGAGAAGTTGTTGTCGGGATTAAAAATAATCAGGCAGTTATTGCACCGGATCGTGCTTTTTATTTTCCGGAAGTTTTAGAGGACAGTAAAAGTGTATTAGAAATGTCATGTACAGAATTGAATAATGTCAAACCACAGCATTTAGTCACAAATCTGTTCGCTGCAAATATCTGTTTAATACAGACGATTAAAATTTTAAGCGGAGATTGGACCTGTGGAGGAATTTATTCATTTGATGCATTTGGGTGTTCCTGTACAAGAACTGATCCAAATCTAATCAAACAACAACAGAAAGGAAAATTAAAATGAGATTTTTTAACGAATTGGTAAATTATGACTTAAAAAGTAATATTACCTTAAAAACAAGATTATATCAGAAATACATTTTAGAGATTGAATCTTATTTAGGAATTTCACAATATCATCAAAATTTATTTTACAATTCGAATGAAGAAGATACTTTTTATAATGATATGCAAAGGTATATCGTATACCAGGATCTTCTTTTATTAAATGATATTTTAGATAAAAATCAGATGGAACATGTTTTTTTGCAGTTTATGATGATGACGATAATAATGGTGAATTTGAATCTTTAAAACGCAAATTTTATCAGCAATTAAAAGGAAAATTTCCAGAATTTCAAAAAGAACAAACATTTGATATGAAAATCATAAAAGGTCCTTCTATAGAAGAACTGATTTCTAAGGCTTATATTGGTTTAGGAAGTGCTTCTTTTATAAGAGTAGATGAAGTAAGGTTTTTTCCATCCATGTTTCTATTGATCCGTGAAAATGATGATATCTTATATAAACTTCGTTTTTTACAAAAGATTCAATACCCATTGGATCAAAAAAGAGTTTATCGTATGCTAGATGGAAAGTTTTTCATGGATGTTTTTGGAAGATCTGATCTTCGCATCAATGATGCAGTGTATCATTTCTGTGTACTTTCCATTGATTCCAGAGCAAATCTTTGGAAGTGGATCACACTGACAAAAGAACATGAATATATTGATCAATGCTATATGGATGCATTGTCTGGAAATGGTTTTAGGAGGTAAAAATCGTGAACAATCAGATTTATGAAATGGTTGATTTATATTTTGGAGAGAAGTTTGTATTATACAATGATGCATCTTTCCTTTTAGATGATCATCAGTTCAATTTTTTTGCATTATTTATTCGATACATTGAAGCACTTGGGAAAAGTTTAGGTTTAAATGTAGATCAGGCTCAGAGATTGTTGCAACGTATCAACCAGAAAAATATGCAATATACGAATGATGATCTGGATTTTACAATAGAAGTGTCTGATGTTTATACTGAATTTTCAGATCAGCTTGAGATTCAGTATCTTTCGTTGTTAGATATACAAAGGTATTCTGTTGATATTTCAGGATTCTATCGGGAAGATAATGAAATCAATGAAACTGAACCACCAGAAACGATTGAAGAATTATTTGATCGATTATATGATTTTCCAAAGGATGATAAACAAATAATCCTTAATGCGATTCATCAGGATGAAAATGGTAGATCGTACCAATCTCTTTTGGATAATGCGATGCAAGATGCATATGAGTCAGACTCGTATTTATCATTGCATATCTATATTGATCCAAACTATACAAAATATAGAAAAAGATATGAAAAATGGTTCAAAAATGACTATGTGTATCAAACACTTGATCAATCTGCACCAGAATATGTCCGTAATTTATGGATGACTTCTGCGGTTTTAAAAAATGGAGCGAGATGCGATATCTTTTTGGATGGATATATGGTGGAAAATTTTGAAAAATATATATCAACGATTAATCATCAATACTTTATTGATCAGATAAAAATAAGAAAGAAGTTAAATTTATTGTAAAATGACAGGCTATTCCTTTATGGATGGCCTGTCATTTTTTTGCATTAATTTACTGATAAATAGTGACATGTTATTTTTAAAATGATATAATATATCTTGTCAAATTAGATATAAAAATATACAGATGGCAATACATTTCTAAAAAAAGAAGTGTGATGCCATTTTTTTATGCACTTGAACCATTTGGTTCAGGTGCTTTTTTACTTTATAGGAAAGTTCGCCTTTGGCTCCTTTCCAAAAGAAAAATAGCCCACATAAAAGTGGGCAGAGCAAACAGATGATCATGGTTTTAGAAAATATAAAAACCTTCTTCACCAAAATCATCACCAAACACATCTTCATAAATAAGAACTACAGTCATTATTGTTGGAATTATAATGATAGGTATTGGCTGGTATAAAAAATCAAAGAATGATAAAAAGGTATTTCAATATATGAAAGAACAGGATTAAATGAACTATGAACGAAGCTTGTGAGATAGAAAATAATGTTATAGTTTTTCGTTGCAAAAAATTTGTGCTAAAATAGATATCAGAAAGAAAAATGGAGGACAATAATATGATTTCATTTGCAAGTGACTATATCGCAGGGGCACACCCGGTAATTATGCAAAGATTACTAGAAACAAACATGGAAAACTTAAGCGGATATGGAACGGACCAATATTGTGCGCAGGCAAAAGAAAAGATCAAACAGGCATTTCAATGTCCAGATGGAGAAGTCTTTTTCTTAGTCGGAGGCACACAGACAAATCAGGTGATCATCAGCACAATGCTTGCTCCTTACGAAGGCGTGATCGCAGCAAAAACAGGACATGTCAGTGTTCATGAAGCAGGAGCGATTGAATATAGTGGACATAAAGTGATCGAATTAGAAGAAAAGGACGGAAAATTAGCAGCAGAAGATATTAAGAAATGTATCGAAGATTTTTATTCAGACGATAATCACGAACATATGGTATATCCTGGAATGGTTTATATCTCATTTCCTACAGAATATGGAACATTGTATTCGAAACAGGAACTAACAGAGATCTCAAATGTCTGCAGAAACTATGGAATTCCATTATTCATTGATGGGGCGAGATTAGGTTACGGAATTGAAAGTAAAGAAAATAATCTGAGACCAGAAGAAATTGCAGAACTATGTGATGTATTTTATATTGGGGGAACCAAAGTAGGAGCATTATGTGGAGAAGCAGTCGTATTTCCACATCATAATACACCAAAACATTTTGTGACACAGATCAAGCAAAGAGGCGCATTATTAGCTAAAGGAAGATTGCTGGGAATCCAGTTTGATACCCTGTTTACAGACAATCTTTATTTTGAAATCAGTAAACATGCGATTGAGATGGCAGAGAAATTAAAAGAAGTCTTCCATAAGAAAGGATATACATTCTTCTTAGAGTCTCCAACGAATCAGCAGTTTATCATCCTTGAGAATGAGAAGATGAAAGAACTGAGCGAGAATGTAGAATTTGGTTTCTGGGAGAAATACGATGATAACCATACGGTTGTGAGATTTGCAACAAGCTGGTCAACGGATGAAAATTCGATCGATCAGCTGGAAGAATATCTGTAATAAATTTTATTATAGAAGAAATGCAGTTTTGTATGTAGGAAATGCAGAACTGCATTTTTGTTTTATAGGAAAATTTTATGAACGAAAAGTAAAAAAAGTTGATGGATAAATATAGAAATGATATAATGAAAATATGGTAGGTTAAAACAATAAAGGCAGGATAGGAAAGGAAAGTTAACTATGAAGAAATTTTTATCTATGACAGTGTTACTTCTGATCATCGTACTTGCAGGATGTCAGAAGGATCAGACAACAAAGCCAAAGCAGAAGACGAATACAAATGATGCAAAGGTTGTAAAAACAGAGAAACTAGAGACGATGAGCTACGAGGATTTTTACGAGAATCTAAAAGAGGAAGAATTGAACGACTTGGATATCATACAAGTTGCTGATCAGAAAATCACAGCTGTGATAGGTAATTACTTTCTTGTGCTGAATGAGAACAAGAAGAATCATACATATAAGATCAATAAGATCATAGATTTGCATCCATATGGAATGAATTATTATTATAATGAAGAATCAACAATGTTTTATCCATCCAAAGATGGAGAAAAATATCTGATTTATAATGAATGCAGATATAATTCAAAAGATCAAACAATCAATGCTAAAGATGATAAAGAACTTAAGAGTATAGTCATTGATTTAAAGAAAGATGAGGTAACATACCGAAAGGGAAATCATCTGGAAAATTTGAAGAAGAAGGAAGGCGTATCCGAAAATAATTATCCAAAGATAGCAAAATTTTCAAAGGATATGAAGCAGTATGCAAAAAAGAAAAAATATGAGCTGATGACAAACTTCTATTTAAAATCAGGAAAAGACAGATTCTGGGTAATGAAACCATTCTATGAAGAAAATATTTTAGAAGGCAGGATTTTTAGATATCATGAAGGAAAAATACAGTGCGTATTTAAATTTCGGGAACCATAAATATAACGTATCTATTATAAAATGAAAAATGCCATCCATATATTGTAGCTTTGATAAAGAAAAACACAATATATGGATGGCAAAAATAATTGTCGAAAAAACATAAAAAAGCTGTTGACATACTGTATACAGCTGTGGTAAGATAGTCAACGTCGCTGAAAGAGTGGCAGGAAATATAACATCGGAGCTGATCTGGCTTCTGAAAAGAATAAAAAAACTTCTTGACACAAGTGATCAGATGTGATAATCTATAAAAGTTGCTGACGGAGAACGATCAGAACAATAGAGATCAGATTTGAAAGAAAAGTTAAAAAGTTCTTGACAGATAAGGTCAGAAATGATATTATATAAAAGTTGTTGCAGAGCAGAACAGCTCAGAACAACAAAATAAGTTAAAAAAGTTCTTGACAAACAAAAAGAACTGTGATAAAATAATGAAGCTTCTTATACACAAGAAGCGGATCACAAAAAGATCTTTGACAACTGAACAATAAGACAACCTTGAAAATTCTAATGAATTTTTCAGATGATTTTAGTAAAAATCAACGAACGTTCTTTATAGAGAACAGTAATCAACAAGGATAAAGAAGCTAGTGCTTCTTGAACTTGGATCAACATTGAACATGAGAGTTTGATCCTGGCTCAGGATGAACGCTGGCGGCGTGCTTAACACATGCAAGTCGAACGAAGCTGCTTAACTGATCTTCTTCGGAATTGACGTTTTGTAGACTGAGTGGCGGACGGGTGAGTAACGCGTGGGTAACCTGCCCTGTACAGGGGGATAACAGTCAGAAATGACTGCTAATACCGCATAAGACCACAGCACCGCATGGTGCAGGGGTAAAAACTCCGGTGGTACAGGATGGACCCGCGTCTGATTAGCTGGTTGGTGAG
>ENA-OQCO01000356-OQCO01000356.1-human-gut-metagenome-genome-assembly--contig:-NODE-356-length-26144-cov-6.346350_pt1 | contig 26144 bp, 28 predicted proteins | sample MGYA00242500_ERZ504582 | MGnify/ENA primary metagenome ERZ504582 (study PRJEB26092, sample SAMD00036346) | human gut metagenome | host: Homo sapiens | study: EMG produced TPA metagenomics assembly of...
CTTTCCTCTTCCCCGGTAGATTCTTCGGTTAAATTTTCTTCTGGCTCTGTCTGTTTATCTGCATTTTTACTTTCTGCTCTTCTGTATTTTGAGTTATCGGAGTCACTGTAATCTCTGTTTTCTCAGTTGGAGTTATCACATTCTCTTCCTGTCTCTCAGCTTTTAAGTTCTGTTCGTTCTCTCTCTTTGTCTGCTTGTCCACAATCTCTTTATCATTTTCTTGGCTTCCGACTTCTTTATTCTCATCTACGACCATCCTGCCAAGATAACGTGCATTGCTCTCCATCAGCTTTTCATAAGTCTCACGGTCCTGTCCAACTGAACGCTCCTGTGCCTTCTCTTCCAGAAAACAGTACAATGGAAGCTGGCGAAATACATTTTCGTGCAGCACAAGAACGCCCGCTGTCACGGATAGCGTCACAAGCACACAGCCTTCCACAATCAGATACAGTGTTTTCCGGAATCTCGCCACAGAACCACTCCTTTCAAAGTATCCTATGACAAACCAACCTCAATTATGACTTTGCATCATTCTACCAGTCATTTGTTCTGCATAAATCAGTTAGCGAAATTTTATTCATGAAAGTCATGCCTCACCGAACGCTGTATTCAATCCTTCAGATATTGTAAAGCTCAGGTATTTTACCGTCTCATCCACATCCTTTGGTGTCACAAACATGCTGTAGAGATTCGGAGCAATCATTTCTTCCAAAAATTCTTTCTGCTCCGCTTCTTCCAGTGCATCCAGAAGATGTGCCATCGAATCATGAACGATCGTTGCCGCATCCACAACCGTCGGAACACCGATTCCAATCACCTTTACCTGCAGATTGTCCTCCGTTAGTCCATTTCTGTGATTTCCCACGCCTGACCCAGGATGAATTCCTGTATCTGTAATCTGGATCGTTCGATTCAGTCTGCGGACACTTCTGGCCGCAAGTGCATCAATTGCAACTACTACATCCGGTTTCGTTTCCGCAACCACTCCCTGTATGATCTCTGCAGTTTCCATACCGGTCTGTGCCATCACTCCCGGCACAATTCCACTGACACGGTGCATTTTTTCATGATCAATTCCTCGAAGGCCGTATTCCCTTATGATATGACGGGTCATCCTTAAATTTTCTACCACATGCGGTCCCAGTGCATCAGCAGTGATTCCTGCATTTCCGAGCCCCACCACAAGAATGGATTTTTCCTTTTTCAGATCAATGAGTTGTTTCAGATGTTTGGAAATCTCCTCTGATATCTCACGATGATAATCTTCATCCGGTACAGACAGATCCGGAGCTTCTATTGTAATGTAAGTTCCCTGCGGTCTTCCCATCGCCTTTGCACCGTTTTCTGTCACGATCCTGACGACAGTCGTTCGTACATCCTTTTCTTCATCATAGTCCTCCTGAATCTCTACACCACGAATCTCTGTGTTTTCTTCTTTAAAACGTTCTGTTGTTTCCAGTGCAAGGTCTGTTCTGATTCTTTTGCTGACTGCCATCTCTCTTCCTCCTGATCATCTGAATTATTGATATCCGATTATCATCTGTAAAATTTTGTTTCTTATCTGTCTACAATATTTCACTTTATCATTAATGTCTCTGTTTTAAGCCTATATTATGTATGGAAGATTTTTCTCACAGTAATATTATGTTTATATTTTTTTAACATTTCCGCATTTTACTATTGACAAGTAAAAATAAATATACTATCATATATAAGCATGTTTACAGAAGCGCCCGTGTCTGTTTCTGTAACAACGACACATTATTATAAATCTGAAATGGAGGTGTACCAATTGGCTAACATCAAATCTGCAAAGAAAAGAATTTTAGTAAACAGAACTAAAGCTGCTAGAAACAAATCTATCCGTTCTGCTGTTAAAACTTCCATCAAAAAAGTAGAAACTGCAGTTCAGAAAAACGATAAAGCTGCTGCACAGGCTGCTCTTACAGAGGCTATCTCTACAATCAGCAAAGCAACCTCTAAAGGTGTTTATCACAAAAATAACTGTGCAAGAAAAATTTCCCGTCTGTCTAAAGCTGTCAACAGCATTGGCTAATTCAGGAAATATACATTTTAATTATAAGCTTATAATTAAAAAGACAGTCACAACCGTCAGTGACTGTCTTTTTTTGTATAACAATAGGAGTATAGTAAAATTTAATTTAACAGTTTTTTCAGCTCCTCAACTTCACAACCTGTATATTGTGCTATCTTCTCCACTGGTTCTCCTGCATTATGCATTAAGCGGATTATTTCTCTTTTTCCTTCTGCGATTCCCAGATTTAATCCATCTTGCCTTCCGCTGCTATACCCGTCCCGCCTTCCACTGTTATATCCAGCCTCATACTCTGCTTCCCGCAGTTTTCGCTCTTCCTCTTCTTTATCATACTCGAATATACTCATCGTGATGACCTCCGACTTATTTTTTCGAAGAAATTCAGCAAGGATTCCATTCTGAATGCAGTCATTTACTGCCTGTTCTACTGCTGTATCCAAATCAGCTTCTCTTGCGTTTTCCCGTACTTTTGCTACATATTGCGCATATTCTCTTAAAATCTGGTACTGCTCCATTAATTCACAGTTATGACCTTCATTGATATTCAGGGTGAGTACTTTCAGTTCCAGGTTTGGCCCACCTGTCTGATTTTCGTAAGATTCCGAAAGATAGTTAATCCAGTAATCCTCATCTCTTTCTGTTCCATTATAAAATACAATGAACTTCGGAGCAGGGATTTTCTGCAATGCTGAAGAATATAAAGATTTATGGTTTACAAGTTTCTGGTATTCTCCAGTGTCACAATCTCCAATACATCCGAGTCTTCGTAGTTACTCCCATTCACCGCATTGTACAAAGATAGCAGATTTTTTCTGTCAGAAAACAGTATTCGGAAAACCGTATCCTTGTACTTTCTGTTTGCTTTCACAACCTTGTTTACCTTTCGTTTGCTATCTGCAGTATAGTTTTTTCTTACAACAACTTCACGGTTCTTTCTTTTTGCCATAGGCCTACCTCCTGTCTGGCAGGAGTTTCGAAATGTACCGCATTGTTATTGTCACCACCCCGAACTCCTGCTTTTTTATTTTGATTGGATTTAAAAGCATGGATTTCTGAAATGATTTTAGAAACTACTTAGACGGCAAACATGCCATGAACTTTTGAGAAATATACTTTGTATTTATAGTATCATTTGTTCTAAACTTCTTCAAGTAACTTTATGAAATTTTAATTTTCTGTACTGACTCAATCGAACAGAATGACTTCTACCAATTAGAACGTGCTCATTGCGCACAAAAACTGCCATAGCATATACCATGACAGTTTTTATACGTCTTTTATAATCTGCTCTCAATTTTGGTAATATACTTTTTCAGAAGAATTGCCCATTCGGACATTTTTTCTTCTGTAAAATGACTCGCAAGACCACTGATACTGATTGCCGCATACAAGTTTCTGTTACGGTCAAATATCGGCATTGCAACACATTTTATTCCAAATTCGTGCTCCATATCATCAATTGCATATCCACGCTGACGGGTACGCACAAGCTCCTGTTTAAATACTTCTTTATCTGTGATACTGTTCTCTGTAAACGCTTTCAGCTCATGCGAATTCAAGTATTCATCAATTGCACGTTCATTCATATTCGCCAACATTGCTTTTCCAATTCCTGTACAGTACATCTGCGCTCTTTCTCCAAGAATCGATCTCATCAATTCTACAGATTCCGCTGGATACATTGCATCCAGGTACAGTACTTCTTCTCGATATGGAACTGCCAGATAGACTCGTTCTCTGGTAATATTAGATAATTCCTGCATATAAGGTCCGGCAATTTTAGTAATGGAATAGGTATCTCCCAGAGCTTTGCTTAAAGTAAACACCTGAATCCCCAGACGATATTTTCCAGTCTCCTCATCCTGTTCCAAATATTCCATTGCTTTAAGAGTAGAAAGAATATTATGTACTGTACTTTTATATATCCCAAAATATTCGCTAATCTCTGTCACACCCAATACCGGTTTATCGGCAAAAAGGTTTAAAATTTCCAATGCTTTTTGAAGACTTTTCACTTTAATCTCGCTATTATCTATCATATATATGTGCTTTCTCCTTCCTGCCCCAATAATGTCACTTCTTTTTCATACATCAACTATTGCAAAAATATTTCTAATGTATTGCTGCAATTTCCTTCGTAGGCAAAGTTTTCTGTGCAATAATTATAACATCTGTTTTTTTTACGTTCAATATTTTTTAATATTTCATATTCAAAGCTGCAATATTTCGAATAATTATATTCATTTTGTACAAAAACAGGGCATGTACAGTACATACCCTGTCCTTTACCATATAAAGCATTTTTCACTAGTTTTTTAAACAATCACTTATTATTGTACCATTCTGCAACTTCGTCCAGTTCTGTCTTCGCATCTGCATCCTGAAATACCACATTCTGAACTGCTTTTACAAGTTTTGTACAAAGTTCTGTGTAGTCCGCCGGATAAAATGTAATTTCACCTGTTTTAGCATATTCGCTCCACATCTGCATACTGTCATACATTACGTTTTCTTTGACGCTTTCATCATCAAATACTCCTGTACGAACCGGCAGACAATTTGCAGACACCCACTGTACTTGATTTTCTTCAGACAAATAGAATTTGATGAAATCCATTGCCATTTCCGGATTCTGTGCATATTTGCCAATTGCAAGTGTTTGTCCTGCCACATATGCCGGTGCTGATTCCCCTTCCTTTTCTCCAGGGATTGGACAAGAAGTAAAGTTATCTGCAAAATTCGAAGTCATGATTGTTGCTGCACGCTGTGTTCCTGCATTTACAGCATCCACAGTGCCACTCTTAAACGCATCTACACATCATCATAAGCCATATTCATGGTTGTCTGATCCATAGAGCCATTATCAACCAGTTCTTTGATGAAATTAACAACTTTTACGCCTGCATCACTGTTAAATACTGCTTTTCCATCTTTATCCAAGAAATCACCGCCAGCCGAACGGATCCACGGAATAAATGTCTCAATAAGTCCGGTTCCATTTCCATCTTCGCTTAATCCGAGCGCAAAACCAAGGGAAGTATCCGTAGATGCTTTCGAACTCTGTGCAAGCAGATCATCCCATGACTGTGGAGCACTGTCATAAAGATCGCTTCTGTACCACATTGCAGTTACACGGCTTTCCCATGGAAGGGAATAAATTTCCCCATCACTCTGGGTGAGTTTATCTGAGGTATAAATATAATCTCCCATCTCGGTAATAAAATCTTTCGCATAATCCGTCATTGGCTGAACTGTTCCGGCATCTATATGCTGTTTCAGCTGATCAGAGAAACAGTTAATGATATCCGGGCCTTTTCCTGCTGCCGCTGCCTGGATTGCCTGGGATTCAAATACACTGTAGTTGAAACTTTCTACCGTAACTGTATTTCCATATTGGTTGGTCTCATTATATTCTTTTACAATATTAGACAGCACCACACTTCTCGGATCTTCGGTAGATTTTGGATCCAGAAAGATCCAGAAAGTCATATCCTTTCCGCCTTTATCCGTGTCAGAATCTTTTGAGTCTGTATTCTCTGCAACCTCTGTAGTTTCCGAAGTATCCGATGCCTGTTCTTTTGCAGAATCCCCCGAACCGCAGCCAAACAGTGACATAGTCATAGCCATAGAAAGTGCAATACCCAAACCTTTTTTTAATGTTTTTGCCTTCATAAATCTCTTCTCCTTTTCTTGTCGCATTATCCCTTGACTGCTCCTGCCGCCATTCCTTCCACAAATCTTTTCTGCATACAGATGAACAGAATAATGATCGGAATAATTGAAATCATAACTGCTGCCATCAGAAGTCCCCATTTAATACCATACTGCGTAATATACTGATAAAGGCCTACTGAAATCATTTTCTTCTCGCTTGCTGTAATAAAGGAACTTGATACAAGATAATCATTCCATACATACACTGCCGAAAGAAGTGCTGCTGATACAATACCCGGCTGGGAAATCGGAAGGATCAGTTTATAAAAAGCTTTTGATTTCGAACAGCCATCAATGATTCCTGCTTCTACAATTTCCATAGGAAGTTTCCGGAAAAAACCTTCCATGATCCATGTAAGGATCGGCGTCCTCCATGCAGTATAGATCAGTACCAGAAGAATCCTTGTATTATACAGATTCAGTTTTACACTGAGCATGTACAGTGGTACAAGAAGTGCAACTGGCGGTACCATACTGGTCATCAATATAAAGAAGGAAATTCCTTTTCTGAATCGGATGTTAAAGAATGTAAGCGCGTATGCCGCATGAGCTGCTACAAATGTTGCCATCACGATACTGATCAGTGTTATAAGCAGACTGTTTTTCATATAGAGCATAAAGTCAGATTTCGTAACTACATCAATAAAGTTATTCCATGTAATTTCTTTTGGTATGATCTCCGGTGGAAACATTGTCACTGCACTGTCCGTTTTCAGTGCAGTGGACAGCCCCCACAGAACCGGAAACAATGAAACGATCGCTGCTGCGATAAGGGCAATAACCGTCAGAAAATCCAGCCCCGGCGTTTTACCAAGAGAACTTTTTCTTTTTCCCATTGTTTCGCCTCCTAATTGTCGTTGGTTTTCAGGATTCTTACATAAACAGATAAATACAATATTCAGAAGGAAGATAATAATACTGTACGCTGCTGCTATGTCCATATGCCAATAGTCAAATCCATTCTGATAAGCTGCCAGACTCAGTGTCTGTGTCGCATTAAACGGTCCGCCTGCTGTCAGTACGTAGATTAAAGTTACCATATTGAAATATTCAATACTCTGCATAACAAGTGCAGTGACCATGGTCGGACGGATCATCGGGAGAGTCAGTTTCCAGTAGATCATTTTTCTTGAAGCACCATCTACCTGCGCCGCCTCGATCAACTCCGGCGAAATCGTCTGCAGTGCTGCTATCGTCAGAATAATTACGACCGGAACCGTATTCCATACGTTTACAATAACTACCAGGATTTTTGCAATGATTGCTGAACTGAAAAGATCCATTTTTTTACCTGTCAGCTGATAAGCCCAGGAGGTGATCAGTCCATAGTTTCCATTAAGAAGCCATTTCCACAGGAGCGCAGTAACTGTCTGCGATAATGTCCAAGGAATGATGATCATAGTACGGAAAATTGTCATTCCTCTAATCTTTCGGTTCAGAAGAGTTCCGACTCCGATACCGATCGGCATCGCCAGCAGCAGGGATAAAACTACATAAACAATTGAATTGATTATATTTTTCAGTCCATCTGACTCAACCATAACAGATATATAATTTTTCAATCCTACAAATTCCCCAACCATTGCATACTGCGTTTTGTGAAAACTGGTATATACAGCTTCAAAAATCGGAATAACAGTAAAGCAGCATATCAACAGTAACGCCGGTGCAAGAAAAAGAATTGCTCTTCCGGTATCACCTTTCTTTTTTCTCATTTTTTCCATTGTGTTACTCCCTTTTCGCTGAAAGTTTCAGTTTTTAATCCTCATATTCCTTCAAAATTTCTGGAAGAGTGATCAGATTGCCTCATGTTCTTTGATGTATTCCTGTGCGATCTTTCTTGCTCTCGCTTTTTCTGCTTTTGCCTTTTCTTCATCTCTGTAAACAGAAGCGCCAAGGCGAATCAGTCTTCCTGAATTTCTTTTACTTCCTGCTCTCTTGGCTGGACATGGTTCTTTGCACACACAGCTGCTGCAACACCGGAAGCCTGTCCGATTCCCATGATACCGCCCTGTGTTCTGTAAGATCCATGAGCCTCACTTGTTCCGGAAATGCACCGGCCGGAAAGGATCAGTCCATCAATATGTTTTGGGATCAGACATCTGTACGGAATATCATAAGTGTCTTTCGGAACTTTCCACACACCACCGTTTCCATATCCTTCTTTTCCATCCGGATTGTGAAGGTCGATCGGAAAATATCCTCTTGAAACTACATCCTCGAATTTTCTTCCTTCGTAGACATCCATGCCGGTAAGTGTATGCATGCCTTCGATATGTCTTGTTTCACGAACGCCGATCTCAGCATTGGTAACGCTTACAAATGCATTTTCAAATCCCGGAACATACTTAATCATAAATTCTGATACAGAATTGATCTGCCTTCTTCCGTCAATCTCGCTTTCTGTTCTCTTTACGACATCCGTAGCATCCAGTCCGCAGATTCTGGTCGCATTAAAATGCATGGTGTTTGGATGAATACCATTCAGTACGATCACGGAGTCTCGTCCAAATTCCAGGTCACCTGCCTCGACTGCTTTTTTTACCAGCTTCTTAAATCCCTGTCCAACAAAATAATGCTGTTTCAGTCGATCATCAAACTCTCTCATTGGAACGATATCTGATAAAAATTCAAAATCTTCCTGATTCTCCTGAATGTAGCGGAATACTTTTTCTGTATCTACATTTGCCATCTCAAACATTGCGGAAGAAGGACTAAATTTGTGTTCCACAGGATCACCGATGCAGTAATTTTCTCCACACCTTACAGCAATGTCCCCATCACCGGTCGCATCTACGATAACGTGAGCAGAAAAGTGAAGTCTGTCTCCGCCTTTTGAAACGGTTGTGAGTCCAGTCAGTTTAAAGTTATCGCAGTCTACAGAATCGATCATGGAATGATACAGAATATCTACGCCAAATTCTTTCAGCATTTCAACCGCTACATATTTATACTTTTCCCTGTCATAGAATCCAAGAGAATCTCCACTTCCATAAGGATCTAGCGTTTTCATATGCCCGGTACTTCCGGCTTCTTTTACCATACGATCCATAAAATCCTGTGGAATACCATTGATCACCTGTTCATCTTTATAATGAAACGGAGAAATCGGGCCAAGGACACTGGCTGTTGCCGCTCCACCTAAGAATCCGTTCTTTTCAATAAGAAGTGTATCTGCGCCTAATTTTCCGGAAGCCATTGCTGCCATGATTCCCGCCGGTCCGCCGCCTACAACAATAACATCATAAATCTGTTTCATCTTTATCTCTCCTTCTTATTTTGAAATAAATTCCATTGCTCTGTCTGAAAGTTCTTTTATCTGTCGTAACTCTGACAACTCTGTTTCACTGATATAGTCTGCTGTATTTTTTCTGGTCCGTGCTTTGATGGAAAATCCGATTTCTTTCGCAAGATATGTTTTTGCACTTAACGGATAGTTTTTCAGTTCTATGAAAGAACACGGTGTAAGTATATCCTGTAAATATTCTGCCTTCTCAGGTTCCTTTTCCCAGTTCTCCAGCAGCCATGCATACAGTGCCGGGTGGAAGTTCGCCATAACTCCGCTGTAGCCAGCCGCACCATACTTCATACTTTCCAGAAGTGTGGAAGTATTGGCATTGTATAATTTCATATTGCTGCCTTTCATGATCTCAAGTTTTTTCCTGATTCCCTCGATATCACAACATGTGTCTTTTAGGAAATAAAACCTTCCACTGTCCGCACAAAATTCTACAACTTTTGGAGAAAGAATTCTTTTGTACGGATATGGGCATTCATAAAATCCAAGCGGAAGATTTTCTGGAAGTTCACTCATGATATTCTTTAATCTTTCGATCAGAACTTCGTCAGATTCATTTGCCGCTGCCAGACGGTTGGATAAAAGGATTACTGCATCTGCGCCTGCTTCGGCAATTCCGTTTAACTCCTGGATCTGGTCATGCAGGGAATAGGAAACATGACCTGATGAAATAACGGGAACTCTTCCATTTGCTGCTTTTTTGATGAAACGAGTGAGTTCTTCTCTTTCTTCCATAGAAAGATAAAACATTTCACTTGACTGGCACACCGCAAATAATCCAGAGGATCCTTCCTTTATGTACCAGTTTATAAGCTCTTCCAGAGCTGGATAATCTACATCGCCGTTTTGCTGTAAGGGAGTCAGCATAACCGGCCACATGCCATTTGGAAATTTTTTCTCCATCTTGCTCTCCTTGTTCTTTATTATTGAACTCTGTTCTCATAGGTGATCTTTAAAAAATCTCGATCGCTCGAGCTCTTCGTTCTTTATTATTGAACATCGTTCTTTATATTTTATATATTATCATATTCATCCTTCTAACACAATAGACTATATCAACTAATATTTGAGTGTTTTTTTGTATATTATCTCCAATATTTAAATGAGCTGCTGAAAGTTATCACACTTAGCAGCAGCTCATTTGCATTATCTTCTTTTATCAGCCTCCGAGTTCTACCATACGGTGAATGCAGCGTCCGGCGCCTTCCATAACATTTTCCGGAAGTTCGATCACTTCTCCGCCGGTTCCCTTCAGGCAATTGTAAATATCCATCAGTGTTGTGATCTTCATGTTCATACAGGTCAGCATGACCGACAGCGGATAAAACTGTTTGTCCGGACATGCAAACTGGAGATGTTCCACAATACTGTTCTCTGTTCCGATGATAAATTCTTTATTCGGAGATTTCTTTGCATATTCCATGATTCCAGTTGTAGAACCAACATAATCAGCAAGTTCTACAACTTCCTGACGGCATTCCGGATGAACCAGAAGCAATGCATCCGGATGTGCTTTCTTTGCTTTTTCTACATCTTTGGCGCTGACGATAATATGTCTTGGACATCCACCCTTATAGAAAGCAAATTCTTTCTCTGGAAGTTTCTCTGCAACAAAACGTCCCAGGTTCGGATCCGGGATAAACAAAATCTTGTCATTATCCAGTTTGCTGCAGATCTGTACTGCAGAAGAAGATGTCACGCAGACATCACACTCTGTCTTTAGTTCAGAAGTCGTATTGATATAAGCAACTACCGCATATCCCGGATGCTCTGCCTTTAATTTACGAAGACTTTCCAGATCCAGCTGTTCTGCCATCGGACATCCTGCAGTCGGATTAGCAAGCCATACTTTCTTCTCCGGACTTAAAACCTTACAGGTTTCTGCCATAAAACGGACGCCACACATGATGACGCCTTTGCAGTTACTCTTGGATGCCTGCACACTCAGTCCATAAGAATCGCCCATGTAATCTGCTACTTCCAGAATTTCCTGTCCCTGGTAAGCATGTGCCAGAATACATACATCCTGTTCTTTTTTCATTCGCAGGATCTCCTGCTGAATTTCCTGTACTGTCATAATTTAATATTTCCCTTTCCTGTGCTCTGTTCCCATGGCTGAAGCGGAGCCAGAAAACCGGCTTTCTTCAACTGTTCTTCAATCAGATCCAACCGTTCTTCACTTGCGGCTTCCACCAGATGATAATGATATCCGGAAGTTGCATTACTTAAAACAGTGGAACGACTGTTCTGCAATGCCTGCACAAACTCACTCACATCCTGTCTGGAACGAATATCCATCTCCGCGCTGACACGACCATAAACTCTGTGACTGATACTGATATTTTTGACATGTCCACCACAGTCTACGATCAGATTCAGTTCTTCGGCTGCCTTATCCTGGCTGTGACGGACTTTAAATTCCCGTGTGCAGCTACTGTCCTGCTGAATCACATACCCCTTTGTTGTTGACAATATTCCCGGCGTAGAAGCCCTTATCACCGCCAGATCCTGCACGATCACCTGACGGCTGACACCAAATTTTCCCGCAAGCTCTCTTGCTGCCACCGGAGCATCTGCATTATGAAGGATCTTTAAAATTTCTCCGCGTCTTTCTGCAGTGTTCATAAGGTCTCCTCCTCTCACACCGCATGAAGATTTTTCATGGAAATGTCAAGGATTGGTGCAGAGTGAGTCAAAGCTCCGCTTGAAACAAAATCAACACCGATTTCACGGATCTTCTGAATATTTTCTTTTGTAATATTACCAGAGCATTCGGTCTGTGCTCTGCCATCGATCAGCTCAACCGCCTGTTTCATTACTTCCGGTGTCATATTATCCAGCATGATGATATCCGCACCAGCTTCTACAGCCTCTTTTACCTGTTCCAGTGTCTCTACCTCGATCTCGATCTTACGGACAAATGGTGCATATGCTTTTGCCATCTGTACCGCTTTGGTAACACTCCCTGCTGCACCAATGTGGTTATCTTTCAGTAAAACTCCATCTGAAAGATTATATCTGTGATTACATCCGCCCCCAACTCTTACTGCATATTTTTCAAATACTCGGCAGTTCGGGGTTGTCTTACGGGTATCCAGTAAAGTTACTTTGCTGCCTTCCAGAAGTTTTGCAACCTGTCTGGTATATGTGGCAATTCCACTCATTCTCTGCAGATAATTCAGGGCTACTCTCTCTCCGGAAAGAAGGACACGAATATCACCTGTTACAGTTGCCATCAACTCACCTTTTTTTACTTCATCTCCATCTTTGCAGTGAAAATCAATCTCTGTTTTTTCATCCAGGATTGTAAATACTCTCGCATAAATGTCAAGTCCGGCAATTACACCATCTTCTTTTGCGATCAGATCTACGGTTCCTTTTGTTGCTGTCGGCATAACTGCATTTGTGGAAACATCCTCGCTTGTAATATCTTCCTGCAACGCCATACGGATCAGCTGATCAGCCTGCATTTTCATTGTAATTTCATTCATGACTCTTCTTCATCCTTTCGATTTCATTTAAAACCATTTCATGATAAACAGTCAGAACTGCCGCTCTGTCCTCATATGGTTTCAAATCTATAGTCCCCGGTCTGCACGGGTCTGGTTTTCTTCCAAATATGATATCATCTGCAGCGCGTCTTGCAAAGACCAGAGATTCAAGAAGTGAGTTGCTTGCAAGACGGTTTTTGCCGTGCACACCATTACAGCTTGTCTCACCGCAGGCATACAGACCCTTCATGGAAGTACGGCTTCCGAGGTCAACCTTGATTCCGCCCATGAAATAGTGCTGTGCCGGAACGACCGGAATCGGCTCTTTACGCGGATCAAAACCTTCTTCTATGCATCTGTTGAAAATATTTGGAAAATGTTTCATGATGGTTTCTTCGCCCAATGGACGCATATCTTCCCATACGAAATCGGTGCCGTCTTTTTCCATCTGCGCAAAGATTGCCTGGCTGAGCAGATCTCGTGGCTGCAATTCATTTGTAAAACGCTGTCCGTTCTTGTCGTACAGAAGAGCACCTTCGCCTCTGACGGATTCGGAAATCAGGAAGCGACGTCCTGGTTTATGCGAATAAAGTGTCGTAGGGTGAATCTGTATGTAATCCAGATGTTCAAGTACTACCTGATGTTTCATGGCAATTCCAAGTCCGTCACCTGCAATATGAGGGAAGTTGGTAGAGTTTTTGTAAAGACCTCCGAGACCACCACATGCCAGAACAACGTATGGTGCTCTGACCGGATATACTTCATTCTTCTCATCCATGACGATTACCCCGCCACAGACGTTGTCTTTGGAAATGATATCGACCATGGTCATATATTCGCAGATTTCAATATTGTCTCTTGTCAGTGCCTGATTCAGAAGAGTCTGTGTGATCTGTTTACCAGTAATATCTTCATAGAAAAGGATTCTCGGCTGAGAATGTGCTCCTTCTCTGGTGAAATCCAATTCTCCCGTCTCTGTTCGTTCAAATGTAACATTTCTCTGTAAAAGATCTCGAATAATACTGTTAGAGCTACGGATCATCAGTTCAACCGCTTTTGCATCATTTTCGTAATGACCTGCACGCATAGTATCTTCAAAGTAATCATTATAATCTTCTTCGCCTCTGAGCATGCAGATACCGCCCTGTGCCAGAAAGGAATCAGACTGATCTGCCTGCTGTTTGGTCAGCATCAGTACTTTCATTCTGGAAGGCAGATTCAGTGCACAGTAGAGACCTGCGGCTCCTGTTCCTACGATAATGACGTCATAATTTTCTTTCATGTGTTTATCCTCGTACCGGCTTGTACCGGATTTTCTGTTGAGTTTTATATGTTGCGTGTTTTCTGATTTGTGATTATACTACCCGACATGCTAGGTGTCAAGACACCTATGTATATTGGTGTAAAGAAATTCGTTGCACTATCCGTGCCTTCGCCCCTTCCCGGGAGAGAAATTAAATAAAAGCGAAAACAGATGGATAAATATAGTACCCGGAAACATCTGCAATCGTTCGTCGTTGTACTTGAATATGTTCGGGCTGTGTTGGCAAAATCGGAAGCTCTGTCTGAGCGTAGCGAGTTTGCTGACGATTTTGACGTTCTTAACAGCCAGGTTATATTCTAGTACAACCGGACGATGAAGCCGTTTCCGGGTACTATATTTACTCACATCTGTTACACTTTTATCTTTTTCTCTCAGTACTATATTTCACTATCAACAGTTCCACACTCAGCACATCCTGCAGTCTTCCGGTCTTCACTGCCTCCTCCGCATCAACAAAATCCTCTTCTGCCTGTTCAAGCTCCTCAACACTGTAGCTCTCGCACAGGCCAGTATATTTCTTGCCACAAAAGACGGTACGCCAAGTCTGGTTGCAATTTCGTTCTGAGATGCCCCTTCCCCTGCCATTTTCTTTGCAAGGCACATCTGCCGGAACTGCTTCGACAGCAGGAACAGTATCCTCATCGGCGGCTCACGCAGCGTCAGAAGATCATTATACAGATCCAGTGCTCTCCTCTGATTTCGCTCCGTAACTGCACGAACCATATCGAAGATCTTATTCTCTGTCCGTGTTGTACAGATTTCCTCAATATCTTCTCTCGTTACAATATCCTGTCCCATGGTATATGTGATCAGCTTCTCCAGTTCCATACGGATATTTCCCATATCCGTACCGGTTTTTGTCAGAAAAAGTTCCATATCTCTGGTCGTGATCTTGCGTCCTTCTCTCGCCAGAATACCTGCTGCCCAGCGCATCAGTGTCTTTTCATCCTGCTTTGCAAACTCTACAATGCGGCCGCAGTTTTTCACCGCCTTATACATACGGCTTCGTTTATCTACCTCTTCTTCAACAAAAACCAGCCTCAGGTAATCCGGCAGTGTCTTCATATAATCTGCAAGTTCATCACATTTATTCTTAAAAAATCCGGAGTTTTCCACAAGGACCACACGATGATCTGCAAAGAAAGGCATTGTCTCACAGAGGTCGATCATTTCACGCACCTCAATTCCTTTTCCTTCATATTTGGTAAAATTCATCGTATCATCATCCGGATTTAATGCATGAATCAGCTTTTCTTTGTACTGAATCTTCAGATACGCTTCCTCACCAAACAGAAGATATGCATTTTTGAATTTTCCTGTTTTAATGTCTTCCTGTAAATTTTTCACTTCCTGCGAAACCTCCTGAAAAAATACCATCTTCTGACGGAATGCCATCTACGGACAGCATTAAATTATTCATTATCTGTTTAGTATAGACGATTTTGACTTTTTTCTCAATACTGTATCTCTGCTCACGGATGTACAAACGTATCCACCCATACCTCCTTACCATCGGTCTCTGCTGTCACAGCCCCTTCTTTCATTGTGTACCAAATCTTTGCCCCGGAATCTTCCAACCGTTCTATTGTCTCGCCAGACGGATGTCCATATGTATTTGTTGCAGAGCAGGAGACCACCGCAAGTTCCGGTCTCACCACATCCAGAAATTCCTGACAGGTGGAATATCTGGAGCCATGATGCCCCACTTTCAGAAAATCTACATCTTCCAGCTCCGGCAGAAGTTTTTTCTCCGTCTCTGTCCCGATATCACCGGTAAACAGCCCTTCAAAACCGCCATATGTCAGTTCCACGACCATACCGTCTTCATTCGCATCTGTTCCTGCAGCCCCTCTATCCGGTGACAGGAATCGAAGAGAAGCTTTTCCAAGCACAATTTGTTCTTCCTTTCTTCCCTTCTGTACATTCACGCCTGCTGCCTGCGCTTTATCCACCAATTGCTGATATGCATCGTCCGGTTGTGTCCATTCCGGTAAGATCAGGTTCTTCACCCTGACAGAAGTAAGATGTGTCCTCATATAATCAAACAGTTCCAGCACACCACTGATATGGTCATTATCCGTATGTGAGATCAAAATAGCATCAATCACCCCAATCCCCCGATTTTTAAGGAATGGCAGAATCTGATAGCGTGCAATATTCTTCTTGTTACTGCTGCCGCCATCGATCAGGAAATTCTGCCCCTGTGGAAGCTGAATAGAAATACAGTCTCCCTGTCCGATATCAAGACAGGTGATCTGCAGATTTCCAGACGGATGATAAATGAGGATTCCCAGTCCAAGTATCAGCATGATTCCTGATATACCTGACAGTAGCTGATATTTTCTCAGCCATCCTTTTCCTTCCCCATGATTCTTTTTTTCCTGCATGAATGCATGATTTCCCGCCCTTTTTCCAGTTGCGCCATTCCATGTGACAGTTCCACGACTCATTCCCAAAATTCCAACTCCCAAAAACAGTAATACATAATATCCGGCACATTGCCACAGCTCCGGACTTCCTGCGATCCATGTACAGAACGGAATTCCTGCTGCCAGTTCGCAGAGTTTCTCATACAGAAAAAGCAGCACTCTTCCAGGCAGCACCACATAAACTGCAGCACTGACCGATGCCATTCCAACCGCAACTGCTGCAATTCCACTGACCAGTACTACACTGACTGTCGGCAGCACCAGCAGATTCAGAAAAAATCCGGCCAGCGAAATCTCTCCATAAATTCGCAGCATGATCGGAAAAGTCGTCATCTGCACAGCTATTGAGGATACCAGTGTTTTCATAACAGACACCACCAGACGATTCTCCCTTCTAATGCATCCCGCCAATACCGGTGCCACTACACCAAGTCCGGCAACAGCCCCAAAAGACAGCCAGAATCCACTGTTGTACAGATTTGCAGGTGCATCCAGAAGTAAAAGGACCGCCGACACTGCCAGCGCTGTCAGCAGATCATAGGTTCTTCCTGCGATTCTTGCACCAACCGCCAACAGAAACATGCCTACCGCCCGCATGGCAGAAACACTTTCCCCGGTAAGGATTCCATATTGCAGAAGAACACTGAGCACCACCATCCCGGCAGACACATTTCCAAATCCGGCTCTTTTCAGCAGATCAAAAAATCCAATCCCCAGTACACTGATGTGAAGTCCGGAAATCGCCAGTATATGAATGATCCCCGCCATCTGGTAACGAATCTTAACTTCATCTTCTAGGTTATCTTTCTCACCAAGCAGCATTGCTTCAAAAATACCGGCATCTTCCTTTGCCGCAATATCCAGCGTCTGCATTATCTTACTTTTCAGATTCTGCATAAACTGACCATATCTGGAATATTTGCTGCTCCATGCCAGAACCACACCGTTTTTCATAAAATAGTAGATTTTCTGACAGGCGTAGAATTGCCTGGAATCAAATTCTCCAGGATTTCGTGGCTCAGGAATTTCTTCCAGTTTTCCCGAAATCTTAACAGTGGTTCCAATCGGGAACTCTTTATTCGATTTTAAAAATACTCTTAAATTTTTTATGGGAATTTGTTCTGATCCGACGATCAGACAGACATGTTTAAGATAGGCAGAAAGAGAATATTCCGTAGCCTGATATTGCTGCACCTCCCCGCAGATGACAGCTTCCGGATGCTTTTCAATATATAATTGTACAGATTCCGGCAAAGGATTTCCACTGATCCGTGCAAATCCCGCCAGATCCATCAACCATATACACAACATCAGGAGCAGGCACACAAGACACACCGGGCGTCTTTTCATAAGCCTTCCTTTCTGTATATAGAACACCGCAGGCTATTCCACCTGCGGCATTACTGCATCAGGACTCCTTTGGTTTTTCGTCCTGTGCAATTAAATCTTCATTCTTTTCATAAAATTTGTATAACGGCAGACTGTCCTGGAAGTTCCCCTCCGTACTGCCTTCAATAGATATCTGAACCCTGTCAACATCACAGGAATCTATAATAGAATTCACAACCGAATAAATAGAGATATTTCCTCCTACTTCCGGTGTTTCATCACGAAAAGTGCTGTTCATGTTAATATAACAGATCCTGTCCGATGTGATCACGCTCAAAACCAGAGAACTGTCTGGTATCGTTGCATAATGCCCTTCTTCCATCGGTCCCTTTGCAAGCTGCTCAAGCACGATACGTTCTTTTGGAAGAGATCTTCGATAATATACATTTCTGGTTTCTTTCACCAGATTTTTTCCATTTTTATCCGTAAAATACAGTGTAAAAGTATCATAACGATAGCTTTCTTTGTCTTTTCCGGTATATTGCGCAAATGTATCTGAAGTCATCTCTCCAACTTCCTGATTTCGCGAGTTGGTCAGTGGCTGACCTCCAACTGTAAACTGGACTTTATGAATATCCGGAATCTGCAAAAATGTCTGCACAACTCCGTCACGTGTCATAACCTCTCGGATCTTGCTCATTTTTGAGTATTCTTTACTGAAGTCTATAACAAGCAGATCTTTCTGCACTTCATAAGAATTGATGGAAACATCTTCCGGAAGAAGACTGATTTCCCCATCCGGTGCATCTTTGCTTCCAAGTTTCTGCATAAGATCTTTTACCATAAAATCTGCCGTCTCTTCTCCGGGTGAATATGGTTCTTCTCTGAGGACCGTCTCACTCTCGTTCAGATAATACAGATGGTAGTTACTCTCATCCTGCGAATCCTTACTGCTTTTTGTCTCAATACTGCATCCGGCAAGTAAACTGCAAACCAGTGCTGCCAGAAGAAGTACTCTTATATATTTCTTCATCCGGCACCTCCTACGGAATATAAGATAACGGGACACGAACTGAGAATGTAGTTCCTTCCCCTTCTCTGCTGAATACTTTGATCACACCATGATGCATGGCAATCGTACTTCTTGTTATCGCAAGTCCAAGACCGGTTCCTCCGATCTCTCTGGAATGTGATTTGTCCACACGATAAAATCTCTCGAAAATACGGTCGATGGAATCCTCTGGGATACCCATACCAGAATCTGCTACCGTAACATAGAAAAACTTATGATCTGCGTCAAGTGACACACGTACCCAGCCATCATCCACATTGTATTTTATCGCATTTTCAACAAGGTTACTGATCGCAGATGTAAATTTCAGTTCATCCACATCCGCTTCCACAGGACGGAAACTGTCAAGGATCAGGTCAATATTGCGTTTGTCCGCGATCGGACGCAGACGTTTGAGAATATCCTCCAGAAGCTGATTGATATCCATATGACTGATCTGAAGATCTGCAGATTTCTTGTCCATTTTTACCAGAGTCAGAAGATCGGTAATAATACGGTTTTCCCTGTCAATCTCCGCTGTAATGTCACGCATAAATTCCTGATAAAGTTCTTCCGGAACTCCTTCCTGTCCGACAAGGGAATCTGCCAGAACCTTCATGGAAGTCATTGGTGTCTTCAGTTCATGCGACACATTGGAAACAAACTCTGATCTTGATTCATCCAGTACTTTCATACGTGCAAGCATCTTATTGAATGCATCCGTAATAAGTTCTGTTTCTGTATAATCCGGAACTGAAATCTCATCTTTCTGATATCCGTCAGTAAGATCTTCGATGGATTTGGTAACACTGGCCAGCGGTTTGACCAGAATCGTAGAAAGGCCATAGGCAAGCAATACAGACAATGCAACGATAATTCCTGTGAGCAGCATCGCCATCTGTTCCTGCTCTCCCACCGTTGCCATAATGTCACTGATTGAAATATTTACAAGCATGGCTCCCTGAATCTGCGGGACATCCGCGCTCTTTACGGGAACAGCCATTTCCAGCATCTGCCCGTATCTGCGGTAATTTGTGACTTCTCCGTTCTTAAAACACTTCACGACCTTTGGTGAGATCAGCGTCCGTCCTTCATCTACATGATAGGTATCTGCAACTACTTTCAGATCTCTGTCTACAATCACCATTCTTCCGCCATATACATTAGACAACAACTCCAGCTTGCTGTTCACAGACTGTGAGCTGGAGTCATTGAGATAATTTTCTTTGATGATCTGATTACACAGAATCGCACACTGTGTACTGACCTCACTTACCTTTACTTCAATTGCCTGTTTTTCATAATTACTGATCATGAGTTGTGTCACGATAGCACTTGGCACAATTCCCAGTATGAGCAGTATGACCAGTATCCGAAAACGCAGACTCTTAAAAAACTTTGTCTTTTTTTTCGTTACCATGGGTTATGCCTGGAAGTAATATCCTACGCCCCATTTGGTGTGTACATATTTAGGCTCACTGGGATTAGCCTCGATTTTTTCACGAAGACGCCGAATATGTACATCAACGGTTCTGACATCTCCCGGATATTCATATCCCCAGACAATATTCAGAAGATTTTCACGACTGTATACCTTGTTCGGATTGAATACGAGAAGCTCCAGCACATCAAATTCCTTTGCTGTAAGATTAATTTCCTTGCCTGCAATAAACACACGACGGCTCTCGCAGTCCAGTTTCAGATCGCCTGCTTCAATTGTCTTCGCCTTTTCCTTTTCTTCATGTTCAGAACGCGCACGACGCATGATTGCTTTGATTCTGGCCTTTACTTCAAGAATATTAAATGGTTTTGTAATATAGTCATCTGCCCCGTAGTCCAGTCCAAGGATCTTGTCCATGTCCTCACCTTTTGCAGTAAGCATGACGATCGGAACATTGGAGAATTCTCTGATCTGCTGGCAGACTTCCAGTCCATCCATCTTCGGAAGCATCAGGTCCAGAAGGATAATATCGTATTTATTCTCCTTTGCCTTCTCAACCGCTTCTTCTCCGTCATAAGCACAGTCAACTTCCATACCGTCCTGTTCCAGATTAAAACGGATTCCTTTTACGATCAGTTTCTCGTCATCAACTACTAAAACTTTCCTGCTCATTCTTTTCTCCTTATTTCACAGCTATTTTATCCTTTATCGCCGAAAACGTACTTTCTTTGATTCCCGGCACCTGCATGATCTCCTCAATACTGGAAAAGAAACCATGTTCCTCTCTGTACGTAAGAATTGCCTGTGCCTTGGCATCACCGATTCCTGACAGGCTCTTAAGCGCAGCTGCATCTGCTGTGTTGATATTCACTACACCATTTGCATCTGTTGTCTCAGATCCCGGATCCGCCGGCTGTATTGCCGCAGGTAAAGCTCCCTCTTCCGCTTCTTCCTGCGTAGGTACATAAATCTGCTGTCCGTCACTGACCGGCTGTGCCTGATTCACGGCCGAAGCCGCTGCTTCCGGCAAAAATCCTCCAGCCGCCTCTATTGCCTGAAAAACCCGGCTACTCCCATCCAGTTCATAAACTCCCGGATTCATTACTGCTCCGCAGACATCCACAAAAATCATTTCCGGCTCTGTCTCCACCGGCATCTCCGATAGCTCCGCTTCTGCTGATATTTTTGCTTCCGCCAGATCCTCTGTTGCATCATACCCAGCCTGTGTATCATCCTGTGTTTCTGATTCTGATACAGTATCCTGTCCGTCCAGCATTATTTCTGTTTTGTTTTTCTGACATCCGCTCATTCCTGACAAACCTGCCAGAAAAAATATGCTCAATATCAGACTGTAAAAATTTACTTTCATGATCTCGGTTCACTTCCCTCCGTAGGATTACGGCAGACCTCCCCGATTCTCATACTTAACCATGTCTTATTTTAACGAATTCCCGGTAGATTTACAATAGGAAACTTTATTTATTCCTGTGCATGATAACTTTATTATTCCCATTTAAAAATCACAATGCCGGCAATCGCGATCAGCATTCCCAGAATCTTTCTCCACTCAAACGGTTGCTGCATTGTTCCAAACATTCCCAAAAGTTCAATTACATATGCCACGATCAACTGGGAAATGACGATCAGCATAGCTGCTTTTGCAGGCCCAAGTGCCCCCATGCTCTGAATAACAGTAATTGTAATAAATGCTCCGATCACTCCGCCAAGAAGCATGTATTTATTATCTACCTGCCATAATGCCGAAACACTCTGTCTTCCTGTAAATATCCATGCCAGCACGCAGACCATAAATGCTGAGAGCTGCACCCATCCCGTTGATACCCATAAACTGGTCTGTTTCGTCACTTCTGTATTAAAAACACCCTGAATACTCATCAGTGCTCCCGAGATCAATGCCGTAAAAAATCCCCACATAATGCAACCTCCACTCAGCTCAGATGCTTTTCCTATACCTGGCTGCAAATTTTATTATCAGCATATGCAGAAAATCTGTTTTTTATACAAGGAACCACTTCAAAAAATCACATATAAAATTCTATAATTTTCGCAGAAAAAAATCCCGCAGCTTCATATGCCACGGGATCCTGGAAATGATATTTCTTTCACTATATCATGCATTATTTGATGCTTACGACTCTGTAACCTGCATCCTTGACGATTTTTCTAAGCTGTTCGTCATCAAGTTCGCGATCATAAGAAACGACTGCTTCGTTCTCAGAAAGATTTACTTTTGCAGCTGCTCCGTCAATCTTGTTGATTGCCTCTGTAACAGCCTTTACACAATGTTCGCAGTGCATACCGGAAATTTTGAGAACCTTCTTTCCAAGTATCGGATTCTCAAGTTTTTTATCTGGAATATCGAGAACGATCTCTCCACTGCCGCCTCCACAGCATGGACTTTCTCCTTTAAAATGTTTGATAGAACCCTTCAGTGCAAACCCAAGCAAAACAATTACGATCAGCACTATAATTATATCTACCACTATTTGTCACCTCTTCTGAATTCTTCGTCTTTTTTCTGTTCTCTCTTTTTCTTGATCCACTGAAATCCCTGATAGAGCAGCATTCCTGCGATATAAATAACAATAACTGCTCCAAACATGTACATTGTAGATCCTGTTGAATTTCCCATATCAGTATCTCCGATTTCTAACGGTTCTTTTTATATGAAGACTGTGTAGTACTCTTATGAAAAGCAGCACCGCTGCATCCACCGCAGCTTCCACAGTTTCCACTGCATCCGGCACACCCCGTATGTTTACCTTCTTTGGTATTCTTTACACTTTTATAAATGATAAATGCACAATATCCAAGGATCAGAATCATTATAATAATATTTGCCAGCATTTCACTCATCCTCTCTTCATCAAGTACTGCCAGTCATCGGTTTCGAATCAAACAGAGGCCGAACACATCTCTGTATCCAGCCCCCTTATTATTACATTTTTTATTATGCCTGTACAGAACGTTTAGAATAAACTTTCTGATCTTTGTACGGGTCCGGTCTGAACAGCAGGAACAGCATTACAATAAGTACTACGAATCCTACTACAGTTCCGAAACCGAATGCTCCACCAGTTACAAAGGAACCGATCTGATAGAAGCAGAGGCAAACAACGTAAGCAAAGATGTTCTGGAAAAGAATTGCGAACCAGAACCATTTTCTGCTGTTCATTTCTTTTGCCATTGTTGCGATAGCTGCAAGGCAAGGAGAATCAAGAAGGTTGAACATCAGGAAGGAGAAAGCTGCGATTCCTGTCGGGAACCAGCTTGCAACACCTGCCGCAACGTTTACTGCATCTTCTGTATCACCAGCTACGTTAGCCAGGACACCCATTGTAGATACGATAGCTTCTTTTGCTGTAAAACCGGAGATAGAAGCTGCTACCGGCTGCCATTCACCGAATCCAAGTGGAGCAAAGATCGGAGCGATCACACCACCGATTGCTGCCATAAGGCTGTCTGCGCTGTCTTCTACCATACCGAATCCACCATCTGTGAATCCAAATCCACCAAGGAACCACATTACTACGCAGGCAAGGAACAGGATCGTACCAGCTTTGATGATGAAGCCTTTCAGCCTTTCCCATACATGAAGGAGAACTGTTTTAACCTGCGGAATATGATACTGTGGAAGCTCCATTACGAACGGAGCCGGTTTACCGGAGAACGGTTTTGTTTTCTTAAGAATGATTGCTGCTACAAGTACAGCTACGATTCCGATGAAGTACATCAGAGGAGCGATAAAGGAGCTCTCTGCATATCCTGCAGTTTCACCAGCGATTACACCACCCATAAGAGCGATAACCGGAAGTTTGGCACCACAAGGAATAAATGTTGCTGTCATAATAGTAAGACGTCTGTCATTGTCCTGTTCAATGGTCTTGGAAGCCATGATTCCAGGGATACCGCATCCTGAAGAAATCAGAAGCGGAATGAAGCTCTTACCGGAAAGTCCGAAGTGACGGAATACACGGTCCATAACGAATGCAATACGTACCATGTAACCACAGTCTTCAAGGATGGACAGGAACAGGAACAAAATTGCCATCTGAGGAACGAATCCAAGTACTGCACCAAGACCACCGATGATACCATCAACTACAAGTCCCATTACCAGGTCACCGGCACCGATGCTGGTAAGGATGTTTGTAAAGAAATCCTGAATAGCTACTACAAATACATCATTTGTCCAGTCTGTTACGAATGTTCCGACTGTTGTTACGGACACATAATATACAAGCCACATAACTGCAACAAAGATCGGGATACCAAGAATACGGTTGGTAACGATACGGTCGATCTTATCGGATACAGTCAGTTTATCTTTTGCTTTTTTAACGGTCGTATTAACGATCTTCTGGATGAATTTGTATCTTTCGTCTGTTACGATACTTTCCATGTCATCGTCATGCTGTTTTTCAAGTTCCTGACGTTTTGTATCAACCAGAGACTGTCCGGAAGCAGAAAGCTTCATAGCCTCTTTTACTTTTTCATCATTCTCAAGGAACTTAACCGCATACCATCTCTTCTTATCATCTGTAACAGATGTAGGAAGAACACCTTTTACTTCATCGATAGCTGCTTCCATATCTTTGGAGAAGATTTCTTTTGGAAGATCAACTTTGCTGCTCTTTGCAACTTTGACAGCCTCGTCGATCAGTTTGTCAAGGCCTTCCCCTTTCAGCGCAGATGTCTCAATGATCGGGCAATCAAGCAACATGGAAAGACGCTTGGTGTCAATCTTGATTCCTCTTTTTTCAAGAAGATCAGCCATGTTCAGTGCAATAACAACCGGAACACCTGTCTCGATCAGCTGAGTGGTCAGATACAGGTTACGCTCGATATTTGTTGCATCGACAAGGTCAATGATCACATCTGGATTCTCTTTGAGGACATAGTCACGGCTGACTACTTCTTCCAGTGTGTATGGTGAAAGGGAATAAATACCAGGAAGGTCCGTTACGATAATGTCTTCGCCCTTTCCTTTCTTTCCCTTTAATTTACCTTCTTTTTTCTCTACAGTAACTCCCGGCCAGTTTCCTACGTACTGGTTAGCGCCCGTTAATGCGTTGAACATTGTTGTTTTACCACAGTTCGGGTTGCCGGCAAGTGCAATCTTAATTGCCATTTTTTCTTACCTCCTTAATCCCTCTTATTGTAACTGCGTTCTTCTCCACAGTTGCATTTTTTCATAATAATTCTTACAGAACACTACAGCGTACTTACTTTACCTGTACGCACTGAGCATCGTTCTTTCTTACAGATAACTCATAACCTCTAACAGTGATCTCTACAGGATCTCCAAGCGGAGCAACTTTTCTGATATACAGTTCGCTTCCTTTTGTGATTCCCATGTCCATGATACGACGTTTGTACGCGCTGTCTCCTTCAATCTTTGTTACAACAACGGTACTTCCAACTTTTGCATCACCTAAAGTCATCGTTCTGTCTCCTTTCCGTTATAAAATTTATATAAATATGTGCTTTGCCATATCTGAATTAACTGCTACACGTGCATCTTTGATGTTCACGATCACATTTCCGCCGATTGCAGAAACGATACTCACTTCAGCCTCATTAACAAATCCAAGATTCGCCAGAAAACGTCTTGTTTCTTCGTTTCCACCTATTTTCTGAATCTTACATTTTTCTCCGATTCCAGCCATTGTGATAGGCATCATATGTATCAGCTCACTTTCTTTTATAGTCTTTATTGAGAATTATTTTCTTTATCAAAAAAAGTTCACAGTTAAACACCATTTACTTTTTCTTACATGGGTTAGTATATGCTAACGTTTGTAAGCTGTCAAGTACTTTTTTTCGTTTAATAAAACTATTATTTGTTATATATAACTTCAATCCGTTATTTCAAACTTATATTTGTAGTATATAACCAATGTTTGGCTCAAGGAACTTCTGCATCTCTGAATTTTTATCGGTTTTTATACGTTACTGTTCACAGTAACTTTTATACAATTATTTATAAG
>ENA-OQCO01000358-OQCO01000358.1-human-gut-metagenome-genome-assembly--contig:-NODE-358-length-26045-cov-2.826607_pt1 | contig 26045 bp, 23 predicted proteins | sample MGYA00242500_ERZ504582 | MGnify/ENA primary metagenome ERZ504582 (study PRJEB26092, sample SAMD00036346) | human gut metagenome | host: Homo sapiens | study: EMG produced TPA metagenomics assembly of...
TTCTTCGGTGGAGAACAGATCATCTACCGAGGCCAGCTCTATTTTTTTCGCGCTGCTTTTCAAGTTTCAACACCTCCTTCGTCAGATTTCGATACCCCTCTGCCACCTTGCCGCCAGGGTCATGGGCGAAAATACTTTTTCCCTCTGCGCTGATTTCCTTTGCACGGACAGAGTGTGGAATCTCCGTTCCAAAGATTTTGATTTTACTTCCATAGGTGTCCCGCAGCAAAGCAGCAATCTCTTTTGCAAAGTTGGTGCGGTTATCCACCATCGTCAGCAGGATACCGTCAATCTGGAGCTTTGGATTGATCTGCCGTTTCACCTTACTGACCGTAGATAGAAGCTGTTCCAGTCCTTTGGCGGGCAGATACTCTGCCTGAACGGGAATAATGATCCTATTCGCAGCGGCCAGCGCATTAACTGTGAGCATACCAAGGGAGGGCTGGCAGTCGATGAGGATATGGGAATATTGTCCCTTCAGTGTGTCCAGATATTGCCGTAAAATCGTTTCACGGCTCATGGCGTTTACCAAAGAAACCTCCATACCGGAAAGCTGAATATCCGCAGGCATCAGGTCAACGCCTTCTGCATGATGCAGAATACCTTCTCCGGGGCGTATAGGCTGATCCATCAGAATTTTGCCCATTGCATCCGACAGTGTAAATGGCAGCTTGTCCGGTTGCGGATTTCCCAAGCTGATTGTCAGACTTCCTTGTGGGTCCCCGTCGATCAGAAGCACTTTCTTTCCGGCCTGTGCCAGACCTATTCCCAAGTTCGCACAGGTTGTTGTTTTGCCAACGCCGCCTTTCTGGTTGGCGATGGCGATGATTTGTGTGTTCATGACTTCACCTCATTTCTGATTGTTGCTGTTGTTTCTGGAAATAGAAAAAGCCGCCACTTCAAAATCATAAAGTGACGGCCCTTTCTAATGCCGGAATCTCTGAAACAAAAAAAGCACCCAGTTATTTGTTACTGAGTGCCTGCATTAGAATCGTATTTAATTGTTCAGATTTGGTCAGATTATGCCAAACCCTCCAGCGAAAAATCCGGTGTCTGAGAGTGCCAAATCACCCTCAAAAATACCCCCGAAATTGCTCTCTGGTTGTCCTATTTTTTAACCACTAAGGCCGTTTTTTGACCCCATTTTTGCCGGTTGTCCTATATTTAACCACTAAAAATTGGGTGAAAACGGCTCTCGTTTGGTCAAATCAAGTCAAACTATATCAGCCCGTTTAGGTATAAGAAAACCCCGGAAAACCTTGATTTTCCGGGGTTTTTGAACCATTTTGATATAGTCTGAGCAGTCGATTATCGCTTGCTGAACTGCGGAGCGCGACGAGCTGCTTTGAGACCGTATTTCTTACGCTCTTTCATACGTGGATCACGTGTAAGGAATCCTGCTGCTTTAAGAGCTGGTCTGTAGTCTTTATCTGCCTCGAGGAGTGCTCTGGAAAGACCATGACGGATTGCTCCAGCCTGTCCTGTGTATCCACCGCCGTGAACGTTAACGATCACATCGAATTTACCCTCTGTCTCTGTTAAAGTGAGTGGCTGACGAACGATAACTTTCAGAGTCTCAAGACCGAAGTACTCATCGATGTCTCTTTTATTAATAGTGATTTTACCTGTTCCAGGTACCAGGTAAACTCTCGCGATTGATTTCTTTCTTCTTCCTGTTCCGTAGAATTTTGCGCTAGCCAATGTTTTCTACCTCCTATTAAAATGTTAAAACTTCAGGCTTCTGAGCCTCATGTTTGTGCTCTGGTCCTGCGTATACGAAAAGTTTCTTGTTCATAGCTCTTCCAAGAGGTCCTTTCGGAAGCATTCCCTTAACTGCGAGCTCGATAACCTTCTCAGGTTTCTTTGCTAACATTTCTTTTAATGTGGTTTCTTTCATTCCACCAACATAGTCGGAGTGGTTATAATAAATCTTCTGCTCAAGCTTCTTGCCTGTAACTTTGATCTTATCAGCGTTTACAACGATTACATAATCTCCTGTGTCAACGTGCGGTGTAAACTGAGGTTTGTTCTTTCCTCTAAAACACTTGCAACACCGGAAGCCAGACGTCCCAGAGTGCAACCCTCTGCGTCAACTACATACCATTTTCTTTCGATTTTATCCGGATTAGCCATATAAGTCTGCATGGTCCTACCTCCTGTTATTTATCAACGATAATGTTTCTCAAACCGCGGTACTTCCGCGAAAAAAAGTAAATGGAAACGCGGGTGCAAAATAAATCGCGGAAATGTCCGAAACCGCTGATAAAATGCCATCGCCGGGGCTATTGGCTCAAGCATCTTCGCACTACGTCACATTGAGTTATTATATTATAAGGCACCTTGCCTGTCAACTGTTTTTTGCTTTAATTTTCAACAAAATTCACCGTATTTCCTTCATCCCTGTTGTGCCTTATTGATCATCTGCTTTCCACTGACCGGGATCAGGATTTTCAGCTCAAACCAGTTATCCTTCTGGCAGGCTACTGTGGAACCGCCATACTTCTCCACCGTTGCACAAATACTCTTCATCCCGTAACCGTGAAGCCTTTTATCCTTCTTTGTAGTCACAGGCATTCCATTTCGAAACTGGATCTTCTCGTCACAGTAATTCTCCGTGCGAATCCGCACAAACTGCTTTTCCCTGGAAACATACAGCCAGATCAGACGTTTTTCCTTCTCCTTCTGCCTACTGACGCTTTCAATGGCATTGTCCAGCATATTTCCGAACAGGGCACTGATATCCATATCCTCCATAAAAGACAGGCTCTGTCCTTCCATGATCACCTTCAGCTCGATCTCTCTTTTCTGGCATACCATGGATTTATTTGTGAGAACCGCATCCAGGATCTGATTTCCGGTTTTGTTCTGTGTCTCATAGACCTTGATCTCGTGTTCCATCTGATCCAGATATTCTCTGGACTTTCCGGTATCTTCCTGGCTTCTCAGAAGATTGATCTGGTGCTTCAGATCATGATATTTCTGGTTAACCACATCAATGCTCTCTCTGGACAGCTGATAATTTTTGTACTGCATCTCCATAATATTCCGAAGAGCATCTTTTTCCAGGCGCATCTGCATCTCTTTTACCTGGATATGATAGGCATACAGCACAGCCATACCGCTTAGGTCCACCAAAGTACGGATAATAAAGATATCCATGACAAAACGTCCGCTGAACAGTCCGTTCTGATCCAGATAACTCAAATTACTCATTCCGAAAACCGAAGCCGCTACAATGACAACAACCAAAAACTCCCGTCTTGTTACATTCAGCTCCTCGATATCCTTCTTCAGATAGCGCTCCATCAGAAACAGGATTCCGAAAAGCGCCCCGTAGACAGCCCCCATGATCACCCATTCCCACCAGAATCCACATCCGGTAAGATCATGGATATAATAAAAGATCTGCCAGCACAGCGAAGCCGCAAACTCTCCGTTGATAAAAGCCTTCACACAGAAAAAGCCTGCCTCCCGTGCCGTGAACCGATTACATATATAAATATAAAAATAGATCAGAGCGATGATCACTACCATCGCCGGAATAAACAGCGCGTTTCCCACCCCATGTGTCCATGTCATAAATAATAAAAGGAGGACAAACTGAACACAGCTTACCGCACCCAGCTTCCATCCCTTTAATTTTTTCTCATTGGAGCCTGCGATCACAAACTCGGACATGGCATAAGCTATGGCATAGTAATAACCGGGTGTGTTCAACACCTCTCCTGCATTCATTTGCCCACCTCATTCAAATATTCATTTAACGCGTCAAGGAAAGGCTTCCGTCTGCTGCGGCTGACCTGAATCACGTCGCCGTTCACGCATACGTCACTTCCCACATAATTCTCCACATATTCCAGATTTACAAGATAGCACCGGTTGCACCGGGAAAATTTCGCCGGATCAAACTGGCTGTCCGCATCCTTCATGCTTCCCTTGGTACTGTATTCCCCTTCCGTTGTATGATAGATCAGAAGATGATCCTGCACCTCCACATAACAGATCTTCGATACATCCAGCTTCTGTTTTCCACCCTTCAGGGAAATGGTGATATACTCTCTGGCCGAAGTCTTCAGCCTGGAAAGCGCCCTTCCCATACTTTCCGAAAAAGAAAACCAGGAGATCGGCTTCAGCATGTAATCCAACGCATTGACCTTATATCCCTGTATGGCATACTGTGGGGCATTGGTGATAAAAATGATCTCCACATCCTTATCCAGCTCCCGGATCTTCTCCGCCGCCTTCATCCCATTCATAAAAGCCATCTCAATATCCATAAGGAGAAGATCATAGTCAGCAGAATATCCTGTAACGATATCCTCGCCATCCTGAAATTCCTCAATAAAAAATTTCAGATTCTGTTCTTTTTCGTATCTGTGGAGACAGTCCAGAAGCGCCCTTCTGTCCTGCCCACTGTCTTCTACTACCGCAATACGGACCATAGCTGCCTTCACCCCCATGAAAACTACATTTCACATGAGTTCAGTATACCAAGAAAGCAGCTTTGAAACAACAGTAAAATCAGTCTTCTTCCCAGGTTCCGCCTGCTGCCAGCACTGCTTTTTTCTGATTTTCCTTAATGATCCTGTGATCTTCCTCGATGTGTTTTTCCACATCCAGTCTGCTCATCATAAATACAATGATGGCAAAAGTGATCACTTCCATTCCAAGGAACGCAAAAGCAAGGACGTTTTCCACACCGCCCATCTGACGGTATACGATATTTCCTGTATGATCAGCCACATTACTGATAACCGTAAGTGTTGACGGATCACAGGCAACTCCTGTGTTGGTATAGCCTGCAAAAGTAAGCAGGCCGTTAATGATACCGGTACAGATTCCGGTGAGGCCTACCATGATGGAGCCATATACAGACATGGTAAATCCATCGCTCCGGAAACCGTTTTTCGCTTCCAGATGATCAAGAACATCGGACAGCAGTGCCATTGTCACATACATAGCCGGAATGCTTCCGATTCCCTTCAGAATCATTCCCACACAGACCAGCACAAAGCTGTGTACATTGATAAAGCATACCAGACCGCCGATAACCGAGAAACATAAGCCAAGGACAACGGCCCGCTTCTTTCCAAGCTTGTTTGCGATCGGCCATGCCACGAACATACCTACCGCTGTGGGAAGTCCGCCGATCAATCCCAGAGTTGACATCAAGGTTCCTGATGTCTGCTCCGGATTTGCGGAATTGATCACGCTGTCAAACATCCATCTGGCATAAAAGCTCATGGAACTGTTTTTGACTAGCTGTCCCATCTGGAACAGAAGAAAATAGAGAATGATGATCCACCAGTATTTGTTGCGGATACATCCCTGCACCTGTTTTTTCAGCGGGATCTTTTCTTCCTTTATGTTCAGATTGATGTTCTCTTCCGTAATACGTTCTCTTGTAAAATAATATTCCAGAAGGATACCCAAGAAACAGAAGAGACACAAAACGATGGAAATGATCCTCCAGTGTGAATAGCTTGCCGCAACATCGATTTCACCGTTATCCGACACAAAAAGATAACTCTGAAGAAGAATCGGAACGATAATGCTGGCACCGATTCCCGCAGAAGCAACCATAGCCGCATTGGAAAATGTGGCAAGCATACCTCTCTGGGAGGAATCTCTCGTAGAAAGCGCTACCATGGAGCTGTGTGCCGTATAAAAGCATGGATATGCAAGCGCATAGTACAGGTTGTAGGACACTGCGATCCAGATCATCTGTACAGCTCCGCTCTGATCTGTCGGAGTCATGAACAGAAGGATCACTGCAACTACGATCATTGGTGCGGAAAGCAGCATATACGGTCTTGCTTTTCCCTGGGAAGTCCTGGTATTGTCGATCCATCTTCCGATCAGAAGATTTCCCAGTACGACAAAGATTACGGATACCACCGGAAGCATGGTCGCAAACACGCCAAACTTCGTCCAGCCGAGAACATCCACATAGTAACGGTTCAAATAAGCACCAAAAATAGAGTTTGCAAGCATGGCGCAAAAAGGTGCCAGAAAATATCCGATGATCATCTCCGGAATCTTTACATTCTCTGATTTTATTTTCGTGTGAAAAATTGGATTTTCCACAATTTTAGTGATTTTCACAGATATTTTCCTCCTACTTCAGATCAAATGCGTGGAAATCAAAGGAGCCTTTTCCCTCATAGCAGAAAAACAGTGCTTCTTTTTTTCCGAGGCCCGCAAGCTTTGCGGAAAAGTTTTTCCGTTCTCTCCCTGCCTTTACCTGAATGGAAGCTACCGGTTTTCCGTTCTCTTCGGTTCTTATATAAACGGTTCCTCTGGCATTTCCGCAGATATTGATACGAATCTCTTTCGTCTCTGACAGGTCAAAATATTTGTACCCTGCCACAGCCCCATCGCACATATGCGCTACATACTGGTCCTCGCCGGATTCCCTGTCTCCGCCCTTCTGGGTAAGATAAGGATGGCCCATTTTCGGATGCTTCAGCATGCTTAAAAAACGCGTGCCTTTCTTTCCGTAAACATTGCAGGCAATATAGGAAGGATAATGCCCAGTCCCATTTAGCGGACTGTTATTCAATCCACAGGAAGTCATCTCCGCCTGGAAGAATTTTCCGTTCTCAAAACGGATTTCTTCTGCGCAGGCCTGCCTGGATGACTGCTTACGATTGCTGTGTCTGTGATAGAAAATATAATATTTCCCATTGATCTCGATCAGGCTTCCATGTGTGTTACCTGTGGAATTTTTCGCATGCTTCACATCATCGACTCCCGGAAGACCGATATCGCCGTTGCTGACCAGGATCCCGCCGTACTGAAAACCGCCGGTAGGATGGTCACTGAACGCATAGCACAGTTCATGGCTGTTCAGGGAACTGTAGATAAAATAATAGGTGCCGTTAAATTTTCGCATGGAACTTGCTTCCAGGAAGGCATGCCCCTCATAAGCAGTTCCTTTGGATTCTTTTTCCCCGGCAACGCCGATATAACCCGGGCCTTTTTTTACCGTGAGCATGTCTGACGGATCCAGTTCAAAGCACATAGGACCATGCTCGGTAGGCTTGGAGCCATCGAGAAGGATCGGATTTCCCTGAAGCGCAAAACCGGTATACAGATAAAGTTTTCCGCCATCATCCATAAAGATCGCCGGATCAAACTGGAACGGCTCTCCTTTTTTTCCGATCGGGGTATTGTCCTCATAGTGGACATATCCGTAGAACTCATACTTGCCTGCAGGCTTGTCGCAGACAGCAACAGAGATCATCTTCGTACCGCCCATAAAATAATAAAGGTAAAAACGACCATCAGGCCCCTGCACCATATCCGGTGCAGCGAGGCCGTTAGTCAGTCGGATCCGCGGTGCCGCAGGATCCTGTTCTCTCTTGTAGATACATCCTTCGTATCTCCAGTTGCCCAGGTCGTCTACCGGTGCTGACCAGCAGACGTAATCTCCTAGGCAGAAGTTCAGTCCGTTAAACAGGTCATGGGAACCGTAAATATAAACTCTTCCATCTACGACATGCGGTTCCGCATCCGGTACATATTCGTAGCTTGGCAGATACGGGTTGAATGCCTGTTTTGTTTTCATCTAAATTCCTCCATTTAAGTGATGTTTCTTTATGCTTCGATCTTTCTTCTGTTAAGGAAACCGGAGATTATGGCGATCACAAGCGCCAGCACATAGGCTACTACGGCTACCTCAAAAGTAATTGTCAGTTTTGCAAGTCCGACACTGACACTCTGGATATAAGCTGCTGCGTTTTTTGCAAAAACGGCAGTTGCAACAGCTTCCAGAATGGAATACACGATCGTCATGTTATCCCACATCGGACGATAGCCTTTCGCCAGTGTCAGGATCATTTCCATGAGTCCTGCCACGATGGCGATCAGGGTAAATACCACGATCAAAGCTTCCAGATTATTTTTTTCCAGTCCATACATGATGTATCCGATCAGCGCAACCACAAGGACGATCACAGAAAGTCCTGATACATAGATCCCGGCTGCTGCTTTTCCAAAAAATTCCTTGATATTCATCAGTTCTTCCTCCTACTGCTCTTTCTTGATCTTACGCGCCTTGCGGATGTAAAGTACCAGACACAGAAGTGTCAGTGCACCGAAGAGTACATCCACACCGATCAGGCCTTTCTGCCATACGGTAAGTACATAATCTACATTTGTGCTGTCTGTCACACCATTCATAAGGTTGCTGTTTACATAAGCGTATAATGTATAGTGAAGAGATTCTTTGATACGCTTCTGAAGTGCCAGATCATTCTTTACTGTTTTTGCATTCAGATCACTGTAGGAATCAAGGCTTGTATTCAGAAGAAGGTCTGTTCCTGCAAGAAGTCCTTCTTCCCATCTCTGATAATCCTCAGAGGAAAGCATATCTGTGTTTTCCCAGCCTTTGAAGCCCCACTCATTTCTTACGACTTCTGTGCTTAAGCCTTCGCTCATTCCGACCCATGTGCAGCCAATGCGGTTATAGGCATTCATAAGACCTTTCGCCTGGCCTTTTACAAAGCTGATCTGGAATCCACGGAGCTCATTTTCACGAAGTGTCTGCTCATTTCCGAATGTAGCAAGGCCGCTTCTGTTTACTTCCTGATTGTTAAATGCAAAGTGTTTTGGAGCGAGGATACAGCCTTTGTCCTGTGCTTTGAGGATCTCTGCCGCTCCCAGCTCTCCGGTAAGGACACTGTCCTCAGAGAAGTATTCCTGATTTCTTCCGCAGTATGGTGTGCGGTGAAGGTTCAGGCCAGGTGCATATATGGTTGTAATGTTGGTCCACAGAGAATCCTCTGCAAAAATATCTCCCTGGTCTGCTGCCAGCTCTTTGTTAAAAGTAGCTGCCAGTGTCGGCTCTGTCGGGAATGTTCCACACTCATAGGAAGCATTCTCATCCTTGGAAGAAACATAAGTAGGGTCATCAGACTCACTGCTCTTCCAATATGTAGAAAGTACTTTTCCGCCAAAGGCATCAATAATTCCGTTTGGTCCGTCTGCGTCCAGTCCTCCGATCAGGTCAATGGAGGCGATCGGCTCAATACCAGATCCGCCAAGCTGAATAAAGTTTGTTGCCTCATCCAGTGTGATCTGGCTCAGCAGCTGATCCCATTTTTCATCATCATAATCAAGGCCTTTCAGGTCAATGATATGAAGATCTCCATCCTGTCCCCATTTCACCTCAGATGTATCATCATCTTTGGAAATGGTGTAGGAATTACCTTTGATCAGTTTCTGCATTTCCTCCGTTGCCTCAATGCTGTCATAAGTCTGCGGCCAGGTTCCCTCCCAGTCGTTTCTGGAAAGATAGGTAACGGTGCCTTCCTGATAATTATTGAGATCTGCGTCCTCAAACTGGTTTGTGATCGCATTTCCTGTTACAGAAGACATTGCGTAAGTTGTGGTATCAAGACTGTCCTCTTTATAGGACACTGCCAGATCTTTATTTCCGTCTGCGTCCATGCCGTCTGCCGTTGTATAACCTTTTGCTGCAAGGATATTGTTCAGTGCCTCATGTGCGCCGTTTCCAACTGCAAAATAGTAATCGCCGGCGTCCATAATATAGGTCTTTGCTGTTTTGTAGTCATAGCTTGCGAAATATTCTTTCGGTGCGCTGACTTCTACTGTTTCGGATTCTCCCGGTTTCAGCTCTTTTGTTTTCTCAAAACCGATCAGCTGGACAGAAGCTTTTTCCACATTGTTTTCTTTATCATAATCCGTGTACGGAGTCTGTGCATAAAGCTGTACCACATCTTTTCCTGCCACATCGCCTGTGTTGGTGACTTCAACAGAAAGTGTCACGGAATCTCCGGAATAATCAAAGTTTTTGATATTCTGCTCAAAACTTGTATAGGAAAGACCATAACCAAATCCGTAGGAAACCTCCTGGTCATAATTCCAGGAACCGTTATCACCGGATGCGCCTGCTTCGGAATCCGCATTGCCCTGTTTCAGTACGGTATCCTCATATCTTGTCTCATAATATTTATATCCTGTGTAAATGCCTTCGCTCTCTACCACATAGTTGGAACCACTGTAGTTAGAAGCACCGAAATTTTTCTCTGTTGCGTTTGTGAAAGTATAGCTTCCGAAATTGGCCATAGCCGGGGAAGATACGGAGCTTACTGCATAAGTATCCGGCAGATGTCCGGAAGGACTTACTTCACCGGTAAGAACAGAGGCAACACCCTTAAGTCCTACCGTTCCCGGCTCACCGATCCAGAGAATACTGTCGATGTCTTTATCCTCTTTCAGTTCCTCGATCTCCATCGGGTTATCAGAGTTGATCAGAACGATAACTTTGTCGAAGTTCTTCTTTGCTTCGTTGATCATGTCACGCTCTACATCCTGCAGTCCCAGTGCCAGATGTGTTCCGTCGCCATCCTTTACATTGTCTGTACTGGTTCCGAAATCATCTGCCTCACTGCCCTGACGTCCGATCACAACAATCGCCGCATCATTGTAATCACTGTAGCTTGCACGCTCGGTATCTGTATATTTATCAACCGGAACCTCACCGGTACGGATCGTCTGTGCTTCCATCTCCGCACCTGTAAATCCAAACCAGGTCGGTGCCAGTGACATCCGTTTATAATCCTTGCTCATGCTCTCATAAAAGCTCCACATGGTAGGATTGACTTCCATTCCCGCATCCTCAAAACATTCCTTAAAACTTAAATCCTGTTTTGCAGGAGAACTGCTTCCTACGGTTCCGCCGTAAACCGGAGCGTAACTTGTCATTCCGAAAAGTGTGACCTTTGAAGATTTCTTAAGCGGAAGTGCTTGATCGTCATTTTTCATAAGCACCGTTCCCTCTTCCTGGATCTTTGTCATCACATCGTTTCTGGCATTGATCAGATCTGTGGTGTTGTCATAATCTGATTTGTAGTAATAGGCATCATCACTGTCACTGGTCTCACCGGTAACGGAAATGTTTGTGGTTCCCAGATACTCGTTGATTTTTGATGCCCAGGCATTGGCGATGGTCGTTGTTCCAAGCGCCACGACCAGAAGCGAGGATGTAAGGCCCGTAAGACCACGCAGAGCCTTTGTGGATCGTTTGTTCTTCATCTTCTCTATTCCTCCCGAAGTTCTGTTTATCAGTTGTCCTGAGTATAGCATCGATTTTTGTTTTTTTTCATTCTGACCGCCAACGGTAATTTTTTTAACGTAATCGGAACGTGATTTTTGTGTAGTTTTACATGTTTTATTGATATTGCACATATTTTTTTGTGTAGTTTTTATGCACTTTTCACAATCGAAATTTCACAGCAATACCGTTCCTTTTCATCCTCTGCAGTCAGCTTCACCATTCCGGTTCCCGCTGCACGGACCACTGCCATAGCTTCCCCGTAATAGGTCTTTGTGGTATCCTGCGCATAATTGCCCTCTACGTAAGCACAGGCGCTGCCAAGACCTTCCAGCGTTCCGTTTTCCACGGAAACTTTCAGCGTATGTTTCTCCATGGGCTTCCAGTTTCCTTCTTTGTCTGTATATTGCAGTGGCACAAAAAGAAGCTCTCCCGGCTTTGCGCAGGTCTTCTCCGGGCGAATGGATAAGGTGGTGTCCGCTCCTGCTGTTTTCATAGTCTGGCGGCCCATCTCTCTGCCTTTTTTATCATAAGAAACTGCTGTGATCTCTCCGTCATGATAGGTGACCTGGAATTTCGCTCTGCATTTTTTCACCTTTTTCCGGCCTGCGCTTTCTCCGTTGATCCGAAGTTCCACCTCTGCTGCTCTGGCAAAAACCTCCACCTCTGTTTTTTCTCCGTCACATCCTCTCCAGGACCAGCTTTCCAGTGCTTTTGTAAGAGCCCATCCGGTAAGCTGCAGTTTTTCCTTCTGATAGACAGGCTTTACTGCCATAAAAGGCCCTTTTGCCTGTTCAAAAGCTGTTTTTGTATAGGCGGCCTCTGCTCTGGGTTTGCCCAGAAGGTCGATACGGCCGTTGTTTCCTGTCATTCTGGTATGCGGCTCTTTACCCTTGTAATCCCTGTACTCTGCGGCACCGTCTCCGGTTTCTCCCATATAATCCCAGCCTGCCCACACAAAATCTCCGATGATCCTTTTGTTCTTTTTGGCCAGTTCCCAGAAATCATAGGCATCCTTGCAAAAAGTCTCGCTTCCCAGGATCAGACGTTTCGGATATTTCCGAAGATCATGTTTGTAGCGGAAAATCCCGTAATTATATCCTGCAATGTCCATGGCTGCATAGGCATCCTTTGTTTTCCAGTCACAGGGGGGAAGGGTTGCTCCCATTTTCATAAAGGTATCTCCCGCCAGGCACGCAAGAGTATTATAAAACTCGCTACCTACCGGCTTTTTCTTTTTATCAGCATCCTTCGCCGTATTCCCAGCTGTTTTTTCTGCCTTTTCATCACTGTATACCCCCAGCCCGATGGAGCTTAAAAAATTAAAGAAAATATTGATGCCGCAGGTCACCGGCCTGGTATCATCCAGGCTGTGAAGGTATTCTGTCATACATTTTGTAAAAGCGATGCCTTTTTTCTGGGCAGTTTCCGCCACCTCGTTTCCTGTGGAATACAGGATCACCGAAGGATGATTGAAATCCTTTTCCACCATATCTTTCAGGTCCTGTTTCCACCAGTCTTTTAAGTCTGTGGCATAATCATATTTTGTCTTATGGATATACCAGACATCCACGTACTCATCCATCACCAGCATGCCCTGTCGGTCACAGGCATCCAGAAGATATTTGGAACAGGGATAATGAGAGGACCGGATCGCATTGTAGCCGTTTTCCTTCAGGATACGGACCTTTCGCTCCTCTGCTTCCGGAAACGTGCAGGCTCCCAGAAGACCGTTATCATGATGGACACAGGCACCGCGGAGAATCACTCTTTCTCCGTTTATGGTCATTCCATCTCTTTCATTCCAATGCAGGGTACGGATGCCGAAAACTTCTTCTGTCTGATCTTTTCCGAAGTCTACTTTTAACCGGTAGAGATGAGGATTCTCCGGGCTCCACAGTTCCGCATCCGGAATTTCAAGAAGAAACACGGCTTTCGGATCCTTCGTACCCGTTCTTCCTGTTTCTCTCTTTTCGGAACTCTTTTTTGCAGTAAGTACTATCTGTTCTCCGTCTAACACCTGCACTTCTACTTTTCCCGGAATCGATGTCTTCACCTCCACCTGGATCTGTGCAGGCTTTAGACTGATGGTTCGGATTCGGATGCCGTTCACCGGAATATGCTCTTTTTCTCCAAGATACAGATTTACCGGACGGTAGATCCCGGTTCCGGAATACCACCGGCTGTTTGGCTGGTCGGCATTTCTTGCGATCACACGAATGGTATTTTCCGCGCCGTAACGCAGAAAATCATTCAGTTCCACATAAACGTTTATATATCCGTAAGGACGGAACGCTGCTTTTTTCCCATTGATATAGACCTCTGCATTGTGATATACCCCTTCAAATTCCAGAACAGCCTTCTTGTCCGCATCCTCTTCCGGGACAAAAAAGCTCTTTATGTATTCATAATCTCCACCGATGTACCAGCCGATATTTCCCTCTCCCCGGCTTTCCTCTGTACGTGGCTCACTTCGCATAGCATCATGGGGAAGCGTGACTTTTTTCTCCGGTTCTTCCCTTGTGATACATCTGCAGGTCCAGTTTTTATTAAAATCTATTTTTTTCATCCTTCTCGTTTCTTCCTTTTCTTTTCTGTGTGGCATACTTTTCTGTGACACAAAAAAAGCCAGGCAGCACATGTTTCAGTGTTGTCCGGCTCCGTTCCTCTCATATCCAGAACCCGGCTGCTTTTCTCTGCTTTCCACTATACCTTCTGCATACCCAAAATGCAAACACAGTTGGCGGTCAAAACCTGACCGTTTACGCAAAGCAGCAGCCCTTTTCTTTTATTTGTCAGACAAATCCTTTTTCCGCACATTCCTGTAAACTACGATCTGATAGATCACAACACTGATCCATCCAATTCCCGTAGCAACAGCAACCGCCTCAAGTCCCATCCTGCCAATGAGCAGATAAGACAGAACCACACGAATAGAAATATGCAGTGTGCTTCCGATCACCGGAACGGAAATTTTTCCGATTCCACGGAAGAATCCCACCCCTGCGTTTCCGATGAAATTCAGAATGTAAAAGACAGATACCACATTCATATATAATACGGCATTTTTTATTACGGTTTCTGAGGGATTCCCCATGAGAAGCTGTACTGCGCCTCTTGTCAGGGCAGCCTGCAGAACAGACAGAATGATGACAAATACAATCATCAGTCCTAGTCCCTGATGAAATCCTTTCAGTGCTCTCTTTTTATCTCCTGCGCCACGGTTCTGGGCTACGAATACAGAGATGGCTGTGGAACCGCTGTCTCCGAAAGAATTGGAAAATCCCTCAATTCTGGTGGTCACCGTATATGCGGAAATAATCTCTGTTCCACCGGAGTTTACCGCTCCCTGAACCAGCATCTTTCCAATGTAGATACTGGATTGATGAAGAGCCGATACCGCCCCAAAATTGGCAGTCCTCTTCAGAAGCGGCAGATCCATCCCCATATCTTTCCGGCTGAAAAAGAAAATCGGATGTTTTTTCCTCATGCTCCACAAACACACTCCTGCTGAAAACAGCTGGGCAATCACTGTAGCCAGTGCTGTGCCGGCAGTTCCCATATGGAGTCCCAGCACAAACGCCACATCCAGTGCCAGATTCATACACATGGCGATAAAAAGCGTCCACAGCGGCGTTTCCGTATCCCCGGCAGCCCGCAGAACTGCAGAACACCAGTTATAAAGAAACGTAGCTGGAAGGCCGATAAATATGATCCGAAGATATACCACAACATACGGCTCCACATCCAACGGTGTCCGGATCAGTCCAAGCACCGGGTACAGAACCAGCAGGCTTATAATACTTAAAACAATGGTAAAGCCTCCTCCCGCACTCAGCGAAAGGAAGCTTTCTTTTCGAAGTTTTCGTAATTTTTCTGCCCGTAGAGTTCTGCAAAAATAATGGACATTCCATTACAGCCTCCATTGAGGATAAAGATAAACAGGTTCATAATACTCCCCGCAACACCAATACCCGCAAATGCTTCTGTTCCTACATATCTTCCCACAATAAAAGAATCTATAGTGTTATAAAACTGCTGCAAAATATTTCCAATAACCAGAGGGATAGTCAGTGCTATCAGTTCCCTTCTGATGTTCCCATGCAGCAGATCCTGCGTATTTTTCATTTCAATGTCTCTTTGGCCTTCTGATCAGAAAAATTCAATTCCCATCAATGTCAGCCCCTGAGCCGGTGCTGTGGGGCCTGCCGCCCCACGGTCGCAGGCTTTCAAGATCTTATCCATACGTTCCGGCGGGTACTGTCCGTTCCCGATCTCGATCAGAGTACCAGAAATGATACGCACCATATTGTAAAGAAATCCAGTTCCTGAAATGCGGATCGTCACCATATCTCCGTCCCTCCATACATCCATGGAAGTTACTGTACGGATGGTTGTCTTCACCTGTGCACCGGAACCGCAGAAGCTTGCGAAATCATGTCGTCCGATCAGATAGGAAGTTGCCTCCTTCATCTTATCCACATCTAGCTTGTAATGATAAAAATAGGAATACAGCCGTTCTGTTGGAACCGGAAATTTCCGGTTCAGGATACGGTATTCATATGTTTTTTCGCTGTCACAGTAGCGTGGATGGAAATCCGGCTCCACCTCCTCAGAGAGCTGGATGCGGATATCTTCCGGAAGTCTCTGGTTCAGTGCGTAGGAAAATTTTTCCCCGGGGATCCTGGATTCCGTGTCAAAAACCGCCACATTTCCAAGAGCGTGAACCCCTGCATCTGTACGGCTGGCACCGATGGTCTCTATCTTTTCTCCAAGCAGCTCACTTAAGGTATCATTTAAGACACCCTGGATGGTTGTTCCGTTGGGTTGTGTCTGCCAGCCGGAATAATTGGTTCCATCGTAAGCTACTACAAGTCCTACTCGTTTCATAAAATAATATACCTCCTGATACAGGCAGCTCCTGACACTGCTTATCCATAACAGAATACTCGCAGTCTCACAGGAATCTGCCTGGCTCGGTTACAGTCCCACTACACGGAACACAACGCCAACTGCAAGATATGCCGCAAGGATCACATACGCAATGTAATCCCTTTTCTCATAATGCAGCGGTTTCATCTGGGTCCTGTGATCTCCGCCGTGATAACATCTCGCTTCCATTGCCATAGCCAGATCATTGGCACGGCGGAAAGCAGAAATAAACAGTGGTACAAGAAGCGGAACCATATTTTTCGCCTTCTGGATCAAATTTCCGTTTTCAAAATCCGCGCCTCTGGCGATCTGTGCTTTCATGATCTTATCAGTCTCCTCAAGAAGAATCGGGATAAACCGAAGAGCAATGGACATCATCATGGCGATCTCATGAACCGGCACGCGGATCCTATTCAACGGACGGAGCAGTCTCTCCAGTCCGTCTGTCAACTGATTCGGCGTGGTAGTCAATGTCATGATGGATGATCCTATCACAAGATATACAAGACGGATCGCCATTCTTCCTGCAAGAACAAGCCCCTCCCTTGTGACCTTGATAATTCCGAAACGCCACAATACTTCTCCTGGTGTCAGGATGATATTAAACACAACCGTGATCAGAAGGATCATGACAATAGCTTTCAGACCCTTGAACATGAATTTCACCGGAACCTTGGATATTGCGATCATGACTGCCAGAAATACTGTTGCCACCGCATATCCCAGAAAAGTATGGAACAGGAACACAGAAATCAGAAATCCCAGAGTTCCCAGAAATTTCGTCCGGGGATCCAGTCTGTGAAGAACGGATTTGGCCGGATAATACTGGCCAATGGTAATGTCTCTGATCATTTTTCCGCTCCTCCTTTGTTCAGTAATGGCGAATTCACCTGCCTGAGTGCAACGAGGATACTGTCTCTGGCTTCTTCCACTGTTGTGGCATCTGCATCCACGGAAAGACCATGTGCCTTCAGTGCATGCATAATATAAGTAATCTGCGGTGCGGCAAGTCCCATGGTTTCCAGTTCTTTATAATGGGAAAAAACCTTCTTCGGCTCATCATCAAATACCGCTTCTCCATGATTCATAACAATGAGACGCTCCACATATTTGGCAATGTCCTCCATGCTGTGGGACACCAGAACAATAGTGATTCCCCTTACTTTATGAAGCTCTGCGATCTGATCCAGAATATCATCACGGCCCTTCGGATCAAGCCCTGCTGTAGGTTCGTCCAGGATCAGGATCTTCGGGTTCATGGCAAGTACACCTGCAATGGCAACTCGTTTCTTCTGGCCTCCGGAAAGCTCAAAGGGTGATTTTTTGAAATTGGATTCTTTTACTCCAACCTGTGTCAGTGCCTGCTTCGCTTCTTTCTCCGCCTCTTCTCTGGAAAGTCCCTGATTCATAGGTCCAAAGCACACATCGGAAATCACATCATTCTCAAAAAGCTGATGTTCCGGATACTGGAACACCAGTCCAACTTCGCTCCGAAGCTGCTTTCTGTCATATTTTTCTGCCCACACATCTTCTCCATTGTACAGAACCTGGCCGGATGTTGGCTGTACCAGCGCATTCAGATGCTGAATCAGCGTGGATTTTCCGCTCCCAGTGTGTCCGATGATCCCGATAAACTGACCGTCCGGGATCACAAGGCTGACATCCTGCAGCGCATGGCTCTCATAGGCTGTCCCTGGGCTGTAGGTATAGGTTACATTTTTTAATTCGATTGACATAATGCGCTCACCAGCTCCTCTGTAGTCAGTATTCCATCCGGAACATCCACGCCGGATTTCTTCAGTTCATATGCAAGAAGTGTTACCTGTGGTACATCCAGTCCATACGCTTTGAGGGTATCCACCTGGGAAAAAATCTCTTTAGGATTTCCCTGCATCACAACATTTCCGCTGTCCATGACATAAACACGGTCAGCATGAATCACTTCCTCCATGTAATGCGTGATCAGAATGACTGTAACTTTTTCCTTGCGGTTCAATTCCCGCACTGCCTCCAGAACTTCTTTTCGCCCGTTGGGGTCCAGCATGGCTGTAGGCTCATCCAGAATGATGCATCTGGGACGCATGGCCATCACGCCTGCAATAGCCACTCTCTGCTTCTGCCTCCGGAAAGCTTGTTTGGGGACTGATAACGATAAGCTGTCATGCCAACTTTTTCCAGGCTGTCATCTACACGTTTCCAGATATCGTCTGTGGGAATGCCCATGTTCTCAGGACCGAATCCTACATCCTCTTCTACTACAGTTCCTATGATCTGATTATCCGGGTTCTGAAACACCATTCCTGCTTTCTGGCGCACTTTCCAGAGTTTTGTTTCCCTGGCTGTGTCAATACCGTCTACCAGCATGGTTCCTTCTGTCGGAATCAAAAGTGCATTCATATGTTTCGCCAGTGTAGATTTTCCGGAGCCGTTATGTCCCAGTACTGCCACAAATTCCCCTGCTTCAATGTCCAGGTTTACATCATTGACTGCACGCTGCATGTCTACCACATTGCCGTCATCGTCATATCTCTGATAGTCAAATCCCAGCTTGAGCGCCTTGATAATTCCCATCTTTTTGTTCTCCTCAATCCTCTGTAGCTGCCGGTTCTGCTAATCCAGTCAACTCATCGATCAGTGCCCATATCTCGTCTCTTCCCTGCTTTGTCTCCGCAGAAAACGGAAGGATCTTTCCATCTTTCGGAAGTCCCAGTCCTGTGCGGATCTCCTTCAGGCTCTTTGCCACCTGGCTGCGTTTCAGCTTGTCAAGCTTGGTCGCGATGATCACCGGCTCATATCCGTTATGGCAGATCCAGTCATACATCTGCTTGTCATTGGCAGATGGTTTATGGCGGATATCCACCAGAAGAAAGACTGCCCGGAGCTCCTTTGACTCGTGAAGATAGCCCTCGATCATCTTTCCCCATTTTTCCTTCTCAGCTGCGGAAACTTTAGCGTAGCCGTAGCCTGGCAGGTCCACAAGATACATTGCTTCGTTGATATTATAAAAATTAATTGTCTGTGTTTTTCCCGGCTGTGCACTGGTTCTGGCCAGAGCCTTGCGGTTCATCAGACCATTGATCAGGGAGGATTTCCCTACATTTGATTTTCCCGCAAAAGCTACCTCCGGTCTTCCTGTGTCCGGGATCTTGCTTGTGATTCCGCATACAATGTCCAGCGATACGTTTTTGATTACCATTTGTTGTTCCTCCCTTTTCTGTTAAAAGCCCTGTCCTGAAAATCAAGGCAGGGTTTTTTCTTGTTTTGTTTATGCAAGAGCTTCATCAAGAACTTCTTTCATGTTATCCACAAACTGAATGTTAAGTCCCTGTAGGATCTCTTTGTCCATCTCTTCGATATCCGGACGGTTTTTCGCCGGAACGAGGACTTCTTTTATTTTCGCATATTTGGCTGCAAGCAGCTTTTCTTTCAGTCCGCCAATCGGAAGCACACGGCCTCTTAAAGTAATCTCACCTGTCATGGCAAGGTCTGCGCGTACCGGTTTCCCGATAATAGCGGAAAACATAGCTGTTGCCATGGTAATACCTGCGGACGGGCCATCTTTTGGAACAGCACCTTCCGGGATATGTACATGGATATCTTTTTTCTGGAAAAATTCTGCATCGATTCCATACTCATCTGCAACGGAACGGATGTAACTGATACCTGCCTGTGCAGATTCCTTCATTACATCTCCAAGCTGTCCTGTAAGAAGCAGCTCACCTTTGCCCGGCATAACATTGACTTCGATCTGAAGAGTATCACCACCAACCTGTGTCCATGCAAGGCCACGGGCGATTCCAATCTCATTTTTTTCATTGGCCATAAGATAATCATATCTCTCTTTTCCAAGGAATCTGGAAATATTTCTGGATGTTACAACCACCTTATCTTTGCCTTCTTCCATAAGAGCTCTCGCAGTCTTGCGGCAGATGCGGCCGATATTTCTCTCAAGAGAACGGACTCCGGCTTCTTTTGTATAGCTGTTGATCAGCTTGCCAAGTGCAGCCGGCTGGATCACCAGTTTTCCTTTCGGGATTCCGTTGATTTCCATCTGTTTCGGAATCAGATGCTCTCTTGCAATATGTTCCTTCTCATTCTCTGTGTATCCGGAGATCTCTATCAGTCCATTCTGTCAAGAAGTGGTCTCGGGATTCCCTGAACATCATTTGCAGTGGCAATAAACAGTACCTCCGAAAGATCCTGGGGAATCTCCACATAGTGATCATTGAACTTACTGTTCTGCTCCGGATCAAGAACCTCCAGAAGTGCCGCGGAAGTATCTCCCTTGTAGTCGCTGCTTGTCTTGTCGATCTCGTCAAGGAGCATCAGCGGATTGCTGACACCTGCTTCTTTCAGCGCAACAGTGATCCTTCCCGGCATGGCACCCACATAAGTCTTTCTGTGACCACGAATCTCAGCCTCATCACGAACACCGCCAAGACAGATACGTACATATTTCTTATTCATGGCCTCTGCAACAGAACGGGCAATGGAAGTCTTACCGGTTCCCGGAGGGCCTACAAGACAGAGGATCGGACTCTTGCCCTTATGTGTCAGCTTACGCACTGCAAGGAATTCCATGATACGTTCTTTTACATCTTTCAGTCCGTAATGACCTTCCTCAAGGATTCTCCACGCATTCTCAAGATCCTCGGAATCCTCGGATTTTTTATCCCACGGAAGAGCAAGAACTGTCTCAAGATATCCCCTCTGCACTGTAGCCTCTGCCGCACTGGCTGCCATTCCCCTGAAACGGCCGATTTCCTTGGATATCTTCTCTTTTACTTCGTCGGAAGCGTTAAGTTCTTTCAGCTGTTTGCGGAATTCCTCAACATCATCAGCTGTATTATCTTCGCCAAGCTCCTCACGGATCGTCTTAAGCTGCTCACGGAGAATGTACTCCCTCTGATTCTTGTCGATATGAGATTTCACCTTGCGCTGTAGATCTTTTGTGATATGAATCACTTCAATCTCACTGCCAAGAAGTGCACCCAGGATCTCATAGCGGTCATTGAGAGATACAGCCTCAAGAAGCTTCTGTTTATTCTGATAGGACATCGGAAGATTCACTGCGATCTGATCGATGGTCTCCTGCACATCCTCAATGGTCATGATCTGATTTACCAGATCTCTGCTTATTTTGCCACTCTCTCTGCAGTATTTCTGGAAAAGCTCCCGGATACTGCGGAGCATAGCATCTTTTACAGGTTCCGGATAATTCTCCTCCTGGGCTGTGACAACCTCGCATTCTGCTTTCAGGTATGGTTCTTCCTGTTCCAGGCTTAAAACCTCTGCCCGTTCCTGTCCTTCTACCAGAACACGGTAGAGATCCTGCGGAAGCTTCACCACCTGCTTAATATAGGCAATGGTTCCTACCTGATACAAATCATCAAGCCCTGGTGTCTCAACCTCCGGGTCTTTCTGTGTCAGAAGAAAAACCTTCTGGTCATGGAGCATTGCTGCTTCCACTGCACGGATTGATCTCTCTCTGCTCACATCAAAGTGTACGATCATCTCCGGCAGAACCGTAGTTCCGCGCAGAGCAATCATTGGCATTATATCGACCTGATTTGTCATTTATGTCATTCCCTTCATCAAGCTGTTACCGGCTTGCCTTTCTTTCTTGAACGGGATGTTTTGTGTCCTGCCTTCTTCGCAGGAGCCGGGGCCTCCCCGTGGATGATCTCCGCTTCTCCGGTTCCCTCCACTGCCTCTTTTGTGATGATACATTTACGGATTGTATCATCCGATGGTGTCCTGTACATCAAATCCATCAGAGTATGCTCCATAATGGAACGAAGTCCTCTGGCACCTGTTTTTCTCTCAAGAGATTTTCGCGCAACGCTCTCAAGTGCCTCGTCCTGGAACTCAAGCTCCACGCCATCCAGCTCAAAAAGCTTGTCATACTGCTTGGTAAGGGAGTTCTTAGGCTCTTTCAAAATACGGATCAGCGCATCCTCATCAAGGGAATCCAATGTCACAACAACCGGAACTCGCCCGATAAACTCAGGAATCAGACCGAATTTAATAAAGTCTTCCGGCATAACTTCCTTCAGAATTTCACCTACATTGCGCTCTTCCTTCTCGGAAACCTCTGCACCGAAACCGATAGATTTGGTATCCTGCCTGGACTCGATGATCTTCTCCAGTCCGTCAAAAGCTCCTCCGCAGATGAACAGAATGTTCGTTGTATCGATCTGAATAAACTCCTGATGCGGATGTTTTCTTCCTCCCTGCGGCGGTACGCTTGCAACAGTTCCCTCAAGAATCTTCAGGAGTGCCTGCTGTACGCCCTCACCGGACACATCTCTTGTGATAGATGTGTTCTCGGATTTTCTTGTGATCTTGTCGATTTCATCGATGTAGATGATTCCGTACTGTGCACGTTCAATGTCGTAATCTGCTGCCTGGATGATCTTCAGAAGAATATTCTCAACGTCCTCACCAACATAGCCTGCCTCTGTGAGAGTGGTGGCATCTGCGATGGCAAAAGGAACATTCAGAAGTCTTGCCAGTGTCTGTGCAAGAAGTGTCTTACCGGAACCTGTCGGGCCAAGCATCAGGATATTACTCTTCTGAAGCTCAACATCCAGGTTTCTGGAAGCAAGAATTCTCTTGTAATGATTGTAAACAGCTACAGAAAGTGCTTTTTTGGCATCGTCCTGTCCAATAACATATTCATCCAGAATGCTGTGGATCTCTTCCGGTTTCAGAAGATTGATTCCTGTTCCATAATCATCTTCGCGATCATACATGCTGAACTCTTCTTCCATGATCTCGGAACAGATACCGATACATTCATCACAAATATATGCTCCATCCGGACCTGCGATCAGCTTACGTACCTGATCTTCGGTCTTATGGCAAAAGGAGCATCTTACCTTTCCTTCTCTTACTTTATCTGCCATATGATTTTGTTTCCTTTCTAAGCGTAAATGTCCGTCTCTCGCAGACATTTGAAATTTCTTTTTAAAGCAAGATAAGACTCCTGTGTTTTTACAGGAGTCTTTTCTTACGCATTATTTGTGGATCACAACACCATCGATAAGACCATATGCCTTAGCTTCTTCAGCTGTCATATAGTTGTCACGGTCAGTATCCCGTTCCACAATCTCAAGAGGCTGTCCGGTATTCATAGAAAGAATTTCGTTCAGCTTCTTTTTAGTTTTTGCGATCTGGTCAGCTACAATCTGGATCTCAGTAGCCTGCCCCTGTGCACCGCCTGAAGGCTGGTGAATCATGATCGTTGAATTCGGAAGTGCATATCTTTTGCCTTTGGCACCGGAGGACAGGAGAAAAGCTCCCATGCTGGCTGCCATTCCAAGGCAGATTGTAGATACATCGCACTTGATATACTGCATTGTATCGTAGATTGCCATTCCGGCAGTTACAGAACCGCCCGGGCTGTTGATATAAAGCTGGATATCCTTGGATGGATCTTCAGCTTCCAGGAAGAGAAGCTGTGCAACGATCAGGTTCGCACTGACATCGTTTACCTCTTCTCCAAGGAAAATGATTCGGTCCTTAAGAAGTCTTGAATAAATATCGTAACTTCTTTCTCCTCTGCTGGTCTGCTCAATGACGTAAGGTACTAAACTCATTTTGCCCTCCATTTCCGAGGTTTATTACGCCTCTACAGCTGCATCGGCAACTAATGTAACAGCTTTCTGAACAGCCATATCTTTCTTCATCTGCTCCATCTCGTTCTCACCGATGAGATCTTTTAATTTGTCTGCTTCCATCTTGTACATCTCTGCCATCTTGGAGATTTCTTCATTTACCTCATCCTCTGTTGGCTGGATGTTCTCTACCTCAGCGATCTTCTCAAGAACAAGTCTTGTCTGGATTCTCTTAAGAGCCTGTGGCTTCATGTCTTCCATCATCTTTTCAACGCTCTGTCCTGTGAACTGGAAGTACTGCTCCATGGAAAGACCCTGAGACTGCATTCTTCTTGCAAAATCGTCAAGCATCTGACGTGTCTGTGTCTCGATCATTGCCTCCGGAATATCCATCTGGGCATTCTCGATCACTTTATCTACTGCTGCGTCTTCTTTTGCACGACGTGCATCTTCTGCTTTCTTCTCTGTCAGGTTCTTCTTAACGTCTTCTTTGTACTCAGCAAGTGTATCAAACTCAGATACATCCTTAGCGAAGTCATCGTCAAGCTCCGGAAGCTCTTTTGCTTCGATCTTCTTAACATCGCACTGGAATACTGCTTCTTTACCGGCAAGTTCTTTAGCCTGATACTCCTCCGGGAATGTAACCTTAACCTCTACGTGGTCACCTGTCTTAGCACCAACAAGCTGCTCCTCGAATCCCGGGATAAATGTGTTGGAACCAAGTGTCAGCGGGTAGTCTGTTCCTTTACCGCCCTCAAATGCTTCTCCGTCTACGAATCCCTCGAAGTCAATTGTTGCTGTATCGCCGTTCTCTGCAGCACGATCCTCAACTGTGATCGTTCTGGAGTTCTTCTCCTGCTCTTTCTTAAGCTCTGCCTCAACTTCCTCGTCTGTTACCTCTGTCTCAGACTTCGGAACCTCAAGTCCTTTATAGTCGCCAAGAGTTACCTCTGGTTTGGTAGCTACTTCTGCTGTAAAGATAAATGGTTTGCCAGGCTCAACCTGTGTTACATCGATCTTAGGCTGGGAAACGATCTCAAGATCACACTCAGCAAGTGCTTTGCTGTAATGCTCAGGAATCAGAGCGTTAGCAGCGTCCTCAAGGAATACTCCCTTTCCGTACATCTGCTCGATCATTTTTCTTGGAGCTTTTCCTTTACGGAATCCTGGAATGGAAATTCTTCCTTTCGCTTTCTGATATGCGTTCTGCATTGCCTTGTCAAGATCCTCAGCGGAAACTTCAATTGTAAGTTTCGCCATGTTTTTCTCCATTTTCTCCACCTGTAAACTCATGTTTCTTGTTCCTCCTTAATTCTATCGAGTAAATACCTTATATAAATAGTTAACACTCGCATTTTAAATATTTACAGTCATTTCTGTAGTATAGCATAATCACTATAAAAACGCCAGTATTTTTTTCGACTTATATAGCTCTTATATTGCTGTAAATTCACGGTTTTCTGTATAAATCTCGGTATCGTGCCTGTACATCTGCCCTTATTATTATGCGTTCATACAGGAACCGTCTCTTTTAATAGATTTTTTTGTGGAATATACCACAGATTCTGCAATTTCCTCTGCTTTTGCACTTCCTTCCAGCTGACGGATCAGGGAAAGACTGAAATCGATTGCTGTTCCGAGTCCTCTGCTTGTTGTTACATTGCCGTCAACAACAACCGCCTCCAGAGACGTATTTGCGCTTGTAAGCTGTTCCATTACGGATGGATAGGATGTTGCATTTCTTCCCTTGAGGAAACCAAGTCTCTCAAATACTCCTGGTGCTGCACAGATAGCTGCTATCTTACCGCCTTTCTGGTAAAAATCCGTGAGAAGATCAGTAAGCGGTTTATATTCTTCGAGATATTTTGTTCCCGGCATTCCCCCCGGAATTACCAGCATATCTGCGTCAGAGAAATCGCACTCTCCGAAAGTCCTGTCTGTGAGAATATTGATTCCGTGGGAGGTTCTGATCTCTTTTGTTTCTTTAACAGATACTGTCTGGATATCGATTCCGGCTCTCCGCATCAGATCAACTACTGTCAATCCTTCAATATCCTCAAAACCGTCCGCGAAAAAAATATATACTTTACTCATAATGTTTCCCATCCTTTCTTTTCTATATGATTCCGGGTTTTCCGGTGATTTTCCGTTCTATTTCATAATGCTTTTTTCTGTAGGAAATGTCAAGAAAAATACGGCTGAAATAACAAACTCCGTACTTTGCAAATGTTAATGAGCATTGCAAAACCTTGTTATTTCATATAAAATGAGGGCAGCATATTTTAAACAGGAGGTTATTAACAGTTAAATATAAATTATAAAATCATATAAGTACATGTTGAGTTTTATAAGATATTAGAGCAGAATATTATTGAAAGAAGTTGATGCTTTGAGTAAATATTATTCTATACATG
>ENA-OQCO01000359-OQCO01000359.1-human-gut-metagenome-genome-assembly--contig:-NODE-359-length-25989-cov-2.443585_pt1 | contig 25989 bp, 29 predicted proteins | sample MGYA00242500_ERZ504582 | MGnify/ENA primary metagenome ERZ504582 (study PRJEB26092, sample SAMD00036346) | human gut metagenome | host: Homo sapiens | study: EMG produced TPA metagenomics assembly of...
TGGGATTATATATCGTTTTATTATTTTCAGTCAACGGGACACGCTTATTTTTACAGATATTTTTGTCCCGGTCAAAAGGAGGCAAAAGAAAAATGACGATACTGTACAGTCTGCTTTCTCTGCACAGTATCGTCATTTTCACGGTTACGATGACTACTGAATAGTACATCGTTTCATAAATAACTATACCATACTTATTTAATTATCTTCAGTTCATACTCTCTTGTTCCAAGACCAATCTTTTCTGCCTGATCCAGCGTTGCTTTCCACTCGATATTCGGATTGGAATCTTTGAAATGATCGTGATGGCAGTGCCATCCTTCCTCTGCCAAATGTTCTCCCAGCTGGCTGTTTGCAATCGGTGTGGCTTTCAGACAGGCATCTGCACACGCCTGATCCAGTGCTACCGGGTCAAAACTTGCAAACATTCCGATATCCGGAAGAATCGGCGCATCGTTTTCTCCATGGCAATCACAGTTCGGGCTGATATCCTGTACCAGTGCAATATGGAAATGCGGACGTCCATGACAGACAGCCTGTGCATATTCAGCCATTTTACGGTCAAGAAGTTCATTGGCACTGCTGTTTGGATTATATACCGCGTCAAAACTGCAGGCTCCGATGCATCGTCCGCAGCCTTTACACTTATCGTAATCAATCACTGCTTTTTTATTGACATATGTAATCGCATCACTGCCGCATTCCTTTGCGCAGCGGTGGCAGCCACGACAGACTTCCTCATTGATCGCCGGTTTTCCACTTGCATGCTGCTGCATCTTTCCCGCACGGCTTCCACAGCCCATACCAATGTTTTTGATAGCTCCGCCGAATCCGGTCGATTCATGTCCTTTAAAATGACTCAGACTGATGAAGATATCTGCATCCATGATCGCATGTCCGATCAATGCAGTCTTACAGTACTCTCCATTCACAACAGGAACTTCCACTTCATCTGTTCCACGCAGTCCGTCACCGATGATAATCTGACATCCGGTTGTAGTCGTGTTGAATCCGTTGAGATTTGCACAGTCCAGATGCTCCAGTGCGTTCTTTCTGCTTCCCGGATACAGAGTATTGCAGTCTGTCAAAAACGGCATTCCTCCCTGTTCTTTACACAGATCAGCGATAACTTTCGCATAGTTCGGGCGAAGAAAAGCCAGGTTCCCCAGTTCTCCAAAATGCATCTTGATTGCTACAAATTTTCCATCCATATCGATATCTTTGATACCTGCTGCGACACAGAGTTTTTTCAGCTTGACCAGCTGGCTGGTTCCTACCGGACATCGAAAGTCTGTAAAATAAACAGTAGATTTCTCCATAGTTCATTTACCTCCTGTATAAGTTCTTTTTCATAAATAATAACATCTCAAGTATACTTGATGTCAAGTAATTCTCAGGTTTTTCGCGAACTTCTCTCTCATTCACCAAAGGGATTCTTTTTTCTGATGCTTTCCGCTTGCATTTCCATATTTTTCTCTGCACAGCAGTATTGCTGACACACTGAAAGCACCGGAACCCTCCGAAAAAGTACAGAACAGACTAAAATATTCCTTTACAATCTGTGCACCATAATATATTCTTCCTCTTTATCCTCCACAATTTCAAATCCGAGTTTTTCATACATCCGTGCGGCGTAGTTTGCTTTCTGCACCGACAGAGATACCTGCGGATAGCCCTGTTGTTTTAATGCGGTAAGCATCTGCTGCATCAGCGCTGTTCCGATTCCACATTGTCTGAACTCCTCAAGAACCGAAATTGCAAGCGAAGGCGTATCCTCATCCACATGCCCATAATCATCCATGATCCGGCACCAGACCGCCCCTGCTATTTTCCCAGATATTTCCGCCACATAGCAGATATCATCTTTCTTTTCCCAAAAATCTGCAACATACACCTGCAACTCAGGTTCTTTGATGATCTCTTTCGGCGGTGCTTTGGTTCCTTCGGGGATAAAAATTGCTTCATACAGAAAATCGTCTAATATATGTATTTCTTCCTGACGTAATTTTCTTATCCGATATGAAACATTCTTCATTTTCCTCACCTCCTGTATGGCATCACTGTTTTGTATAGAAATCTTCTACTTCTATACTCTGATTTTCATCATAACATATGATCTGCAATTCCGGCAACTAACATATATATAATAATCTCTCCGAAAAATCCTCACACAGGGATTCTTTCTTCTGGTATACTAAAAGGCAAAGAACGTAATGGAAAATGCAGAAGATACGGTAAACGAAGTGGCAGATACCGTCACATTCACAAATAGTGAGGACGGAATCGCCATGCATTAAAGGAGGATTATCAGGTATGAAAGTAGTAATCGCCATCGATTCATTTAAAGGAAGCATCAGTTCTCCGGATGCCGGAGCTGCCATCCGTGAAGGGATCCAACGGGTATTCCCGGATGCAGAAGTTTTTGTCCGCCCTCTGGCTGACGGCGGAGAAGGTACGGTGGAAGCTCTCGCAATCGGTATGCACGGCCGGATCCGTACAGTAACCGTCACCGGTCCGCTGGGTACACCTGTAGAGGCAGCTTATGGAATCCTTGATGATTCAAAGACCGCTATTATCGAAATGTCCGCCGCTGCGGGAATCACTCTGGTAGACGAACCGAATCGAAATCCGTTATATACAACCACCTACGGCGTAGGTGAACTGATCCGCGACGCTATCATCAACGGATGCCGGAACTTCATCGTTGGTATCGGAGGAAGTGCCACAAACGACGGCGGCATCGGTATGCTTCAGGCTCTCGGATATGAATTTCGGGATAACAACGGACAGCCAGTTCCCTTCGGAGCCAACGGTCTGTCAAAGATTGCAACAATCCACGACACACACGTTCTCCCGGACCTCAAAGATTGTCACTTTAAAATCGCCTGCGATGTGACCAACCCGCTTTGTGGTCTCCAGGGTTGCAGCGCCATCTTCGGGCCGCAAAAAGGAGCCACTCCGGACATGATTCGCCAGATGGATCAATGGCTTGCCACCTATGCCAACATCACCCGTGAAAAATACCCGAATGCCGACCCTGACCACCCTGGCACCGGAGCCGCCGGTGGACTCGGTTTCGCCTTCCTTTCCTACACAAATGCCATTCTCCAGTCCGGCATCCAGATCATCCTGGAAGAAACCAGACTGGAATCCTACATCAAAGATGCTGACATCGTTATCACCGGTGAAGGCCGCCTCGATGGCCAGACCATCATGGGAAAAGTCCCCATCGGTGTCGCCGCCATCGCAAAAAAATACAACAAAACAGTCCTTGCTTTCTCCGGCTGCACCACCCCTGAAGCCAGCCTCTGCAACCAGCACGGCATTGACGCCTTTTTCCCCATCCTCCACACCATAACCACCCTGGAAGAAGCCATGACCCCGGAAAACACCCGCCAAAACCTGACCGACACCACCGAACAGGTCTTCCGCCTGATCCAGGCAGTACAGATACACTAAATATCACTCTTGTACATTCCGGCTATATCAAATATTGACTTAATCCACTGGATCAATTATAAATATACACCACAACAAAACCGAGGCTGAGATCCCTCTTCTCCCCTCGGTTTTATCTATATAATACTATGTTCCATTTATATGATATGATGTTTGGTTCAAAAGGTATTCTGCCCCCTTTGATACCGTATTGTTCCGTACTTCGTACTTTCACAATCCTCATAGCATAATATAATGCAGTTTTCAGCAGCTCTCCTTTCAGAACCTCCTACTTCAAAATCCTCTCGTTCATCTTTCAAGTTCTCAGCCATCATCCAGCCCGAAAACAGACCGCGCTGTCTGCTGCAACGTGGGCAGGGGAACTTTGAACTAATCCCTAACTTCGACTAAGACTCTCGCGAGAGCGCTCGAGCCTAAGTCTACGTAAGGGCTGGATTTCAAAGCTTCCCCTAAACGCCCACAAAGTGTTGCTGCAGACAGCGCGGTCTGTTTTCGGGCGTCCGTCTTCCACGAACTAAACAATGGATTACCTCAGCCTTACTCAGCCCAGGTCCCATCCACAAAAATATCCACTTCACTGCCATCTTCCCGGATCCCCACAATATGCAGATCATCTGATCCAACCATAAAGTCCATATGGATCATAGAATCATTAATCCCTTTCGCATAGATCTCCTCATCCGTCATATCCATAAATCCTTCAATAACCTCAGAAAATCCACGTCCGGCAGCCACATGACAGCATGCATTTTCATCAAACAAAGTGTTGTAGAACATCAGACCGGACTGATTGATCGGAGACTCCTTCGGAACCAGTGCCACTTCACCAAGCATGGAAGCACCCTCATCCATCGCAAACATTTTCTTCAGGACTTCTTCCCCCTGCTCAGCGTGGCAGTCTACCACTCTTCCGTCTTTAAAATTAACCGTAAAATGATCGATGACCTGTCCTGAACGGCTTAATGGTTTGGTAGAAACCAGACGTCCTTCACATTTTCCCTTCATCGGGCTTGTGAAAACTTCCTCTGTCGGCATGTTCGGAACAAAGAAAGCACGATTCAGATGATTGATATCTCCTGCACTGCCCCATTTTGCTCCCGGAATCAGATCCACACGAAAATCCGTACCGTTGCTGCTTGTATAATGCAGTGTTTTAAAATTCTGTTCATTTAACCAATTTGCTTTCTGCGTCATCCGTTCGTTATGTGCCTGCCAGATCTTTTCCGCATCCTCACCATCTTTCAGATATACGCAGTCAAAGATCGCATCCCACAGTTTTTCCACTGCCACATCCTCTGTATCATCCGGAAATACTTTTTTCGCCCATTTTCCAGAAGCTGCTGCCACGATCAGCACTGATGTTTACCATCGATCTGATCACGGTATTTTTTCATGACTTTCTGACGCATCTGGCTGACGGTAGAGATCAGATCCGGGGAGATTCCTGCCAGTTCATCCGGGTCAGAAGAATCAATAAAGATACGAACCGGCAGATCCACGGTCATCTGTTTCGCCCGCTCCTCTTCCCATACCGGTACTTCACCGAGTACATCAGCTGCCGCATACTGATAATGCAGTTTGTTGATTTCTCCGTACTCCCAGAACATCTCTACATAACTTGCACCTGCTTTGTAACACTCTTCAGTCACCATCTTTACCAACGGAATCTGATCTACGCCTGCCTGCAGACGGACGCGCTGTCCTTTCTGTACATTGGCTCCGATCTTTACGATCAGTTTCGCATATTCTCTTAATTTGTTTTCGTTCATACTACCTTCTCCAGTCATTTTCTCATATTCTGTCATCGACTGTCACTCATCTGCGACACCCACAGTTACTTATGAGTATACCCGCTTTTGTACGGGATGCAAGCACGGTCTTTCTCCTGTGCAGTCACACGAAAAACGCCTCGCGGGATATTACCAGCGAACGGTAACACACGCGGTAATCAATTGCTTCTTGTAACTTCCTGCCCCATATACTATAATACGATGTGATCGGATTGCTTCATTGCTACGCAATTCCCGCAATCCTTGAATACCGAAGACAAACTTTCGCACAGGAGGACGCACATGGAATATCTGGATATCGTAGATGAACAGGGACAACCGACCGGGGAAATCGTTTCCCGCACCCTTGCACACACGAAAGGAATCCGCCATCGAACAGCTCATATCTGGATCGTTCGCAGGGAAAACGAACATTTTCAGGTTCTGATGCAAAAACGCGCAATGAGCAAAGATTCTTTTCCCGGAAAATACGATACGTCTTCCGCCGGTCATATTCAGGCAGGCGATGAACCACTTGCATCCGGCCTGCGGGAGCTTGCGGAAGAGCTGGGACTTCATGCAAAACCGGAAGATCTTGCATTTGCCGGATGCATCCACGGAAATTTTGCAGAAGAATTCCACGGAAAAATCTTCCGGGACAACGAAATTGCCTTTGTCTATGTATATCAGCAGCCTGTCGATATCGAAACACTCGTCCTGCAAAAAGAGGAGGTGGAATCGGTGCGGTGGTTTGATCTGGAAGAAACATACCAGAACTGTCGAAACCGTAACACGCAGTTTTGTGCCCCTGTCCCGGGACTCGAAGTTGTACGGCAATACCTGTACAGGTGAAATACACACATGCTTATCCTACCTCCAGTCACTTTCTGCTTCGTCCAGTTTCTCCAATAATGTCTCGTTAAGAATCTTGAAAGCCGGAATAAAGCTGTCACGTATCAGTATGATCATTTCATTCACTTCATCTTCATTCCATATATGGACAGATGTATTACGCCTTTTTAACATAAGCAGCCATACTTCTGCATCGTTAATAAATCCAACGTAACTGTTCAGTACCTTCACAGTTACGAGCCAAAATGCATAAAAAATCACCTTCGGTGATGGCATTTTGGCTTGTATGTCTCGGGATTTTGACATATTCATGTCAAAACACCTCGCGGGACAGTGGCTACTGAATAGTTACAATCCAACTTTATAACCAAGCTGCAGGATTTCACGGGGAGATCCTGTAGAAACTCCCTCCACACTGTGCATTCTCATAATTTCCTGCAACGCTTTCCATGCAAGTTTTACATAAATTTTTCATTACTGCGCATGCGTATTTTACACAGTTTTTTTATAATCATGACAGTAAAAGAAAACAATATGAATAAGATCAAACACAGAAATGAGGGATCGTTATGTATAAGACTGTATGGAATTTTATGAACCATCATGTAAAAAGCTCACATGTTTCAGCAATGTTTCTCGCAGCGCTGCTGGCGGGATGGACACTGATCGGACTGCTTGCCGGTTCTGTTGTCTGCCTGATCAGCACCATTTCCCTTTCTACCAAAACAGTTGTCCTCTTTTGTTCTGCGGGTTACACAGGTCTGATTTTCGGATTCTTTGGAGGTATCTTCTATCTGTATCAAAAAACTTCGCCTCACAAAGAATCCTCTATAAATGCACCATTACCACTCGGAACCCAAAAGGCAGCTTAAGCTGCCTTTTTTTATGATCCCGATGGGATTCTCACCAGAAGTTTCTGTCCGTCCTTTTCCACCATCGTCAGCACCGGAATATGTTTCTTTCTCAGCGCATGCACAACCGGATACCCTGCAAACATATGATCTGCCACATAAACCGCCTCCGGTTTATATTTCAGGATCTGCTTTACCTGTGTTTTCACAAACACTTTCCATTCCTGCTTTTCCATCACAACTTCTCCGTAGATTCCCTGAAGTTCCAGCTCCGGAAGTTCCGCATAATCCATATGAATGATCCGCGCAGTCTGCAGACCCGGCAGTTTCCCAAGCAGTTTATCTGCCGCTGCACCTCCACCAAAGTTCACAAGTACCGGTTCTTCCCTGTACTCTGCAAGGCTGATCTCGCATGCTTTCACCGCATCTTCCAACGTCCCTGTGGTCAGCAGAAAGCCTCCTTTATGACAGAATCCTGCACTTACCAGCCTGTTTCTTTCTGTAATTCTTCATTTTCCAGACCAAGCCATTCGGATGGAAAACTGCATTTGTAATTCAGTGAATATTCTTTCTTCTGTGGCTGGATACAGTATCCGCCCCGGTTGGACGGAAAGATCACAAAGGCTATCTCCGTCTCGGACAGTCTTTTCTGACACGGTACAAATTCCGGAAGAATCAGAATCTTCGCCTCGTTTTCTGTCTTTTCACCGGACTGTAACGCTCTCTCATGCGCTTCAAGAATCTCTTCCACCCGTCTGTCCGCCCGTTCATTTCCCAGATACCGCTCGAATTTATTCTCCAGAATCATCCCTGCCACACTGACCGCCTGGAAAAATGCTTCGTCGTTGCTCCCGCTGGCATCCCAGGTCGGATTAAAGTTTCCGATCAGCGCCGCCAGTTCATTCTTCTCACCGGTATTATCGTTGTTATCTAATGGCTGTACAAACGCTTCATCAAATTTCTGTGCCAGTTCTTCTCCCAGGATCTCTGCCCCCAGTGCTTCCCACAAAAGCCCAAGCGCCGCATACGCAACTCCGTTCTCCCGGATCCGACTGTCTTTCTGGTGATGATCGTACTGCCCTCTTCCGATATCAAAAACAATCCCCTCGAAGTCTTCCGGCACTTTATTCCCCCTTGTGATCGTAATCTCCGGGTTCAGATATAACAGCAGAGCTGCAGAAAACACATCATCTGCATGAAACTTTCCGCTGTGGGTAAAGGCAGACGCATGTTCCTGTCTGATCTGTTTTAATAATGTATTTGTTTTCATTATATATTCTCCTTGTATCTCATTCAGATTCTATCATGATCTCCATTCGTCGTTCGCCGACATCGCATCCTGCTGAAAAGCAAAATGCAAAAACTATCATGAACGCCTACTGTTCCTTATGAACAAACTGCGTTTACTCCCACTCACCTGTCCCTATAATATCATAAATCTCATGCAGATCTGCGATCTCATAATCAATCTTTACATCCGCATACCGCTCTTTATGATTCGGATTGTACCAGCAGGTCTTGATTCCGGCGTTGTTGCCACCGCGGATATCGCTGGTGAGAGAATCTCCCACGATCAGTACCTGGTCTTTTTCTACAGGACCGATGGTTTCAAACATCCTTTCAAAAAACTCCACGTTTGGTTTTTCCACGCCTAGGGCCTCGGACAAAAAGATGCTGTCCATCAATTCTCCCAGACCGGAAAGACGCAGTTTTTTCTCCTGAGCAACGACTGTTCCGTTTGAAACCACATATTGTTTCACTTTTCCCCGCAGGGACTTCACGATTTCATAACTGTCATCCCGAAACACGATGGTATCTCCCAGACATAGCTGATAGCGTTCGTTGAACACTTCCGCCACATCACTGCAGATCCCTTCCGTCTCAAAAAACTCCCGGAATCTTCCGACCAGTACCTCCGGTTTGGTAAGTTCGCCGCATTCCAGCCGTTCCCAGTACGACCTGTTGATCTTCGAATACCGCCTGATCATCTCATCCGTACACTCTCCCAGATCAAACTCCTGAAACAGTTTCTTTATCGCTGCCTTCTCTGCCGCAAGGAAATCCAGCAGCGTGGCATCTACATCCCATAAAATTGTCGTAATCATGCTTTTCTCCTCTGTTCGTTTATCTTTCATGTATTTTTATCATAACACAAAACAGCGACAGGGCACAGATATGTTTTCTCTGTACACTATCGCTGTATCCTTTAACAATAAAATTTTATCTCGTCTGTTACAAATGCCTGTTTCCATTTTGCACAAATTGGTTCACCGTCAGTTCCTTCTTTTTGAGTTCCACAATATACTTCGTTGTCCCTTCTTCGAATTCTCTCTTTCCTGTCGGCACAAAACCGTGACGCCGGTAAAATGCAAGTGCCCGCTCATTTTTCTCAAGTGCCCACAGATGATCTGCACCAAACTGTTCCACCGCAAATGTTATCAGTTCATGACCGATTTTTCTGCCCTGAAACCATGGATCCACATACAGCTTACAGATTTCTGTTCCGTTCATCTGGATAAAGCCACGGATCAGTCCGTCATCATATATATATAGATTTTTGAAGACCTCGTCTTTTTTCAGGTAATTATCTATAAAGGAAACAACCTGCAACTCACCGAATGAGTAGCTCTCATCTTTGAATATCGGAAAATAGTTGATTCTGTTATTGCAGATAAATATTTCTGCGATTCTTGATAAATCTTTCTCTTTCGCTTTTCTGATTGACATCTTTTTATCCCTTCCTTCTGTTCGATATGTTTATTGTAAATCAAAACAACGGCACTGTACAGAGAACGAATTTTTTTCAAACACGCTCTGGGTGTCACAGAATTCTTTATTTTCTGTAACAGCCCAGTTTTCCTACCTCATCTTCTTCCCCAAATATTTTTTCATCGTCTCCGTCAATTTTTTCTCATCCAGCGGTTTTGTCAGATACTCGTTCAGACCGGCTGCAAGACTTTTCTCAACATCCTCCTGAAAAGCATTTGCACTCATGGCAACAATAGGAATCGTCATAGAATCCCTGCGGTTCATGCTTCGGATATGACGCGTTGCCTCCAGACCATCCATCACCGGCATCATAATGTCCATCAGGATAATGTCGTAGAATCCGGGCTGTGATGCCTCAAACATTTCCACCGCTTCCTTACCGTTGGATGCGGTAAACACTTCTATCTCCTCCTGCTCCAGCTGAAATCTTGCAATTTCCATATTCAGATTATTATCCTCTGCCAGAAGTGCTTTCTTTCCTTTCAATGACAGATGTTCCATCGGATCGTCATCGATTTTCGGATGATGATCCACTTTAAACGGAAGAACGATCGTATAACGAGTTCCTTCGTTGATCTTACTTTCCACCTGGATCGTACCGCCCATCAGAGCCACCGTTTTCTTGACGATCGTAAGTCCCAGTCCCACACCGTTAATACTGTTTAAAGAAATATGCTGTTCCTGCGTATATGGTTCAAATGCATGACGCAGGAATTCCTCTTCCATTCCAATACCGGTATCTTCGGTGACAAATTCAAACCACGCAGTCTCACCGTCGCATCTCAGTTCTTTACAACGACAGTAAACGGTTCCGCCCTTTTTGTTATATTTGATCGCATTGCTGTTCAGATTCAGCAGGATCCTTGAGATTCCTTCCTCACTTCCGATCAGATAGCGATGCTTGATATATCCCGGTTTCCAGTCCACAACCGAATGCAAACCCTGTGCATCGATCTGAATATTCGTCATCGCGGTAATCTCCATCAGAAGATCGATCAGATCAAATGGTTTCTCCGAAAGTTCAATCGTCGAATTTTCCAGCCTGTTCATATTTAACACATTATTCACCAGCGAGACCAGATAATTGGATGCAATCCATATCTTATCCCGGCACTCTTTCTGCTTTTTCATATTGTCCGGAAAAGCATCCGCAATCCGTAACATCCCCTGAATACCATTTAACGGCGTACGGATATCATGAGAGATTGATGACAGGAAACGTCCTTTGGTCTCATTGGCAGATACGGCATGTTCCTTTTCCTTTCTCAGTCTTTTGTTCAGGTTTTCCGCTTCGATCTTTAATGCATTTTCATGAAATTCTTCCGTTATATCCCGTATATAAGAAATCGCCAGGATATCTCCGTTTTCTTCATCCTCATACATCACAATATGATGTTCTGCCAGCATCAGTCTTTGCCGGATCGTTTGTGTCCAGTATGTATGTGTTACATGTGTCTCTCCTTTTTCATAATGTTTCAGAAGCACCGGAATATCAAAAAATGCATAATAAGCCTCTTTCTCCTTTTCAGGCAGTCGTTCTCCCCAGTAGGCGATCACTTCACTGAATTTTGCATCAGCCGGAAGACCGGTCATTTCATTGACGTTATATTCTTTTCCATCCACTACCTGATACATCTGACCGTGAACCAGATTCCTGGTCAGATTAATATTATAATACGCACCTGCAACCGCAGCTATTATATGTTCCAGAATATCGATTTTCTTTTTTGATGTCTCCATAAGAGTTTCCCCCGCAATCTCATTTCCCGATCTCTAATATCTGTCTCCAGCAACTTCTTTCGAATAAAATGTAATAAAAAAGAAACAGTCCACCTTATATACAATCGAACTGTTTCTATCACTTTTGCAGACCACGGAGCATCGCAAGTACCACTTCCTGTTCCTGCACACTCAGATCATTCCATATCGCAAGGACTTCGCTTTGCGGCTGTGTCAGGTCATCCGGATCTCCTTCACAAAAAAACTGCGACAAGGTTACGTCCAGAGCTTCACAGATTTTCTCAAGCGTAGGCAAAGATGGCAGACTTTCTTTTGCCATAATTCTTCCCAGTGAAGACTGGGCAATTCCTGTCATCTGCGCCAGCCGGTATTTGCTGATTCCACGCTTTTCACATAATTCTATCATATTGTCAGCTATATACTCCTCTAGCTGCAAGCAAATACACCTCTTTTCCGTCATTACATATTGATATTATTTTACCTGTAATTTGGAAACTTTATTAGAAGTATATTTCAGAAGTATTTAGTTGCTTTTTCAGAAGTATTTATCAAAAAAAATAAGCATGGACGGATATTTTCTGTTCTTATGCATATTATGTTGCTGAAATTATTCTATATGTATTTTTATAGTAACATATCTTTTCTGAATTTTCAAACATTATAATACGCTACTTTTTATGCTTATTAGGTCTCATACAAGCACGGACTTCGGCGCATTGCTCGCGTGAATCTAAAAGAACCGGCAGGTTTTTCCCGCTTCCTGCCGGTTTTTCCTGATCTTATCTGTTTTAATGATTGTCTGCTATATCACAGCATCTGTTTTTCAGCACTTCTTCTCCGCCAAGCAGCTGTTGTTCATATTCGGTATAGGCAGGACAGCCATAGCTTCCGAGGAACTTTCGGATCCGGTCATTCCTTATAAGATTCGCTGCGAATAACGTCAGCTCTGCCCCTGTACCATAACTTTCTTCCAGAAATGCAAATCCCCGTTCCAGATTCTGCGAGATGCGCTCCTGCTGTTCGTCACACCGCTTTGTTTCTTCCTCACAGACCTGTTTTAGCCGTCGGTTCAGTGCTTCCTGCCCGCTCTCATGGTCTGCTTTTGCCTGCTGGTCAATCTTCCACAGTATCTTCAACACCGCCTCTTCGGTCTGCCTCTCTTCTCTTCGGATCAGTTCCCGTTCTGTGCGGATCTGCAAACTTTTTCTCTGCTCTCGATCCAGTCTCCGAATGTCTTTCCGGCATCATTCTCCCGGAAAATACCGAGCTGTCTGCAACTTTCTGTCAGCACTTTCTGTATCTGACTTTCCCTGAAAAACTGTTCGATGTTCTGATCCAGCACAGCCAGCAGAAACGCCAGTACCATACTGCGCTCCTGTGGTGTTCCCTCCTGTGCCATCCGGGTGATCGTCTCCCGTTCCGCATCCGAAAGGCTTCCGTCCAGAACCTGTCTGATCCGGTAATCCTGTCCGTACTTCCGATAAATCTGATAATACGAAAAAAATTCGGCTGCTGTCTTTTCTTCCTGAAGATACTGCTCCACCAGCATTTTTTCTACCGGAAATCCCATTTTTTCATAACTTTTCAACACTGCAGACAGATCTTCCCATCCCCGTGCCGTCACAAACTGTTTTTTTCCGTCCTCCTGACGGATCCGATAGAAACGATCTCTGTGTGCTTCCAGATACGACCGGATACTGCCATGTACCTGATAGAGCAATGCATATTCCATCCAGACATCGAGATCCGGCTCCAGCACGATCTTTCGGACACGGTCCAGCGTCGCGATGTCAAATTCACGCACAGATTTGTTGTATTCCGGCGGGTTGCCCGCTGCTACGATGAGCCAGTCCGGTGGAAGCTTCTGGTTTCCAAACGTTTTGTCCTGGAGAAGCTGCAGCATCACCGGAGCAAGTGTCTCTGAGACACAGTTGATCTCATCCAGAAATAAAATTCCTCTCTTTTTCCCGGTTTTCTCCATGCAGGCATAAATAGAAGCGATGATCTCACTCATCGTATATTCCGTCACGCTGATCTGTGCATCATCAAATGTACGCTCCACGATCTTCGGAAGTCCCATGGCGCTCTGTCTTGTATGATGGGTCATCGTATATGCTACCAGCCCTGCCCCACATTCTCCGGCGATCTGTTCCATGATTGCTGTCTTTCCGATTCCCGGAGGTCCGATCAGCAGAATCGGCCTTTGCTGACGCAACGGAACCAGTGGATACCCGCTTTCATCTTTCTGAAAATACGCCTGCAGCGTATATTGTATCGTTTCTTTTGCTTCTTTGATATTCATCCGTTTTCTCTTTTCCCTGTATTATTGTTCTGTCACCAGCAGTTTTTTTGCCCCATCCCGGTACCCGGTCCATCTTCTCACTCTTTTTTACAAATACAAATGCCGTCTCATAATCCGGCTTCTTCTCCGGATAGATCCCGTCACCGTCAGTGAAATAAATCAGTGCTTTCAGGTCGCTGAATTCTCTTTTCTCCCGCATCCGTTCTACTTCCTCGAACACCGGGCGAAAATCGGTTCCTCCTCTTCCGTGGATCACCAGCTGTTCCCGGTACGCTTCCCATTCTTTTGCGGAATGGATCATCACTTTTTCCTGAATAAAACTGTCACACTGGATCAGGCATACTTTCCAGTTCTCGAAAAAATTTTCCTTTTCCTCCAGAATCCTTCTGGTCTCTCCAAGGAAACGGGCTACCATTTCTTTTTTACAGGATCCGGAGGTATCTATGGCAATTACCAGTTCCTCCAGCCGGTTCCCCTCCCGGGTTTCGAGAGGCTCTATCATGGGAAGATTTCCATACCGTTCCATCCCATAATAATAAGCAACCGGGTCAAAGGCATCCTGATCCAGTTTCATCTCCTCTCTTGTAACAGTAAAACGGCGTAAAAACCGTCGGTAGTCATATTTTCCTTTCTCAATTTCGGAAAGTTCTTCTTTCTGACCACCACGATTCTCGCCTCTTCGTTTTCCTCCTGCGCCATAGGTAATCGCAAGTTCTTCTGCGATCTCTTTCCATTTTTTACAGATTGCTTTCTGTTTCTCTGTCTCTTTTCCGAAACTTTCCGGCATCTCGATGCACTGACGAATCAACCGGAGATATTCTTCATATACGTTCTCCGGATTCTCTCCGAAACGGTGTATCAGATACTCCGGATTCACATACAGGCTCTCCCCGTCTGTCCTCATAGCGGTTACCTGCTCATCCGGCTGCACCCGGAGCTCCAGCAGCGCCCTGCCAAGCTCCGGATACCGCCAGCATAACTCATTTTTGCAGTGTTTCATCAGGCCGGTGAGCAGCTCCTGTTTCGTCGCTGTATTCGGAGATTTTTCTTTTGTTGAAATATGGTTCTTCCACGCCAGCAATACACGGAAGGCATCCCATTTTTTCAGTTCTCCCGCCCTGGTCAGAAAACCGTTCAGTTCCTGCTCTCCAAACCATCCCCTGTCTGCCATTTTTTTCATTCCATCGATATTTTCCTGTACGATCAGATATTCCATGGCGGGGCGGATCCTGCGTTTCAGATAGATTGCTTCCTCTTTTGATATTTCTTCGTTTTCCCGCGTGTTTTGCAGAAAACGTCCGATTACTTCTTCCAGATGTTGTTGTTCATTCATTTGTATACATCACCGTTTTTTGTATTCTCTATCCATCGTAGCACCCTTTATTTTAATTTACAAGCAGATCCTTTTACTGATTTTCCTGTGTTCCGTCTTCCGGCTGGCTGCTCATCGGCGTGATCACAATATTTTCTGCCGCAATACCGGTTTTCCGTTTTACGATATCCTCGATCTGCGCTCTGCTGGCATCGTCCACCTTGGTATCCGGTACTACAATATCTGCTGTCTCTCCGGTCAGATTCACAACCACATCAGGAAATCCTTTCGCTTCGAGAAGCAGTTCTGCCGCAGCTTCTTTCTCCACAAGATCAGTCATATTTACCATACTGGCGATTGCACTTTCTTTTTCTGTCTCGGAAAGGGCTTCGTTGTTGATGATCGATAACAGAGATTCTTTATTCTGGGAGCGAATCTGTTCCCGTTCGATACGCGCCTGGGCCATATATGTAGAAGCACCTGTCAGAACAGCCTCCCCCGGTGTCTCCTGGGGCTGTGATTCTGTGCCGGATGATTCTTCACCGGAAGCCGTGGCATCTGTACCATCGCCGGCAGTCGCCGCACCAGTCTCATCCGTAACATCAAGATCCAGATTTTCCATATCCTGCAGAACCTGATCCATATTGACCGAAGTTTCCGTCTCACTGGAGGTCTCGGTCTTTGCAGTCTTATCTTTTTTCCCTTTTAATTGTGCATCGGAATAGCTGATATAGCCTGCTGCAGCAATCATTACTGCCAGAGCCGTGATAATGATCTGATTCTTTTTAAATATTTTTTTCACTGCTGCTCTCCTTTTTATTCATTTTGACGGGTCTCATTTCATTTTTAACACTTTGATTTCGTGGGCTTCGACGTGAAACAATGCTATCACCGCCTCCTGGATCTGTTGTACGATCACCGGGTTGCCGCCTCCCTGTGCCACGACGATCACGCCGCGGATCTCCGGATAGGTACTTGAGGATATATAGGGTGTCTGTCCCCCGTCTCCGGTATCCTCGTATACTGTAGTTTCCCCCGTGGTTACCGTCTGACTGCTCCGCTGCGTCCCGGAATCTCCTTTTTCACTGGAAGTACTGGTATCCTCCGGACTGTCTTTTTCCACCTGTTTCTTCCCGGTAGATTCCATCGCCACCGCCACCTGTACTGCACCCACACCTTCTACCTGCGACAGCACGCTCTCCAGCTGTTTTTCATAAGACTGCCGGATCTGATCGTCGGTCTGCTCCTGTGTCTGCGAAACCGTTGTCTTTTCCTGTGTCTTTTTTTGCTCCTTTTGTTTTACAGGAGCGGCAATCACAAGAAGTAAAAGACCTGCCAGCCCACAGATCAGCCACTGCTCCCGTTTCATCTCCCTGACTGCTGCAAACACTCTCTCCTTCATAGTCTACTCCTGTATCTTTATATTTATATTCCCTTCCGGAAGATTATAGACTTGTGCAAGTTTTCTTTTTACCTGGTCAGGCTCACCTTCTCCGGGGGGATTCCCGTCCGCACGCCGGATCACACAACGGATCTCTTTCACATCCAGTTCCTCCCCGTTAAAAAAGTCCACCCTTACTTCAGTGCTCTCGTAAGACAGCTGCTCCAGCAGTGTTTTTATCTGTCTTTCCATCTCTTTCTGGCAGTTTTTCTGTACATAATCCTTTCCTTCTTGTTCCAGGTATTTTTTCTCCATTGAAAAGTCCTCATATTCCTGCCGGATTCCTTCCGAAAGTGTCTCCCAGGAGAGTATCTGTTCCAGTTGTCCGACGGTCAATAACGGTTGGATCAATACCAATATCAGCAAAAGTCCCATAAAAAAACGGATATATTTTCGTTCTTCTCCCTGTGGGATCACGTTCATCAGTACTGAAAGGAAAATAAAATAAAACGCCAGATTGCGCACCCACCGGGCAAGCCATTCCAATGTTCTTCCTCCCTCCGTCTTTTTGTAATTCCCTTTTTATTGCAGGGAACCTGCAAGGATCGCTATGGTCAGCAAAAACAGAATCTCCATGGTCAGCAGAAGCCTCACCAACAGCCCAAGACTCTCTCCCATCGTGTGGATGCACCCTACCATCCGCTTGTCCGTCACCGGCTGCACCACAGCAGCCAGAAACTGATAGGCAAGTGCGCTGATTCCCATTCGGCAAAGAGGCGCTGCACCCGCCAGCAGAAGGATCACGATCGCCGCTGCACCAAGACAGTTTTTAATCAGCACTGCCGATCCGAGTACTACTTCCGTGACCCCGGAAAACAGGTTCCCCACTCCGGGAATCGCTCCGGCTGTCCTGCCGATCACTGATTGCTTCAAGGTATCAACCGCCGGTGAGATCATACGCTGGATCAGCTGGATTCCCACGATCACGCCGATCATGGATTTCAATGCCCAGAGGATTCCGTTCTTTAAAAGTTCGGTCATTTTTGATAAGAATTCTTCTTTTGTGAGGAAATTGATCAGTTCCAGCACCAGATACATCCGGATCGCCGGAAGAAGAAAAAGTAACAAGATCTTCTCTGTGAGAAAAATCAGAATCAGAATCATCTGGTAAAATGCTGTCGCAGTTGCCACACCGCATGCCCCGGTCAGCGCAATATAATACGCCGGAAGCAGTGCTTTCATAAATACCGCCACACCCTCAAGCAGTCTTTCCATCTGACCGGTCATCTCATCAAATGCCTGCAGAAGCAGTAAAAATAACAACAGATAGATCATATAAAAAGAAATATCTCCGATCTGATTGTTCTGAAAAACCCCTGACAGATGACAGAACACTGCTGACAGAAGCACCAGCACCAGAATGTGCACGCAGGTTTCTTTTTGGATTCCCATGGCATCCCACACGCCCTGTTGGATCACTGCTTTCCATTGCTCAGAGGAAAATGCCTGTCCGCTTTTCAGGATGTCCCGGATCATCCCTCGCATACTCTGCTTTTCTTCCAGGAGCTGATCCACCGCCATCTCCACCTCTTTCAGATCCAGTTCTCCCAGTGCTTCTTCCTCTCGTGAAAAGTCCTGATTTTCTGCAGCATACACACAGGTCCGGGTACAAAAAAAGAGCAGGAACAGACTGAAGACTGCCATTTTCAGTATTTTCCCACTCTTTTTCCTATCCCAGAAACCCATGGATCGTCTCCAGCAGTGCGGTAAGAATCGGCATACTGATCGCCAGTACTGCCAGGCGTTCGTAGATCTCGATCTGTCCCGCTACTGCGGAATAGCCCGCATCCTTACAGATTCCTGCCGAGAACTGACCGATATAGGTGATACCGATCATTTTCATAAGGATATTCATATATGTAGTATCTACAGGTACATATTGTTGTATTTTTTTCAGGGATTCATACAGATAACTGAACTTTCCCACCGCAAATGCCAGAATAAAGAGTCCGGCCGCCATTGTCAGATAAACCGAGTATTCCGGCTTTGCTGTTTTCATAAAGATCGCAGCCAGTACACAGGCGATACCCGCCGCACCGATCCGGATAATTTCCATATCGCCATCCTCCCCGCCTGCCTACAGGGCAAATAATTTTTTTACGGTTTCAAAAAGATCATAAATATAAGGGAGTACCCAAAACAATACCAGAACAATCCCGGCAAGACTGGTTAAAAATGCCTGATCTTCCCGCCCGCTGTGTTTTAACACAAGGCTCAGGACGGATACCAGAATCCCCACTGCACCGATTTTAAATATAATCCCGACTTCCACAACCGCCTCCCGTCTCAGATAAGGATCACCACCAGAAAAGCTCCCCCCAGGATCCCGAGGCTTTGCCACACTCTTTTCTGTTCCGGCAGCTGATGCCGCAGTTTTTCTTCCCGCATTGCAAGTTCTGTCTTTCCGCTCTCAAGAAGCTGTATCTGCATCTTTGCATCCAGATATCCAAGATGCCCGAGGGTCTGTAAAAACAGGTCCCAGTCTTCTTCCCGGAGACTGGTTTTTTCCCGCACCGTCTGCTCCTGCTCTTTCAGGATCCGTACAAAGGTTTCGCCGGTCTGCTCTTTCAGTCGTTTCGCAACAGATTGCAGATATTCCCGAAAGGGGGACGCCACTTTCTCGCTGATCCTGGAAAATGCTTCCGGCAGTGTATTTCTCGCATAGGAAATTTCACCGATCAGGCAGCTGATGATCAACTGTAATATCTGCAAGTCTTTGATCCGCTGCTGATACTGTCTGCTTCTCCAGTTTCCCATGCCCCAGCCGGCGAAAAATACCAGCAGAGCTCCGCTGACCTTTAACACACAGATCTCTGCCTCTGGTACAGGCAGGTTCCCCGTTCATCATAGATTTCCCGGACTTTTCCAATCTTTCCTGCCGTTTCTTTTTGCAGGATGATATAGCGTTCAAAAACATGTTCTTTTATCAGTCGTTCCAGCAGCGGTTTTTTCCGGATCTCATCGATCGAACTTCCGTGAACCGTTGCCAGAAGTTTGCATCCGCTGTTTAGTGTCATCTCGATGGCACGGATATCTTCATAATTGCCGATCTCATCCACGGCGATCACCTGCGGAGCCATTGAGCGAAGCAGCATGACCATCCCTTCCGCCTTGCTGCAACAGTCCAGCACATCGGTACGGATTCCCACATCGTTTTGCGGAATTCCCTGATAACTGCCACCAATCTCTGACCGTTCATCCACCACGCCTACCGTATTGCCCGGAAAGGTCTCCCAGCCATCAGAAATCTGTCGTACCAGATCCCGCAGCAATGTTGTTTTCCCACAGCCCGGTGGGGAAATAATGAGTGTATGGCACAGTTTTCCATCTTCCGTCACATATGGAATCACCATATCCGCACAACCGGTAATCTGGTGTGCGAACCGGATATTGATGCAGGAAATCTGGGAAAGTCCTTTTACCTTCTGCTCTTCCATGATCGCTTTTCCCGCCACACCAACCCGATGCCCGCCCTGTATCGTCAAAACTCCTGTTTATTCCTCTTCATAAGCATAGAGGGAATATGTTCCTACCGTCTCCATGGTTCTTCGGATGTCTTCCTGTGATACGATACATGCCTGTTCCCTATGTCTCGTCAGAAATCCCTGTTCTGCCACAAAATATTCCTGTCCGTCCTGCCATAAGATCAACGGTTTCCCTGCCCGAAGACGAATCTCCTGTAACCCCTGTGGATTCCAGTACGCCTGCTGTAAGATTTTTCGGATACGCTCCGGAAACAGACGGATAACTTCCTCCCGTTTCATGTACATCACCTCTTACATTTACTATATGTGGACAGACTGTAAATAGAACCCGTTGCCAGGATAAAATATTTTGTTATCTTGCATACTTTCTTCCTCGGGTATTCAGTTCTCCACACATACCATCCCCGAATACCCTTCCGGCATCACCAATCGGTAAAACCTGCATCCCTCATAAGAAATCTCACATAGCTCCCTGCGGATCCCATCCCCGGTAAACTTCAGATAGCTTTCTTTTTTTGTCCAGATCTGAAACAGAAAATCCTTTTTTCCTTTCTCCGTACCCGCCTGCATAAAAGTTTTCCACTCATCCGGTGTACAGATTTTTCTGGCTGTCTGTTCCAGTTTTATTTCTCTGTGATACTGGATATCAATCCCCACAGGGACATTTCCCAGCACACAGGCGATCCATTCTCCCGAATGGCTGATATTGAAAAAAAGTTCCGGATGCAGACGCAGATATGGTTTTCCCGTCTCTGTTCGCATTACCGAATCGGTCTCTTTCTCCAGATCATACGCATATCTTGTTTTTATCATTTCTGCTAACAGACGATATCCCGACCGGGACTGTTCTTTCTTTTCTTCCGGTGTTTTTCCACTGACCTGTTTCATCCAGACTTCTGTCTGCTGATCCGGGGACTTCCAAAAAATATGTGCTTCATTTGCATTATTTTCCATTTTTCTGCCCTCCGTTGCCACGCTTCGGTGCTTCTTCCAGTTCCACCAGAAAACGGGAAGGTTCCATCTTCTTTCCGAACCTCTCCTCCACTGCATACAGATGCAGTTCTTTCTTTGCTCTCGTCATGCCGACATAGAACATTCTTCGTTCTTCTTCGATCTCCGGATCCAGAACCGCTTTCTGATATGGCATACAGCCCTCGTTAACATCCAGAATATACACCCTCTCAAATTCCAGTCCTTTGGCACTGTGCAGGGTCGATACAACGATTCCCTCCTGCCGGCGCACTTTCTCCGACTGTTCTTTGAGTTTTTCTTTGTACGCATCCATGGAATCAAACCATTCCTGAAATGTTTTATACCCTTTTGCGCTCTCCTGGATCTCCCGCAGAAGATCATACAGTTCTTCCACTTTGATCTTCCTGTACTGTGCATATTCTTTCAGGAACTCGTCATAGCCGATCCCATACCGGATATAATTGATAGCTGCAAACGGTGCCATATTTTTCATCATTTTCAGATCATGCTCGAACTTCTCGATCCGGTCACACATCCATTCTTTTCCCTCGTAAACTGATACAGAATCTCAAATGGCACTTCTTTCTCATAAAATGCTTCCCTGGACAGATATCGGTTCGGACGGTTCATGACGGCAAGAAAATCCTTTCTCTCCCGACCGCCCATTGCCAGACGCATATAAGCAACCATATTTTTTGCCAGCCAGTGTTCATACAGATTCGGCAGGACATCCCTCATGGTAAACGGAATGTTGTACTCCATCAGCCGTTCCACTGTCATTCTGCAATTATGATTGGTACGGAATAGAATCGCAATCTCTTTGTGCGGACACCCTTCCGCCAGATCCTTCTGAATCTGCTTTAACAACCAGGTCGTCTCCTCGCTCTCATTTTCAAATGTCCGTATCTCAAGCGGTTTTCCCTTATCATTTTCCGTAAACAACTGTTTTTCATATCTCGCATCATTCCAGCGGATCACATTCTGGGATTTTTCTACTATTTCTCCGGTACAGCGATAATTCTGTTTCAGGATCACCTGCTTCAATTGTGGAAAATCCTTCGGAATCTGCAGCATGATCTCCGGTCTGGCTCCACGGAACCGATAGATCGACTGGTCATCGTCACCTACCAGAAACAGATTATTCTCTGGAAGTGCCAGAAGTCGGACAATATCATATTGCAGCTGGTTGACATCCTGAAACTCATCAATCAGGATATACCGGAACTTTTTCTGCCATGCCTGCAAAATATCCGGATGTTTCTGAAATAATTGGTAGCAGTACACCAGCAGATCATCAAAATCCAGCAGTCGTTTCCCGTGCAGCCGTTTTTCGTATGTCTCATAGATTTTCCGAAACTGCTCATCCGGACAGCTTGCCGAATAATAGTGGCTCAACGGGATCCGACCGTTTTTTACCGTGCTGATCTCTCTTGCCAGCGATTCCAGCAGGTCATTTTCGTCTTCCATCTGCAGGGAAGAATTCTGTAAAATCTGTCGTAAAATCTGATATTTTATTTCTTCACCGGCGATATTTGCCGATGTGATACCGTACGCCTGCCGGAGAATACCGTAAAAGATTCCATGGAATGTACCAAAAGTCACCTGACTTTTTTCCACTCCGCACAGGTGTAAAAATCGCTCCCTCATCTGTCCTGCAGCCGCCTTGGTAAAGGTGACCACCAGGATAGATGAAGGAGCGACCTGATAATTCTGAATCAGTTTACGGGTACGGCGGATAATAACTTCCGTTTTGCCGGATCCCGGTCCGGCAAGTACAAGCATCGGACCATCTTTATGTTCCATTGCCTGCTGCTGTTCCCTGTTAAACTCCATTCTTTCCCTCCATATGGGAATTATTCTGCTGCTTTTGTCAGCTTGTAACCGTGAGGGATTTTGGCAAAACCATGCCAAAACACCTCGCGGAATACTACCTACTGCATAGTTAGTTCAGTTTGTCAATGGCCGCCTGGATTCTTACAAGACTCTCTTCTTTTCCGAGTACTTCCAGAATCTCTGTGGCGCCTGCCGGTGTCATCTGTTTTCCGGAAAGAGCGGTACGGATCGGCCACATCACATAACCAACTTTGTAACCATGCTCTTTTGCGTAAGCGGAAAGCATCTCAAACAGTGCATCGTTGCTGAAATCTTCCTGTGCCTCCAGTAACGGCTGTACTTCCCTGAGTACCTGCAGAGAAGTTTCTTCGTTAGTTTCATCTTTTTATGCACATACATGGATGTCTCATATTCCGGTACCTTTTCAAAGAAATCCACATGATCTTTGATATCCGGAAATACTTCGATTCTTGTTTTTACCATAGCAGCGATTTTGTGGAAGTCCAGATCTTTTGTGATCACTTCTTTCAGATACGGCAATGCCATCTCATAGAATTTTTCATCGTCCATCTTCTTCATGTATTCGCCATTCATCCAGCGAAGTTTTACCATGTCAAAGACTGCAGGAGATTTGCTGATTCTGTGGTAATCGAATTCTTTTACCAGTTCTTCCAGAGAGAAGATCTCATTGTCGGAAGACGGACTCCATCCCAGAAGTGCCACAAAGTTTACGATCGCTTCAGTCAGGAATCCCTGATCCAGCAGATCTTCATAAGAAGAATGGCCGCAGCGTTTGGACAGTTTCTGATGATCTTCGTTTGTAATCAGCGGGCAGTGGATGTATTTTGGGATCTCCCATCCGAATGCTTCATACAGGCGGTTGTACTTCGGTGCAGAGGACAGATATTCGTTTCCTCTTACTACATGAGTAATTCCCATCAGATGATCATCGATAACATTTGCAAAGTTGTAGGTCGGATATCCGTCAGATTTGATCAGGATCATATCATCCAGTTCGTTATTTTCTACTGTAATATCTCCGTACAGCTCATCATGGAAAGTTGTGGTTCCTTCGGTTGGCATGTTGATACGGATAACGTATGGTTTTCCTGCTGCCAGATTTGCCTCGATTTCTTCTTTGGACAGGTGCAGACAGTGTTTGTCATACACGGTGATCTCTTTTCCTGCTACTTCTGTCTTCAGGCTTTCCAGACGTTCTTTATCACAGAAACAATAGTAAGCGTCTCCCTGCTCAATCAGTTTTTTTGCATATTTCATGTACAGACCCTGTGCCTGTCTTTCACTCTGTACATAAGGGCCTACACCCCCATCTTTGTCCGGACCTTCATCATGTACCAGACCCGTCTTGGCCAGAGTACGGTAGATGATATCAAGTGCACCTTCCATAAAACGTTCCTGGTCGGTATCCTCGATACGCAACATGAACTTTCCGCCTTCATGTTTTGCGATCAGATATGCATATAATGCCGTTCTTAAGTTTCCTACGTGCATTCTTCCGGTAGGGCTTGGTGCAAATCTTGTTTTTACTGTGCTCATAATATTTCGCTCCTGTTTTATAATGTAAATGTCCCGGATTGCTGTGTGTTTTGCACACGCACGATCCTTATCCTATTCAAGGTAAAAGGTGTGGAATTAATCCTCCACACCTTTGTTTTTTAAGTATTCAATTATGTCTCCGACGGTTTCCACATCTGACAATTCCTCTGCCGGAATCTCCAGTCCGTATTCTTCTTCCAGAGCCATAACCAGTTCAAATAAATCCAGTGAATCTGCTCCCAGATCATCTTTAAATGAGGTGTCAAGACCAATTGTCTCACCATCACAGTTCAACTGCTCTGCAATAATCTCTCTCATTTTTTCAAGCATATCTTTTATCTCCTTCATAAAGCATTTTCGACTTTACGCCTTTGTTTAACGAAAGTATATCTATTATAAAATCATTTGTCAACCCATTCAGGAAAATATGCAAAAAACTTTGTTTCTCTGTTACTGTTCCCTCTATTCTCAGTAACACGCTTCGCAGTGCACAGAATTTATGCTGTTTCAGCCTCCGTGATGTCTTCTCCCGTCGTCTGGATCCTTCCCGACACACTCAGGGCAATTCCCATCTCTGCCATCAAAAACAGGATCGACGTACCTCCGTAGCTGACAAATGGAAGCGTGATACCGGTTGTAGGCATCAGATTCAATACTACGCAAAGGTTCAGGATTACCTGTAATGCAATATGTACAAAGATTCCTGTCACAACCAGCGTTCCATAAAGGTCCGGCGCATTCTGCGCGATAAAAAACAGCCGGTATAACAGATACCCAAACATCAGCAGTAATAATGCCGCACCGAAAACTCCCAGTTCCTCACACACAATCGAAAAGATCATATCATTCTGCGCCTCAGGAATCGTTCCCAGCTTCTGCGCACTGTTGCCAAGTCCTTTTCCGAAAAATCCGCCGCTTCCGATTGCGTACAGTCCCTGCAGCACCTGGTAGCCGCCGGATGACATATTGGCCTCCGGATGCAGCCAGGATAAGATTCTTCGGATACGAAAGTTATCACTGGTAGTCATCGTCATACCCATGTAAGCAATGACACTTCCTGCCACCACGCTGGTACCGAGAGCCAGTACAACAAAAGGCTTTGTTTTCGGATGTGCAATAAAAATCATAACGACGGCGATTCCTCCGATAATCATACCGGTACTCAGATTATCCGTAAAAACAAAAGCCGCACCCGCCTGTATCATACCAAAGATCAGCAGCCAGATTACTGCCCTCAATTGCTTTACCTGTTTTCCCATCTTGATAACAAGTATAGGCATATAAATAATAATCGCTATCTTGGCTATCTCTGCCGGCTGAAACTGAATACCCAGCTTTAACCATCGTCTGGAACCATAGGCTTCCACTCCAAATGGAGTAAACCGCACCATCGCCATCAGTACAACTGATATCAGGTACAAAGTTCCTGCGAATGGAATCATCAGATGATAATCCCATTTTGAAATAAAGATGGCAACAGCGATCGCTCCCACACTGATCAGTGCCTGCCTGCGGAAATAATACATATCATCTCCATGAAATTTCATCTGTGCTTCATACGCACTGGTACTGTATAACATAATCAGCCCGAAACAGATCAGCAGAATTACAATCGCAAGAAGATTATAATCATAATATGACCCCCTG
>ENA-OQCO01000361-OQCO01000361.1-human-gut-metagenome-genome-assembly--contig:-NODE-361-length-25981-cov-2.353524_pt1 | contig 25981 bp, 25 predicted proteins | sample MGYA00242500_ERZ504582 | MGnify/ENA primary metagenome ERZ504582 (study PRJEB26092, sample SAMD00036346) | human gut metagenome | host: Homo sapiens | study: EMG produced TPA metagenomics assembly of...
GTGCCTTGGCGAGTCTCCAGCCCTCCTTGCCGATTTGAACCAGCAGAACAACGCGGATTTTAGAAATTGTTTTATCCAGTGAATCAAACTGCATCTGGCTGTCGGCAGACTGGGGATACTGCTTATTGCCCTTGTGGAACTTGAGAATGGTGTCGCTGCCAAAGCCGCATTCCGCGGCGATTTTTGCGACAAGCGGGTAAACAAGTTCTTCCAGCTTTTCGATGGTTCCGCAGTAGATGCCCAGCTTTGCGACTGTGCCATTGGCATAGACGGTATCCTTGTAGGTTTCAAAAAATTCACGCACACCGGCTTCAATGATACGGCTGCTGTCCGCAAACTCTGCGATCTTCACCACCGGACGCTTGAGAAAATTTCCAACACCGTTAATGAGCGGGTAGTAATACACGATATTTGTGATCTCCGCTGTGGCGACTGACAGATTGTCCACCACGGTGATTTTCTCTGCTTTTTCCAGATACGGCGTGCCGGAAAAGCCGATGACTGAATTGACCGTATCATTTTCCGCCCAACGTGTGACAACAGCGCGCAGTTTGATCTCATCGCTGACAGCGTGGTGCACCTCGTCAATGAAAATCGACAGAGAGGGGAGTTTGCCGATCAGGTTGCGCAGTTCATTCGCCTGACGATCTTTTTCGTCATCACTTTCCTCAAATAGGTTGATTTGACCTTGACTTTCCTGAATACGGTCGAGAATGACTTTTTCCGCGTTAGTGACGGCAACCAGACCGAACAACTCCGACAGCGGCTGATGGTTTGCGATTTTCTGCACATTCGGATTTTTCGTCTTGTTGGACTTCTTTGCCGTTTTGCTCTGATCCAGTACCTCAAAGGAGATCGTGCGCTTGAGTTCCGAAGCGGCCGGTTCGGGAATGACCCATGTAGGATCAAAGTTTTGAATGGTTTTCAGACTGGGGACAACGGAGGACTTCAGGCCGGAGGGCGCAAAGATAATAAAGTTATGTGCGAAAGCAGAATTTTTCGGCTCATTCCGTGCAAAGTATAAGTCCAGATAGATAAAAGCCGCCATCAGATAGGTCTTGCCTGCGCCCATGGGGAGGCTGAACAGGTAGTCGGTGTAAGATAAATCATAAAAGGCTTTGTGGAAGAACGCATGGCAATCAATGCTTTCCGGTTCTTTGCGGATCTGCTGTTCCAACCTGGGAGAGACCTGCTCTCCTGCATCGTTGGTGAGACAGGCGTATTCAAACAGTGCCGCAGCAGCTTTGTTTTCTTTGAGATATTTACGGGTGCTGTGCGATACCTCCGAATCATCCAGATCCAGCGTATTGAACGCCCCCTCGCAGAACAGCTCTGCTAAAGGCTTGCAGCCACACGCGATTTTTAAAAACAGATAGGTTCTGATTGCCTCAACCTGCGCATCGCGCATTTGCCCGGTTTTTACGATGTAGTCAATGACCGCCTTGACTGTGCAGGTCTCCGAAGCCAACCACTCATTGCGCTTGGTCTCGATCATTTTGTAGAACATAGTAACACCTCGCTACCCTCTCACAGTTCCATTGCTGTTTCATCCAGCAGGAATTTCTCGATGCCCACATACAGGATCCCGTTCTCATCATGCCATGGGATGATATTGTCCTTCACCACCACGATCTTCTTAAAGGAGTCCCCCACGCGGTTGAGGGAGTTTACTTCCTGCGCCCGCTTTTCCTCGTCCGCCACGGTCAAGGCAGATTGGATATAATACCGGCGGCTCCCCTTGTTTGCCACAAAGTCGATCTCCAACTGTGTGCGCTTGCTCTTTTTCTGCTCATCCTTGTAGCAGTACTCCACCACGCCCACATCCACATTGAACTCACGACACAGAAGTTCATTATAGATGATGTTTTCCATGATATGATTTTCTTCCTGCTGGCGGAAATTCAGTCTGGCATTTCGCAAGCCCACATCGCTGAAATAATACTTCAGCGGCGAGCCGATATATTTTCTGCCCTTCACATCATAGCGGTCTGCCTTGTAGATCATAAAGGCATCCACGAAAAACTCCAGATACCGGCTGACAGTTTCATCGCTGATGTTGACCTGCCGCTCGCTGCGGAAGGTCTTGGCAATTTTACCCGCGTTGGTCAGGGAGCCGACCGAGGAGGAAATGATGTTCAGAATATCATCTAAAACGGACTTATCGTGCAAGATCTTGTTCCGTTCGATGATGTCGCCAAGATAAATCTTATCAAACAGGGATTGCAGGTACTTTGCCTTTTCCTCGTGGCTCTTTTTCATCATCACGAGGGGCAGGCCGCCGTAAGTATAATACTCCTGCCAAGCGTCCCGCTTGTCGCCCTCGTAGGCGTGGTAAAACTCCTCAAAAGACAGGGGATTGACCCGGATCTCATCGCCGCGCCCGCGAAATTCGGTCAAAATATCCGAGGACAGCATTTTCGAGTTGCTGCCCGTCACATACACGTCAATATTATCGTGTTTCATCAGGCCGAGGACCACGTCCACAAAGCCGATCTTATCCTCCGCGCCCTGAATGTAGGGGTTCTGAATGGTTACGACCTTCTGGATCTCGTCGAGGAACACATAATAGGTCTTGCTCTCATCTGTGGTCATGCTACGAATGTATTTGCCCAACTCCAGCGGATTGCGGTACTGGATGTTTTCGTCATCGTCCAGCGCAAGGCAGATGATCTGCTCGTCCTCCACACCGGTGGATTTCAAATAGCTCTTGTAGATATTGAACAGCAGATAGGACTTTCCACACCGCCGGATGCCGGTGATGACCTTCACTAAACCGTTTTCTTTTCTTGCGATGAGCCGTTCCAGATATTTTTTCCGTTCAATCATACCCATACCTCACTCGGGAATTTTGCGTAATTACGCAGTTTTCTTGACCTCATTATATTGTACTCCCGAAAGCAAGTCAATATTCACTTTCTGGAATTTTGCGTATTTCTTCAATTTACAATGCTGTCATCAAATTCAACCAGCAGTTCAATGACAGCGCCAACAAAACAAACTATAAGTATCCGGGATCACAGCAGTTTCCACCCCGGCCGCTTGGATAAATCCATCATTCCGAAACAAAACTGCTCCCACGGCGCTAATGTAAACCGCAAATGTTCAATTTGTATTTTACAGGACTTCAAGTGATTCTTCGTTCTACGCTCTTGCGTGGTCTTCCGCTCAATCAAGTTTTCGGAGAAGCCTTGCCAAACTGACACGAAATCTGTACAATGAAAGCAACAATGGCAAATTATTTGCCCATAGAATGACTTTTAGAAGGAGGTGAACGCATGGGAAAGTATACAGATGATGAAATCAGAGCTATGTCTAAGATCACTATCAAAATCGCAGCGGATTATCTCGGGATCTCTACGAACTTGTTGACACTCGGCATGAGAAACAATGTGTTGCCAATCGGATTTGCCGTAAAGAATGAAGACGCTTACCGTGAAAGCTGGAGCTACTCCATCATTCCAGAAAGATTGATTGCTTATAACCACGGCAAAATTAACGAGATCCAGGTGGAAGGGATCGAAAAGAATCTGAGTCGGATCATTTCTCAATTTGAGGACTTGAAGCGGGATCTGGTTTTTCTATTAAGCGAAAAAGAAGAATAGGAGGGATCAAACAATTTTGTGCGCTCATCGGAAAGCCATTAGAACCACAGAATTCCATAATGGCGGAAAACGATGATGGTACGAAACCCAATACGCTTGCTACAGAGAAAGTCATTCCCCCGCAAGACCAGACAGTCCAAGGCTCAAAAAGAAAGGAGGTGTCAACTGTGCAAATGACAGTCATTCGATTGACACGGAAGCAGCTATATGATGAGATCTGGGAAATCTCCGCCGCCGGAACAGCGAAGAAATATGATATTCCCTATTCGCAGTTTCTAAAGCAGATCAAAGAGGCTAATATTCCAATTCCACCGTCCGGATATTGGACAAAAATAAGTTTTGGGAAACCTGTGGAAAAGACTGCGCTGAAAAAGCCGTTTGATAAAGTCGTTTCGCTCGTAAAGGAAGTCTCTTTGCCCAAGGGGGAGAAGCCCGAACCGGGATCTGATCCAAACAAGAAACTCTCTGATCAACAGGAAAAGGTACGGCAACTCTCTGTATCGTCAACCGTAGTACAGGAACAACAGGTAGCCGACGAGACGCATAAAGTTGACGTGGTTGCGGAACTATTTCAGGAACCAGAAACCATCAAACAATGGGGCCAAACTTACAATGTCTATGACCGAGAAACACTCTACAAGGAGGTCTGGGCTGCCCCGGTGACAGAGGTCGCAAAGAAATACAAAGTGTCAGACGTTGCCATCCATAAGGTGTGCAAATCCCTTGAGATCCCAACTCCGTCACAGGGGTATTGGGCAAAACTCAGGGCTGGAAAGCCTGTTGCAAAGACACCGTTACCTCAAAGCACCAAGACTGCAAAGAAAATCGGCGCACAAACAGGATACACTCCACCATCTGAAACAAACCAAAATGTTCTTGAGTTTCTGGGGGATGAAGAGCGTGCTGTTGTGATGGCAGTTGCGTCACAAATTCTTTTGCCGGATGAAAACGAACATATGCATTCCAAAATCATTGCCCACCGGAAGGTGATTGCGGAATGGAAAAAGCAAGAAAACCGCAATGCCAATGACAAATGGCGGCCGCGCAATACACCGGCACCACCGTTTTTAGCAAACACGATATCCAACACTTCTATTCCACGTGCCTGCCGCATCATAGACGCCCTGATCAAAGCAATGGAACCGTTGGGCTGCAAGCTTACTGATAATCTGGAGTTTGCTGTTAATGGGGAAACTGTTTGTGTTTCTTTCTCTGAGTCACAGGATAAAATCAATCACATCCCGACAAAAGAGGAAAACCGCCAACTTTTAGAATACGAAGAAAAGCGCCGGAAGTATTCCTATGCATCAAGGCCCCAGATCAGCAAGTACGACTACCAATACAACGGCCGTCTTTGTCTCAAGATCAACAATCAGAAAAGCTTCCGCGATTGTAAAGCATATCAACTGGAAGACCGTTTGGGCGACATGATGTTGGAGCTCTATGCGGCTGCTGAGGGATTGCGACAGCAGCGACTTGCGCGGGAAGAGGCTGAACGCAAACGTCAGGAAGATGCGCGCAGGGAGGAAGAACGCCGCAAGCGGTATAATACAGAGGTCGACCGCACTCTTGCGCTGGCTAATATTGCTGATGACTATGACACCGCTTGCAAGATTCGCCGCTACATATCAGCGTATAAAGTAGCCCATCTGGATGAAGATATTTCTGAATGGCAGGAGTGGGCAAACGCAAAAGCGGATTGGTACGATCCGACCATATCCCGAGAGGATGAGCTTCTGGGAAAACGAGATCACGCAAAAGCAAAGGATGAAAAAACGCCAAAACATTCCGGATATTGGTGGTAAAAGACGGCCTGACTCATGCAAATGACATGAGTCGGGCCGTCTCGACATTATGTATTAGTTCCAGCCTTGCCGTTTTGCCAGATCCAGCATGGCGAAGCTGAAACGCTGCCACAGTGCCAATGTTATCTGTGATGGGTCGCCCTCACGGATACGCATGGTGCGGCGGATCTCCTTGGGGATCACGACCCGGCCCAGGTCATCGATGCGCCGCACGATCCCAGTTGCTTTCATCTATATACATCCTCCAGCTGTTGAGTTTTGTTACCGGCGATGGTGGGTGTGCTTGCCCTTCTTCATCGGCGGTATGCCTATTTTCTGCAATGGCGGCAAAAATATGTAGCCGCGGCTGTTGGGGGTTTCTGGAAAATGCAGGGGCCACGGGATCGTGTGCGGGTTGGAGGGATGTGTTGTATCCGCTGATCAAAGAGACACAAATGTAGGCAAAAGAAATCGAAGTGTCCTCATCCAACTCTCAGGTTGGTTAAGAACACTCGATCTGGTTGCGGAGGCAGGACTTGAACCTGCGACCTCCGGGTTATGAGGCAGTCTCAAGGGAAAATCGGAGTCGTTTCGGCTCCGATTTGCGCTTTTTACCACCGTTCGCTCGGCGGATTTTCCGTTGTTTCCATTCAGCCCTGCCCGCTTTTTTCGGATTCTGGGTCAAAACTGGGTCAGAGAAAATTTTGAAATTACAAAACAAAAGTTGTCAAGCGTTTGTCCAATATAATTTTTATCACGTTGACACACGTGACTTAGAGTGTGGGTGTCGATTGTCCATACTACGTTTCAGAGCACCCTAAGATCATACTTTTTGAGTTCGCTTTCCGGTGTTCTCAGAGCCGCGTACTTCCTCGTGGTAAAAATAATCCACAATGACCGGATGTCCCGGCTCTGCCCGGCCGTAGGGGAGTTCGTTGTCCACAAAGGGACAACCGCATTCTCTTGCAAGGTACTCCGCCTGTTCTTCCAGACCACGGAAGTAGCTTCTGTCTCCCTTGCTGTAGATGGTGTCGTACAGGGGGAACAGGTGGGGATATTTCTCCTGGATATAGTCTAAGATGTCTTTTTTGAAACCGCCCCGCAGATTCAAATTTTCCAGCCACACCAGGTCGCACTGATCCTTCACCCGGCGGAAGATGGCCTCGAAATCCGTGATACCGGGAAAAACCGGAGCGATAAAGCACACGGTGCGGATACCTGCGTCATAAACCTGTTTCATGGCATCCAGCCGCCGCTTGATGCTGACGGCATTGTCCATATCGTTTTTGAAATCCTCGTCCAGCGTATTGATCGACCAGGAAACAGTGACCTTTCCCATCTCTTTCAGAAGGTCGATATCCCGTACTACCAGGTCAGACTTAGTGCAGATCAAAATCTCCGCGCCGCTGTCTTTCAGTTGCTCCAGCAGCTTGCGGGTATTTTCGAACTGTTCCTCCTGAGGCAGGTACCCATCCGTCACCGAGCCGATGACCACACGCTGTCCGGCGTATTTCCGGGGATTTTTGATGGCAGGCCAATGCTTCACATCCAGAAAAGTACCCCAAGGCTCAGTATGGCCGGTGAACCGCTTCATGAACGAAGCGTAGCAGTATTTGCAGCCATGGGTACAGCCTACATAAGGATTGACGGAATAGCCTCCCACCGGCAGGGTGGATTTTGTCATAATATTTTTGGTTTCTACATCCTGGATCAGGATGCCGTTGTTGTTCACTTCCGCCATGTTTTTGCACCTCCAATACCCGGTAAAAGGCCGGGGGAAATTCCTGTACCATTTGTGCCTCTCCCATGATAGGAGGTAGATCTTCCTTCATGAATACAGGGATGCCCAGTGTGTGAGCTTGATCGGTCAAATTCCGTACCCACTCCGGTTTGGATACGGTTTTACCCTTCCTGCGTCCGGTCTCAGTACCGATGACGATCCATTCGATGCCGGTAAGATCTACTGTGCCGATGTCGTCAAACATAGGTTCAAAGGTCACATGATAGTGTCCGCCATGGATATGCTCCCGCAAAGTCCGGATACGGTTTTTCTCTTTACTGGAGGTAACAGTTACACCAAACCAAGCGTTGTCTAATGAGGTGGAAAAGACGATGCCCTCCGGTCTCTTAGTCAAGAACAGATACTGATGCTGTGGGTTTTCAGTCATCTTGGCAAATATCTGTTCCCGCCACTCTGACTTCCAGTGGGAAAAATCGCTCATGCCGGTGAGCAGAAAATTTTGTGGGCGCTTTTTCTCCATCAGCCGCAGCTTATTTGGAAAAAACTCCGGCTTTTCAAAGTCGTCGATCATGTGAAACCGACGAACATTGTTTCTGGCGTAGCAGTAGCTGCAACCAATCGTACAGCCGATCACCAGATTCATGTTCTGAATACAGTCTTTGATACAAACAGCCACCGCTGACACCTCCTTACCGTTTTAAGATTTAGCCTTCTACCGCAGGTGCAACTTTCCCGAAGCCGTTCCAGGCATACAGGCCCTTCTTGTCCTCCTCGCCCAGGAACTTGTCCACCTGACAGATGTGCAGGATATGGTCGCCCACCTCCACCGACTGCTGCAAGGTAGCCACCATCGCCAGCCGGGTGTCCGCCGGAATCTGGATGTCGCTGCCATCCACAGCCATCATCTCGATGTTGTTGGCGGCCACCTTGTCGGTCTCGGCACCGGTAGATGCTCCGCAGGCCATTACTGCGCCTGCCAGACTCTCACAGGGAACAGTGACAATGACTTTGCCGGTCTCACGCACACGCTTGCCGGTGTGGGACTGTTTGCCAGTGGCGAAACCCACCATAGGCGGATTGAAGGAGAGGTAAGATACAAAGCAAATGGGAGCCAGGTTTGTAGAACCGTCCTCCTTTTTAGAACAGATCAGTGTCAGCGGATTGGGGGAGGTCAGAACAGTAGCCTCCATAATGTTCAGTTCTTTCATGTCATTCAGACCTTTCTAAGAAATCTCAGTCGTTGACTGCATGGCCAACCAGTGATATATTTATTATATCTGATAGCAATTTTCGTTCAAGTACGCAAATTATTTGTACCTGGTATCAAAAAGTATACTGCAAAAGACGAGGAAAGATCCAATTATGACTTATGAAGAATTCAAAGAAAAGGTTGGCAGTGTCATTCTAACCGATGATGGAAACTGCCCAGTCACGCCGGTGGTTCAAATGCTGCAGGGCAAATGGAAACTCCAAATTCTCTATGAACTATGCATCAAGTGTCCCATGCGGTTTGGGGAACTGAAAAAGATGCTAAAGCCAATTACAAATACGGCGCTGACAAATGCCCTCAAAGAGTTGGAAGCCGATGATTTGATACAACGAATCCAGTACAATGAGATGCCGTTGCGAGTAGAATACTCCCTAACACTGAAAGGGCAAGATTTGTTGCCGGTATTTTATGCCATTATGCAGTGGGGAATAAAATATATCCCTTGAATTTCTAAAACAAATGATTTCAAAAAATTACTGGTGTAATTTACCCTTGACAAATCTCATCACAATGCAAAAAGCTCTTTAGATGGGCGAAGCTGGCTGTAGTCATAACAAAGATCCTTTGTCCGAGCCAGATCATCTGATAACTCTTTAGCATCATTAGCATCATTCGCGTCATGAAGCATTTGCTCAGCATTTTTTCCTTTTCTGTTATTCTGGCTCACCCTCATCTCCGAAAGTCCGGATTTGTGGGACTTATCATACCATAACGCAAAAACGTTTGCTACTGAAATTACCGACAGGGATACCTGTATATTCGCAAGAAAATAGGCGTCGCGCAGGGAGCAATGCCCATCGACCTCAGAAAACGGCAAACAAGTCGTTTTGACAAGCGACCGTCCGGCGTTTCAGAAGCACGCAAAGCGCGCCGAGGGTAGTGATGCCACCCCCTCTTTCGTACGCGCGGAAAGCCCTGTGCGCAGAGTGAAAAAACAGCAACATCACCAAATTGCAAACAGATCACGCAGCCCAGCGGGGCCGCGACGCCTCGGGACAGCGATGCGCATAAGCGCATCGCTGTCCCGCAGGCTCTCTGCGTTCTTCGGGAGTACACCCAGCCAAGACCCAAAAGCGGCAAAGTTTGCCGTTCTGATACCTGGCCACGCAGGGTTTCCGAAACGTGTGAAACGCTCCGAGGGTAGTGATACCACCCCCAACCGAAACGCCTTGCTTCGCCCTGTGAGCCGCTGTGTGCGATTCTTTGAGCAAAGCCGAGCGTGTACCCACTTTTGCCGATGAAAGCAAACGTGGCCGTTTGCGCGAGAAGTTGAAAAGCGGAATGAAAAGCGGTTGGGAGATAAAATTTATGGTAGCAACTTTGCAGGATTTTCTCCCTCTGCTGATGGTGATGGGTCACAGAGAACCGGGAAATGTATGTATATAAAAGCGTGGCGGAATCAAGGGTTACAAATGCTTACCACATAATCCATGGCGCACTCACCGAATCACGCAGCCCGGCGGGGCCGCGACGCCTCGGAACAGCGACGCGGATGAGCGCATCGCTGTCCCGCAGGCTCTCTGCGTTCTTCGGGAGTACACCAGATCAAGACCCCAGAACCGGCAAAGTTTGCCGTTTTGACACCCGGCCCGGGGATGTTTGTGAACGTGCGGAACGCTCCGAGGGTAGTGATAGCACCCTCTGTCCGAAACGCCCCTGTTTCGGCGTGTAAGCCGCTGTGTGCGCGGTTAGGGGCTGGGGTGGCGTGTGTACCCGATTTCATCCGCGAAAGCGAACGTGGGCCATTTGTGCCAGAGGTGTTGAAGCCCGTATGGCCGATGCATTGGAAGCATTGATATGACTGCATTTCTTGCGCTTTTCGATCCTTTTTCGAGGACGAAAGAAAAAGCAGTCGGCTATGGGTTTGTCAAGGGATAAAATTACAGTTTGCGTGTATAAGGGGTATATCGGAAAAGGGCGCAAAGAACCAGACCCTTCGCGGGCCGGATGAAAATGATGCAGCTCGGTCAACCGGCAGATTGCAAAATGGGTTGGTACGGTTGTCCATCCCGGAGGACAGCGAAGATCACAGCGGTCATCTTTCTGCTGACATGACCAATCACATTCATGTAATGCAGACCTTCGGATATTATCTTTTCGTAATAGATTTGAAACATCGGATCACGATGCACTGCTACCGTGGACGCCAACCAAATGGCACGACGTAAATAAGGAGATCCCCGCTTGGACATACGATTCTGGTTGCTCTTAAATTCGCCGGACTGCTTCACGGATGGATCAAGTCCTGCGTAAGCCAATAGCTTATCGGCAGAAGAAAAGCGAGTAATGTCACCGATCTCGCTTAAAATTGTTGCGGCGAGAACAGTCCCAACTCCCGGTATAGAGGTTAAAGGGTTATTAAACTCTTGGAAGAATACGGATATCTGTTTTTCCAGAGAATCTGCCTGTGCAGTTAAAGACAGGATCTGCTCAAGGAACACCCCAAGCAACGTGGAATACACGCCGCCGCTGTCATCGATCCCAAAGCTGCTGCAGGCGGCCTCTTTCAGTTGATGGGCCTTCCACTCGCCAAAATGTCCGTTGCTGCTTTCCATAAGGAGATCCGTCAGTTTCCTGAGATTTGCATTTTTCACTTTTTGGGGGTGTAGAGTATTTGCGCAGTACGGCAATAGAAGCCTTACTGAAAACAGAATCAAACAGGGATTCGTACTCCGGAAATATTCTGTCCAATAAGGCAATCAGCTTCCGCTTTAGATCGGCAGCCATGTCTACCAGATAGGCGCGGCTGCGGTACAGCTCTCGCAGAGCCAGGATTTTGTCCTGAGGTACGTTGCTGGCTTTGCAGCGGCCGAAGCGGACAAGGTCCGCAATGATGAGTGAATCTCTGGCATCGGTTTTGGCCTTGCGGATGTAAAGCTCCCGCAGGGAATGGGATTGGATAGGATTCAGAACCATGACTGTGTATCCGTCTTTCAAAAGTCTGGCGTAGAGTGCCAGCCAATAGTGGGCGGTGGATTCCATGGCGAATACGATCTGGCTCTTTACAAGGGTCAGTCTCCGTACCTGTTCCAGTAGCAGATTGTAGCCGGTACAGTTATTCCGGAAGCTGAATGCCTTGCGGACAACCTGGCCATCCTCAGTGATGATGATGGCTTCGTGACTCCGCTTGGCAATGTCGATCCCGACAATGAACATAGTGTTGGCACCTGCCTTTCCTGTTGATGTACAGACAGTTCCTCATGTCCTTATGAGTCATATCCTGCATAGAAATCTGCGGAGAGATCACTCCCGCATCCGGCTCATTCATGAAATCCCATAAGGGAGAGGTCCCATACTGCTGTAAAGCGGACAGTGCCGCAGGGATAAAGCAGGGAACCTCTGTCTGCATGAGGGAATTATATCATCGTCACCGTTGGACGAGGATAGCATACGGTAAATGTACAAGGAAAACGCATAATTATTGAGAGATTCAACGCATCTTATTTATAGCAGGATAAAGGGCTGGCGTCGGAACCGACGCTCTGCCCAATCACTTCTGCCCGCAGTGCGGGCAGTTGACGGGGGGTTCAGCGCAGTCGGTTGTGGCACCTTTTGAAGAAAATTTCAGAGCGGCTGGCGTCTTGGTTCCCGCAAACGCAGATGTCCCAAGGATTTTGGTGGTGCCTTGTGGCCGTTTCGGAAGGAAATCGAGGTAATCACGTCTCTCAAGACCGGCAGTGCAAGGCAAGCATATTTTGCGCCACTGTAGTCAATGAAAAGAGACTTTCGACCGTTCAAAAATCGCACCGCTGTAACTAAAGAGAACGCCCCCGGCAGCGCAAAATTGCGCCGCCATAGACAAAGATAAGGCGGCGAGGTTCTGAGGGACAAATGATAACTTTCTGATAACGATTCCGTTTTCCGGTAGCTTTGTTCCCTTGGTTACGGTATTGTTCGTTGTCGAAAGGGGCTGATTTTATGCCAAAGAGACGAGCGAACGGGGAAGGGAACATCCGAAAGCGCAAGGATGGTCGTTGGGAGGGCCGGTACACAGTCGGTCACGATCCCGAAACCGGCAAAGCCATCATCAAAAATGTCCTCGGCAAGACGCAGGCCGAGGTCAAGGAAAAGCTGAAAAAGGCCATCGAAGAAAATGTGGGCATCGACTATGGGCGGGCCAAGAACTACACCGTGGGGAGTTGGCTGGAAGTGTGGATGGAAAACTACGCAAAAATCAAGCTGCGCCCATCGACCTTCAAAACCTCGCAAGGCTTTCTGAAAAACCACATCAAGCCGCAGCTCGGTAAGATCCCGTTGAATGATCTGACAACGCTGCATCTGCAACAGTTCTACAAGAAATTGTTGGCGGAAGGGCGGGTAGAGCGAATCGAAGCACAGAAGCAGCCCAAGGGACTGAGCGCCAAAACCGTGCGCAACATCCACCAAATTATTTCCTCTGCCCTAAAGCTGGCAATCGAGCAGCGGCTCATCGCCCGCAATCCGGCAGACGGCTGTGCGTTGCCGAAGGCGGAGCGCAAGGAGATGCAGACGCTTCCCATTGAGCAGCCGACGTCCTTCCTCCGCGAGGCAAAAGACAGCGGCGTGTTCGCCCTGTACTATATCGACCTGACCACCGGCCTGCGGCGGGGCGAATTGCTCGGATTAAAATGGTCGGACATTGATTTGGAAAAAGGAGACCTCCGGGTTCAACGGCAGATCGGGCGCATCGACGGCAAAATCATTGAGATGCCGCTGAAAACAAAAAACGCCTACCGCACCTTGCCGCTGTCGGCAGACGCGATCAGCGTTCTAAAAATGCAAAATGTAAGGTCGGAAACAGCGAGTGGGTGTTTCCGTCCCCAACCGGAGGCCCCATGTCGCCGGACAGCGTCCTGCACATGCTGCACCGCGTCCTGAAGCGGGCAGGGCTGCCGAAGGTGCGTTTCCATGACCTACGCCACACCTTCGCCACCATGGCGCTCCAGAACGGCGTGGATGTAAAAACCGTGTCATCAATGCTCGGCCACTACTCGGCGGGTTTCACGCTGGACACCTACGCCCATGTCACCACTGACGCCCAGCTCAAGGCGGCGCAAGCGATGGGGAGCATCCTCTCCCATGCGGTATAGTGCTTTCCGCTATCCGCTCCCGTTGGGGTCAGCGTTCGGGTCAGAAAAAACAGCAAGTAAGTTATTGAGCAAAAAAGTACGGAAAAAGTCCTGATTTCGCAAGAAATCAGGACTTTGCTGGTTGCGGAGGCAGGACTTGAACCTGCGACCTCCGGGTTATGAGCCCGACGAGCTGCCAACTGCTCTACTCCGCGATATTCAGAAGAACCGGATGGTGCCGGTGACCGGACTCGAACCGGTACGGTATCGCTACCGGGAGATTTTAAGTCTCCTGTGTCTGCCATTCCACCACACCGGCGGATATCGGCAACACCTAATATACCACATCCCCGGCCCGGTGTCAACACTTTTTCCCGAAAACATCAAAAATCGTGGAGTGCCCCGGCTAAATATGCGGTCTGCCTCATTTTGCTGGATAAATAGATGTGTATCCAACGGAGTTTGCGGAAAAAATCGTTGTATCTTATGTTAAAATGCTGTATAATATTTAGAGTTTTATGCGTTATGCACCGGAGAGGAGAAACACACGATGAACGATCGCAAGGGCTTCGGTTCAAACTTCGGTTTTCTGATGGCCGCTGTGGGCTCGGCTGTGGGGCTGGGCAATATATGGGGCTTCCCCAACAAAATGGGTGCCAACGGTGGCTTCCCCTTCCTGATCCTGTATCTGGCGCTGGCGCTGTGCTGCGGCGTTATCATCATGCTGGGTGAGCTGGCGCTGGGCCGCAAGACGGGCCATGGCGCTGTGGGCGCTTACCAGAGCATCTCCAAGCGCTTCAAGTGGCTGGGCTGGCTGGGTATTGCCGCTGCGGCGTTGATCTTCAGCTTTTACAGCGCTCTGGGCGGCTACTGTCTGCGCTATGTGGTGGTGAACTTTGGCAACCTCATCGGCGCCGAATTTGGCACTAACGGAGTGGGTGGCGCCGACGTGTTTCAGGGGCTGCTGAGCCAGCCCGACGTGTCCATCGCCTTTGCACTGGCCTTCATGCTCATCACCATGCTGGTGGTCATGAGCGGCGTAGGCGGCGGCATCGAGCGGGTCTGCTCCGTGGGGATGCCGGCCCTGTTCTTCATCCTCATCATCTGCATCATCCGCTCCTGCACCCTGCCGGGTGCGGTGGACGGCCTGAAGTATATGTTCGTCCCCGGCTGGGCCGTGGCCAACGGCATCATCGACGAGGCCCCCGGCTTCTGGAGGGTCCTCACCGCCGCCGGCGGGCAGATGTTCTTCTCCCTGTCTCTGGGCGCCGGTGTCATGATTACCTACGGCTCCTATCTGGATAAGAAGCAGGATCTGGGCAAGAGCACCATGATCATCGTGGGCATGGACACCGTGGTGGCCCTGATGGCCGGTCTGTGTGTCATTCCCGGACGCTTTGCCCTAGACCCCAACGGAGCTTTGGGCGGCCCGGAGCTGCTGTTTATCACCATGCAGAACGTGTTCGATAAGATGGGACCCGCCGGTCCCGTGTTCGGCATCCTGTTTTACCTGCTGGTGTTCTTTGCCGCCATCTCCTCCTCCATCTCCATGCTGGAGGTCATCGTGGCCCATTTCTGCGATAAGGCACGGGAAAAGGGCAAGGGCGACCGCCGCAAGCTGTATTCCGCCATTGCGGTGGTGATCTGTGCGGCCCTGTGCGCTCTGGTCTGCGCCGACGGTATGGGCAGCAATCACATCTCCCCGGCGGAACTGCTGGGTCTGGCTGGCGCCAAGCTGCCCGGCTGGAGCACCAGCTGGCTGGGTCTGTTCGACAGCGTGGCCGAGGGACTGCTGATGCCCTTGGGGGCGCTGCTCATGTGCCTGATGATCAGCTGGGAGCTGAAGCCGGATGTCCTGCGGCAGGAGATCCTCCTCAACGGCGAGAACCGCCCTTGGGTCTATGATTTCTTCCGTCTCTGCGTGAAGTATATCACGCCGCTGTGTATGCTGATGATCCTGTACGGGCAGATCTCCGATTTCTTCATTGTCTGATAAATAAAACCAATAGGGGGACGCCATGCGTCCCCCTATTGGTTTTATGGGGCCGGGTCATCAGACCCCGGCGTGCTTTCCGACTGCGGACGCCCGTATCCTTCTTGTCATCCCCTCTGGTCAGACGCACTGTATTTTTCGTCTCCGTGGAGAAAAATTCCGGGAGTGCCGGTATCGAAACAGGCCCCGTCCATCGGACGGGGCCTGTTCTTGCGCTTTTGGGGAATTTGCAGCTCCTCTTACCGCAACCTGGCTTACCCGTAGTACGCCATGAGCATATCCACCACGGTGCCGTAGCTCTGGACGCCACGGCTCTCGCCGTTGCTTTTGAGGAAGGAGTCGTAGACCTTGCTGGCAGCGTCGTTCACCGGCCCCTCGAAGGCCGCCCAATAGGCGCTGTTCTGCCGCAGGTCTGCCACCACCGTATCCGGCAGTGTATCCCGGATGACTTGCCACCGGTCCGGGTCCGCCCGGTACAGGGCGTTGCCCAGATGCACATACCCCATCAGCAGCCCGGAGTACCGATATACCGGGTTGCCGCTGGCCAGAGACACCGCAATGGCGATGAAGTTGCACTCCTGTTCCGAGGCGATGCCCCGCTGATGGGCCATCTCATGGACGATGGTGGAGGGCAGGAAGCTGGCAGGGCAGTCCACATTGAGGTTGGCCTCTCCGGTGAAGGGGAAGTAGAAGCCCGTGAAGTCCATGGCACTGAGCACCGTGGAGCAGCTGATGGCCTTGGGGGTGTGATCCTTCATCCGCAGACAGGGGAACTCCTCATAGGAGGGGGCGTACACCGACGTGGCGGCGGCGAAGATCTCCTGCCGGGACACGGCAAAGCAGCCATTCTCGTCCCGCTGCACATTGTCTGCCGCCTGTGCCAACTGGTGGGCAAAGTCCGCCGTGACGGCCTCTAACTCCTCCACGGTACAGGAGCGGGCATAGATGCCGGACTGCTGCTGGAAGGAGTCGGCATAGTAGTTGACGCCCCACAGCAGGCAGAAGCCCGCATAGATGCTCAGCCCGCTGCACACCACCGTCAGGAAGAAGCGGTACAGAGTCCGGCCCCGGTGGGGCTGAGTCACCAACCGCCGGAGGACATTGGCTACATAGAAGATAGCCACCGATAGCAGCACGATATACAACACCTCCGCTATGGAGGTGCGGAACAGATAGCAGACGCTGGCCACCGCCCGCTCCCAAGGCATGATGACGTGGCGGCTGAGCCAGTTCATCAGCCCCGGCACCGGCCGCAGGGCGAAATACACTGCCAGCAGGGCTACCACGGCCAAAAGCCACCGGTGCAGTCCCCGGTGGCGTCTGTAAAACTCCCTCATAGCGCTCACAGCTCCAGCGGGCGGCCCGTCAGATCCATCACCGTCCGCAGTGTCGCCAGCAGGCGGCCCGTTTCGTCGGTGATGTCCGTGTGGCAGAAGCAGAGAGACTTGCCCATGCGATCCACGTGGCCCACGGCGATGAGGGTGCTGCCCAGCCCCGCCGCATCCAGAAAGTCGATGGAGGCGTTGACGGTGAGGCACACCTCCTGCCGCAGGGTCAGGGCCGCCGTTCCGGCGGCGATGTCCGCTAAGGCAAACAGGATGCCGCCGTGGGCCGTCCCCCAGCGGTTCAGGCTCTCCGGCTGAAGCGTCAGCTCCACACGGGCCTCGCCGTCCTGCAGGTCCGTCACCCGGATGTGATTGTGTACGGTAAATGGCTCGGCCTTGGTGCCGTAGGCCAGTAATTTCTCTTTCAGTTGGTTGGTCATATGCTCTCACTCCGCCGCTGCTAACAGCGCCTTGGTATAGTCCTCCTTGGGATGGTCGTAAAGCTCCTCCACCGGCCCCTGCTCCACGATGCGTCCCCGGTGCATCACAAGGCACCGGTCGCAGATCTCATACACCACGTTCAGATCGTGGGAGATAAACAGGTACGACAGCCCGTACTCCCGGCGCAGCCGGGCGATGAGCTCCAGTATCTGAGCCTGAATGGTGACGTCCAGCGCCGACACCGCCTCGTCAGCGATGATGAGTCCCGGCTTCTGGATCAGCGCCGTGCCGATGCACACCCGCTGCCGCTGGCCGCCGGACAGCTCCGACGGGTACATTTTGCCGCACTCCGGCGGCAGGCCCACCAGTTCCCATAATTTCCGCCACCCGCCGCCGCATCTCGGCGGCGTCGTATTTCCCGTAGATCCGCAGGGGTTCGGACAATATCCACTCCACCGTGCGGCTGGGGTTCATGGCGCTGGCCGGGTCCTGAAACACCATCTGAGGGCGCTTGCTGTGATGGATGATCTCCCCCTCACAGTCCGGCAGCATCCCCAAAATGGCACGGGCCAGCGTGGATTTACCGGAGCCGGATTCGCCCACCAGCCCCAGTATCTCGCCCCGGTACAGGTCAAAGCTCACGTCGTGGAGCACCTGCTGCCGTCCCCGGCACAGCACGCCGGAGGGCCGATACCACACGTTCAGGTGCCGCACCTCCAGAATGGGTTCGCTGTTCATAGCTTCCTCCTTGTGGGAATGGCGGCAATGAGCCGCTGGGTATAGGGAGCCTGCGGGTGGAAGAAGATCTGGTCCACCGGACCGGTCTCCACAATGCGGCCCTTTTCCATCACCGCCACACGGGTGCAGAGCTTACGCACCACGTGGAGGTTGTGGGAGATGAAGAGGATGGACATCCCCAGCTCCCGGTTCAGCCGCTTCAGCAGGGCCAGTATCTGGGCCTGAATGGTGACATCCAGCGCCGTGGTGGGCTCGTCCGCCAGCAGCAGACGGGGCCGGGCCACAATGGCGGCGGCGATCATCACCCGCTGGAGCATTCCGCCGGAGAGCTCGTGGGGGTACTTGCGATAGACCCCCTCCGGGTCCGGCAGCTCCACGTCCCGCAGAGCCTGCAAGGCCCGCTGCCTCCGCTCCTGCGCCGACAGGTCCGTGTGGACCCGCAGGCACTCCTCCACCTGCTTACCGATCCGCATGGTGGGGTCCATGGCGCTCATAGGCTCCTGAAACACCACACAGATATCCTTGCCCTGAATGGCACGGATGCGCTGGCCGCCGGCGTGGAGCAGATCCTCGCCGTCCAGCAGGATGCGGCCCCGGAAATCCGCCTGCTCCGGCCGCAGCAGGCCAGACACCATCATGGCCGTTACGGTCTTGCCGGAGCCGGATTCGCCCACCAGCCCCATAATTTCACCGTCCTGCACCGTCAGGTCGATGCCCCGTACCGCCTCGTGGTCGGAGGTATGGAACTGCACATGAAGGTCCTTGATCTCCAGCATGGCGCTACCTCCCCCATTTCTTCTGCTGCAGGCCCTCGCCGATGAGGCTGACCCCTAAGATCAGCAGCACGATGACACTGCCGCAGGTGAGCATATACCACGGCGCACGGACCATGTAGCTCTGGGACTCGGACATCATGTAGCCCAGAGACACCTCCGGCGGCTTGACACCAATGCCCAGAAAGCTCATGCTGGCCTCCGCCAGAACGGCGTTGTTAAACCCGATGGCCAGCGTCGGCAGCAGCACCTGCCGGGTGTTGGGCAGGATGTGTACCAGCATGATCCGCAGGTGGCTGGCCCCCATGAGCCGGGCGTTTTTCACATAGTTCATCTCCCGCTGCCGGGCGAACTCCCCCCGGATGACACGGGCGTAGCTGGGGATGAAGGCGATGCCCAGCGCCAGAATGACGTTGTAGGTGCCGAAGCCCAGCAGGGAGATGAACACCAGCGCCAGCAGGATACTGGGAAAGGCGGTGACAGCGTCGTTGACCCGCATCAGCAGCTCGTCCACCAGCCCGCCGAAGTAGCCGGTGAGGGCGCCCACCAGCGTTCCCACCACGGCGCCGATCGTCACGGTGCAGGCGCTGATGAAGAAGGTGGTGCGGGCGCCCACCATGACCCGGCTGAAAATATCCCGGCCGAAATTGTCCGTACCGAACAGGTGCCGCAGGGAGGGCGCAGCGAATTTCTCGCTGCCGGACATGGCCGTGGGGGCATAGGGCGTCCAGAAGCAGCCCACCAGCGCCATGGCCGTGATGACCGCCGTAATGGCAAGGCCGATGCGGAGATAGTGATTCTTTTTCTGGTGCAGCAACACGGAGCCTGCCCCCTTTCCATAGAAAATTTTCTTTACAAATGTGTGCGGCTCAATCCGTCAGCCGCAGACGGGGATCCAGCCGCTGGTTCAGCAGATCCCCCAGCAGGTTCACCAGCACCACCCAGAAGGCCACCAGTACCACGATGGCCTGCACCACCGGATAGTCCCGGTTGGAGATGGAGGTCAGCAGCAGCCGCCCCAGCCCCGGAATGGCAAAGACCTGCTCGATGACCACAGAGCCCGCCACAATATCTGCCACCGTCATGGCCAGAAAGCTCACCACCGGCGGCAGGGCGTTTCGCAGCACATGGAGGTACAGGGTGGCCCGCCGGTCGTTGCCCCGGCTGTACGAGGTGCGGACGTAGTCCTTGTTCATCTCCGCCAGCAGCGCCGAGCGCAGCATCTTCACCGTCATGGCGATGCGGGGGATGGCGATGGCGGCGGCGGGGAAGACCAGATAGCCGGCGCTCTGCCAGAAGCTCTCCGCCGGCGAGACGAAGCTCCCCGGCACGAACCACCGCAGCAGCAGGCCGAACAGGTACGTCAGCAGGATGCCGGTAAAGAAGGCCGGCACCGCCATCAGCACCTGATTCACCACCGTCAGGGCCTTATCCAGCGCCCCGCCGCTGTGGCGGGCGGTGAAGAGTCCCAGCGGGATGGACAGCACCACGATCAGCAGAAACGACAGCAGGGTCAAAAGTCCCGTCACGGGAATTTTCCCCTGCAGCATCTGGCTCACCGGCATACTGTAATTGTACGACGAGCCCATGTCCCCCCGGACAAAATCCCCCAGCCAGCTGACGTACCGCTCCAGAAACGGGCGGTCCAGCCCCAGCTCCTGCCGCAGGGCCTCCACCCGCTCCGGGGTGGCCTGTTCGCCCAGCAGCTTGGCGGTGGGGTCGCCGGGAATGATGCGAAAGGCCAGAAAGGCCAAAAATGAGACGATGACCATGGTCAGCAGCATCCACACGATCTTCTTTGCCGCATATTTCATGGTCATCGCCTCATTTCTATGGGGACGGTCTCGCCGTCCTTATTTCACAAAATGCACCGTGGACAGATCCAGCACATAGATGGGGTAGAACTCCAGCCCCGCCAGATTCTGACGCATGGCCACCAGATCCGCCAGATCCTGAATGTACAGGTTGGCGGCGGTGTCGGAGAGCATGGTCTCCATTTGCTTGTAGATCTCCGCCTGCTGCGTGTCGTCGGAGGCGTTCATGGCCTGCGTGAACAGCGCATCGTAGTCGGGATTGTTGTAGTTGACAAAGTTTTTGGCGTGATCCGAGGTAAAGCGCTCCAGCAGCGCACGGGCCGTCATGGCACTGGCATCCAGACCCACCAGCGTGGCCTGGAAGTCCCGGCCCTTATAGACCTGCTCATGCCACACGCCCCACTCCATGGGCTGGATGGTGACGTTGACGCCCACAGCACGCAGCTGCTCGGCCACCACCTCCGCCGTGTCCATATGGGGCTGATAGTTGGAGGGGACGGAGATGGTCATGTCAAAGCCGTTGGGATAGCCGGCCTGTGCCAGCAGCTCCTTGGCCTTGGCGGGGTCATAGGGGTACTTCTGCACCAGCTCCGGCAGGAAGTACTTGGTGAAGGCCGGATAGATGCTGCTGCCCAGCGCCGTACCGTGGCCGTCAGCGATCATGTCCATGATGGTCTGGCGGTCGATGGCGTAGCACAGGGCCTGACGCACCTGCTGGTTGTCAAAAGGGGCCACGGCGTTGTTCAGATACACCGCCTGCACCAGATTCATGGTACCCTCCAGAACCTGGAAGTCGCTGTCCAGCTGCGCCGTCTGAGACGAGGTCAGATGGGCGCACAGGTCGATGGACTTGCCCTTCAGGGCCGTCACCAGCGCATCGGCGCTCTCGTAAATTTTATAGGTCACCTTATCCAGATAGGCGGGGGTTCCCCAGTAATCGTCAAAGCGCTGGATGACGAAGTTCTCCTGCGGGGAGCGGGACACGTACAGGAACGGGCCGGTACCCACGGGATGGGTAGCCTGATCGTCGTAGCCCTTGGGGATGATGGCGCTGGTCAGATAGCTGATGAACTCCAGATCCCGCTGGGCAATGGTGATGGTCACGGTCTTTTCGTCAACGGCCTTGACCTCCTGGATAACAGAAAACGCCGGCACCAGAGGCGTACCCTCCGATGTATCGGCGCAGCGTTCGATGGAATATACCACATCCTCCGCCGTCACCGTTGCGCCATTGTGGAACTTCACACCCTCACGCAGGGTAAAGGTATAAGTTCTTCCGTCCTCAGACAGCTGGTAGCGCTCCGCAACAGCGGGGATCAATTCACCCTTGGAATTGGGCTTTACCAAGCCCTCAAACAGGTTGAACAAGACCTCTCTGGTTCCTGCGGTCACCATCCGGTGAGGGTCAAGACTGTCATCCAGGTCCTTGGCGATGCCAACGGTGATCTCTCCGCCGCTGACTGCTTCGCCGCCGTTATTTCCTTGTCCGCCCTGGTCTTTGCTGCCGTCTCCGCAAGCGGTGAGTACGGTGCAGACCAGTCCCAGCGTCAGGAAAAGAGCCAATAGTCTCTTCTTCATGTCTTCTCCTTCCTTGCCGCCCTTTCGGCGGCAGGCCAGAAATAATGGTCGCCCCCGGCCTGTGTGATCGTGTGGCATCACCCGGCGAGGGCCTGTCGATATGCAGTTGTCGAAGTGCAATGTACCACATTTCCCCACGGTTTGCAAGAGAAAGTTTCGTTTTGCAAAAAAATGCGGGGAAAGCAGCTCCATCCCCCGGCAAAACCCGGCAGCCCGCAAAAAAGCACCGGCATCCCCTCAGGGGATGCCGGTGCGGGAGCTGCGCTGTCAGTTGGTCTCCGTTGGCGGAGCGGGAGGCTCCTCCGGCGGCATGGGCTCCTGATCCCGGTGGACGTATTCGCAGGCCTCCAGCGGCATATGACGCTTTTCCAGCCGCCGGTCGGTGAGGTACTTTACCAGCGTCTGCAGGCAGGCGAAGATGGGGACGCCCAGGAACATTCCCAGCACCCCGGCAAAGCCGCCGCCCACGGTGATGGCCACCACCACCCAGAAGCTGGAGATGCCGGTGGCATCGCCCAGGATCTTGGGGCCGATGATGTTGCCGTCGATCTGCTGCAGAACGATGATGAACACGATGAAGATCAGGCACTGCTTGGGGCTCACCAGCAGGATCAGGAAGGCACTGGGCGCAGCACCCAGGAACGGCCCGAAGAAGGGGATCATGTTGGTGACGCCCACCACCACGCTTACCAGCGGCGTATAGGGCAGTGAGAAGATGGAGCAGCCGATGAAACACAGAATGCCGATGATGAGGGAGTCCAGCATCTTGCCCCGGACGAAGCCGCTGAAGATCTGATTCGTCTTGCGGGTGGCCCGCACCACCCAGCGGGCCTGCTCCTCCTGCAGGAGGGCATACAGCAGCTTGCAGCACCGGGCCAGACTCTTCTCCTTCATGGCCAGCAGGTACACGGAGATGATGATGCCCACCAGAAAGTTGGTGGTGAAGGTCACAAGACCCCAGATGCCTGTCCAGATGCCGCCGGTGATGGTGGTGAGCATCTGTTGGGCGCCGGGCAGTACCTGCTCCGTCAGCACCTTCATGAGGTCATTGTAGTAGTTCTCCAGATTCGTCTCCATCCAGCCGGCGATCTCCGGATTTTTCTCCAGCAGGTTGGTGACCCAGACATATATCTTATTATAGTAGCTTTCGGCGTTGTTGATAAGCATGGCCACGCTGTCGATGAGTTGGGGGATCAGCACGCTCATCAGCAGATACAGCAGGTACGCCACCACGGCCCACGTCAGCAGGATACTGACACCCCGCAGCAGACCGCCCCGGAGCTTGGGCTCCTGACCCTTGCTCAGCCGCTTCAGCCCCTTACGGATCAAGCCCTCGATCCAGTTGACGATGGGTGCCAGCAGATAGGCCATGGCGAAGCCGTACAGCACCGGGGCCAGCACCGTCACCAGCTTGCTCAGATAGCGCTGGAGGGTGCCGTTCATATAAAATGTATCGTAAAAAGCAAGAATGGCGCAAACGGTGAGAAACACCGTCAGGCCCCATTTGAAATAGTGGCTTTTTTGCTGCTTCATGGGTGGACTCCTTCCGCCGAAGTAGGCACGCACAACGTACCATAATATCTTATATCATACCGAAAGCCCGCCGCCAATGCAATTTTTTTTGCCCGCCCGGGCAAATTTTTCTTTAAGTAATGTGTGCAGAAACCGTTCAGGACTTCTCCGGCGGCACCCATTGCTTTTTCCGGCAGAGAGGAGTATAATAAAAATGCTATGCTGTCTTCTGCGGAAACACAAAACCGAGAACCGTGTGCAAAAGAGGAGAACCGGTATGGATAAAAAGCTTCTGTTTATCGTCAATCCACGTGCGGGGCGCACCAAGTCCTTTGCACCGCTGTTTGATGCGGTGGCCTGCTTTTCCAAGGCGGGCTATCTGGTGAAGGTATTCCTCACCGAGGGCCGTGGAGACGCCACCCGTGCGGCGGCGGAGGCTGGGCGGAGCATACGATCTGGTGGTCTGCGCCGGCGGCGACGGCACCTTCAACGAGATGGTGTCCGGCCTGATGCAGCTGCCTGAGTGTCCAGAGGTGGGCTATCTCCCCAACGGCAGCACCAACGACTTTGCCGCCAGCCTGCACCTCCCCGCCGCGCCGCTGAAGGCGGCGGAGAGCATCGTAAACGGCCACCCCTTCTATCTGGATGTGGGCCGCCACAACGACCGATACTTTGCCTATGTGGCTTCCTTCGGGGCCTTTACCCGCAGCTCCTACTCCGTGCCACAGGCCACCAAGAACGCTCTGGGTCACTTCGCCTATATTCTGGAGGGCATGAAGGATCTGGACTCCCTGCGGCCCTACCGCTGCCGGGTGGAGACGGGGGAGGAGATCTTCGAGGGGGAGTTCATCTTCGGAGCCGTGTGCAACTCCACCTCTCTGGGCGGCATCATGAAGCTGGATCCCAGCCGGGTGCAGATGGACGACGGAGCCTTTGAGCTGCTGCTGCTGCGGATGCCCAAGACGGCCATCGACCTGCAAAGCCTCATCGCCGCCATCAGCCGCATGGACTACAACGGCCCCGGCGTCATTTTCCGCCATGTGCAGCAGGTGACCGTCACCACCGATGAGGACCTGCCCTGGTCGCTGGACGGGGAGTACGCCCCCAGCGCCCCCCGTGTAGAGCTGCGGAACCTCCCCGGCGCCATCCCCCTGATGCTGTGCCGGTGAGCGGACAGAGCGAGCCTGTGAAAAAGCCGAACAGACGCCGTCTGTTCGGCTTTTGTGCGGGGTGGAGGATACTCCTCTTGTGTTTCGGCAAAGTTTCGCTACCCTTTTTCAAGCTTCTATGTTAATATATAGTCGTATTTTTTGAGCGCCGGGCGTAGAACAACAAACCGGAAGAAATACCGCCGCCGATCGGACCTCTTCAACAAAGCGAAAGCGGCAGCGTGGCTGTTACTGAGTCAATTCCCGTTACGGCTGATAACAAGCGGGGCTCTTGAGAGTAAAGGAAGCTTTGAAACCATCGGTTTCAAACGGCTCTTTGTCCACCTTTCATCGCTGCTGGGAAAAGTGGGCCGCCGGAGGCACAAAATGCAGAGTTTTTCTTTTGGGAGCCGATCTCATAGAAGGATCCCGGAAAATTTTATATAATTCACACGGCAAAGGATGTGGACCTATGATCTTTCAACGCAAGGGCAGCGGCGTCAGCTGGCTGCTGGTGGGGCTGGGCAACCCCGGCTCCAAATACGAGAGTACCCGCCACAACATGGGCTTTCTGGCGGTGGACGGGCTGGCCCGGCGGAAGGGCTTCCGCTTCAATAGCTGCGCTTCCGGGCGTGGACGGCGGAGTGGATGGTGAACGGGGAAAAGGTGCTGGTGATGAAGCCCCAGACCTATATGAACCTCTCCGGCGAATCCGTAGGCGAGGCGGCCCGGTTCTATAAGATCCCGGCGGACCACGTGGTGGTCATCTCTGACGACATCTCCCTGCCGGTGGGTAAGCTCCGCGTCCGCACCGGCGGCAGTGCCGGCGGCCACAACGGCCTGAAGAACATCATCCAGCATCTGGGAACCGATCAGTTCCCCCGCATCAAGGTGGGGGTAGGCGCTCCGGGGCAGGCGGGCTATGACGTGGTGGACTGGGTCATCGGCCGCCCTCTGGGCGAGGATCAGAAGGTGCTGATGGAGGCGCTGGACCGTGCCGGGGACGCTGCGGAGGTATTGATCTCGCAGGGGTCTGACCGGGCCATGAACCGGTTCAACTGATTCATTTGTTTTGCCTTTGAGGGGAAGTTTTCCGACAGCCTTTTCTGTTTTGCCTCCGGCGGCCCATCATCCTTTTTGTCTCCGACGGCATACTTTTTGTCCAACAGCAGCAAAAAGTATCACAAAATGCCGCCAGAAACCGATAGTTTCTG
>ENA-OQCO01000362-OQCO01000362.1-human-gut-metagenome-genome-assembly--contig:-NODE-362-length-25971-cov-2.074640_pt1 | contig 25971 bp, 30 predicted proteins | sample MGYA00242500_ERZ504582 | MGnify/ENA primary metagenome ERZ504582 (study PRJEB26092, sample SAMD00036346) | human gut metagenome | host: Homo sapiens | study: EMG produced TPA metagenomics assembly of...
CCGCCGGGCTGGAGCGTCGGCTGCGGTGCGGCGGGCTGGAGGTGGATACCGCCGCCGGCACCGTGTGGCAGGAGGGTCGGGAGGTACCGCTGACGGAGCTGGAGTATCGCATCGTCCTGCTGCTGGCCTCCTATCCCAACAAAATCTTCTCGGCGGAGAATCTCTACGAGAGTATCTGGGAGGAGCCGTACTTTTACAGCTGTAAGAACACCGTCATGGTCCACATCCGCAACATCCGCCAGAAGGTAGGCAGCGGTGCCATCTGCACCGTGTGGGGTAAGGGCTACCGCATGGGTCCGTCCAAGCCCTGACATCCCCCTGTCCACCGGCCGCTTGACAGTCCCTCCGGTTTTGCGTAAAATAAAGGCGAAAAAATACCGCAAAACGCCGATGAGGAGGGATATTTATGGACCGTATCAAGAAAAATTTCGGTTTCGGCTGTATGCGCCTGCCCATGTCAGGCGACGAGGTAGACAAGGTCCAGATGTGTCAGATGGTGGACGCATTTCTGGAGGCGGGCTTTAACTACTTCGACACCGCCCACGGCTACCTACAAGGAAAGAGTGAGACGGCCCTGCGGGACTGTCTCACCAGCCGCTACCCCAGAGACCGCTATGTGCTGACGGATAAGCTCACCGGCAGCTACTTCAAGACCGAGGCAGACATCCGTCCCTTCTTTCAGCGCCAGCTGGAGGCCTGCGGCGTGGAGTACTTCGATTTCTACCTGATGCACTCTCAGCATGCCGGGAACTTCGGCCACTTCCGGGAGTGCCGGGCCTATGAGACGGCCTTCGCCCTGAAGGCCGAGGGCAAGGTCCGCCATGTGGGCATTTCCTTCCACGACCGGGCGGAGGTGTTGGAGGAGATCCTCACCGCCTATCCCCAGATCGAGGTGGTGCAGATCCAGTTCAACTACGCCGACTATGACGATCCCGGTGTCCAGAGCCGCCTGTGCTACGAGGTGTGCCGCCGCCACAACAAGCCTGTGCTGGTGATGGAGCCGGTGAAGGGCGGGCATCTGTCCAACCTGCCGCCCCAGGCCAAGGCTGTGCTGGATGAGCTCCACGGCGGCAGCCCAGCCAGCTATGCCATCCGCTTCGCCGCCGGCTTCGAGGGCATCCTGATGGTGCTCTCCGGTATGAGCACGTTGGAGCAGATGCAGGACAACATCGCCTTTATGAGGGACTTCCGGCCGCTGGATCCGCAGGAGCGGGCCGCCGTGGATCGGGTACAGGCGATCTTCCATGGGATGCACCTGATCCCCTGCACCTCTTGCCGCTACTGCGTGGATGGATGTCCCCAGCACATCGCCATCCCCAATTTGTTCGCCCTGATGAACACCAAGCAACTCTACCACGACTGGAACGCCGACTTTTACTATGAGGACGTCCACACCGGGCCGGGCCGCAAGGCATCGGACTGCATCCGCTGCGGCCAGTGTGAGCGCATCTGTCCCCAGCACCTGCCCATCCGGCAGCTGTTGGCGGACGTGGCCAAGGAGTTTGAAAAGCCCCAGGCGTGAGGGCATCGAAAAAGCGTATCATGAAGACCCCTGCTCCCCCCCTTGGGGCCGCAGGGGTCTTTTTCTTCCGACAACAAAAAGGGATGCTGATACTCTGTATCAGCATCCCTTTTTGTTGATGTAGGTATCAGCTAAAGCTGATCTCTCCCCGCATAGTCTTTGACAGCAGCTCATCGCTCTGCACCGGCAGCTCCGTGGCGTACTCCACCCGATTCTCAAGTGCCGTGCGCACGCTACCTGCCGATCCAGCGGGCAGTCCAGCACCGTGAATTGATAGGTATTGCAGGCCCCCAGCGTCTCCCAATCCATGGTCGCCTGATAGCTCAGGATGAGATCGTGATAGCTTGCCTCTGTCAGGGTGCGGATATCCGTCAGCGCCGTATGGCTGATATCCAGTAGGCGGATGCGCTCCGGCAACTGCTGCCATGCGGCGATGCCGCTGATATCCAGCGACCGCAGCTTGGGGAAGCCTGTCAGGTCAAGGCTCTCCGTCTGTGCCTCCGTCAGAGTGCAGCCCGGCAGCTCCGGATGGCCTGTGGGATCTCCGTGGCATAGCTGGCACCGCCGGTGATGCTGTTCGGTGCCATCCAGCAGCTGATACCGCCGCTCTCCAGCTGCTGCCGGACCCAATCCGCCTCTTGAAATTCCTCGGATTTATAGCTGATGAACACGTCCTGTCCCATAGCGGTCGCCTCCGTTTTATGTCTTGTCATGGGCGATTATACCATGCAGACGCCGCTATTTCAACGGGTCAAGCCCCGGAAATTTCCCTACTCCTTATACGCCCCAATGGTAACGTCGGCATAGTACCAGTGTATGATCTCCTGCCACGTCTTGCCCTGACGGGCCAGCAGCTCAGCTCCGTACTGGCTCATGCCCACGCCGTGACCGAAGCCCGTGACCCGAAAGGCAACGCCCTCCTCACCCGTATCCACGGTGAAGCACGCCGAGCGCAGGGAGAACAGCCGCCGCACCTCCGTCCCCTCCACGCTGACACCGCCGATGGTCACACGCTCCACCCGGCCGGAGTCGTTGACCGTCCGATCCCGGAACCACTCCGCCGGGTCGCCGGAGAGATCGGCATCCCCATGGGCCGCCAGAAAGATCTCCCGGAACTCCTCTGGGGAGAAGGTGCTGACGCTGTAATAGTTGGGGACGCTGTCCTCCCCCTCCGGGGTCTCCACGCTGTGCAGATACGGCAGCGAGGAGGACCACACGTCCCCGGAATCTGCCGTGACCCCGGCGGAGGAGGAGTGGAAGGCCGCCAGAATGGGCGAGCCGTCATAGAGGATGATCTGCCCGTCGGTATCCCGCACTGCCTGCTGCACCTTGGTCTCGTACTCCTCCGCCTTGTCCCCCCACCGGGCCGCTGCGTCCTCCTGCGATACGTAGGCGCTGCAGCAGGCCGGAGAGGTGCAGACATCCGCCTCCGGGTGGGCATCCTTACGTCCGCCCGCCATGTGGTAGCAGATGAAGGTGCGCTCCGCCACGGCCTGAGCGTCCAGCGCCTGCTGGGAGAAGGCGGCGGGCATCTCCCCCCGCACCACCCCCGGCAGATACTCCGCCATGGTCATCTGCCGCAGCTCCTGCCCGTCCCACACGGTGAGGGCAATGTCCGCATCCGCCCGCTGCTCCTCAGCAGTGAGGGGCTCCGGCTGGGCCTGTCCCCCCTCCGGAGCCTCCGCCAGCCAGGGGATGCCGAACAGCAAAAGCATCAGCACAAGTGTCACCGCCGCACAGGAACGCATGGGACATACCTCCTTCTCCTCTGTACCGTCCATGGGAATTTGTCCCTTCATGGTATGCACCGGCGGTGGAAAATAGACCTGCTAAAACCACAAGGCGGAGAACCTCTCGGTTCTCCGCCTTCATGGTAGGAAGATTGATGAAAAAAGTTATTTGTCTCTTGCAAGTATAGGATACCCAAGGGATGTTACAAAAATTCGGGGGTAATTATTACAAAAGTCTTAAATGTTTTTCGGCGGAAAATCAGCTGCTCACTCCCCCAGAATGTGCATGAATTCCTCGCCGGTGATGGTCTCCTTCTCATAGAGGAAGGCCGCCAGACGGTCCAGCTTCTCCCGGTTCGCCGTAAGGATGTCCACCGCCTTGTCATGCTCCCGCTTCACCAGCTCCACCACCTGTTGGTCGATCTTGGTCTGGGTATCGGCGGAGCAGGCCAACGAGGCGTCGCCTCCCAGATACTGGTTGGTGACGGTCTCCAGCGCCACCATACCGAAGTCGTCGCTCATGCCGTAGCGGGTGATCATGGCACGGGCCAGTTTGGTGGCCTGCTCGATGTCGTTGGAGGCCCCGGTGGTAACGGAGCCGAACGCCACCTCCTCGGCAGCCCGGCCGCCGGTAAGGGTAGCGATCTTGTTCTCCATCTCCTCCTTGGTCATGAGGTAGTGGTTGCCCTCCTCCACCTGCATCGTGTAGCCCAAGGCCCCGGAGGTGCGGGGTACGATGGTAATCTTCTGCACCGGAGCGGAGTGGGTCTGCATGGCCGCCACCAGCGCATGGCCGATCTCGTGGTAGGAGACGATCTTCTTCTCGTGGTCGGTCATGATGGCGTTCTTCTTCTGATACCCGGCGATGACCACCTCGATGCTCTCCTCCAGATCCGCCTGTGTGGCGAAGCGGCGACCGTCCCGGACGGCCCGCAGGGCCGCCTCGTTGACGATGTTGGCCAGCTCTGCGCCGGAAGCACCGGAGGCCATGCGGGCCACCTTGTTGAAATCCACATCCTCGGCGATCTTGATCTTCTTGGCATGGACCTTTAGAATTTCCTCACGGCCCTTCAGATCCGGCAGCTCCACCGGCACCCGGCGGTCAAAACGGCCGGGACGGGTCAGTGCCGGATCCAGCGACTCCGGACGGTTGGTGGCCGCCAGAATGATGACACCGGTGTTTCCCCCGAAGCCGTCCATCTCCGTTAGCAGCTGATTCAGGGTCTGCTCCCGCTCGTCGTTGCCTCCCAGCTGGCCGTCACGTTTCTTGCCGATGGCATCGATCTCGTCGATGAACACGATGCAAGGGGCTTTCTCCTTGGCCTGACGGAACAGGTCACGGACCTTGCTGGCGCCCATGCCCACGAACATCTCCACAAATTCGGAGCCGGACATGGAGAAAAACGGCACGTTGGCCTCACCGGCCACGGCCTTGGCCAGCATGGTCTTACCGGTGCCCGGAGGGCCCACCAGCAGGATGCCCTTGGGCATGGAGGCACCGATGTCCTGATACTTGCTGGGATCGTGGAGGTAGTTGACCACCTCCTGTAAATTCTCCTTGGCCTCGTCCTCTCCGGCCACATCGTCAAACTTGATGCCCTCGGCGGACTTGACGTAGACCTTGGCGTTGGACTTGCCCATATTGAACATCATGGAGTTTCCGCCGCCCATTTTCTTCATGAGACTGCGGGACAGCATCTGCCCCAGTCCAATGAAGATGATCAGCGGCAGCACCCAACCCAGAATACTCACCAGCAGCGATGTCTGCTGGATCTCCGTGCCGCTGGTGGAGATGCCCGCCTCCAGCAGCCGGGACACCAGATCGTCGTCCGGCACCATGGCGGTCTTGTAGATGCTCTTTTCCTCGGGGTCGGTGAACAGGATGCGGTTATCCTGCTCCTGAATGTCCACCTTGCCGATCTCCTTCTTCTCCACCATGCTGACGAAGGTGTTGTAGTCCACCTCCTTGATCTGGTGCTCGGAGATCCACGGCATGGCCAGCAGATTGAACAGCAGCAGCACCAGCATCACCAGCAGGTAGTAGTATAGCAAGGGTTTTTTCGGTGATTTGACCTCATTCATAGGCGTTTCCTCCGTGTCTCCGGACCACTGAAGGCCTCCGGCGGCCCGCAAATTTTGATACCATCGATGGTATTGAAAAATAGTTGTTATATAGTGTAGCACAAGCCACTGGAAATAGTAAACGACTAAATTGTAAACTTCCCACCGCAAACGGCACTTTTGCGTTTTTCAGGTCGCAGCAATAGGCCGCCGTATCGTTCACGCACAGGGTGTTGTACATCTGCCGCTTCCGCTCCAGATCGCTCTGGTCGGGCATGACCGTTCCCTGCTCTGTCTGTCCGTTTTCTGTTCCATGCCGCAGTATTTCTCCGGTCAGGATCTGTGATAGACACTGTATCTGCGCCATATCGTCTGTTTGTCCCGATTATATGCCAAGAGTCCCGCCCTTGTAAAGAGCCGATATGGGGCAGACGTGGATCAGGTCCGCCCTTCGGGGCAAAAGGAAAAACGGCAGGCATCCTGCGATGCTTGCCGTTTTTTTGGCGCGGAAGGAGGGATTTGAACCCTCGCACGCGGTTTAGGCGTCTACTCCCTTAGCAGGGGAGCCCCTTCGGCCACTTGGGTACTTCCGCAGGCCGGTGATAAAGCTGGCGGAGAGAGTGGGATTCGAACCCACGGATGCTTTCACATCGCCGGTTTTCAAGACCGGTGCTTTCGACCACTCAGCCATCTCTCCGTGCGTAAAAGCAAACCTCTGCCAGAAGCAGATATGATTCTACCATCCCCGGAGCCATTTGTCAACACAAAATACACGTTCCCGGCGAAAAAGAGGGGGCGCAGCCACGCTGCGGCCCCCTCCCGTCATAGACAAAGCCGCGTTACCACTCCAGATTCTTCTCCGTCTCCTTGCTGAACACATGGGCCACATTGCCGCCGAAGATCATATTGACCTCGCTGCCGGCGGGGAAATGGGCCGCTGCGCCGTTGGTGGGGACGATGACGATGACGTCCTTGCCCTCCGCCGTAACATGGAGGTGGACCGATGAGCCCATCATCTCGGACACATCCACCTTGCCCTTCACGCCGTCGGCGCACAGCATGATGTGATCCGGACGCACGCCCAGCACCACGTCCTGCTCCGCCACATCCTTGGCGGCCAGACGCTGCTGCTTCTCCTCCGACAGCTCCACGGTGACGCTGCCCACGGTGACGGTGTACTTGCCGTCCTTACGGGCCAGATGTGCGTCAAAGAGATTCATCTGGGGCGTGCCGATGAAGCCCGCCACGAACAGGTTGGCCGGGTGGTCGAACACTTCCTGCGGCGTGCCGATCTGCTGGATGAATCCGTCCTTCATGATGACGATGCGGTCGCCCAGGGTCATGGCCTCGGTCTGATCGTGGGTGACGTAGATAAACGTGGTGTCGATGCGCTCCCGCAGCTTGATAAGTTCGGCCCGCATCTGATTGCGGAGCTTGGCGTCCAGATTGGACAGAGGCTCATCCATCAGGAACACGGCGGGGTCACGGACAATGGCACGACCGATGGCCACACGCTGGCGCTGGCCGCCGGACAGGGCCTTAGGCTTGCGGTCCAGATACTGGGTGATATCCAAAATCTCCGCCGCCTGACGCACCCGCCGGTCGATCTCATCCTTGGGTACCTTCTTCAGCTTCAGGGAGAAGGCCATGTTCCCGTATACCGTCATATGGGGATACAGGGCGTAGCTCTGGAACACCATGGCGATGTCCCGATCCTTGGGCTCCACGTCGTTCATCAGCTTGCCGTCGATGTACAGCTCGCCGCCGGAGATATCCTCCAGCCCGGCGATCATCCGCAGGGTGGTGGACTTGCCGCAGCCGGAGGGACCCACCAGCACGATGAACTCCTTGTCGGCAATGTGCAGGTTGAAGTCCTGCACCGCCACCACGCCCTCGTCGGTGATCTGAAGATCGTTTTTCTTCTCCGGCTCGCCCTTTTTCTTTTTCTTCTCGGTGTTGGGATAGACCTTCTTGAGGTTTTTCAGTACGACCTCTGCCATATGCATCTGACTGTGACCGCCCTGCCTCCGCATGGAGCGGCCTCACGCCCGGCTCAGCCGGCACGCCTTGCGACAGGTCTCCACACTGCCGCACCGCCAGTCACAGCGGACCTTGTTCCTCCTTTTTTAAGCCGTGCGGCATCATAGTGAGAAGTGGAGTGAATACCGCCGGTGGGAATAAGATATCTTATCTTACCGCATTTTTGCAGAAAAATCAACCGTCCGCAGCGCCCTTTATAGGAAAAATCTACAAAAAGGCTGTGTGCCTCAGATCTGCGGCACACAGCCTTCCTTCTTACGCAGCCCAGCGCATCACACGCCCAGCTTCTCCAGCGCCGCCAGACGCAGGCAGGTACACAGCACCTGCGCCGCCTGCTCCAGCTCCGCCACCGGCGGCAGGGACGGGGCGATGCGGATATTGCTGTCCGCCGGGTCCACGCCGTAGGGGTAGGTAGCCCCGGCGCCGGTCATAGTGACTCCCGCCTCCCGGCACAGCTCCAGCGCCCGCCGTGCGGTGCCGGGCATGGCGTCCAGCGAGATGAAGTAGCCGCCGGTGGGCCTCGTCCATTGGGCGATGTCCAGCGGGGCCAGCTGCTCCAGCGCCGTCAGCACCGCCCGGAACTTGGGGGCCAGCACGGCGGCGTGGCGCTGCATCAGCGCCAGCGTATGGCTGCGGTCCTTCAGATAGCGCACATGTCGCAGCTGGTTGATCTTGTCATAGCCGATGGTCTGCACGCCGATGAGGGACAGCATATGGGCCATATTGGCCTCGCTGCACGCCATCACCGCCACCCCCGCACCGGGGAAGGTGATCTTGCTGGTGGATGCGAACTCATAGACCATGTCCCCGTTTCCGGCCTGCCGGCACAGGCTCAGAATATCCGGGAAGGGGACGAACTCCCCCTCCAGCTCATGGATACAGTAGGCATTGTCCCACATCAGCATGAAGTCCGGGGCGGCGGGCCTCATAGCCGCCAGACGCTGCACCGTCTCCGCCGAATAAATGATGCCCTGGGGATTGGAGTACTTGGGAACGTTCCACATTCCCTTCACCGCCGGATCCCGCACCAGCCGCTCCACCATGTCCATGTCCGGCCCCTCCTCCGTCATGGGTACGGTGATCAGCTCCATACCGAAGGACTGGCAGATACGGAAGTGGCGGTCATAGCCCGGTGCCGGGCAGAGCCACTTCACCGTCTCCAGCTTGCCCCACGGCTTCTCGCTGTGGAGCATCCCATGGGTATACGCCTTGGAGATGGCGTCGTACATCAGCTGCAGGCTGGCGTTGCCGCCGACGAACACCTGCTCCGCCCGGCAGCCCAGTATCTCGGCAAACAGCGCCCGTGCCTCCGGGATGCCCGCCAGCTCGCCATAGTTCCGGGTATCCAGCCCACCCGCCAGATAGTCCTCCGGTCGGGTCAGCTGCGCCATCTCCCGTGTCACCATGTCCAGCTGCTCCGTGCTGGGCTTACCACGGGCCATGTTCAGCTTCAGGCCCAGTGCCTTCTGTGCCTCATAGGCCTTTCGCACGGCGGCGTATTCCTCCCGCCGCTGGTCGGCGGTCATATCCGCATATCGTTTCATATTCTCGCTCCTTTCAGGAAAGTCTATTCTCTTACTGCACCTCGTACAGACCCGTCCTCCGGGCCGACAGGATGGGCAGCTGACGGCGGATGACATCGATGCGGGAAAGCTCCAGCTCCGTCACGGCTACCTCCTCCCCCGTGCCGCACTGGTGAACGATGCCGCCCCACGGTTCGCAGACCATGGAGTGGCCCCACGCCACATAGCTGCCGCTCTCGTCACGGGCCGGGGCGGTACCCACGGTGAACAGCTGGTTATCCACCGCCCGCTGCCGCAGCAGCAGCTCCCAGTGGGCGGGGCCGGTGGTCATGTTGAAGGCCGCCGGGGCCAGGATCATCCGGGCGCCCCGCAGGGTCATCACCCGGCAAAGTTCCTCGAACCGCAGGTCAAAGCACACGCACAGCCCCACCCTGCCCCACGGAGTATCCAGCAGCGTGATGTCGTTTCCGGGGGCAAAGGTGTCGGACTCCATGAAGTACTGTCCCCCCTCCACGTTGACATCGAAGAGGTGTATCTTCCGGTGCCGGGCCGCCTGCCGCCCCTGATCGTCGTAGACGTAGCAGGTGTTGTAAAGCTTCTCCCCCTCCCGCTCCGGGATGGTGCCGCCTACGATCCAGATGCCCAGCTCCCGGCTCAGCGCCGACAGGGCCTGCTGGGCCGGGCCGCCCTGCTCCTCGCTGTTGGGGCGGAACATCTCGTTTTCATAGGGGCAGCAGAACATCTCCGGCAGCATCACCAGCTGCGCCCCCTGCTCCGCCGCCCGGCGGATCAGGGCACAGGCCCGGCGGAGGTTCTCCGCCTTGTCCCGGCCCACCATCAGCTGAACCTGCCCCAGCTTCAGCGTCATACTGTCCATATGTGACCCCCTTCCTTAAAACTCCCGCAGTACCAGCTCCGTCACGCCGGGGCCTGCCGCCTCCAGCCGCAGCACCTGCGGGTGTCTGCCGTATTCCCGGCGCACCAGCTCCCGCAGGGCCGTGCCGCCGTGGTGTCCGTGGATGACACGGATGCGATAGGTACCGGGCCGTACCCGGCGCAGGGCGGCGTCCAGCGTCACCCGTGCCTGATATTCGTTTTTCCCGTGGAGATCGATCTCCCAGATCCCTGCGTACATCCCGTGGCCTCCTGCTTCAGTATGCTGCTATTGTACGGCAAAGCCGTTGAACTTTCAACCGCTTTCTGCTATGATAAGGAAAGAAAGCGTGTTTTCGCCGCTCTCGACGCTGCGGCGCTTTTGCCGCCGCTGTGATACGAAAGGAATGTCTATGAAAAAATATCAGAAGCATCTGGTCTCTCTGTTAGCCGGAGCCGTTCTGGGATATCTGGTATATTACTTTTTTCTGATAAACACACTATCGTTGTTCTTCACGACCGGGCTGCTGAGTATCGTCTCTTCCGCCCTGTTCCTGCTCCTGTCCATCGTTGCTGCGCCGCCATCATCTACCTGCTTCTGGAAAAACGGGTCAGTAGGTGGATGCTGGTGCCGCTGAGCGTCACCTATTTCATAGCGCTGTTCATCATCCTGTTCTGCCGCCACCGGGTGGGGCGCATCGCCATTCTGGATCCGTTGGTGGGGCTCTCGCAGCTGGGAGACTGGGAGATGCTGATGCAGAGCCTGCTGAATCTCCTGATGTTCCTGCCCATGGGCTTTTTCTTCCGGAACCGGAAGCCATGGCAGGTGCTGCTGGGGGCATTGGGCATCTCGCTCTTCATCGAGGGGATGCAGTACCTCACCATGCGGGGGATGTTCGACACGCTGGATATCCTTCTGTACATGCTGGGCATCAGTCTGGGAGCGCTGCTGTTCCGGCTGCTGCGCCTGAAAATCGAGTAACCAAAGGAGCATTTCATGGAGATTCTGGTTCTTTCCGATTCCCACGGCAAGGTGGATCACATGGTCCGGGCCGTGGAGCAGTTCCATCCCCGGCAGGTGCTGCATCTGGGGGACTGCGTCCGGGACGCTCAGGCGCTGGAGCGGCAATTCCCCCAGCTGCCGGTGACCATGGTTCCCGGCAACTGCGACTGGGGCCAGACCGGAGAGCCGGAGCGCCTGCTGGAGATCGATGGCGTCCGCATCCTCATGATGCACGGCCACACCCGCCACGTCAAGTCCTCCCCCATGGCTGCTGTCTACGCCGCCAGGGAGTACGGGGCCGACGTGCTGCTGTTCGGCCACACCCACATCCCACTGGTGGACTACGACGGCGCCCTGTGGGTGATGAATCCCGGCGCCGCCGGGGACTACACCCGTCCCACCTGCGGCCTTCTCACCATCCGGGAGGGGATCGTCACCTGCTCTGTGCAGAGCATTTCTCTGGGGAGGTAAGCATCATGCGCTATATCGGCTGTCATCTCTCCTCCTCGGCGGGCTTTGCCGCCATGGGACGGACGGCGCTGTCCATCGGCGCCAACACCTTTCAGTTCTTCACCCGCAATCCACGGGGCAGCCGGGCCAAGCCCGTGGACCCGGAGGACGTAACCGCCTATCTGGCGCTGGCGGCGAAGGCGGGGCTGGGGACCATTCTGGCCCACGCCCCCTATACCATCAACCCCTGCTCCAAGGATGAGCGTACCAGAGAGTTCGCCCGGCTGACGCTGGCCGATGATCTGCGGCGGATGGAGTACCTGCCGGGGAATCTCTATAACTTCCACCCCGGCAGCCACACCGGTCAGGGGCTGGAGACCGGCATCACCCAGATCGCAGACACCCTCAACGCCATCCTCACTCCGGAAGTACACACCACCATCCTGCTGGAGACCATGTCCGGCAAGGGAACGGAGGTGGGCAGCCGCTTCGAGGAGCTGCGGGAGATTCTGGACCGGGTGACGCTGACGGAGCAGATGGGAGTCTGCCTGGATACCTGCCACGTCTCCGACGCCGGATACGACGTGGCCGGGGACTTGGATGGCGTCCTGACGGAGTTTGACCGGATCGTCGGCCTGCACCGTCTGAAGGCTCTCCACCTGAACGACAGCCTGAACCCCGTGGGCGCCCACAAGGATCGCCACGCCCGCATCGGGGAGGGTACACTGGGAACGGAGACCTTCCGCCGCATCGTGAACCACCCGGCCCTCCGTCGGCTCCCCATGCTGCTGGAGACGCCCAACGAGCTGCCGGGCTATGCCGCCGAGATCGCCCTGCTGCGAGGCTTCGAGGAGGCGGAGTGATGGTACTGCGACTGTCTGCGTGGGGTATTTTCCTGCTGGGTGCGGTGGGCCTGCTGATCCACTCCACCCTGCTGCAAACGGGACACATCCGTGCCGGGATGTTCTGCTTTTACACCAATCTCAGCAACCTTCTGGTGCTGCTGTATGAGCTGGCGCTGGCCATTGCCGCCGGCCTCCCCCACAGCGCCGCTCTGCGTCTGCTGACGGGCAGTACCCTCAGCTTCTCCATGGCGCTGTGCATCCTCGTGACCCATCTGGTATATCAGTTCATTCTGGTGCCGGACGCCAAGCGAAATGGCAAGCGCTTTGCCGACTTCGGGGCCAGCTTCGGCAACCTCTGCGTCCATTATCTGACGCCCCTGCTGGTGGTAGCCCAGTGGCTGCTGCTGGCAGATAAATCCTCCCTCGGCTGGCGCAGCGCCCTATGGTGGCTGACGCTGCCGCTGGCCTACTTCGCCTTTGCCATGCTCCGGGGCCGCAGCGGCAAACCCATCGGCCACACCCATCTGGTGTATCCCTACCCGTTTCTGGACCTGCCCCGGCTGGGCTGGCGGAAATTCACCGGATACGTGACGGGGATGCTGCTGAGCTTCTTTCTGCTGGGCTATGGCATGATGTGGCTGGGCCGGCTGGTAGGAACGCCTCTGGCATGAAAAAGAGGACAGGGACAAGCCGTTTCGCTTGTCCCTGTCCCTTTCTATGTCACTTCTTCCGCTTCTTGGCAAAAGCAGCTTTCTTGGCCGGGGACATCTTCCCCTTCTGGCCGGGAACCGCTCCGCCATTGCGGCGGGACACATCAGGCCGCTTACCGCCTCTATGCTCCGGACGTCCTCCGTGATGCACCTCCCGGCGGAGATCTCCCTCTCCGCCGTGCTGTCCGGGGCGCCGCTTTTCCCCGGAGGGCTGCTGCTCCGGCTGCTTGCCGAAGTACTTCTCCCCCTTCTGGGGTCGAATGAGGCACTCCGGCGTATAGCCGATGAGATCGGTGCGGCCCGCCTTCTCCAGCGCCTCTATGACAAGCCCCCGCAGCTCTGGCCGCTTCCACTGGAGCAACGCCCGCTGAAGGGCCTTATCATGGGGGTCACGGGCCACATACACCGGCGTCATATCCCGTGGATCGATGCCGGTATAGTACATACAGGTGGAGAGGGTACCGGGGGTGGGATAGAAGTCCTGTACCTGCTGAGGCTGGTGGCCGGTGCGGTGCAGAAACTCTGCCAGCCGGACGGAATCCTCCAGCGTACAGCCGGGGTGAGAGGACATGAGGTACGGCACCAGATACTGCTGCTTGCCCTCCTTCTCATTGAGCTTCTGATACTGCCGCCAGAACCGCTCGAACACGTCGAAGTGGGGCTTTCCCATATAGTCCAGCACCGAGGCCACGCAGTGCTCTGGTGCCACCTTCAGCTGTCCGCTGATGTGGTAGTCCACCAGTTCCCGGAAAAAATCCTGATTTTTGTCCTGCAAAAGATAATCGTAGCGAATACCACTGCGGACGAACACCTTCTTCACACCATCCACCCGCCGCAGGCGCTGCAAAAGCGCCGTATACTCCGAGTGGTCGGCGTCCAGATTCCTGCACGGCTCCGGGGCCAGACAGCTGCGGCCCTTGCACATCCCCCGCCGCTTCTGCTGGGCGCAGGAGGTGTGGCGGAAGTTGGCGGAGGGGCCTCCCACATCGTGGATATAGCCCTTGAACTTCGGGTCCTGCGTCAGCAGCTCCGCCTCCCGCACCACGGACTCGATGGAGCGGGAGGTGACCATGCGTCCCTGATGAAAGGCCAGTGCGCAGAAGTTGCAGCCGCCGAAGCAGCCCCGGTTGTGGGTGATGGAGAAGCGCACCTCCTCGATGGCGGGAACCTCCTCCCGATACATGGGGTGAACCTCCCGGACATAGGGCAAGTCGTACAGGGCATCCAGTGCCTCCCGGCTCAGTGGACGGGCCGGTGGATTCACCACCAGCACCCGGCCCTGACAGGGCTGCAGCACGGCGCACCCCCGGATGGGATCGTGCTCGTCGTACTGGATCTTGGTGGCTCTGGCGTAGGCCGTCTTGTCGGCGCACACCTCCTCATAGGAGGGACAGGCCACCGGATGAAAGCCGCTGCCCTCTCCGGTGGGTGCAATGTAGGCGGTGCCGGGGATGTCGGTGATCTCACGGGGCGGCACCTTTCTGGATAGCCTCCGGGCGATCTCACGGGTGGCCGCCTCCCCCATACCGTAGACCAGCAGGTCCGCCGGGGCGTCAAAGAGGATGCTGCGGCGCACCTTGTCGTCCCAGTAGTCATAGTGGGCAAAGCGCCGCAGGGACGCCTCCAGTCCCCCGATGACGATGGGGGTATCGGGAAAGGCCTCTCTGGCCCGGTTGGCATAGACGATGGTGGGCCGATCCGGTCGATACCCCATTTTTCCGCCGGGGGAGTACAGATCTCTGTCCCGCCGCCGCTTGGCCACGGTGTAGTGGGCCACCATGGAGTCCAGATTGCCCCCGCCGATGAGTACCCCGTAGCGGGGTCTGCCCATGGCCCGGAAAGCCTCAGCGTCGTGCCAGTCCGGCTGGGCCAGAATGGCCACCCGATAGCCCTCCCCCTCCAGCATCCGTGCAATGAGCGTGGTGCCGAAGCTGGGATGGTCGATGTAGGCGTCCGCCGTCACCACCAGAAAATCATAGTAATACCAGTCCCGCTGGAGCATCTCCTCCCGGCTCACCGGCAAAAATTCCGTGCCACGCATGGGTCACCTTCTCCTTTCCGCCCCTCACAGGGGGATGTGGGCGTCCAGCACCCGCGGCGTGATGTTCTTCTCCATAACGTCGCCCTCCACCGGGTAAAAGCCCAGCTTTTCCCAGAAGCTCCGCTGCCGGGCGTCTCCGCACCGCAGGCGCAGGCGCAGCAGACCCATGTGGCGGCAGCGCTGGATGATCTGTCCCAGGGGCTGAATGCCCTGATCCCGGCCCTGCCACTGGGGCAGCAGGCCGTACCAGCCGATCTCCCCCACGCCCTCCTCCGGGCGGGGCAGCAGCTGATAAGCACCGATCAGCTCATCGCAGAAGCGGACGGCCACGCCTTCGCCGCCGGTGGGAACGCCCAACTGCTGCCGCTCCTCCTCCGTCAGCGAGGCATACAGTTGGCCCGTCTCCTGGACCCCCTTCTGCCGCCACCACTTCTGCTTGGCCAGCGTGGAGAGCCCCGCCTGTACCAGATGGCTGTTGTCGTCCCGGTACAGCACCCGGATGTCATCGCCCTCCGCCTCCAGCCGGGCCACGGAGGTGTTGTCTCCGAAGGGCGTGTCCCCGATCTCCAGCAGACTCAGGCCCTGCAGGGTTCCCAGCACGATCCGCATGGCGGCGCCGTGGGAGAAAATGGCCACCGTCTGGCCGTCATGCTGCCGGGCCACCCGCCGCAGGGCCGGGAGGTAGCGATCCAGCACCTGCCGGGCCGTCTCGCTGCCGGGGACCTGCCAGCGGTCCAGCCGGTGGTTGAAATCATGGTGGGACTGGGGGTACTTCCGCAGCAGCTCATACCAGCAGTGCTCCTCCCACTCCCCCATGCAGATCTCCCGGAAGGCGGGATCCGGATGCAGCTGCAGCCCCTTGGGCAGATAGATGGACTGGGCTGTGGTGCGGGTGCGGATCAGGTCGCTGGCATACACGGCATCCACCGGCACATCCCGGAAGCGCTCCGCCAGCGCCCGGATCTGGCGGCAGCCCCGATCATCGGTGATGCAGCTGTTATAGTGTCCGTGGGCAATGCGATAGAGGTTGCCCTCCGCCTCGGCGTGGCGGACAAGATAAATCGTCGTCATAGCTTCTCCTTTGTGGGTATCCGGGTCACACCACCGTGACCCAATGTTTCATCTCCCGGATGGCATCGTCCATGGCCGCCGGCACATCCTCGGCGTATTGCAGGCTGTCGTCGATGACCATAGCCCCCCGGCCGAAATCGTCGAAGGCATAGCTGGCAGCTTCGCCGCCGCAGCCATCCAGCAGAAGGAAGGCATCCTTCAGCCGCCGCCGCAGCTCCCGCACGTCCAGGCTGTAATCCGTCTGGGCCATGATCCCGGCCCCCCGGCGGGCCATCTGCTCTCCCGCCGCCAAAAACAGGCGGCGATCCCCAGCCATGAGGTTCTGCACCTCCGCCGCCCCCGGCTCCGCCGTGCGGACCAGCGCAAACAGGGCCTTGTCTTCCCCCGCCGCCGCAGTGCCATAGTAGGGCGAGATCGTCACGGCGTCGGCATTCACCTCACCGCCCAGCCACACGGCGGGATCGGCGCAGCGTGCGTCCACAATGGTATAAAGTCCCTGACTGCGGGCCATATGGACCAGATTCGACAGCACGTCCAGCCCCATAGCTCCGCACAGGAGGTAGCGGTCGGCCCGCAGCACCACTGCCGGCAGCCGCTGGGCCGCCTGAGCCATCAGTTGGGTGCCGTGATAGCGCAGTGCCTCCGACCGGGCCATGACGCTCTCGCCGTAGAGATCGGTAAACCTCTTCACCACCGGGGCGGGAAGCCGGTCCGCCTCCGGGCCAAGGCCCAGCGCCATCGGTGTCTTTTTTTTGCGGATATGTTCCTGCAAAGCCGTAATGGACATGAAACGCTCCTTCTCGCCGCAGAGCGGCGGCATGATCAGATATTTTATTTATTATATGCGCTGCGGCAGCTTTTGGCAAGGCATAGACGGTTATTTCCCGCCGGAATGGATATACTATGGCCGTACCGAAAAAGGAGTGATGCAGGAATGTGTAAGGTCAGTACGTTCGTCACTGGCGTATGCGTCGGCATGGTGGCCGGCGCACTGGTAGAGGTGATGGTCATTCCCCGGCCGAAGACGAGAAAAACCGCTGTAGGCAAAGCCATGCAGCGGATGGGTAACGCAGTGGATTCGGCGCTGGAGACCGTTGCCGAGAAGATGAACTGAGGGTATCGCATGGAAGGGGGCCGCAAGCGGCCCTCTTCCAAAATTTATCGGTTTTTTTGTGCTTTTCGCTTGACAAGGCGCAGATTTTTGGTATAATAGACCGTGCTGTTGCGGCAGCATTTTATATGCAGTGGTATCGAAGTGGTCATAACGAGCACGACTGGAAATCGTGTTGCCGTCAAAAGCGGCACGAGGGTTCAAATCCCTCCCACTGCGCCATATGAATGAAACCCGCTTTTCGAACATTTTTATCGAAAAGCGGGTTTCTTCACGTCTTGAAAGCCTTGAGAGATCGGGGCTTTTTCTTTTTGCCGCGTTCCTTTATTTGCTCCAAAACTCTCAAAATTCGAAACTAATATTTTTATGTAAGGTCGTTATTTGAACACAGCTTTTTCATAAACCGGCCCAATAAGCTTCCTCGAATGCCGTTGGTGTTTTGTATTTCAAGGTCCGATGAGGCCGAAGCTCATTGTAAAATTGGATATACTGCTCCACGCTTTTGCGGTAGCTTTGTTCTGAGGTGTACTCTCTGCGGTACGCCTCCTCTTTTTTGAAGGAAGCAAAAAATGCTTCAGCCACTGCGTTGTCATGCGGCCGCGCCGTAGCGGAAAAAGACTGCTTTACATTGCAGTGCTGCAAGAGTTCTGTGAATGCGGCCGAGGTGTACTGTTTTCCGCGGTCACTGTGAAAAGTGAGACCGCTGGGATCGCCGCGTTCCCGAAAAGCGGACCGGAAGGTGCTGGTGACCAGGTTCGTGCTTGCGTTGCGGGATACCCGATAGCCGACGACCTTGCGGGAGAAAAGATCCAGGATGACACAAAAGTAGACCCAGTAGTCGTTGATTTTAAAATATGTGATGTCACTGACCCAGATTTGGTTGGGGCGGTCTGCGGTGAACTGTTGATTCAACAGGTTTTGCTTTTTATACTGCTGATGCTTTTTGTATTGCTTCTTGGCATCAGGGCGGATGCTGTGCAGGTCCAGTTCCTGCATGATCGCCGCAATGCGTTTGGTGCTGACCCGGACACCGCTCTCAGCCAGAGTGATGCGGATCTTTTCAGCACCAAATCGCTGAGCGCTGTCATCAAAGGCCTGCTGCACGAGCCGCATAAGCTGCGCCTGCTCCTGATCACGCCTGCTGTGGTCCGCCCGGCGAAAGATATAGTTGTAAAAAGTGCCTCTGGCAACTTCCAGCGCTTCGCAGAGCTCATAGACGCTGTAAGTGTTATCTGGTTGGCGATAGATGCTTTCTAAAGCTGACAGTCTTTTTTGTAAAGGCACATTCTGCAATGTAACCAGAATGTTTAATGATCTCCATTTCGTGCTCTAATTTTACCAGCCGCCTTGAAAGCTCATCAAATTCTTTTGGTGTATAGGTGCGATTTGCTGTTTTGATGGAGCAATACTCTTTCCGCCAGTGATAAATCGTGCTTTGCGCAATGTGCAATTCCTGACTGAGCAATTGGATGGATTCACCGTTTCGGTAGCGTTGGATGACTTCGGTTTTGAACTTGGTGGGATACTCTTTTGGCATAGTCTAATCTCCCTGATCATGATGAGATCATTGTAACTTCTTACATGGAGCATGAAAAGCCTGTCATCGAATTACACCAGCCACCTATTTTCAAAACATAACTATAGCACAGATTGCCTTTTGATAAATGCTATGATAAAATACAATTGAAAGCATAGAGAGATTGTTGCGTAAAGGGAGGGGAGAATATGCCGTATGATTTGACAGAGCCATTGGTAATTGGTATTAGTTCGAGAGCACTTTTTAATCTTGAGGAAGAAAATAGAATTTATGAGAACGAGGGGTTGGCAGCGTACGAAGAATACCAAGTTAAACACGAAAGCGATATTCTCCAAAAGGGTTCTGCATTTCAGCTTGTAAAAGCATTTCTGCAGCTCAACAAATTACAGGAAAAACGATTAGTTGAAGTTATCGTTATGTCTCGCAACAGCCCAAACACAAGTTTGCGTATTTTTAATTCCATCCAAGATTACGAACTTGATATTACACGGGCGGCACTTACTGGTGGATCTGAGATTGCTCCTTATTTGAGGGCATTTAAAACAGATTTGTTTCTTTCAGCTTTTGAGCCAGATGTGAAGCAAGCAATAGATAGTGATGTTGCAGCAGGAAAAATTCTGACCGGGACTTCACATTTTGATCCGAGAGCAAAAATAGACCAAATACGTATTGCATTTGATGGAGATGCGGTCCTATTTGCATCTGAATCGGAGCGAATATATCAGCACGAGGGAATGCAGGCTTTTATGGAAAACGAAAGGGCTAAGGCGGATATCCCTCTGCAAAAAGGACCGTTCGCAAACTTTCTCTTGACCATAGCGCATATTCAAGAGCTATTTCAGGATAAGGGCAATTCCCCCATTAGGACTGCGCTGGTTACTTCACGAAATGCCCAGCACATGAACGGGCAATCAAAACCCTGCGAAAATGGAATGTCCATATTTGCGAAAATGGAATGTCCATATTGATGAGGCGTTTTTCCTTGGGGGAGTAAGTAAGCGGGATGTGCTTTCTGCTTTTGGTGCACATATCTTTTTTGATGATCAGCATGTTCATGCTGATCCTGCGTCTGAAGTTGTTCCTTCTGCTGTAGTTCCATATCGGGAAGGAGATAATCCGCAGAAATGAAAAATCTATAGTGTTGAGTTATGACAGAAAAAAGGTCTTTGTCCATGGGACAAAGACCTTTTGATTTTCTCCCGGCGCCTTCCCCGCAGAAAGGCGACCGCTGCCGGAGTTTTTCTCCCCCCTCTGGAAAATCCTCCGCCGCTGTGATAGAATAGACCTCCCGGAGGGCTTTGGCCGCCGGAGACTATCACAGCAAGGAGAATGTACCATGCAATGTCCCGTATGCGGTAAGGAGATGAAAACCGGTGCCTCCACCTTCATGGGCTCCACCGGCCTGACCCCTATGGCCTGCGTGTTCACCGACAGCGAGGTCAAGCAAAAGGGCTTCTTCCGGCACAATGTCGTCTCCAAGGTCCTCCTGCAGGGCGACGACATAGAGACCTACTTCTGTGAGTCCTGCCAGCTGCTCCTGCCTCTGATCCGCTGACATCCCGGCACGCAAAAAGGGTCCCCGGCTCTCGCCGGGGACCCTTTCCCGTCTCTTACGGACGCTCACAGAGCGCTTACAGAATGTTGATGGACGTCTGCTTGGGCAGCTGCTTCTTGGCTGCCTTCGGCACGGAGATGGTCAGGATGCCGTCCTCGAACTTGGCGGACACCTCCTCCGGCTCCACGTCCTCGCCTACGTAGAAGCTGCGGCTGCAGGCCCCGGCATAGCGCTCCTGACGGATGTACTTGCCCTTCTTGTCCTGCTCCTCCTTGTCCAGACCCTTGGCGGCCTGAATGGTCAGATAGCCGTTCTTCAGCTCCACATTGACCTCGTCCTTCTTGAAGCCCGGCAGGTCGATATCCAGCTCATAGGAGTTCTCTGTCTCCCGCACATCGGTTTTCATCAGGTTCTTGCCGTGCTTGCCATACAGCGGGTCACGGCTCTGAGGTACCATCATCCCGAAAGGATCAGAGAAGAAATCATCAAACAAATTCTCACCAAAAATGCTGGGCAACATAAGTCATACCTCCATTCAAAATTCCGGGTGCCGGTGTCTCACCGGCGCCAACTTTTGTCACCGCTTACACATTGTATGCGTTTTCCGTTCCCCGGTGGAGCTCTTTGGCTCTCTCCCTTGGAACAGCTTCATCATAGCACCGTTTTTAGCACTGTCAAGTGTCGAGTGCTAATGTTCACAGAAGTACCTATGTTTGTTCATAAAATATCCGAAAAGTCCCCCCCTTGCCCCCCAGCCCACCGAAAAATATTGTCCGGGGCATATACAAACGGCCGAAAGTGTGGTATACTTTCATGAACCAATTTACAAAATGTTCAGGAAGCCCGAAAACTGCCGGGTATAATGGTAATATAGTATATAAATTGGGAGGTTTCCTATGGCACGCAATATTCTGGTGGTCGAGGATGACCGCAATATTTCCGACCTGATCCGGATGTATCTGGAGAAGGAGGGCTTCGACGTCCGCATCGCCTATGACGGCGGCAAGGCCGTGGAGGAGTACGACCGGCAGGCGCCGGACATGGTGCTGCTGGATATCATGCTGCCGGTGATGGACGGCTGGTCTGTCTGCGCCCACATCCGGGAAAAGGCCAAGACACCCATCATCATGCTGACGGCCAAAAGCGAAGTCAACGACCGCATCACCGGTCTGGAGATGGGCGCCGACGACTATCTGGTCAAGCCCTTCGAGATGAAGGAGCTGATGGCCCGCATCAACGCCGTGCTGCGCCGCAGCGAGATCCCCGACGACACCCGCAAGCGTCTGGTGTTCGACAAGCTGGAGATCAATCTGGACAGCTACGAGCTGCTGGTGGATGGCAAGAAGGTGGATACGCCCCCCAAAGAGCTGGAGCTGCTGTACCATCTGGCCTCCACGCCCAACCGGGTCTACACCCGCAACCAGCTGCTGGACGAGGTGTGGGGCTTCGACTACTTCGGTGACTCCCGGACAGTGGACGTCCATATCAAGCGCCTGCGGGAGAAGATCGAGAATGTCTCCGACCAGTGGGAGCTGAAAACCGTGTGGGGCGTGGGCTATAAGTTTGAAGTGAAGTGATGGCAGAGCGCAAGAAACGGTTCAGCGGGCTCTACTGGCAGCAGTTCGCCCTGACCGCCGGCATGGTGATGCTGACGCTGCTGCTGCTGGGCGTGTCCTTTTTCGCCCTGAGCTATAACTATAACTTCACCGAGCGGCGGGACGAGCTGCAGGAGCGGGCCAGTCTCATTGCTCAGGTGTCCGTGGACTACCTGAAGTCCGGCGGCCAGACGGAGGATGAAAACCTCAAGCGCTTCATCAGTCTGGGTAGCGCCATGACCAACGCCGAATTTCTGGTGTGCAACGACAGCGGCTATGCCCTGCTGACGGCGGACCAGCGGCTGGGGGGCAAGGTGGTGGCCATCCCGCAGGAGATCACGCAGGAGGTCCTGACGGGCAGCGGCCTGTATCAGGGCCGCAGCAGTCTGGGCGGCGCCTACACCTCCAAACAGTTCGTGGTGGGCGTCCCCGTTCAGGACGGCGACCAGACCATCGGCGTGGTGCTGGCGGTGATGAACGCCCGCTCCGTCATGGGGATGTGGCGGTCCTTCATCAGCCTGTTCCTCATGACCTCCGCCATCATCCTGCTGCTGGTGTTCATCGTCACCTCCCTGACCTCCATGCGGCAGATCCAGCCCATCCGGGAGATGGTGCAGGCCACGCGGGCCTACGCCGCCGGGAACTTCGACGTGCGGATGCAGGACGCCGACCGGGGCGATGAGATCGGCGAGCTGGCGGCGGGCTTTAACAACATGGCGGACTCTCTGGCGGAGACGGAGCGCCAGCGCCGGGACTTCATCGCCAACATCTCCCATGAATTAAAGACCCCCATGACCTCCATCGCCGGCTACACCGACGGTATTCTGGACGGCACCATCCCTCCGGAAAAAGAACGCAAGTACCTGCAAATTATCTCCGACGAGAGCCGTCGGCTCAGCCGTCTGGTGCGCCGGATGCTGGATATCTCTCAGATCCAGTCGCAGGAGATGAAAAAAGAGGACTTCGACCTGTGCGAGAGTATGCGTCTGGCGCTGCTGTCCATGGAGCAGAAGATCACCGACCGGGAGTTGGACGTAGAGGCGGACATCCCGGAGGAGCCTGTGATGGTGGAGGGCGTCAACGACCTTATCACCCAGGTCATCTACAACCTGCTGGAAAACGCCACCAAGTTCGCCGCTCCCCACTCGTCCCTGTATCTGGGGCTGGCCGTCCACGGGGAGAAGGCTGTGGTCACGGTGCGCAACGTCGGTCAGACCATCCCCGCCGAGGAGATCCCTCTGCTGTTTGAGCGCTTCCACAAGTCCGACAAATCCCGCAGCGAGGATAAGGACGGCTACGGGCTGGGCCTGTACGTGGTAAAGACCATCCTGTCTCAGCACAAGGAGCAGATCACCGTCACCAGCGAAAACGGCGTCACCGCCTTCAGCTTTACCGTTCAGATGGCTCACCCCATGCGGAACGAGCCGTGAGAGGAAGTATCCTATGTATAATGACGAAAACAGAGAATTTGACCCGGTAGGCGGCGATCTGCCGCCCCAGCCGCAGCAGGACCGGACGGACCTGCCGGAGGAGGAGCCGGACGAGATCGTCAGCTGGTACACCCCCCGGCAGGAGGAGCCGGAGGAGGTCGTCAACTACTTCGTCCAGCAGCGCCCCATACCCCAGAACGTCTGGAAGCAGGCCGCCAAAACCCAGCGCAAGCGCCGCCGTCTGTGGACGTGGCTGGGCATAGGCGGTATAGCGCTGGTGGTCGTGGTCATCGTGGTGGCGGTACTCCTGTCCTCCACCGCCTCCAGCGCCCCCAGCCTGCCGGGCAGCGACGACGGCGACTCCGCCAGCAGCATGGTGGATATCTTCCGCAAGAAGGAGACTACCATCCCCCGCATCTCCGGGGAGGAGGGCGTGAAGCTCAGCTGTCAGGACCCCTCCGGTGAGGAGCTCACCATTCAGCAGGTGTACGCTAAGGTGAACCCGTCGGTGGTGGCGGTGGTGGCGGAGCAGTCCGACGGCTCTGCCGCCGTGGGTACCGGCGTCATCATGACCGAGAGCGGCTATATCATCACCAACGCCCACGTTATCTCCGGCGGCAAGAGCTGCTGGGTGGCGCTGGACACCGGCGTCACCTACGACGCCCGTCTGGTGGGCTATGACGAGGACGAGGATCTGGCGGTACTGCGGGCCATTGCGGACAATCCCCTGCCGGCGGCGGAGTTCGGCAACTCCGACCTGCTGACGGTGGGCGACCCGGTGTACGCCATCGGCAACCCTTTGGGCGTAGAGCTGCGGGGGACCCTCACCAACGGCATCGTCTCCGCCATCAACCGTGAGGTGGAGATGCAGGGCCGCACCATGACCATGATCCAGACCAACGCCGCCCTGAATAACGGCAACTCCGGCGGCCCCCTCATCAACAGCTACGGGCAGGTCATCGGCATCAACACCATGAAAATGAGCAACTCCAGCCTCTCCGAGGACGAGGCCACCGTGGAGGGTCTGGGCTTCGCCCTGCCCATCAGCTCCGTGTCCTTCGTGGTCAATGACCTCATCGCCCACGGGGAGTTTCTGGGCACCCCCACCATCGGCATCACCGTCCGCACCATCGAAAAGTCCGGCGGCGGCACGCAGGTGGAGGTCTACACCGTGGACGACACCTTGGGCGCTGCGGAGGCCGGTGTGCAGCCCGGCGATATCATTCTGGAGGCGGACGGCCAGCCTGTCTCCGTCACCAGCGATCTGCTGACGGTACGGCGCAGCCACTCCGTGGGCGATACCATCCGTCTGACCATCCAGCGGGACGGCCAGACCCTGACGGTGGACGTGGTCCTGTACGCCAGCAAATAACCCCTGCGCGCATGGGGCCGCTCCGGCCCGGTGCGGCGCACCGTTTTCAAGGAGGGACTTATGATTCAACAGCCTTTGCAGACGGCGGGCCGGGTGCGCCTGCCCTATACCCGGCGGCGCAGCGACGCCCGGTGCGTCACCTCGGCGTCCCAACTGCCGGACGTACCGGAGCTAAAGGCCTACGGCCCCGATTTTTTCACTGACCACGCCTTGCTGCTGGTGTCGGATACCACCGCCTCCGGCTCCCTGCGCCCCACCCTCCACACCGCCGATATAACCGACGGTCACGGCACGGTGCGCTTGCAGCACCCTCTACCGGCCCGGAAGCAGTGCATCACGCAGGACATGGCCACCTGGCTCCTGTGGGCGGAGGTCCCTGTCTCTTGGGCCGACCTCTCCTGGGCGGTAGCGAACCCCGCCCTCCCCCCGGAGCGCCTGTCCCGGTATTAAGAACCCCCGGCAGTATAGAAAGGAGTCTTTGATATGGCTATTCTGATCGCTTACTACTCCCGTGCGGGAGAGAACTACTTCGGCGGCTCCTATCGCCGCATCCCTGTGGGCAATACCCGACGGGTGGCGGAGCAGCTGGCATCCCTCACCGGCGGCGACCTGCTGGAGCTCCGTCAGGCCCACCCCTATTCCGACGACTACCGCACCTGCGTGGCGCAGGCCAGAGCCGACTGGCAGCAAAGTGTCCGTCCGGAGCTGCTGGGTCTGCCGAAAGATCTGTCGGGCTATGACCGCATCTATCTGGGCTACCCCAACTACTGCGGCACCATGCCCATGGCGGTCTATACCTTCTTGGAGCACTACGACCTTACCGGCAAGGTCATCTGCCCCTTCTGCACCCACGAGGGCAGTGGCCTCTCCCAGACGGAGCGGGACATCCGCAAAGCCGCACCGGGAGCCATCGTCACCCGTGGCCTTGCCATCCACGGCAGCCACGTGGACGAGGCTGCACCGGCCCTGACCCAGTGGGTCAAGGAGATGCAGTAGCATGGACTGTCAGGAAATTCGGGCAGACCTGCGGGCCACCGCTGCATCCTACAGCGCCCAGCGGCAGCAGTCGGCACAGCTGCCTACAGCAAAGGATGTAAGATCACCGCAGAGCTTATCCATAAATGTATGGCGAGGTTCACCAAGCGGGAGATCCAAAAGTTTATAAATGCAGAGGGCATTTCTGTTACCGCTGCGGAGCAGCTCAGGCTTTTCTGGGCATACTGTTTGGAAAGGCGGCGCTGCCACGGGAGTAATCCCTGTTTGACACCGACCTGGGGGATGCGTTCGAGTGCGCCGCCCATCATCTCACCTCTGTCATGGCGCCACAGGCCAAAGAAATTCTGCGTGCGTACAAAAACGCTCTCCAAAAAAGTTGCAAAAAGTGACTTTTTCAAAACCAAGCTTTCGTACTTTTTTTCACCGCCGTTATGGTGGCGTTATGCACGACTTTTTCCTCTGATTCAAGAGTCCCGCAAAAAGCGCAAAAAATCGAATCTGTGATT
>ENA-OQCO01000366-OQCO01000366.1-human-gut-metagenome-genome-assembly--contig:-NODE-366-length-25543-cov-2.095845_pt1 | contig 25543 bp, 28 predicted proteins | sample MGYA00242500_ERZ504582 | MGnify/ENA primary metagenome ERZ504582 (study PRJEB26092, sample SAMD00036346) | human gut metagenome | host: Homo sapiens | study: EMG produced TPA metagenomics assembly of...
TTCTTGCGGTTTCCTTGCCAATGGCGAACGCTTGCTCCGGCGTGACCTCGCCCTCTTTGAGCTCTGAATGCCGTGGTAGCCGACGACCTTTCCACGCAGACCGAATCGCCGCTGCACGGCGATCATCTCGGCGTAGGCGTTCTGCGCCGAGCAGTTGATGCCGCCCACAAACATCTTGCGGTCGGTCTTATCGTCGTTCTCTGCGTAGCGCAGAGCGGCGCACAAATCCTCGTCGAGATATTCCGGGGCGGTGGTCTTGTCGGGGTTATCGGCGTAGTCCAGCGTTGCTTTCAGATTCCGATACACCGGCCAGAAGCCTGTTACAGCCACATCGCATCACCCCTTTCCCGGCAGCAGGAATGCTGCTGTGATTTGCTTCAGCACCGTATAAATTCCCTCGTCAAGTTCCGATGAACTCGCTTTATCCGCAAGCTCGCCCAGCTTTTCAAGGCACGCAAAAAGAGCGTCAGGCGGAACCGTTCTCGGTTCGTACCTCAACGCTCTTTGCTTCACATATTCGGTTGTACTCAGTCCGCATTTTCGGGCCTTTGCTTGAATCTTCTCTTTTCCATTGCCGTAACTCTTACGGCAATTCGTACATCCTTTCCCATACACATCTCTCCTTTCGGGGGATTGGGGCTGCGCCCCCAAAGAGGCAGCCGATTTCGGCTGTGATTGGGACTTTTGTGGCACACAAAGTCCCTGCTTGTTATACCGTGAGACGCATCCCGCAGGGCATAAGGAAAAGCGGCTTCAGATACCGGGATTTCAGCATTCTTTGCGCTGAACGATACCGAAAACCACTTTCTTGCCTCTTGGGGCGCATCTTGTCTTTGAGCCAAAGTGGCACTGGCTCTTCTTCGAATACTGCGATTTGAGCCACATCTCGGCGTTTTGGCTCAGCCGAACATTTCAAGGTCATCCAGCACACTCTTTTCATTTTCAGTTTGCTGCTCCTCGGTCAGCTCGAGTTGTACCTGCTCAAAAACAGAAGATGCCGCAGCAAACGACACCTCCTGCAATTCCTCCCGTATGACCTGCCGAATATCCTCCAGCAAAACCCCATTTGTGGATGTCTGTCGCTGCATTTCATTTAGGACCGCCGTTACCATAAAAGCGTTGCGGGATTTATCCAGCGACTGTAAATACTGTGCGCCTTTCGCCTCTTTTGGCTTGTCCAAATCAAACCGCACATTGATCCGATATTTGCTCATTTCTTCGCCTCAGCTTTCATCTGTGCCTCGGACAGATATTCATATCCCTTTGCGGCGGCGCAGATGTCCTCAACGAATTTTACACGGTCTGCGTTTACCTTGCTGAAATTTTTAATGAGACACCCGCCGCCACCGGTCACATACAAGGTCATCGTATTCTCATCATAGCCGTGCTCACGAAGTCTGCGGAAAATATCTCGCACATACTCGGCGGCGACAATCTTGATGATTTTCAGGTCGGCAGGCGCAATATTTGCCGTGCCGGTGATCAGCACCTCGTCGATGATGGCGTCGTTGATTTCCCGCTGCGTTTTCTGCATAAACGCCTCACGGACAGCGAGGGTACACTGGTAAGTCCCGAATTTCTCGGTGAACATTTTGCCCTGCTGCGGCTTGCCATTGATCATATACAGTGTGTTCATTGTGCCGTTGCCGATGTCGGCAATCAGGTTGACGCCTTTCAGTGTAGTTGCAAAGCCGGCAATAGCGGCATACCCCTGCGGATAGATACGCACATCGTCGATATAGAGGTGGTAGTCCGCCTTTTTGTAGGTGAACTCTACCTCGGCGTTTTTCATCAGGTATTCCTTGAAGTCCGCTTTTTGCCCGCTTGTCCAAGTCAGCGGCAGACCGGCGGCAATCACAATGTGCGCCTCAGTGAGATTTTCGGCTTTCAGTTCCTTGGCGATGGACGCGAGGGTCAGCACATAGTAGTCCTCGTCCTTGATTTTGTCCGGCGCAAATTCCTTGTGCCCCTCGCCGATGAGATAATACCTGCCGCCGTAGACCAGCATATCCGCCGTGAACAGTGGCTCGTGGTCATAGGCGGTGATGCCGGTGGGAAAACAGCAATTTGCCGTTTTCATATTCCCGTACCCGTGGTCAATGCAGCTACATCAAAAAATACCGTCATCAGGTGCTGACCATCCTTTGTCTGCCCCGGGAATGCACGAAGCTGAAAGAGCTTTTTTACGAAAATCTCGGCACGGTCAGTTTTGTGGAGCTGAAGGAAGAATTTCTCGAGGGTGAACAAGCCGGAGATTACTTGAAGCTGTTGGCCCGGGACAATCATGTCCGCACAGATAAAAAGCTGTTTGCTAAGCTGGAGGGAAACCGGGGGTATCTGGCGCCGGAACTGAGGACAATCTTCGATGGTTGGTATAACAACAAGCTGAAAACCACCGTGTATCCCCAGTACAAAGAGATTACCACTGTAAAAACCGAGGTGGAGAAAGCCAAGCCAAAGGGCGACGCCTACAAAGAGCTGATGGAAATGATCGGCCTGACCGAGGCCAAGAAGGTCATTTTGCAGGCGCTGAACTACCACAAGGCGCAGAAGCTTTTTGCGGACAAGGGCATGAAAGTCGATCGCCCTGCCATGCACATGGCGTTCACCGGAAATCCCGGTACGGCCAAAACCACTGTGGCCCGGCTCTTTGCCCGGATCATGCGGGAGAACGGGCTGCTGTCCCGGGGGCATCTGGTGGAAGTAGGACGGGGCGACCTGGTGGGCAAATATGTGGGCTGGACGGCGCAGACCGTGCAGAAAAGGTTTGAGCAGGCGGAGGGCGGCGTACTGTTTATTGACGAGGCCTACTCGCTGGTGGATGCTCGCAGCGGCTCTTATGGGGATGAGGCCATCAACACCATCGTGCAGGAGATGGAGAATTACCGGGACGATATGGTGGTGATCTTCGCCGGTACCCGGATAGGATGGAGGAATTTTTGCAGAAGAATCCCGGCCTGCGCTCCCGAATCGCCTATCATGTGCCCTTTGCGGATTACAGCGTGGAGGAGCTATGCAGCATTGCGGCGCTGGCCGCCCGAAAGAAGGGCTTGCACCTGGACGATCGGGCGCAGGAAAAACTGGCCTCTGTTTTTGAGACGGCACGGAAGCAGATGGATTTCGGCAATGGCCGCTATGTCCGCAATATCCTCGAAAAAGCAAAAATGGCGCAGGCCACCCGGCTGCTGACTCAGGACTATGAAAGTCTCACGCAAAAGGAGATCACGACCCTATGTGCCGAGGATATTGAAATGCCGGAGATTGTAACCCCATCAAGGCCGAGGATAGGCTTTTCGGCGTGACTTCCCATGTCCTGTTTTCTGCGCTGATTCTTGATGCGCAAATGCGCTTGCAGGATAGAAGCGATAAGGCAGATCATACCCGGTGGAGCATTTTTGCCTCACCGGGTATTTTACACTATGGTTAGACTGACCAGCTATGGAATCAAAAACAATTTGGATAACGATTCCGGATTGGTCGGCCAAGTAAAAGCATATATGGAGGGGGTCTTCAATATGAAAAAATGGTTTAGACCGGTTAGAGTGGTTAAAAAGTATATTGACATTGTGGTGAATATTCGGAATATTCTGATCGCGTACCTGAAGGCATCCAATCACGAGATCCGCATTTATCAGGAAAAGAGCATAGGCACTTCGATCTGTGATGTAATGGCGGTAACGGACAGGCTGACCGGCTATGAGATCAAGAGCGACTTGGACAACTATTTCAGATTGGCCGGCCAAATAAAAGCATATGACCGGTTCTTTGACGAAAACTATTTGGTGGTCAGCAAAAGCCACTGTCAGTCTGCGCAGTATCATGTGCCGAACCACTGGGGCATCCTGTGCATCGAAAATGACAATATCACTTTGTTTCGGGAAGCACTCGGCAATCAGCAGGTATCCCGGAGAAACCAGCTTACCATACTGTGGAAGCTGGAGCTCAAGAATCTTCTGGTTCGGAATAATATGCCCCTTTATGCGCAAAGGGATCGTAAGTACATATCAGAGCAGTTGGCTTCGACAGTGGAGCCCGGCCTTTTAGGGCGGCAAATTACCCGGGAACTGTTGCAAAGAGATTATTCCGTTTATGACGCGCAGGATCATACGCTCTATTACAATGACGGTGAAGGGTTTCCGGCGGAGGAAATTGTGGATATGCTGTCGGAAAAGAATCTGGAGCAGATGACGCTGGATAAGTGGATTGAGCTCTATCGGCAAGCGGCCGCCGTGCATGAGCACAAGGAACAGCTATACCGAGCGCCAACGGTCGGCAGAACACCGCATGCGATCCCCTACACAGATATTGAGGTTTCCTTGGGCGTTCCCTGGGTCGGCAAACAGATTATTGCGGATTTCATTGCTCATATTCTGGAGAGTGAATCGGATTTTTCCAGATTTTTGGGATACGAAGAGGTAACCGGAAGCTGGTGCATCTACAATAAGGACTATCTGGCCTCCTTAAACAGTAAAAATGCGATGTTCAAGTACGGACTTGAACGATACAATGCACTGCGCATACAGAAAGCCGCAAGCTGGAGCTGTTTCGTAAATTCAATGCGGGGGACATACGCATTCTGATTGGTTCGACCTTTAAGCTGGGCATCGGGGCCAATGTGCAGGAGAGGCTGAAAGCCATTCACCATTTGGATGTGCCCTGGCGCCCTGCGGACATGATACAGCGTGAAGGCAGAATCCTGCGCCGGGGCAATCAGAATAAAAATGTGATCATCTACCGTTACATTACCGAAAGCAGCTTTGATTCCTATTCCTGGCAGATTTTAGAAACAAAGCAGCGCTTTATTACACAGTTTCTCACAGGAACCACCTATCAGCGCTCTGTTGAGGATCTGGAGAACCAGGTGCTGACCTATGCACAGGTGAAAGCGCTTGCATTGGCTGAACCGCTGATGAAACAGCTGGCTGAAAAAGAAAACGAGGTCAAGAACCTGAAAATTCTGCTGTCCAGGGAGCGGCAGACTCTTGCAGAGCAGAAAAAGGAGCTTGCGCAAATCGATGAAAAAATCAAAGCGGCCAGGCAGCGCCGGGAAACATCAATAGCCGCAGTAGACGCCCTGAAAAAATATGATGCCGATGCACGGAAGAATGCCTATCAGCGGATCAAGCCACTTCTGACAGATGACTTTCTCATCTCCGGGAACGCATTGCAGATGCCAATGGTTTTGGGAATGGGCATGGAGCTTCCGGAAAGGCAGGATGAAAAGAAGCCTTATATTCTGCTGAAATATGCGGAACAAAAATACCTTGTTCCCATGGGTGACACACCGGCGGGCAATGCCCGCCGTGTGATCAACGCCTTGAAAGAGTTCCAAAAGTTTGCGGATCAGGACAAGGAACACCTGGACAAGGTGGTTTCCAGAAAAGAGGAGCTTCAGAACCTTGTGCGGTCACCGGATCATTCCTATTCGGATCAATTGGCGGCCTGCGAAAAAGAGGCCAGCCGGCTTCGCGAGCAAATCGCCGTGCGTGCGGAGTGCGGAGCCTTCACGGATTAGCGCCATGTGTGCCTGCTCCGGTATTCTGTGGCCTGTTTTTGCCCCACGCCATCTTGTATTATAAGATATACCGTGATAGAATATGAAAAAAGAGGAGCTGATTCCATGCCTGTGAAACAGCCGAAAAAGCTGCTGAATTATGAATATCTTGGATATCCTGCGGAAGTACTCCGACGAGGAGCACCGTCTAAGTCAGAAGGACATCGCCGAGATTCTGAAAACCGAATACGACATGACCGCCGACCGCAAAGCCATCCGGCGGAACATTCTGAACCTCATGGACTGCGGCTACAACATCGAGTACAGCGAGTCCATCCGTATGGTGCCGAACCCCAAAACCGGCCAGCCGGAGGAGAGCTACCTGTGGTCAGACTTCTATCTGGAGCGGGACTTCACCGACGGCGAACTGCGGCTGCTCATTGACAGCCTGCTGTTCTCCAAGCACATCCCTTACAGCCAGTGCAAGGAACTGGTGGGCAAGCTGGAGGGCCTGTCTAATGTGTATTTCCGCAGCCGGGTGAAGCACATTGCCCGCCTGCCGGAGGACAAGACCGACAACAAGCAGCTCTTTCTCACCATCGAGCTGCTGGACGAGGCCATCAGCCGGGGGCGGAAGGTCAGCTTCAAGTATCTGGAGTACGGCACGGACAAGCGGCAGCATAGCAAGACCCGCCCCGACGGCACAGAGCGGGTGTACATCATCTCCCCCTACCAGATGGCGGCCAAGGAGGGGAAATATTACCTGATCTGCAACTATGACAAGTATGACGACATTTCCAACTATCGGCTGGACCGCATCACGGAGCTGAAGATACTGGACGAGCCGGCCAAGCCCTTCGAGCATCTGAAGTGGGCCAATGGCCGGACGCTGGATCTGGCCACTTATATGAAGGAGCACCCCTATATGTATGCCAGCGACAATGTCCGGGCGGTGTTTCGGGTGGCCAAGGCCATGGTCAGCGATGTCATCGACCTGTTCGGCACGGAGGTGACCTTCTCCAACGAGGACGGCGCCGGCGTCACCGTGACGGCCTACACCAATGAGATGGCCATGGAGCAGTTTGCCCTGAATTTCGCCCCGGATGTGACGGTGCTGGAGCCCCAGCGCCTGCGGGAAAAGGTCAAGAGCGCTTTGGAGAAGGCGCTGGAGAAATATGAATAATATAAGCAAAGGAGATAGCACTATGAATCAGCTTGCCGACAACAAAAAGCTAATGGATTTTCTGCTGTATAGCTACTTTGGATTCAGCAGTGGAGACCTCGACCAAACAAAGAAAGTAAAGTGTTCGTACCGTGCATATTTAGACTTAGCTCGCACGGTCAAATATACCTATTCTTCAACAGAGCTGGAAAAAGCAACGGTCGGTACTGATGCGTATGCGTTTATTAGTGTTCAAAAAGATCGAATTAAATTTATCTGCTCAAAGCTGATTGAATCCATCGAAGGTTATCCGAATCATTCTGGCGGTTTCAACACATGGCATGAAAGCAAATGTGCTCAAATTATTGATCGGTTGAATGCGCCTTATGGTGATGGTAAGAAAGGATTCCTTAAAGCCCGTTTTACATACGGACAAGCGCAGAAATGGGTGAATATGACGCTGAAATATCTGTGGTTGCTTGATATGCTGCCGAATGGCCTTTCTGAGGCGGAGTTGCATGTTCCGGTTGACAGCTTTATTCTTGAAGCTCTAAAAGAAACGCAGCAGTTCAACACCGAGGGAAACAAGATTACTGGTTCCGGCGAATCCTACTATTATAACGGCGAAGCGTGGAGTGCCATATCTGATCCTAAAAACTACAAAAAACTGCAAAAGGAAATCAGGGACATTGCAAAAGAACAGGGGATTTCCCCTATTCAGTGGGAAGGCCCTGTATGGATTAAAGTTGCACAAAACAGAGAAACGAGAAAGAAGGAACAAGAAAGAAAATAAAAAATAAGTAAACCTTAAAAGGCGCACGGAGAACGATTTGTTCTCCGTGCGCCTTTTTTACCCCACCCGCCGTGCTACACTATCCCCCGAAAGGAGTGGATGTGCATGAATAAAACCCCCAGCGCCTGGATGCTGCGGCAGGACGGCACGGCGTTCCCCTGTCAATGGCACTACTATGGAAACGCTGACCCGGCGGAGGTTGAGGAGACCCTCTACGCCGCCGAATGGCTGTATGACACCACCCGGAGCGAGGTGACCCGGCGGCGGTGCCTGGAGCTGATCGCCGCCTACGGTGTGGCGCTGCGGTCCAACCGCAATCTGGTGCGGAACCTGCTGCTGGCCATCCGGGAGCGGCCCTATGTTTTCCTCAGCCGTGCTTTTGTGGAGCGGCACGCCGGGGAGCTTTTCTATGTGGACCCGGCCCGTCTGCCGGAGCTGAACGCCGCCGTAAACCGGGCGCTGAACAGCGAATTTCTCCGGGTGCGTCTGGGCGGACTATATGACACCGTACCCGGCGGCCGGGATCTCTATTTTCGAGTGTCCGGGGCAAATTTTGATTGGCTGCCGCTGATCCGGGCGTTTGCCGAGGCCCATGCCGCCGAAGTCGACACCGCAACCGTGCTGTGGGATCAGGAGAGTACCGGCCACAGCGAATATCTGACGGACGAGGCCGGGCATGCTTTGGATCATATTCCCCTAAAGGAGGTAGTACAATGACCATTCTTGAAGAAATTTTGGGCCTGCTGTCCGGCTCACCGGAGCTGCACGCCTACCTGCTGGCCCGCCCGGAACAGCTCCAAACTACCGACTATGCCGATATCATCACCGGTGCGCCCATTGCGCTCACGGAAAAGGGGCGGCTTTTAGAGCGTCTGTCCGGACATATGGCACACAGCAAAGACGCCGATCTGATTCGGGATTACAGCGCCTGTTTGCACATGGCGCTACAGGCACTGGAAAGCAAGGAAGCTGCGTTTTCGGTGGAGCTTTGGAAGGACGGCGAACAGCTTGACGGTCCCTATATCGCCTTTTCCATGGAGGAAGCCCGGCGCGCCATCGCCCAATATCGGAAATATTGGGAGGAGAATGCGGACGATGAGATAGCCACATACTGGCGTATAGAGCAGTATCGCCAGGGCGGCGCATCGGATCGTAATGGGTTCGCACGCCCCGAATACACCTTTGCCGCCGATCCGAATGGAGAAGTACAGTATTTTATGCACGATCCCCAAAAACACCGGGGTGTGTGGGCGGAGGGTGCTTTCGGGGGAGATTCCGTCCATTTGAATCTGCCGGTACCGTATCGCCCTGGAGACATTCTGGAAGTCGGCTGCGCCCCCTATGTTACGGAGCCGCATTACTGTATTCTGACCGAGGTGGGCGACGACTGTTGCGGCGTGCAGTGCTTGTATCCCGGCGAAAACGGGCGCATCGAATTCGGGGCGCTGAAGCATGGACACTATTTTTCGGGCTGCTTCGATAGGAAGCAGTATCTTTCGCCCCTGTACGGTGCGAAGATTTACACCGGCGAGCTGTCCGGCGAGTACAAATTTATGAAGCCCCTGTCCGAAAAGCTCCATAAGGATCCGGCCTTTGGAAAAGTGCTTTGGGAAATCGGGCACGACTTAGGCTTCTCCCAGCCCCAATAAAACGCATACGGCGGCAGGTGCAATCACCTGCCGCCGCTGCTTATTTCTCCATCCACTTTTTGATGGTTTTGTTGGTATTGTGCCGCTGCACAGCGCCCACTGCCGCCGCAATGTTGGCATCCCGCCGGGCTTTCTCCGCAATGGAGTTTTGCCGATCCAGCAGGTCATTCTGCTCCATGGCCAGGGCGTTGGCCTGCTGCTGTTCCTGCAGGCGCATTTCCTCCAGCGCCCGCTGCTGGCTCTTATCGAAGTACTCGATAGCCTGCCGCACATCGTAGTCCGAGGTGGAGATCATGTCATAGATGTACTGCAGGACATCCACCCGCCGGTACTGTGCCGGAACAATGCGGGTCTCCCCGTAGAGCGCCGCCAGTTCTTTTTTTGCCTGGGACAGCTCCTGTTCCTCTTTCCTGATTTGCGCCTGATGCTCCGCTTCCCATGCGCTGCGGGCGGCCTGATACCGGGGCAGGAGCACGGAGTCATATTCCTCCTTCGCCTTGGTGTATGCCTCGTCAAAATCCAGCTGCTGCCGGTTTGTGGCCATACGGGCGGCCGTGCACTGCTGCTGGTATTCGGCGGAATTGAGGATTCTCTCGATGGTTGCCGCCTTTTGCTTGCGGTAAAGAGCGAAGTAATACACAGGCACCCAGACAAACAGCGTCAGTGCAAACATCCAGACGAGAAAAGCACTGTTGCTGAAGGTGGAGAGGGCCAGCGTAATCCCGGCAGGCCCCAGCATCAGCAGCCAGTTGACCTTGCAGCCGTGCCGGATAGGCGGCTCGGTGTAATGGGCCTCCTGCCGCATCGGCGGCTGGGGCTCCGGTTCGGCGTAGGTCTCCGCCCGCTCCTCCGGCAGAAACTGCTCCAGCACCTGGATCTGCGTTTCCAGCTCCAGCGCCTGCTTGACGACTTCCACTTGCTTTTCGTGTTCCATAGTGTTTTCTCCTTTTCGTTTGATATGGACAGGATAGTGCACTCTGTGCGCCTTTTTCGCCCTACGGTGTCAGGTGTTGAGCATCGTCCATATTTTTATGTTTTTCCTTGAGACGGTTCGGTTTTGGGAAGAATACCAATATCTGCGAGTGCTTCCTTGTTATAACAGTTCCGAAACCATGCGATGCTGTTCTCCAACATTGCTTGCTGCTGCGCCAGGCAGTAGGTGTTCAGCAAATATTCAATGTTGCGGTCGCCCTTGAGAAAGTCGCTGATGGGCTTGAGCAGCTTGTGAATGCCCTTCAGCGGCCCCCGGTAGTATTCCAGATCCAAATAATTATGGAGAAGATGATCGTGAAACACAAACGGTATAGTCTCTCCCGGGTCGCCCGACATGGTGTATCCTCCACTGCAGGTCATGTCGCTGACATCGCCTTTGGCACGCATTCTTGCCAGTGTGCGGTCCAGGTTGCTGAGCCATTTCTCTGAGTATCCCGAAACGGGCAGCTCCCGCTGAAGGGTTTCAGCGTTCCAGGTGCAGAGGTCGGTCAGCACAAAGGGCTCGTCGGGCCATCTGTGAGAACACACGATGTCCCCGGCGTGAAACGGGGTGGGAAAGTCGAACCACATACCCTCAAAGGCAATGGACAGATCCGTGTCACGGTCGTTGAGCGCTCTGCACTCCAGCTGGCACACCTCTCCCTGCAGGGTCAGGATGCAATAATCCTCCCGCGGCGAATCCTCCCCGGGATCCATGGGACGCTTGAAAATGCGGAGGCCGACTGTTTCTTCCTCTGCCGCCCTCCGGATTGCTGCGGACAGGCAGTGCTCAAAATCACTGAACGGGCCGAACTCCATATCTCCGCATAATTCGCCCCGCCGGGACAGCTCACAGACATAGACGCAGCCATCCGGCTCCTTGAAGCGCCGCAGATCCCGCTCCTGCAGGTCAATATAGTCCCGCAGAAACTGGTGAAAATCCGGAATGGCCTCCAGATTCATCCGCTCCGCCATAGCGCAGTTCGGCATGGTGTCGATGATCTCCCGCCATGCGGCAATTCTTTCCTCCAGTGCAGCGTTTTTGCACCAATACACCAGAAAAGCCGCCTCCGGCGTGGTAAATGAATAGTTCAGCTTTTGCAGGTGCTCCCGCATATCACGGGAATCAATAAAACGATAAATGTCCAACTTCTTTTCCTCCTGTTCATTCTGCCTGCTCCAGCAGTATCGACTGCCGAAGCAGGCAATAGGCGTTCAGTAAAAATTCGATTCCGCAATTTCCTTTGAGATAGGTGCTGACAGGCTGCAAGATTTTATGAGATTGATCCAGCGATCCCCGGTAATATTCCAGGTCCAGATAATCACAGATGGGTGCTTTCTCCCGACGAATCAAGTTTCCTTCCGCGCGATACCCAAAGGCGCCCATGATACGGCTGTCGCCCTGCTTGAGAAGACGCTCTACTGTCCAGTCGGCGCAATCCAACACCTGCCGGTCATACTCGCTGGGCGGCAATTCCTTGATCATTCGCTCAGAGTCCCAAGTGACCATGTCCGTCAGGACAAACGGTTCATTGGGAGAAAATCGAGAGCAGACAATGTCGCCGCTATGAAACGGTGTAGGGAATGCAAACCACATCTCCTCAAAGAGAAGATAGGTCATCATATCTTCGGCATCCGTCGGCAGGCAATTAATTTGCATGATCTCACCGTCCTGATTGAAGAGACAGGTGCCTATCCGACGGCTGTGCTCTGCCGCATTGAGCGGTTCCTTGCGGATCTCCAGTTTGCAGCAGCCCGCAGCCTGTGCCGCATGTATTGCGGCAGCAAGACAATCCTTGTAACTGCGATACACGCTGCCCGAATCAGTTTCTCCCGTCAAACTGTCTATCAATTTGTATTGATAGACGTAACTGTCTGCCGACTGAAACTGTCCCAACATTTCTTCCTGCAGTTCGATGTAGGCAGCTACCCGCTCTCGGATATCCCAAGCGTCGTCCCAAGGACAACTCGGCACATACCCGACTATTTCCTGCCATGCGGCGATTTTTTCATTCAGTGTGGCAGACTTGCAGTACCAGATCAAGAGCATTTTTTCCTCTGTACTGAATCGGTATTGAATTTTCACCAGGTATCGCCGGATGTCGGCGGAGTCTATAAATCTGAAAATGTCCATCTGTACTCGCCTCTTTATAGGTACTCCATCCAGCGAATTTGCCGGATGCCCAGTTGCTTTTTCCTTGCGTAGCACAGCGCCCGCCAGGTTCCGCTATGGATCCGGGAATGCTCATCGTAGACGGCGATCAGGCGGCTGCTGCGGTCAATCATATACCGGTCCCGGGCCGCCAAAGCAGCCATCCGCCGTACCGGTTCCACACAGAGAATGCGGTCAGATGCCGCTATAGTTTGCCGATAGGAATTCTCTGTTACATCGGCGTTATAGCCCGGAAAGGGCAGAATCGCTATCAGCGTCAGCGGCAGATTCTTACGCAGCCGCAGCACAATCTCCGCCGCCCAAGCGTCCACTCCCAGCGCACCGCCGTAGAGAAATGTCGTATAGCTGTCGGCAATGGCCTGCAAAATTTCGCTCTCTAACGCACGAAGCATTTTGGCAGCGGCGGGATCACCGGTGTTGCTGCCCCAGGGAAAAAATTGGGGGCGATGCCCCGTAAAGCAGCAGGTTTTCTCTGGCTGTATGTCCAATGCTCATCCCTCCTGTTCCTTCTGAATACTGCGATAGTGCCGGCTTCCGTCCGCCTTGAGCGACAGTTGCATCTCATCGGGCAGCGAAAAGGCATGGCGAATCCGGGCATAAATTCCCGGTGTGCAGAGCGTAGGATGCAGATAGACCAGCGCTTTCCCGTACCGCAGCTCTACCCGCCCACGGGGAAAGTAGTTGTAGGACATCCCGCCGGTAAGGGAATGCGGAAGCGTTTTCCAGAACCGCCGATGATTGTTGCCGACTGTATCGACCTCCGCGCCGGAAACGGGAAAGCACAGCAATTCTCCGTCCACATACCAGAACAGCCCCCGTTTCGCAGTCACCTCCATCACCTCCGCTTATTAGGATAGAACATCCTGTGGGCCTTTTTCAGTTCACCGCAGAAAAAGAAAGCCGGCATCCACCGGCTTTTCTGCAAACACACTTATGCTCTTTTTTGATGGCCGTCATTTCTAACGGTAGATAAGCTCGTTTAAAACGATTTCCATAGCGGCATTTCGAAGATTGTTCATTTTCTGCACCCAAAGCATCTGGTTTTCTGCTTTGAGGACTTCTGTTACGCCTTCCTTTTCGGCAAGCAGCTTTACAAGCTGAGAAAACATTGCTTCTGCCTGCTCGTTGAGGTCTGCAAGGTAATCGTTCAGCTTACCGGTGGTCAGAAGGTTGGCATATCGCACACGGCGATGCTTCTTGAGATAGCGGAGGTGCCGCTGCCCCCATGTCCCGATTGGCTGATCTTCCTCCGGCTCATCATCCCCGGCAATCAGATAATAGTCTCCAACCAGTTCATACTTCAGCCCTGTGCGTTCATCGGTAATGTACTTTTCCATCATCAGCGCCTCCATCCCCACAACATTGACTTCTGCGGCTTTGCCTTGGCGACTTTGATTAATATCTCATCTACGGCTTCTGTATACCGTCCCGCCGCAATCAACTTGTTGCGGAACCGGTTCAGCCCCTCAATGATAAGCCGCCATTCCTGCCGGTTCAGTTCTACATAGTATTTCTGCTTCATACGCTGTTCCTCCTTTGATTTTCTGCAATTATTGTAGCAGGAGACTTAGCGTAAATCGAATGTACGGATATAAAAAAATCACCGAGAAAAGTCTGTGATAGACTGATCTCGGTGATTTTCCTTTCCATTGCTACGCCTGACAGCTAAGTTCTTTTAACTTTTCATTGTCAGTCCGTGGCTTTGCAACTCGGTTCTTCTCCCATTGTCGATTCAGCTGCGGTGATAAATTGATTTACTGCCTTATCAACGAAAACCGAAGGTCTGCCGGACTTTTATTCATTTGTCTTTCCCCTCCTGACGGGACAGAGCGGCGCAGAGATCTGTAAAGTAGCGGTAGAAGGGCAGCAGCTCCCGGAAGCTCTCCAGAATCTCCTGCGGCAGCTGGGGGCTGAAAATACGCTGGTCCAGCGGGGCCTCGAATTGCAGGGACAGGGACTTCTTCTGATACCACGGGCGCAGGAGGTCGGACACCTGTCCCTTGCTGCGGGCATACTCCGGGCCGGTGAGCCGGAAGGTCTGCTGACGGTCAAAGCGGCGCACCAGCTTCTCCAGCGGCTTGGGGTCGGCGTCGATGCGCTGGCGGTACAGGGCCATGAGGGCCGGGGCGGCACACCAGAAGCCCATGCCGTAGCTGTAATAGTCCGGGGCAATTTCAAAGTAGAAGGTGGGGCGGCCGGTCCAGTCCTGATCGCCGGTGCGGACACAGAGCCACAGGTGATCCTTATAGGGTCCCTGCCCATGGAGGCGGCGGGCATCCCGGTAGATGCGGCTGACCTTCAGTATCAGCGGTTCGTGGGGCAGCATGGCATGAAGGCCGTCGTAGAGCTGTTCCCCCAGCGCACGGGTGGGGGCCAGCAGGTGGGTCTGGTACTGCTCTTTATGATCCTGAAACCAGCTGCGGTCGTTATTGAAGCGGATGCCCCAGAGAAAATCCACCGTCTGCTGGTCATAGCCTTGAAACATCATCATATCCTCGCTTTCCTGACGGAAGGGCAGCCGGAGCGAAACGCTCCGGCTGTGGTTCTTTATCGCTGCTGATAGGCACGGATACCCAACGCCAGCAGATCCATGGCACGCTCCAGATCCTGCTGCTTCAGGACGTAGGCAATGCGGATCTCATTTTTGCCCTTGCCGGGAGTGCCGTAGAAGGGCTCACCGGGGGCGAACATGACGGTATCGCCGTGATCCTCGAACTCCTCCAGCAGCCACTGCTGGAAGGTGTCGGCATCGTCCACCGGCAGAGCGACCATCAGATAGAAGGCGCCCTTGGGACATTTACAGACCACGCCGGGAATCTGCTGGAGCTTGCGGACCACCGTGTCACGGCGGCGCTTATACTCCTCACGGGCGGCGGCGAAATACTCCGGCCCCACCTGATACAATGCGGCGGAGGCCAACTGGTCCAGCGTCGGCACCGCCAGACGGCACTGAGCATACTTCATAGCGTGGGCCATGAGCTCCCGGTTGCGGGAGATGAGGCAGCCGATGCGGGCGCCGCAGGCGGAGAAGCGCTTGGACACCGTGTCGATGAGGATGACGTTCTCCGCTGCGTGGGTGAACTCACCGAAGGACTGGAGAGGCTCCCCGGCGTAGACAAACTCCCGGTAGGCCTCATCACCGATGAGGAACAGGTCGTGCTGCCGGGCCACGTCCACCAGCATCTCCATCTCCTCATGGGTCAGGACGGTGCCGGTGGGGTTGCCGGGGTTGGTCACCAGAATGGCACGGGTGCGGGGGGTGATCTCTGCTTCGATGCGGCGGCGGTCGGCGTAGAAGTACCCCTCTTCCGGGGAGGTGGACACCGGGTGGATCACGGCGCCGCAGGTGCGGGCCATGGTGTTGTAGTTGGGGTAGAAGGGCTCCGGGATGAGGATCTCGTCGCCGTCGTCGAGAATGCAGTTCATGGCGATCTGGAGCGCCTCGGAGCCGCCGTTGGTGATGAGGATATCCTCAGCGGCGAAGTGCATATCCAGCGCAGCATAGTAGTCCCGGATGGCCTCGATGAGGGCGGGGACGCCGGGAGAAGGTGCGTACTCCAGCACCGGCTGGTCAAAGCTACGGACGGCATCGAAGAACGCCTTGGGCGTCTCGATATCCGGCTGACCGATGTTCAGGTGATAAATGTTCCGACCCTTGGCCTCGGCGGCCACCGCATAGGGGTGGAATTTACGCATAGGCGACAGGCCGCATTTCTGCACTTTGCTGGAAAACTTCATGGGGACTCCTCCTTTTCTGATGCTGCGGGACAGGGGTTCCGCCCCCGGCCCGGTTACAGGAAAAGCAGAGCCGAAGCTCTGCTTTTCGGTGCAAAGTCAATGCTTCTCAGTTCATCTGTCTTCTGCGGGACAGATTCACCGTTCCGTCCTGCATATCGCCCAGAGAGTCCAGACTCTTGCCGGTACCCTCCGCCACGCAGGAGATGGCGTCCTCCGCCACCACCGTATGGATGCCGGTGCGGGCGGTGATCAGCTTGTCGAAGCCGTCCACCAGACTGCCGCCGCCGGTCATGACGATGCCGTTGTTGGAGATATCCGCCACCAGCTCCGGGGGCGTGCGCTCCAACACGTTGTGAACCGCCTCCAGGATACGCTCCACCGGCTCCTCGAAGGCCTCCATCATCTCGGTGGAGTTGACGGTGATGGTCTTGGGCAGGCCCGTCATCAGGCAGCGGCCCTTGATCTCAATGGTGGCCTCCTCCTCCTTGGGATAGACGCAGCCGATCTCCATCTTCATCTGCTCCGCTGTGCGCTCGCCGATGAGAATGTTATGCTTGCGGCGCATATATTTGACGATGGACTCGTTGAACTGATCGCCGGCCACCTTGATGGAGGCAGACTCCACCACGCCGGAGAGGCTGATGACGGCAATGTCGCTGGTGCCGCCGCCGATATCCACCACCATATGGCCGTCGGGCTTGGTGATGTCGATGCCGGCGCCGATGGCTGCCGCCACGGGCTCTTCAATAAGGTAGACCCGGCGGGCGCCTGCCTGACGGCCGGCGTCGATGACGGCACGCTCTTCCACCTCCGTGATGCCGGAGGGGACGCACACCATGATCCGGGGCGGGAACAGGTGGAAGCCGCCGGTGACCTTGCGGATGAACTCCTTGAGCATCCGCTCCGTCATATCGTAGTCGGAAATGACGCCGTCCCGCAGGGGGCGGATGGCCACGATGTTGCCAGGGGTACGGCCCAGCATGGCCTGAGCCTCGGCGCCCACCTTCAGCAGGCGGCCGGTATTCTTGTCGATGGCCACCACAGACGGCTCGTTGAGCACGACGCCCTTACCCTTAATATAGACCAGTACCGATGCGGTACCCAGATCGATCCCGATATCCTTTGCCAATGAACACATACGCTGCACCTCGTTTTCTTCTGTTATGGGACACGGCTGCAGTCAGCCGATTCTTCTCTAAGCTACAATTATAAAGGCGCTTTCCGCATTTTGCAAGAGTGTTTTCCCGGTTTTATGGCTTCGTAAACAAATGTTCACAGTTTTTTAGGAAATCACGTCCCGCCGCAGACAAGTCCCGGTGCTATTGTGCGCCGTTTGCGGCATTTCCATACCGGCGGTGTCTCGCCGCAGGCCGCACTCCTCTTAATCAGTGCTCCTCCTTGGTGCGGGCCAGCGTCAGGCACACCACGTCGGCAGCCCCGGCCGCCCGCAGCACCCGGACACACTCGGTGAGGGTGGAGCCGGTGGTGACGATATCGTCGATGAGCAGGAGACGCTTGTCCCGGACGTTCTCCGGCAGGGCCTCGTAGACTCCCAGCACGTTGGCCCGGCGATGCTCGGCATCGGTGAGCCCCGACTGGGCAGGGTTGTCCACCGTCTTGCGGAGGGTCTCCACCGGGGCCACGTGCCAATCCACGCACAGACTGGCCGCCAGCAGGCGGGACTGGTCAAAGCCCCGCTGCCGCAGGCGCTTGCGGCTCACCGGCACCCACGTCACGGTGTCAAACTCGCCGGGATACCACCGGGCGGCGCAGTCGGCCAGCAGACGGCCGAAGCAGTCCAGCCCGCCGGTGTGGCCCTGAAACTTGAAGCGAGGATAGCCTCCCGGACGGGGCCGGTATAGTACAGCGGCGAGACGCACCGCCCGAAGGTCCCCTGACGCAGGGCGTCCTCCCCGGTATAGGGCAGAGTCCTTTCGCAGCTGCCGCACAGCAGACGACCGCCGGTGACGGTCCCGCAGAAGGGGCATTTCCGGGGAAAGAGAAAATTCCCCAGCTGCTTTTGCAGCCGGTTCAGATCATCCTGAAGCGCCATCGCTGCCACCTCCCTGCATGAGTCTGCGGCGCAGGCCGCTGTATCGCCGGGCCTGCCGGTCGTTTTCTGCCATTTTTCCGGGGATCACATCGTCCCCCACCATTACCAGCAGCTCTCTGGCCCGTGTGATGGCAGTATACAGCACCCCCCGCACCATGAGAGATGCGGCGGCAGGTGCGCTGACCAGCACCACGGCCCGGTACTCGCTGCCCTGCGCCTTATGTACCGTCATGGCGTAGGCCATGTCCAGCTGGCCCAGCAGATCCGAGGTATAGACGCTGGTGCGGTCATCGAAGCGGATGGTCACCAGCTCGCCGCCGGGGTCAATTTCCTGAATGACCCCCACGTCGCCGTTGAAGATGCCGGTGCCCATTTCCCCGTCATCCTTCTGCCAGAGAACGTCGTAGTTGTTGCGGGTCTGCATGACCCGGTCCCCCTCCCGGAAGGTCAGCTCCCCCCACGTCTTCTGGTGCTTGTCCGGGGCAGGGGGGTTCAAAGCCGCCTGCAGCGCCCGGTTCAGGCTCACGGTGCCGGTAAGACCCCGGCGGGTGGGGGACAGCACCTGGATCTGATCGGCGGGGATACCCATGTTGTCCGGCAGGCGGGTGCGGCACAGGTCCACCACCGTCTGCACCAGACGATCCGGGGCCCGGCGGCACAGGAAAAAGAAGTCGTTCTGGCCGCTGCCAAGCTCCGGGGGACGGCCGCTGTTGACGGCGTGGGCATTGCGGATGATGGCGGACTGCTCCGCCTGACGGAACACCTCCGTCAGGGACACGGCGGCCACCGCATGGGACCGCAGCAGATCCCCCAGCACGTTGCCGGGACCCACGGAGGGCAGCTGATCGGGGTCCCCCACCATCACCAGACGACAGCCGGGCTTCACAGCCTCCAGCAATGCCTGCATCAACGGCAGGTCCACCATGCTCATCTCGTCTACAATGACGGCATCGGCCTCCAGCGGCTCCTTGCCGTTTTTCTTAAACACCGTCTCGCCGGTAAGCTCGTTATAGGTCATACCCAGCGCCCGGTGGATGGTTTGGGCCTCCCGGCGGCACAGCTCACTCATGCGCTTGGCAGCACGGCCCGTGGGGGCCAGCAGCAGCACCTGAAGGCCCATGCCCTCGAAGAGGGCCACGATGCCCCGTGTGGAGGTGGTCTTGCCGGTGCCGGGGCCGCCGGTCAGCAGCAGCACGCCGGTGCTGGCCGCCAGCTCCACCGCCTGACGCTGCTGAGGGGCATAGGCAATGCCCTGCTGCTCCTCCATCTCCCGGATCAGCTTCTCCACGCCCCGGCCCTGTGACCGGGGGGCATCCCGCAACGCCAGCAGCCGCCGGGCCGTCTCGCTCTCTGCCAGATACATCCGGCGCAGGTAGCAGGCATCCACCGTGCGATCTGCTCCTCCACCACGGCGCCACGGCTCTCCAGCGTATCCAGCGCCTGCTCCACCAGCTCCGGCGGGGCGCCGATGAGCTGCTCCGTGGCCGCCAGCAGCTTGGGCCGGGGCAGGAACACATGGCCGTTGCCCAGATTGTGCTCCAGCTCGTACAGCACCGCCGCCTCTGTGCGGCAGGGACTGTCGCCGCCGAAGCCCATGCTCAGAGCGATCTCGTCCACATCGGCAAAGGCCACGCCGTAGCGCTCCCCCGCCAGCAGATAGGGGTCCGCCCGGAGGCGGGGCAGCGCATCGGCTCCGTAGGTGCGGTACAGCCGCATGGCCAGCTCCACCGGCAGCTCGTACCGGGCCAGAAACTCCATGACCCGACGCAGTCCCGTCAGCTCCCGGAAGGCGGCGGAGATCTCCATAGCCCGCTTGGAGGTGATGCCCTTGACGGTGCTCAGCCGCTCCGGCTCCTCCTCGATAACAGCCAGCGTCTCGCCGCCGAACCGCTCCACCAGCCGCTCCGCCGTGGCAGGCCCGACGCCCTTGATGATGCCGGAGGAGAGGTAGCTGATGAGTTCCTCCTCCGTCTCCGGCATCAGACGCTCCACCGTCTCGGCGGCGAACTGCTGACCGTAGGAGGGGTGGCTGACCCACAGGCCGTCGGCGGTGAGCTTTTCACCGGGGGCCACGCAGGGGATACATCCCACCACTGTCACCAGCTCACCTTCCTCCGTCAGCAGGCCCAGCACCGTATAGCCGTTCTCCTCATTCTGGAAGATCACGTGTTGGACGGTTCCCTCCACCGTGCAGCGCTCACCCATAGCTCGTTCCTCACTTCAGATAATTTTCCAATTCCTCCGCCGGGCAAAGCTGCACCCGGCTGTATCGCTGCGTCAGGCCCTGCGCCAGACGCAGCCCCGTCTCGTCCAGCCCGCAGTCCGCCAGCAGAATGGGGGTCTCCCCCGTCGTGCGCTGCTCCATGGTCAGGCGCAGAGCCCGCTCCAGCGTGGCCCCGTCGCCCCGGACCGGCAGCACCAATATAGCCTCCGCCACCGGCCTATGACGGTGCAGCAGCGTCTCTGCCAGCAGCCAGAGGATGGTGCTCACGCCCACCGCCGCCAAAAAGGCAATGAGGCCGTCTCCCATCAGTTCCATGCCATCACCTCATCCCATTGTATGCAGAAGGCGGGAGGGCAGGTGTCTCGATGCCAGCTTATCACATTTTCTCCGCCGCCGCAACCGGCGCAGACAGTCAGAACAGATACTTCTTCAGATACTGGCCGGTGTACGAGGCCTCGCAGGCCGCCACTGTCTCCGGAGTACCGGCACAGACAAGGGTACCCCCTCCGGCGCCGCCCTCCGGGCCCAGATCGATGAGCCAGTCGGCGGACTTGATGACATCCAGATTGTGCTCGATGACCAGCACCGTGTTCCCGGCGTCCACCAGCCGCTGCAGCACCTCCAGCAGCTTTTTCACATCGTCGGAGTGCAGGCCCGTGGTGGGCTCGTCCAGAATATAGAAGGTGCGGCCCGTGGCACGGCGGGACAGCTCCGTGGCCAGCTTCACCCGCTGGGCCTCACCGCCGGAGAGGGTGGTGGAGGACTGGCCCAGCTTCACATAGCCCAGTCCCACATCGCAGAGGGTCCGAAGCTTTTCGGCGATCCTCGGCACCGGGGCAAAGAAGGCCAGCGCCTCCTCCGCCGTCATATCCAGCACGTCAGCGATGCTCTTGCCCTTGTATTTCACCTCCAGCGTCTCCCGGTTATAGCGCTTGCCGTGGCACACCTCGCAGGGGACGTACACGTCCGCCAGAAAGTGCATCTCGATCTTCAGCAGACCGTCGCCGGAGCAAGCCTCGCACCGGCCGCCACGGGTGTTGAAGGAAAAGCGCCCCGGCCCGTAGCCACGGGCCTTGGCCTCCTGCGTGGCGGCAAAGAGATTGCGGATGTCGTTGAAGAGGTTGGTGTAGGTGGCGGGGTTGGAGCGGGGCGTGCGGCCGATGGGGCTCTGGTCGATGCCTACCACCTTGTCCAGATACTCCAGTCCCTCCATGGCGGTGTGCTTGCCGGGGTGGGTCTTCATGCGGTTCAGCTCGGCGCCCAGCCGCTTATAGATGATCTCGTTGACCAGAGAGGACTTGCCGCTGCCGGAGACGCCGGTGACACAGGTGAAGGTCCCCAGCGGCACGGAGATGTCGATGTTTTTCAGGTTATTCTCCCCGTGCGCCCCGCACCGTCAGGAGCTTCCCATTGCCGGGACGGCGGGCGGCCGGCACCTCGATGCGCTTTTTCCCACTGAGATACTGGCCCGTCAGGCTGTCGGGATCGGCCATGACCTCCTCCGGCGTACCGGCGGCCACCACCTGTCCGCCGTGGGCTCCGGCGCCGGGGCCGATGTCGATGAGGTAGTCGGCGGCCCGCATGGTGTCCTCGTCGTGCTCCACCACGATGAGGGTGTTGCCCAGATCCCGCAGACGGCAGAGGGTGGCCAGCAGCTTGTCGTTGTCCCGCTGGTGCAGGCCGATGGAGGGCTCGTCCAGAATATACAGCACCCCCATCAGGCTGCTGCCGATCTGCGTGGCCAGCCGGATCCGCTGGCTCTCGCCGCCGGACAGGGTGCCGCTGGAGCGGGACAGGGTCAGGTAGCTGAGGCCCACGGACTGCAAAAAGCCCAACCGGGAGCGGATCTCCTTCAAGATCTGGGCGGCGATGAGCTGCTGCGTCTCCGTCAGGGTCAGGCTGTTGAAGAAGGCCAGCTCCTCGTCTACCGGCAGCTCCGTGGCCTGCCAGATGGACAGGCCGCCCACCGTCACCGCCAGTGCCTCCGGCTTCAGACGGCGGCCCTGACAGGCCGGGCAGGGGCATTGGGACATGAACTCCTCGATCTCCCGCTTGCTGGCATCGGACTGAGTCTCCTGATACCGACGTTCCAGATTGTTGGCCACCCCCTCGAAGGGCTGGTATAATACGCCCTTGCCACGGGGCTGGTCATAGTGCAGCTCCAGCTTCTCGCCGCCGGTGCCGTAGAGAATGATCTGCCGCACGGACTCCGGCAGCTCCCGCACCGGGGTACGGAGGGAGAACTGATATTTCTTGGACAGGGCCTCGAAATACATCCGGCTGATGCCGTCGGAGCGGATGGAGTTCCAGCCGCTGGCAGTGATGGCTCCGTCCAGAATGGAGAGGCTGTCGTCGGGGATGATGAGGGCGGGGTCCGCCTTCAGCTGCATCCCCAGCCCCGTGCAGGTGGGGCAGGCGCCGTAGGGGTTGTTGAAGGAGAACATCCGGGGCGTCAGCTCCTCGATGCTGATGCCGCAGTCGTCGCAGGCGTAGTTCTGGGAAAAGACCAGATCCTGCTCCTCCCGCAGCAGATTCACGATGACGATGCCGCCGGAGAGGTGGGACGCCGTTTCCACGGAGTCCGTCAGTCGCTGGCCAAGGTCGGGCCGGACGATGAGCCGGTCCACCACGATCTCGATGTGGTGCTTCTTGTTCTTCTCCAGCGGGATATCCTCCGACAGGTCATAGAGGCTCCCGTCAGCCCGCACCCGGACATAGCCGGAGCGGCGGGCATCCTCCAGCACCTTGGCGTGTTCCCCCTTGCGGCCCCGAACCACCGGCGCCAGCACCTGAATCCGAGTCCCCTCCGGCAGGGCAAGGATCTGGTCGATGATCTGGTCGATGGTCTGCTGGCGGATCTCCTTGCCGCACTTGGGGCAGTGGGGGGTGCCGATGCGGGCCCACAGCAGGCGGAGATAGTCGTAGATCTCCGTCACCGTGCCCACCGTGGAGCGGGGGTTCTTGCTGGTGGTCTTTTGGTCGATGGAAATGGCCGGGGACAGCCCGTCGATATAGTCCACATCGGGCTTATCCATCTGGCCCAGAAACATCCGGGCGTAGCTGGACAGGCTCTCCACATACCGGCGCTGGCCCTCGGCGTAGATGGTGTCAAAGGCCAGCGAGGACTTGCCGCTACCGGAGAGCCCCGTCAGCACCACCAGCTTGTCCCGCGGGATGGTGACGTCGATGTTCTTGAGGTTATTCTCCCGTGCGCCCTTGATATAAATATGATCCTGCATGGTGTTTTTCTCCTGTTGATCTCCGATTTATGCGAAGCGATAGGGGTCGGCCACCCGGCGGCTGCCGCAGAGGGCGCAGGCCATGCGCCACATGGCCCGGCCATGGATGCGGTCATGCCACACAAAGCGGCGCAGCACCTTCCGCAGCGTCCAGTCCTCGTCATAGCTGCCGTGGAACACGGCATTGTGAAGGTACCGGGGCTGTCGCTCCAGTGCGGCGAAGCCCGCCCGGCGGCAGATGAGGATATCCGGCTCGTTGCCGACCTCCACCCCGATCTCTCCGAAGTAGTAGGCGTTGACGTTTTTCGTATGCCGGTACATCTCCTCCGCCGTCAGGGGGACGTCCCCGTAGAAGGTCTCCCGCTGGGGGAGGGTGGTGTGTGTCTTGTCGGGGATGGAGCGGTACAGCGTCAGGAAGTCCTCCGCCGACCGCAGGGCCAGTGCCTTCAGTGCTTCATACTCCTCCGCCGTCAGGGGGCGGTGCTCGGAGGGCAGCAGGATGTCGCTGTCGGCATCGTGGACGTTGAGAGAGCTGGCCGCCTCCTGCGTGACAACTCCCACCGCCGGCACCGGCGGCAGACCCAGCCAGCGGCGATAGGCCGTCAGCTCCGCCGGGAGCTTGGAGAGCGCCGCCTGCTGCGTCTCGCCCCGCAGAGCCAACCCCACCGGCTCCTCCGCCCACAGCAGGTGGCCCCGGTCATTGTGCTCGTCGATCAAACGCAGCTGCATCCGTCATTCCTCCGTGATGATGTCCGCCGTATCGGCCCTCACCAGCGCCAACAGTGCCTTGGGATCGCAGGCGATCTGGTACCCCAGCTTCCCCGCCGACACCATGATGACAGGCAGGCTCGCCGCCGTCTCATGGAACACCGTGGGGAACAGCTTTTTCATGCCCACGGGGCTGCACCCGCCGTGGACATAGCCCGTCAGGGGCAGCAGTTCCTTCTGAGGCAGCATGGCCACGGACTTCTCCCCCACGGCATGGGCGGCCTTTTTCAGGTCCAGCGTGGCAGCCACGGGGATATCGAACACGTAATAACCGCCGCTGGCCCCACGGGCCACCAGCGTTTTGAACACCGATGCCGGATCCTGCCCCAGCGAACGGGCCACGGACACGCCGTCGATGCCGCTCTCCGGGTCGTAGGTGTGGGCGGTATAGGGGATCTTCTTCTGATCCAGCACCCGCATGACGTTGGTCTTTTCCTCTTTATGCTTTGCCATGATGTATCTCCTTATGTCAAATACCATATGCCGTCCACCGTCCGGGCATAGAGCCACAGGAGCAGCAGGTGAACGGGATAAAATGCGTAGCACAACCACTGGATGGGGCGGCTGCAATAGCCCCGCCGCCCGTCATAGAGCCAGATGAAGGCAAGGCTCACCAGTGCGTACAGTTCGATGCTGACGCCGCCCACGCTGGCGACACAGAACACCGCCAGTCCCGCCAGCTGGATCAGCCGGTTCCCACGGGACAGGTGAAACAACAAAATCAGGGCCATGCCCCAGCCGCCGTAGTCCGTATGGCAGACCTCCAGCAGCCAGAAGGCCCCGGCAAACGCCGCCGTGGCCGCCAGAAGGTGCAGGGCGTCCGGGGTCCTCTGCGCCCAGTCCGCCGCCCAGCACACCAGCGCCCCGGCCAGCAGCGTCCACAGAACATTCTGGTAGCGCCGATCCAGCGGCCGCCGCTGAAGGCCAGATCGAAGGGTACCTCCGTCAGCACCGCAAACAGCAGCAGCCGCAGGGCGTACCGCCGCCTGTCATGGGTGCGGATGCAGCCCTCAGCGATCTGAAAGGCGAAGATGGGAAAGGCGATGCGCCCCACGCACCGCAGCCACAGGATCCACGGAAACAGGACGTACCCCATATGGTCCACCAGCATGGTGGCCATGGCGATGTATTTCAGGGTCATGGCGCTGAGCCCGGCACGCTTCTCCGTCATAGCGCTTCCCTCCTCATACCCGGCGGCGACGGCCATGGGCCGCCAGCGGCAGCACGGGTCTCCCCCGCAGCGGCGTAGGCCGCCACGCGAAGGGCTCCGGCACGGCG
>ENA-OQCO01000367-OQCO01000367.1-human-gut-metagenome-genome-assembly--contig:-NODE-367-length-25501-cov-1.586348_pt1 | contig 25501 bp, 36 predicted proteins | sample MGYA00242500_ERZ504582 | MGnify/ENA primary metagenome ERZ504582 (study PRJEB26092, sample SAMD00036346) | human gut metagenome | host: Homo sapiens | study: EMG produced TPA metagenomics assembly of...
CGTTTATAAGTGAAAGCATAGTAGAACGCACCACCAAGATATAGGACTAGGAGATAGCCTTGCATGTAGGTCACAAAAAAGAGATGCAGGGTCCATCGTGATAGATAGAGGTCGCAAACCTATTCCACAAAGGCTGAAACTTGTCCTTACTTGGACCATTCCAGATGGACTGGAGCTTCCCTCTATCCAGGAGCTGATAAACTTGGTTTTGAAAAACCAACTGGCCTCATCGGGATGTGCTAGAAGATATTGAACACGTCTATCAAAAAGATGATTGGCGCTTTTTTCAATCTTTTCGATATTGCCCTTTTTTCTTAGCATAAATGTCACGGACATAGCCGGTATACCATCCTGGCATTCGTTTAGAATCGGGTTTGTCCTGTAAGCCCATAGCCAACCAAGCAATCTGAGGTGTTCCAGGAATTTTTTGATGAGTGGTAATCTCATAGTAACTGGTTGTCGATTTATGCAAGCTCATCGGAAAGGCGAACAAAGCCAAAACCAAAAGTAAATAGCGGTAACGTTTCTCTCTGAGTGTCATTAGTATCAAAATACCAGATAGCGCAATAATGAGAATAATATTATTGCTCCTTACCCAGTAAGCCAATGATAGCATGACCACCGAAAGAATAGCATTCCTAGCCTTACCACATTTTAAGTAACGTAGAAAGAAGAGAATGGCAAAACTAGAAAAGAACAAACCATACATAAGTCCATAGGCAAACATAATGTTAAAAACTAGAGGCAAGAAACCGAAGCTCACGATGACAGCCAAACGACTGACTAACGGTTTCGTAAACAGTTCATCCGTGATTTTCCATGTCGTATAGTTCATACCAATGACCATGCCAAGATTCAATACATAGAAAACCGAGATAACCGGCAAAGGAATCAGATAGAGAACCAAGCGTTCAAAACTAAGCAATCCCAACTGATGAGGATAGCGGTAGAAGTAGGCTCCTGGTTTAATTAAGGAGAAGTTGTCAGCATTAAACTGGACCGCCCCTTTAAAGACAGTACCTGCATCGTCTCGACCAGCAAAACTAGTCAGAAAAATCAAAAGTAGGCCAAAAATCATAAAGCAAACGGAAAAAAAGATGAAAATCTGCTTTGTTGTCAGTTCCTTTAAGATTTTGCGCCAGAGAAGTGTCAAAAGCAGGATGATGCCCCCACCTGAAATATAAACATACCAGGGAACGCTACTAATCTCTGCCCACTCAAAGTATCCCGTCATCATGGTCGTGCGAATGAGTAAAGCAGTCACAAATAATATGCCGAAGACTAAGAGCCCCACATAGCGCCCTAACCATTCTAAAACAGAACTCGTATATGACATAAGAGCCTTCATACTGAAAGTCTCCTTTAATATTGGTAATTACCCTTATAGTTTAGCATAGTCGTCGGAAAAAATGTAATGAAAACTAGAAGAAAATATCATTCATTTCTGAAACTAACCTACTTAGTTTACGACATAGAAAAACTCTCTGGTTTCAGAAACGAGAGAGTTTGTTTTTATAAAGTAGATTATTTCATTCGCATGCTGTCAATTTTTTCTTCAGTTGGTGTGACACGTAAGGTTTTTTGTCCCGTATAAGTCACAAATCCAGGCTTACCTGCTGTTGGTTTGTTGAGTTTCTTAACATCAATCATATCTACTTGAACCAAGTTTGATAGACGAGCCTTAGAGTAGTAGGCAGCTAGTTCTGCCGCATCAGTCTTGACCTCATCGGTTGGGTTAAGATTGTCCTTGATGACCACGTGACTACCTGGAATATCCTTGGCGTGGAACCAGAGCTCACCTTTTTTAGCCATCTTGAAGGTCAACTCCTCGTTTTGTAGGTTATTACGACCAACCATGATAATGGTCTTGCCATCAGAAGCTAGATAACGTTCAGGTTTCTTGCGTTTCTGACGTTTGTCAGTTGAACGACGCTTCATAAAGCCAGCTTGTACAAGCTCCTCACGAATGTCTTCGATCTCATCCATATTAGCTTGAGAAAGACTGAACTCGACACTTTCCAAATAGTTAATGGTTTGCTTGGTTTCTTCAATTAAACCAGTTAAGTGCTTAACAGCTTCCTTGAGTTTCTGGTATTTCTTGAAGTAACGCTGAGCATTCTGGTTAGGCGTTAGAGCCACATTTAGAGGAATGGTAATCTTTTCGCCAGTATAGTAGTTGTCTAGTTCTACACTATCCTTGTCATTTGGCACCATGCTCAGAAAGGTTGTTAAAAGTTCACCTTTTTGACGGAACTCCTCAGCATTTTCAGTAGCAGCAAGCTCTTTTTCTTGTTTAACAAGTTTCTTCTTGTTTTTTTCCAGTTCATTTTGCACACGATGGATCAAATCACTAGCCTGTTGAGCCACACGGTCACGCGCCGCCTTGTCCAAGTAGTAGTAGTCCAAAAGCTCTGACAAGGTCTCAAACTCAGGTTGGTCCTGACTATCTGAGAATCTTACAGCTGAAAATGCCTTAGTCGTAAGATTAGGTTCGACCTCACGATTAAAGAAGTCACGAAAATTCTTGAGTTTATCAGTCTCTAATAAAGCTGATAATTCATTAGCCGTATCACGCCCCAACCCTTGGAAGAGTTTTTGAAGGTTTTTAGCTGACAAATCCTCCGTCTGTAAGAGTTCAAAGAGATTTTCGTCTGAAATATCGAAAGGATTCCTAGCATCTGTCTTTGGCGGAGCAATGTAGGTAGAGCCAGGCAAAATAGTTCGGTAACTATTTTGCGAGAAACCAACGTGCTTGATAGACTCTATGATTTTGTTCTCGTTCTTGTCAATAAGGATAATGTTGGAGTGTTTCCCCATGATTTCCATAACAAGAGTAACCTTAACACTGTCGCCGATTTCGTTTTTGTTAGACACGGAAATCTCAAGAACACGGTCATTTTCCAGCTGCTGGATATCCTCAATAACAGCTCCCTGAAGGTATTTACGCATAATCATGGTATAGGTGTTTGGATTCTGAGGATTTGGCAACTCTGCCTTGGTTGTCTGGATACGCCCAAAGACAGGGTGAGCCGAAAGCAAAAGCTTGTAATTCTGACGATTGTTACGAATGGTCAACACCAATTCACGCTCAAAAGGCTGATTAACCTTCTGGATACGCCCGTAAAGCACCTGCTCACGTAACTCGGCCGTCATATGATGAAGAAAAAAGCCGTCAAAAGACATGATGCACTTCCTTTCTTGTTAGTGGTAATGGTTGTTATTTTAATTGTGATAATATATAAAATGCTTAACCATTATAGCATAAATCCGGTAGAAATGTTTGGGGAGGGTCGAGAATCTAAACTGATTATTTTAATCTATTATAAATTATCATAAAAATGGTATGACATAAGTAGCTAAAACATATCAAAATTCTTCAAATATTCTTTTGAATTATATTCTAGTTATGGTATCATTTAATATGCTGAAAATTTAAGGAGTATTATAATGAATAATATTAGAAAGCTATGTAATGCGACTAATTTGAAATACCTAGCTATTGTACTTATGTTTTTTTGGATTACATCCATCAGATGTTTGAGGGTATGGGAATGCCACTATGGTTAACTATGTTAGGGCGTTTGGTTTTTCCTATCTTCCTTTTTCTAGCAGCTGATAGTTTCCATTATACTCATGATCGATTGGCCTACCTCAGACGTCTCCTCTACATGAGTTGGTTCATGACCATTGGCAACGCATCATTGGTAATGTCTTTCATAATGGTAATGTTTGTTTGATGAATAATGCCTTTTCAACCTTCTTTATTATAGGGATTTATATCTGCTCATGGGATTTGTTGGCTAAAGGGCTTCGCGATAAATCATACAAGGAATTGATTCAGGGGCTCGGTCTCTTTCTCTTTCCAATTCTGTCATCTATTCCAATTGTAGTTTTGGCAGGAATTCTTGAAACACCTCATGCCAACCCAATAGTCGTTCAGATTGTTGCCTTTATCTTATCACTAGTACCAAGTATTCTTATAGCTGAAGGTAGTTTTATGATGGTTATTCTTGGTTTGCTATTCTATATTTTCCGTACCAATCGTATCGCACAAATTATCGTATTAGCTATTATATCAGTGATTGCCCATCTCTTTGATCCGACAACTGTGCAGTGGATGATGATCTTCGCTGTGATTCCTATGTATTTCTACAACGGTGAGCGTGGTAGTGGCAATAAGAATTTCTTCTACATATTCTATCCAGCCCATATTTATCTCTTGTGGATCTTAGCAAGTTTTTTCAGATAAGAAGACAAAGGCAGTCCTTATACTATCTTTTTTCGTGCTCAAAGTCCAATTTTTATAACTTGTTTCCTGTTTCTAAAACTGCTATAATTTAAGGAGTAATAGAATCTTGTGATAACTAAATTGGAGGTATATCATGACAAAAGTAGCAGTAGTATTTGCAGAAGGATTTGAAGAAATCGAAGCCTTGAGCCCAGTGGATGTCTTCCGCCGAGCTGGATTTGACTGTAGCATGTTAGGACTTGAAAGTGCATCAGTGACAGGCTCTCATGGGATTCAAGTCACTATGGATGGCGTATTTGATGGTAATCTAGATGAATATGATTTGGTGGTTCTCCCTGGCGGCATGCCTGGCTCAACTAAACTACGTGATCACCAAGCCTTGATTGCCTCTCTTCAAGAAGTTGCTAAAGCTGGAAAATATGTTGCTGCCATTTGTGCGGCACCAATTGTTCTCGAACGTGCTGGTCTTCTTGAAGGTCGCAAATTCACATGTTTCCCTGGTGTTGAAGAACAAATTGCATCTGGTGACCATCAAACTGACTTAGTGGTCGTGGATGACAATATTGTGACTAGCCGTGGTGCCGGAACAGCATTAGCGTTTGCTTATGCATTGGTTGATTTGTTGGGCGGTGATGGTCAGCAGTTGGCTCATACTATGGTCTACGACAGACTGTTTCAGTAAGATTGATAAATAGATCATGTATCAAACAGAGGGCCTAGTTATAGGCTGGAGAGACCTTAGCTTAAATTTATAAGCTTTGGTTTTTTCTTTTCTTCTTTGACATCCGTCTTGAAAACGGTTATAATAATCACAAAATAACCTTTAAATGAGTCCAGAGAGGCTTGAAAGGTCGGACAGAGTGAAACAGCAGGTTCTCCTGTGATTTTTTGTGCGACCTTGCCATATGGTGAGGTTTTTTTGATGACATTTTGCAGTATAGAAAGGGTTGTCATGATTTTAATTGAAGATTTAACCGTTGTGAGTCAGCGTGAGATTGCACCTCGTATATTTGAGATGGTGCTTAAGGGGGAGATGGTTGCGGATATGCAGCTTGGTCAGTTTGTCCACCTCAAAGTGCCAGACCCAAGCAAGATCCTTCGTCGTCCGATTTCCATCTCAGAGATTGACTACAATAAAAAAGAGGCAACCATTGTCTATCGTGTGGAGCGTGAGGGAACAGCTATCCTTTCAAAGATGGTAGCCGGTCAAACTATTGATACCATGGGACCTCAAGGAAATGGTTTTGATATTTCCATTATTGAAGCTGGGCAGAAAGCTCTCCTTGTTGGTGGTGGTATTGGCGTGCCACCTTTGGTTGAGACGGCTAAGCAGTTGAAGGCTAAGGGAGTGGAAGTTGTATCAGTAATTGGTTTCGCCAATAAGAATGCCGTTATTTTGGAGGATAAACTCAGGGCTTGTGGTGATGTTTATGTGACGACTGACGACGGTTCATACGGTATCAAGGGTTACGTTTCGACAGTCATTGATAACTTTGACTGGACACCAGATGCCGTTTACAGTTGTGGAGCTCCAGGTATGCTCAAATATGTTGATAGCAAGTTTGAAAATCATCCTCACGCCTATGTTTCTATGGAAGCCCGTATGGCTTGTGGAATGGGGGCGTGCTATGCCTGTGTAGTTCACGTTAAAGGAGAAACGGATGCTAAAAATCTTCGTGTTTGCGAGGAGGGACCAGTCTTTCCTACCGGAAAAGTCATCGTCTAGGAGGTAACCATATCAGAGATGAAATCAGAAAATCGTTTAGCTATTAGTCTTCCAGGGCTCGATTTGAAAAATCCCATTATCCCAGCTTCTGGTTGCTTTGGTTTTGGTCAAGAGTATGCCAAGTACTATGATTTGGACAAACTAGGGTCGATCATGATTAAGGCAACAACTGCCAACCCACGTTTTGGGAATCCAACACCCCGTGTGGCAGAGACACCATCAGGTATGCTTAATGCCATTGGACTGCAAAATCCGGGTGTTGATGCTGTCTTGTCTGAAAAACTCCCATGGTTACAGGAACATTATCCTGAGTTGCCAATCATTGCGAATGTGGCTGGATTTTCTAACGAAGAATATGCAGAAGTTTCTCACAAGATTTCCAAAGCTAGTAACGTCAAGGCAATCGAGCTTAACATCTCCTGTCCAAACGTGACCATGGCAATAACGGTCTTCTCATAGGACAAGTACCAGAACTTGCCTATTCAGCCGTAAAAGCCAGTGTTTCTCACTCTGATGTGCCCGTCTATGTCAAACTGACACCAAGCGTGGCTGACATTACAAGTGTTGCCAAGGCAGTCGAAGATGCCGGTGCGACAGGTTTCACCATGATTAACACCTTGGTTGGTACACGCTATGATTTGGCGACTCGCAAACCAATCATTGCCAATGGTCAAGGTGGTATGTCAGGACCAGCTGTCTTCCCAGTAGCCCTTAAACTCATCCGCCAAGTCGCTCTTGCATCAGACCTTCCAATCATCGGTATGGGTGGCGTTGACAGTGCCGAAGCGGCTATCGAAATGTTCATCTCTGGTGCCTCAGCCATCGGTGTCGGAACAGCAAACTTCGCAGATCCCTATGCCTGCCCTAAAATCATTGATCGTCTCCCTGAAGTCATGGACAAGTATGGCATCACAACTCTTGAGGACTTGCGTGAGGAAGTTCGAACAGACTTGTTGGGAAAATAAGGAAAGCAATCTCTTTACAATAAATAAAAATCGAAGTCCTATCGTTAGGGCTTCATTTTTTAGATAAGACATTAGAATATATTGACGATTAGAATTGTGGTGATATAATATATGTCATAAAATACTCTGAGGTAGCTTATGAGCGATTTATATATTCAAAGGTCCAATTATTACCTGTCCTTATCTGAACAAAGAATTATCATTAAAAATGATAATAAAGAGATTGTCAAAGAAGTGTCCATTTCACTCGTTGATAATGTATTACTTTTTGGTAATGCACAACTGACCACCCAACTCATCAAAGCCTTGTCAAAGAACAAGGTGAATGTTTACTATTTCTCAAATGTTGGTTAATTTATTTCTAGTATTGAAACCCACAGGCAGGACGAATTCCAAAAGCAAGAGTTGCAAGCAAAGGCTTATTTTGAAGAGGATTTCCGTTTAGAGGTTGCGAGGAGTATCGCTACGACCAAGGTGAGGTACCAAATTGCATTACTTAGAGAGTTTGATACGGATGGTCTACTAGATACCTCAGATTATTCTAGGTTTGAAGATAGTGTCAATGATATTCAGAAAGCTTATTCCATTATAGAAATTATGGGTTACGAAGGTCGCCTTGCGAAATCCTATTTTTACTATCTGAATTTACTCGTTCCTGATGACTTTCATTTTAATGGTAGGAGTAGACGGACTGCGGAGGATTGTTTTAACAGTGCCCTCAATTTTGGCTATAGTATCTTATATTCTTGCTTAATGGGGCTGATTAAGAAAAACGGGCTAAGCTTGGGATTTGGGGTAATTCACAAGCATCATCAGCATCATGCGACCTTGGCCAGTGATTTAATGGAAGAATGGAGACCTATCATCGTTGATAATACGCTTATGGAGTTGATACGAAATGGTAAACTTCTTTTAAGTCATTTTGAAAATAAGGATCAAGACTTCATACTCACCGATGAAGGCAGAGAAATCTTTGCACGGGCTTTACGTTCAAGAATATTAGAAGTCCATCAGTATATTGAGTTAGACAAAAAACGCTATTCTTTTCTTTATACAGCAGATAGGCAAATCAAGAGTTTGATTAGGGCTTTTAGAGAACTTGACCCTAGTCTCTATGAGACAAGTTACACAGGAGGGCATTAATGGGACTTTACTTTAACCTCAGCGAAGAAGAGCGTGAGTTTGCCAAACAAAAAACCATGTTTTGTCTGATTATTTATGATATCCGAAGTAACAAACGTAGACTTAAACTCTCGAAATTACTTGAGGGTTATGGCGTGAGGGTGCAAAAATCCTGTTTCGAAGTCGACCTGTCAAGAATGATTATCAGTCTCTCCTTAAGGATATCGAGGGCTTCTACAAGGCTGATGAAGAAGACAGCATAATAGTGTATGTGACAACCAAAGAAGAGGTGACTAGTTTTAGCCCCTACCATAGTGCTGAAAAATTAGATGACATTCTCTTCTTCTAAGCCTTTATAGACCCTTTAATCATATGGTACAATATAGATAGTGTTTCCAGTAGGTCCTACATCTTGTGCCTCTAGCAACTGCCTAGAGCACAAGATATGGGGATATAAACCTAATTACCTCGAGAGGGGACGGAAACGCTTTCTAGCTCGCTATAATTACCCATTCCTAGAAAGATATAAACCTAATTACCTCGAGAGGGGACTTTTTTGAAAATTTTGAAAACATTATTGACACCGCTTCCAGAAAGTGTTGGACTAAAAGCACATTAAGGGCGCCCCAATGAGTTGAAAAGTACTTTCAGCTTTTGGGTTTTTTTCATACAAAGATGAAGGAGTCGAATGAAAAAATTAGTATTTACTTTTAAAAGGATCGACCATCCTGCACAAGATTTGGCTGTTAAATTTCATGGCTTCTTGATGGAGCAGTTGGATAGTGACTATGTTGATTATCTGCATCAGCAGCAAACAAATCCCTATGCGACCAAGGTAATCCAAGGGAAAGAAAACACGCAGTGGGTTGTACATCTGCTCACAGACGACATCGAGGATAAGGTTTTTATGACCTTATTACAGATTAAAGAGGTGTCCTTAAACGATCTGCCTAAACTCAGTGTCGAAAAAGTTGAGATTCAGGAGTTGGGGGCAGATAAACTGTTAGAGATTTTCAATAGTGAGGAAAATCAAACCTATTTTTCAATTATTTTTGAGACTCCAACAGGTTTTAAATCTCAAGGTTCCTACGTCATCTTCCCGTCTATGCGTTTGATTTTTCAAAGTTTGATGCAAAAGTATGGAAGGTTGGTTGAAAATCAACCTGAAATTGAAGAGGATACCTTAGATTACCTATCTGAACACAGCACTATCACGAATTATCGCTTGGAGACGAGTTATTTCAGGGTGCACAGGCAACGAATTCCTGCCTTTAGAGGAAAGTTAACCTTTAAAGTACAAGGCGCCCAAACTCTAAAAGCTTATGTCAAAATGCTTCTAACATTCGGTGAATATTCAGGTCTTGGCATGAAAACGAGTCTCGGCATGGGAGGGATAAAGCTTGAAGAAAGAAAAGATTGATTTATTTTACGGAGCTCTTTTGCATGATATCGGTAAGGTCATTCAAAGGGCGACAGGAGAACGAAAAAAACACGCCTTGGTAGGCGCGGATTGGTTTGATGAGATTGCTGATAATCAAGTTATTTCCGATCAAATTAGATATCACATGGCTAACTACCAGAGTGATAAACTTGGAAATGACCATCTTGCTTACATAACTTATATCGCTGATAACATTGCCTCTGGTGTCGACAGAAGACAGTCAAATGAGGAGAGTGACGAGGATGCATCAGCTAAGATTTGGGATACCTATACAAACCAGGCTGATATTTTTAACGTTTTTGGGGCACAAACGGATAAACGCTACTTTAAACCGACGGTTCTAAACTTGAAATCTAAACCTAACTTTGCGTCGGCAACATATGAACCTTTCTCAAAAGGTAATTATGCGCAATTGCGACTCGTATCAAAAATGAATTGGCAGAATTTGAGTTTAATCAAGCACAAATTGACTCTTTGTTAAATCTGTTCGAAGCAACCCTCTCTTTTGTGCCTTCTTCGACTAATACTAAAGAAATCGCTGATATTTCACTTGCTGAACATAGTCGTCTGACAGCAGCTTTTGCTCTAGCCATCTATGATTACTTGGAAGACAAAGGTCGTCATAACTATAAGGAGGACTTGTTTACTAAAGCATCAGCCTTTTATGAGGAAGAAGCTTTTCTCCTAGCTAGCTTTGACTTATCAGGGATTCAAGACTTTATCTATAATATTGCGACGAGTGGTGCTGCTAAACAATTGAAGGCTAGATCTTTATATCTTGACTTTATGAGCGAGTATATAGCAGACAGTTTACTTGATAAACTAGGCCTCAATCGGGCTAATTTGCTCTATGTCAGTGGGGGACATGCTTACTTTGTCCTAGCCAATACTGAAAAAACGGTAGAAACACTCGTTCAATTTGAAAAAGATTTCAATCAATTTTTATTGGCAAATTTCCAAACCAGATTATATGTTGCCTTTGGTTGGGGAGCTTTGCGGCTAAGGATATCATGAGCGAACTGAACTCACCTGAAAGCTATAGACAGATCTATCAAAAGGCTAGTCGCATGATTTCTAAGAAAAAAATCTCAAGGTATGATTATCAAACCCTTATGTTGTTGAACAGGGGCGGTAAATCTTCTGAAAGAGAGTGCGAGATTTGTCATTCCGTTGAGAATTTAGTTGCTTATCATGACCAAAAAGTGTGTGACATTTGTCGAGGCTTGTATCAATTGTCTAAAGAGATTGCCCATGACCATTTCATTATCACTGAAAATGAAGGGCTTCCTATTGGTCCGAACGCATGTCTTAAAGGTGTTGCATTTGAAAAGCTGAGCCAAGAAGCTTTTTCCCGTGTCTATGTCAAAAATGACTATAAGGCTGGTACAGTTAAGGCAACCCATGTTTTTGTTGGAGATTACCAGTGTGATGAAATATACAATTATGCTGCCTTATCTAAAAACGAAAATGGGTTAGGTATTAAACGTTTAGCTGTTGTACGTCTTGACGTGGATGATTTGGGAGCAGCCTTTATGGTTGGCTTCTCCCAACAAGGAAATGGGCAATATAGTACTCTATCACGCTCAGCCACTTTCTCTCGAAGCATGAGTCTTTTCTTCAAGGTTTATATTAACCAGTTTGCTAGTGATAAGAAGCTCTCTATCATCTATGCCGGTGGGGATGATGTTTTTGCTATTGGCTCTTGGCAAGATATTATTGCCTTTACTGTTGAACTTCGTGAGAACTTCATTAAATGGACAAATGGAAAACTAACACTATCAGCTGGTATCGGTCTGTTTGCTGATAAGACCCCTATTAGCTTAATGGCACATCAAACAGGGGAGCTAGAAGAAGCAGCTAAAGGCAATGAGAAAGATAGTATTTCACTCTTTAGTTCCGACTATACCTTTAAATTTGATCGGTTTATCACTAATGTTTACGACGATAAGTTAGAGCAGATTCGCTATTTCTTTAATCACCAAGATGAACGAGGCAAGAATTTCATTTATAAATTGATTGAATTGCTTCGAAATCATGATCGTATGAATATGGCACGTTTAGCTTATTATTTAACACGACTTGAAGAATTGACGCGTGAAACAGACAGGGATAAATTTAAAACAATTTAAAAATTTATTCTATTCTTGGTACACAAATAAGAATGATAAGGATAGAAAAGAAGCAGAGTTAGCCTTGCTTCTCTATATCTATGAGATTAGAAAGGATTAGGATATGACAATCTTGACTGATGAGAATTACGTTGATATTGCAGAAAAAGCAATTCTAAAACTAGAAAGAAATACAAGGAACAGAAAGAATCCTGATGCCTTCTTTCTTACAACAAGTAAGCTCAGAAACTTGCTGAGCTTAACTAGTACACTTTTTGATGAGAGTAAGGTCAAAGAATATGATGCTCTCCTTGATCGTATTGCTTATTTAAGAGTACAATTTGTCTACCAAGCAGGTAGAGAGATTGCAGTAAAAGATCTGATAGAAAAGGCTCAAATTCTTGAGGCTCTTAAGGAAATCAAAGATAGAGAGACACTTCAAAGATTTTGTAGATATATGGAAGCATTAGTAGCCTATTTCAAGTTTTATGGAGGTAAAGATTAATGACATTCGCTAAGATTAAATTTTCAGCTCAAATTCGTTTAGAGACAGGCCTCCATATTGGTGGAAGCGATGCTTTTGCAGCCATTGGTGCAATCGATTCGCCTGTTATTAAAGATCCTATTACCAACCTACCGATCATTCCTGGTTCAAGTCTCAAAGGAAAAATGAGAACGCTTCTTGCCAAGGTTTATAATGAAAAGGTAGCTGAGAAACCAAGCGATGACAGTGATATTCTTAGCCGTTTATTTGGGAATAGTAAAGATAAACGATTCAAAATGGGACGCTTGATTTTTCGTGATGCCTTCTTGTCAAACGCTGATGAGCTAGACTCTCTTGGGGTAAGAAGTTATACAGAAGTAAAATTTGAAAATACAATTGACCGTATCACTGCCGAAGCTAATCCAAGACAAATTGAACGTGCTATTCGTACCAGTACTTTTGATTTCGAGTTGATTTATGAAATTACAGATGAGAATGAAAATCAAGTCGAAGAAGATTTCAAAGTGATTCGAGATGGTTTAAAACTGCTTGAACTTGATTATCTTGGTGGTTCTGGATCTCGAGGTTACGGTAAGGTTGCTTTTGAAAAACTCAAAGCTACTACCGTATTTGGTAATTATGATGTTAAAACATTAAATGAACTTTTAACTGCGGAGGTCTAATATGACCTATAAACTGTATATTATGACCTTTCAGAATGCTCATTTTGGTTCGGGCACTCTTGATAGCTCAAAATTAACATTCTCAGCAGACCGTATCTTCTCAGCACTAGTGCTAGAATCCCTAAAAATGGGAAAACTCGATGCATTTCTTGCGGAAGCTAACCAAGACAAGTTCACGCTCACAGATGCCTTTCCATTTCAATTTGGTCCCTTTTTGCCGAAACCTATTGGTTATCCCAAACATGACCAAATAGATCAATCAGTTGATGTCAAAGAGGTTCGCCGTCAAGCAAAATTGTCTAAGAAACTGCAATTTCTTGCTCTAGAAAATGTTGACGATTATCTCAATGGAGAGTTATTTGAAAATGAAGAGCATGCAGTCATTGATACTGTGACAAAAAATCAACCACATAAGGATGGCAATCTTTATCAGGTAGCTACAACTAGATTTTCAAATGATACGTCGCTTTACGTCATCGCAAACGAATCTGATTTGCTTAATGAGTTGATGTCTAGTCTTCAGTATTCAGGTCTTGGTGGAAAGCGTTCAAGTGGTTTTGGTCGTTTTGAGTTAGATATTCAAAATATCCCACTAGAATTGTCAGATAGACTGACTAAGAATCATTCAGATAAAGTGATGACTCTTACGACAGCACTTCCTGTAGATGCTGACCTTGAAGAAGCAATGGAAGATGGACATTACTTATTAACTAAATCAAGTGGTTTTGCATTTAGTCATGCTACCAATGAGAATTATCGTAAGCAGGATCTTTACAAATTTGCTTCTGGTTCAACTTTTAGTAAAACATTTGAAGGTCAGATTGTTGATGTGAGACCACTTGATTTCCCTCATGCTGTTTTAAATTATGCTAAACCACTCTTCTTTAAATTGGAGGTATAAAAATGAAAAATGACTATAGAACATTTAAATTAAGCCTCCTGACACTTGCTCCAATTCATATTGGTAATGGAGAGAAGTATACCTCTAGAGAATTTATCTATGAAAATAAGAAGTTTTACTTTCCTGACATGGGGAAATTCTATAATAAAATGGTGGAGAAGAGGCTTGCTGAAAAGTTTGAAGCATTTTTAATTCAAACTCGTCCAAATGCACGTAATAATCGTCTTATTTCCTTCTTAAATGATAACCGAATTGCAGAGCGTTCTTTTGGAGGTTATAGTATCTCTGAAACAGGTTTAGAATCGGACAGAAATCCTAATTCAGCCGGAGCTATTAACGAAGTTAATAAGTTTATTCGAGATGCTTTTGGAAATCCCTACATTCCTGGTAGCTCACTAAAAGGTGCTATTCGTACCATTTTAATGAATACTACCCCTAAGTGGAATAATGAAAATGCTGTAAATGACTTTGGAAGATTTCCGAAAGAGAATAAGAACCTTATCCCTTGGGGACCAAAAAAGGGAAAAGAATACGATGATTTGTTTAATGCAATTCGTGTGAGTGATAGTAAGCCTTTTGATAATAAGAGTCTTATCTTAGTGCAGAAATGGGATTATTCAGCGAAAACAAATAAAGCTAAACCACTTCCCTTGTATAGAGAATCAATCTCTCCATTAACAAAAATTGAATTTGAGATTACAACAACCACTGATGAAGCTGGAAGATTGATTGAAGAATTAGGTAAGAGAGCACAAGCGTTTTATAAAGACTATAAGGCATTTTTCCTATCTGAATTTCCTGATGATAAGATTCAAGCCAATCTACAATACCCAATTTATTTAGGTGCGGGGAGCGGTGCTTGGACAAAGACTCTATTTAAGCAAGCTGATGGTATTTTACAAAGACGATACAGTCGAATGAAAACTAAAATGATTAAAAAAGGAGTTCTTAAGCTCACAAAAGCACCTCTTAAAACAGTTAAGATTCCATCTGGTAATCATTCATTAGTCAAGAACCACGAGTCCTTTTATGAAATGGGAAAAGCTAATTTCATGATTAAAGAGATTGATAAATGAGAGTACTTATATCAGCTGTAGGTGACACAGACCCTTTTAGAAATTTTCATGATGGCGCCTTAATTCATATCAAACGAGAATATCGGTCATGATAATGATGAGAATATCGATGAACTCATCAAAGTCAATGAAGATAATAAAGTCAATTTCATTGATCGAACGATTGAAGATAATGCCGAAAAATTTAGTCAGGCTCTATTGAAGAAAACTGCTCGAGATTTTATTGAGAAGTTTGATTATAAGGCGGCACTAGATATTCTAGACCAATTATCAGATTTCCCGAATTTAAAAAGTCTTAGAGAAGAAATCCGTGATGTTGTCAACTGTCTGTCTAAAAAGAAAATCGCTTATATTCGTGAGAAACTATACGATTTTTCACGAGTTTTCAAAAATCAGTCTATTCTTTCAGATATCCTATCGTTTCCTCTCGATGACTCCCAAAAGAAGGCTTTGAATTACTATTTGATGATTGATGTTTTAAAAGAACGTGAGCATATTGCTGATGTCTTAATTAAGGCAAAATCACTAGCTGAATTTGTCATCGAAGAAATCATCAAAAAAGATCATGAGGGCTTAATTGTATTTGATGGTAATCTGCCAAAACTTAATCCAAGTTTTCCTGATTGTGAGGCAATTTTAGACGATATTGATAAGAAAATGAAAAAATCTAGGGGTATTGAAGACACTGAAGAACGCATTTTTTCAGTACAATCTACACTCAATCTATTATCTTACTTGAATATCCTTGAGTTCTATGAATATGATTCTCAGCTTCAGACAGCGATTAATGGCATTTTAAGTTTGAATGGTGAACGAAATAAAGTTGCTCACGGTTTGTCAGAAATTGATACGCGATTATTAAGTCGTAAGAAGTTAAAACAACTTTCTGAAAACTTGCGATTGCTTCTTGTTGATTGTTTGGGTATTGATTCAAGCTATTTTAATTACTATGACAAACAAAATAAAGAGCTTACAAAGATGCTTGAATAGATATTTGGGTGTCATCCCCCTTTGACATTCCATTATAAAAGCGCTATAATAGAATAAATTGAATGTACCTTTAATCGAGTCCAGAGAGGCGAGAAAGGTGTACTGAGATGCTACGGCATCACTAAAGGGTAGGGACTGCCCTATTTTCGTGCAACCTTCGCTGACTGGCGGAGGTTTTTTGTGTGAAAGGATATAAGAAATGAGAGAAAATCGTCCTGTTATTGCCCTTGATTTCCCCGACTCTTGAGGATGTGAAGGCTTTCCTTGCTAAGTTTCCTGCTGATGAAAAGCTCTATGTGAAGATTGGTATGGAGCTTTACTATGCGGCTGGTCCTGAGATTGTACGCTACGTTAAAGAGCTTGGCCATAGTGTTTTCCTTGACCTTAAGCTTCACGATATTCCAAATACTGTCAAATCAGCTATGCGTGTCTTGTCTAACCTTGGCGTTGATATGACAAATGTGCATGCGGCTGGTGGTGTGGAGATGATGAAGCTGCGCGTGAAGGCTTGGGAGATGGACCAATCTTGATTGCTGTAACCCAGTTGACCTCTACGTCTGAAGAGCAGATGCGTGATTTTCAAAATATCCAAACCACACTTCAAGAATCAGTGGTTCATTATGCTCAGAAAACTGCTGAAGCAGGTCTCGATGGTGTTGTCTGTTCAGCACACGAAGTAGCCAAAATCAAAGAAGCAACTAACCAAGACTTCGTTTGTTTGACACCTGGTATTCGTCCAGCAGGAGCAGCGGTTGGTGACCAAAAACGGGTCATGACACCTGCTGATGCTCATCAAATTGGTTCAGACTACATTGTTGTCGGTCGCCCAATTACGCAAGCTGAAGATCCAGTGGCAGCTTATCACGACATCAAGGCCCAATGGAACGATCAATAAATTTTCAAAAATACCTGATTTCTTAAGAAAAATAGAAAGAATTGGGTTATAATAAACTATAGAAAACGCTTTACGGAGGAACATAATTATGACATTAGCATCACAAATTGCTTCAGACTTGCTAGATATCAAAGCGGTTTACCTTAAACCTGAAGAGCCATTTACATGGGCATCAGGAATTAAATCACCAATCTACACTGATAACCGTATCACTTTGTCTTATCCTGAAACACGTACGCTTATTGAAAATGGGTTCGTGAAAAAGATTAAAGAAGAGTTTCCGGAAGTAGAAGTAATTGCTGGTACTGCAACTGCGGGTATTCCTCACGGTGCGATCATTGCAGACAAAATGAACCTTCCATTTGCTTATATCCGTAGCAAGCCAAAAGATCACGGTGCTGGTAACCAGATCGAAGGCCGTGTGGTTAAAGGCGAAAAAATGGTTGTTGTTGAAGACTTGATTTCAACTGGTGGGTCAGTACTTGATGCTGTCGCTGCTGCAGAGCGTGAAGGGGCTGATGTTATTGGTGTTGTGGCTATCTTCACTTACGAATTGCCAAAAGCTGAGAAAAACTTCGCAGAAGCTGGTGTGAAATTGGTCACTCTTTCAAACTACACTGAGTTGATTAAGGTTGCTAAAGTTAAAGGTTACATCACTGCAGACGGACTTCGACTCTTGAAGAAATTCAAAGAAAACCAAGAAACTTGGCAAGACTAATTATTATGATTTAAGGCGGAACGTTTTAGGCGTTTCGCTTTTTTTAGTATAATTTAGAAGATAATAGAAGCAGGAGATTATGAGATGACAATAAATGAGTGGTCAGATGTGACAGCAATGGCTGAAGCCGTGCAAAATAAGATGGTCAGTCCTCGAGAACTAGTAAAGGATACTATAAGTGAAGCGTAGAGGACGAATACTAAAATCAATGCTATCGTCAGTCAACGTTACGAGAAAGCATTGGTAGAAGCAGAAAATCGAGATTTTTCTGATAAGCCTTTTTCAGGAGTACCAATTTTCCTGAAGGATTTAGGTCAGGAGCAAGCCGGGGAGCCTTCAACAGCAGGTTCTCGCCTATTTACAAGTTACCATGCTAAAGAAACGGATAACTATGTCAAGAAGCTTGAAGAACTGGGCTTCATTATTTTAGGGCGTTCTAGCACTCCTGAGTTTGGTTTCAAAAATATCAGTGATGCCCAGATTCATGGTTCTGTCAATCTGCCTGACGATGTGACACGGAATGCTGGCGGGTCAAGTTGAAGCTGAATTTCTCTGATAAAGCTGCTGATAAGGCTAAAGAAGTTAATGAAAATGTTGACAAGGCTGCTGAAAAAGTTGCTGACAAAGCCGACGATGTGAAATAATAAGCATAAAAAAAGCGCTCATAATATATGAGCGCTTTTTTATGCAATTTATTCAACACCTTGCATCAAACCTTGAATACGCTTTGATAGGAAGACGAGAACAATACCAAGTACAACAGAACCTAATCCGAAGTAAGAGAAGTAAGCGACTTCAGATTTGGCGTTATACAATGTCACCAGTTGTGCGTTCAAAGCAGAACCTACCGCTGATGACAAGAACCACATTGACATCATTTGAGAGTTGAAGGCTTTTGGTGCCAACTTGGTTGTGACGGATAGGCCGACAGGTGAAATTAACATTTCACCGACGATAACAAGGGCCCATGACCCAACTAACCATAGTGGTGATACTTTACCACTTGTGCCATACAAAGCACCAGGAATGGCCATGAGCAAGAAGCTTAAGCCGGCAAACATCAAACCAACGGCAAACTTTGTTGGTGATGATGGTTGATTTTTCTTCCAGGCAGTCCATAGCCAAGCAAAGAATGGTGTGTAAAGCATGATGAACAGTGGGTTCAATGATTGGAACCATGAGACAGGGAACCAAGATGAATCAACACGTTCAGCAGCAAATGTTGCCAACACAACTGAGCCTTGTTCTTCAATCGCCCAGAACAAAACAGCGGCGATGAAGAGTGGAATGTATGATACAACACGCAAACGTTCTGTTGCCGTAACCTTGACTGAAGCAATCATCCAAACAAAATAGAAGACTGGAATGGCGATCGCAACAATCGTCAAGAGATTGATGTAGGCAGGCAATGAATTCCAACCGACAAGGTTCATCACAACGATGATTGCAATAAAGCCAGCAACAGCTAAGCTTACCTTAACCAGTAATGGCTTAACTTCTTCTGGTGCTAGTGGATCAGTTGGGCGCAAGTAATGCGGATCCAATGTTTTCTTACCACCGAAGTAATAAACCAGCAAACCAATAAACATACCGATTGCTGCCAATGAGAAGGCCACGTGGTAACCTGCAGCTTCTTGTGCAGCACCAACGATAAGTGGTGCAATGAACGCACCCAAGTTAATACCAAACACAAAGATTGAGAAACCAGCGTCACGACGACGATCATGTTCGTCATACAATGTCCCAACCAATGTTGAAACGTTTGGCTTCAAGAAACCAGTTCCGATAATAATTAAGATGATTGACCCAAACAATGCGCTTGCGCCAAAAGGCAAAGAGAGCACAATATGTCCAAGCATGATGAGAACACCACCCCAGAATACAGCTGGACGTGCTCCGATGATACGATCGGCTACGAAACCACCGATCGTACCAGAAAGGTAAACCATTGAAGCGTAAATTGCCATGATTGATGCGGCTGTTGCTCGTGTAATGTGTAGATCACCAGTACTGATGAGGAACCACATATAGTAAAGCAAGATGGCGCGCATACCATAGTATGAGAAACGCTCCCACATTTCAGTCATGAATAGTGTTAACAGTCCTAAAGGTTGCCCGAAAAATGTCTTTCCTTTGTCTTCCATAAAATCCTCCGGTTGATTTTGATACGTTATTATTGAATTAACAACGTTACAAACATATTTATTAAAAATATCTTTCTATTTTATGCTAAAATGGTGTAAAATACAAATTATTTACTCAATTTAGTATCAAAATAATATCATATTAGCCGTGCTAATCGATAGGTTGACGTGAAGATATCGTAAAATAGGGCGAATTAGTGGTCAGACCGTGGATTTATCTGTACAATAGAGGGTGAACGAATTTAAGTTAAAAGAATGACGTACCCGTTGGGATGTCCAAAAGTATGGCAAAAGAAAAGTTTGACGCAGGGGAATTTATATCCTCACTATTCCACTATGCACATGATTTCAATTATAATCATATTGTTTTTGAGACTAATCGGTATAAAGTATCGGTTAATTTGACACGTAGATCGGCAACCTATGGGATGCTGACATGTTTTATGTGTCAGCAGATACGAAGTCGTTTGCACCCGTGATGTCTGCAATTAACGGTGCCATTGAAGTGGCGGAACTCGCTAGCAAGCAACAAGCCGTGGTAGAGACAGCTGCAATGTTTGATGGTACAGAAGGTGCTTTGGGCCGTTCGATGACACTTGAAGATATGGAGTTAATGACTTGGGCCATTTTTCAATCGGGTCAAAAGATTCCAGCCAAAGTTTATTCTAAAATACTAGCTCAGTGGGACCTGTATAGCTATCAGATGGCATTCTTTCATGAGGCTTACGATATTCTTCTGACACCTACAGTTGCGGATGTGACACCTAAACACGGACAGTTTGCTCTATCTGAAAGCCTACAAGATCAACTCAAACAGATTGATTATTTTGATTGGCCAAAGCAACAGGAACTTATTTGGGGCATGTTTGCGGATAGCCTAGATTGGACATCCTTTACGCAGCGAGCTAACTTGACGGGACAACCATCAATTTCTTTACCTATCTATCGTAATGCAGATGGACTATCGCTTGGTGTTCAACTGACATCCGCCAAGGGAAGAGAGGACCTCTTGCTACTGTTAGCCAAGCAAATGGAAGAAAGTTCAATTTTATGTAAAACCCTTTCAAATAGTGTAGTTTAAGATTATAAGTTTTTAACTTAACTTTATTATTTGTTTTAGGAGACATATAAAGATGAAAAAGAGTTTTTCGCCGTTTTCAGCCTAATCTTGGATGCGGTCTTTTTGGTTGCTTGCTCATCACAAAGTTCAGCTGACAAGAACTGGGAAAAGATTGAGAAGTGTGGCAGTATTAAGGTTGCGACTGCTGGAACTCTTTACCCACAAACTTACCACGACGATGATAACAATTTGACTGGTTACGATGTTGAAATTCTTAAAGAAGTTGGGAAACGTCTTAAGTTAAAGATCGACTTCACTGAGATGGGCGTCGAAGGTATGCTTACTTCTGTAAATAGTGGTCAAGTAGATATCGCTAACTACTCACTAGAAGATGAGAATAACAACATTAAAAAATTCTTGCGTTCTGAACCATATAAGTATTCATTCACTTCTATGGCGGTTCGTGAATCTGATAACCCAGGAATCTCTTCATGGGAAGACCTCAAAGGTAAGAAAGCAGCGGGTGCTACAAGTACTAAATACATGAAGATTACTAAAAAAATGGGTGCCGAACTTGTTGTTTATGACAATGTTACCAATGATGTGTACATGCAAGACTTGGTAAATGGGCGTACAGACGTTATCGTTAACGATTACTATTTGCAAAAAATGGCAGTAGCCGCTATCAAGGATAAGTACCCTGTTAAAATCAACGGCTGGTATCTACAGTAACCCTTACTCAACAAGCTTTACTTTCTCATCGAAGAATAAAACTCTTCAAGAAAAAGTTAATAAAGCCATCAAAGACATGAAGGAAGATGGTGCCCTTACCAAGATTTCTGAGAAATTCTTTGCTGGTCAAGACGTTACAAAGAAAACAAAAGTTGACTACACTGAGATTGATATCTCTGATGTTGAATAATATGAGCGATCCAATTGGATTGCTTATTTGCTAAAGAAATGTTTAGAAAGATAGACTTATGATTATTGATTTTTCGCTGATTTTAAAAAGTATTCCCTATGTCCTAACAGGTCTGCATACACCATAGGAATCTCAGTTTTGAGCTTTATCATTGGAAACTTTTTTTGCTATTCTTCTTGCCTTTATGCGGATGTCACAAAAGCCTTGGTTTAAAGTATCCAGCCCGTATCTACATTTCATTTATGCGTGGGGTTCCTATGTTGGTCGTGCTCTTCATTCTTTACTTTGGCCTGACTTATGTTGGCATTCAGATACCCGCCCTTCTATGTGCCATAATTGGTTTTTCTACCGTAAGTGCAGTGCAGCCTATATGGCAGAGATTTTCCGTTCATCCATTTCTGCTGTAGATAAGGGACAGTGGGAGGCTGCTCAATCTCTAGGACTTCCTCAAAAGCCAATTATTCATCACATCATTTTACCTCAAGCCCTACGTATTGCAGTAGCACCACTTGCAATGTCATTATCGATATGGTTAAGAGTTCCTCATTGGCAGCTATGATTACAGTGCCTGACATTTTCCAAAACGCAAAAATTATTGGTGGGCGTGAGTATGACTACATGTCTATGTATATTCTAATTACCTTTATTTACTGGGTACTTAGTTTCATTTTAGAGCTTCTTCAAGGGCAAGTCGAAAAACGTTTAACGGTATATTAAGAGTAAAACAGACCGAGAAAAGTATCCTGGTCTGTTTATCACAATATTTAGAATTATTTAATATTTCAACCGCTTACATACATATAATTATGATATAAATTAACGATATTCTTTTGAAAGTTTTTTTAGTGATGAAAAAGAAAACAATCGTTGCAACGACCCTATCGACCCTACTTGTATCAACAGCCATCTTGGCTAATGCTGTTAAGGCTGACGAAGTAGAAACTAGTACAGCTATTACAGAACCAAGTACAGAAGTAGTAACCACAGAGGCAACTACCGATATGACATCTACTGCAGCAACAACTGCGTCAAACGAGTCTGCAACACCTCTAGCTAGCTCAACTAACTTCAACAGCTGAAACTAGCGTAGCACCAGTTGCTACGGCCAATGAAACAGCAACTGCAGCTGCAAGCCCAGCAACACCAGCAGTTGTGACAAACGCTAGCGCAAGTGACAATAATGATACTGTAACTATTCTTCACACTAACGACGTTCACGGTCGTATGGTAGAGGGTGACTATAACGGAGTCATTGGCGATGTACTCTTATCAGGTATCGCAAATGACACGCGGTCTAAAGGAACAACCCTTGTCTTTGATTCTGGGGACTCTTTTCAAGGTCTTCCAATTTCAAATAGTTCCAAGGGTGAGGATATGGCCTGCTGTCATGAATGCGGTCGGTTTTGATGCCATGACAGTCGGTAACCATGAGTTTGACTTTGGACTTGATCAATTGCGTCGTTTGAGCAAACAAATCAATTTCCCAATCATCACATCTAACGTCTATGTCAACGGTGTTCGTCTTTTCCAACCATCGACAATCGTTGATAAAACACCTGGTATTGATGGAGATGAAGTAGTAGTTATTGGTGTTATGACACCTGAAACAGCTACTAAAACACACCCACGCAACCTTCCTGGTGTCTCTTTCACTGATCCTATTACTGAAGTTAAGGCTGTGGTCGACCAAGTAGAATCAAACGCTCGTGCCGAAGGTAAAGATTACAAAACTTATATTGTTCTTGCTCATTTGGGTATTGATACTACGACACCAGTAGAATGGCGTGGATCAACTTTGGCAAAAGCTCTTTCAAATTATGCACCACTTAAAGGTAAACGTGTACTTGTTCTAGATGGGCACTCACATACCCTTCATACAGCAACTTACGGAGATAATGTTACTTACAATCAAACAGGTAGCTACCTAAATAATGTTGGCCGTGTTTTGTCACATGGAGTGATTACACATGACGAAGCTAAGAAAAATTACCAAGTTAACCCTACTGTTAAAGCTATGATTGATGACATTCAAGCTAAGTACAAGGCAGAATCTTCTAAAGTTGTCATTGACAATAGTCCTGTAAAACTTAGCGGTGACCGTATGGACGTTCGTGTTCGTGAAACAAACCTCGGTAATGCGGTTGCTGACGCACTTTTGGATTATGGTCAGTCTGACTTTACACACAAATCAAATCTTGCAGTAACTAACGGTGGTGGTCTTCGTGAAACAATTGCTAAGGACAAACCGATTACTAAAGGTGACATTATTGCCGTTCTTCCATTTGGTAACTCTGTTGCTCAAATTCAAGTAACTGGACAAAACATCTATGATATGTTTGTGAAATCACTTGGATCAATTCTCCAAGTTGATGAAAGTGGTAAAAACGTTTTTGACGAAAATGGTCAACCTCTTCTTGAACCTTCAGGTGGCTTCCTTCAAGTCGCTGGAGCTCGTGTATATTATGACACAACTCTTCCAACTGAAAAACGTATCCTATCAATTGACATCTTAGATCCAGAAACTGGTGTCTATAAACCACTCAACACTACTGAAACTTATTATCTAGTAACAAACGATTTCTTGGCTTGCTGGTGGTGATGGCTTCACAATGCTTGGTGGTCCTCGTGAAGAAGGTCCTTCACTCGATACAGTCTTTGCCGATTACTTGACGCATGCAGATCTTACGAAATACGCAGTTATTAATCCTAATTCACGTACAATTTCTATTTCAAGTGCCGATTTTGCTACTTTGAACAAGAAAGAGAATGCAGAAGATACAACGGTTAATCAGTAAATCCTGTTGACTCAACTGTAGCTTCTAAAGTTTCAGAAAAAACGAAACCAGTGGTATCTAAAGTAGTAACAACACCTAACGGTAAAGTCTTCTTCGTTTCAACTTCAAACGAAACTCTTAAGGAAACTGAAAAAGTTACTGAAACTCCAAGCCAAACCGAAGAACTTCCAACAACAGGGGATAAAGCTTCACATGCAGGTCTTCTTGGACTGGGCATGTTGCTTACGATGTTTGGACTTAGTGGCAAACACAAAGGTAAAGAGAAAAATTAAATAGCTTCTCTGCATAAATAATAAGAGTTAACCAATGGCTAACTCTTATTTGTTTTCTTGTTGCTATGTGTCTTCCTGTACTGGCTCGGTGTTTGAGCATAATAATGCTTAAATTGGAGGTTAAAGTTTGAAAGGTTGTTAAAACCAACGCTCGTAGAAATTTCTAAAACTGGTTTTACGCTATTACGGAGTTCCTCACAAGCAGCATTCAGTCTATCTTGAATAATAATAAATTCAGTGCAAGAGGTACCTGTATGTTGTTTAAATATGGTCATAAAATGCGTCTTACTGTACTGTACCCCATGAGCTCGGACAATTGTTCAATAGTAAGCGTCTCGACATAATGCTTATTGATGTAATCAATGATTTCCCAAATTTTTCATTTTACGATAATGATCATCAGAAGTCTTTCTCTCTACCAAACGATAGTAGTAGAAAAGGTAGATGAGTTCCTCCGATTTGGACTTAAGTAAAATCCCGTAGTGTCTCTCTTTTTGTCTAATGATATTAAAAATTGCAAATAGGGTTCCCTTAATTTCAGAATACCCCTCATCAGTTGGTTTTAAACATTGTTTGAACTTAAAATTAGAATTTTGTAAGGGTTGAAGATAACGAGGATTAAGATGATCCACTAGAGATTGTCCTAACATATCTAAATGAAAATGAAGAGTGTTAGTATGGTGCGACTGATTATCAATAGGATGGACAGAATGGAGTCCATTAGGACGAATTAGAAAGATATCTCCAGCCTGACTATCAAAATAGTCATAATCAATGTGATAGTGAGCAGTCCCATCATAGACGTATTAGATTTCAAGTTCTGGGTGCCAATGAAAAAGAATGTCAGGTCGTCCATTGTCAACTTTAGTTTCAGTTAGTCTAAAAAAAGAAGATTATCATCAAAATCTATAAAATGTTTAAAATCAGTATCAGTAGTTTGTTGGCCATCA
>ENA-OQCO01000369-OQCO01000369.1-human-gut-metagenome-genome-assembly--contig:-NODE-369-length-25438-cov-1.985145_pt1 | contig 25438 bp, 24 predicted proteins | sample MGYA00242500_ERZ504582 | MGnify/ENA primary metagenome ERZ504582 (study PRJEB26092, sample SAMD00036346) | human gut metagenome | host: Homo sapiens | study: EMG produced TPA metagenomics assembly of...
GCCGGCAGCAAGGTAGGAATATGTGCCTGATAAACACGACTGATCTGGAACGTACTGGCAATTCTTTTGTGACTGCGCTGCATGGCATGGGCATCCTCCGAATAAAAAGGACTTCCCTGCTGATTAACCATGATTCCATCCGCCTTCAGCGCATTATAGCAGTTTCCGTAAAATTCACGGGTGAACAATCCCTCTGACGGGCCAAAGGGGTCAGAGGAATCCACAATAATAAGGTCATATTTGTTTTCACAGCTGCGTATATATTTCAACGCATTTTCATAATGAAGGTGCACTCTCCTGTCATCCAGCCTGCAGGCATTTCCCGGAAGATATGCGCGACAGGCCTCTACTACCATAGGATCCATCTCTACCAGATCAATATGGCTGACACGGTCATATCTGGTCAGTTCACGTACAACTCCGCCGTCTCCTGCTCCGATCACAAGAATATCCTTAGCTTCTTTATGAATAGCCATAGGTACATGAGTGATCATCTCGTCATAAATAAATTCGTCACGCTCTGTGAGCATTACATTGCCGTCCAGTGTGAGCACCCTGCCAAATTCCGGTGTCTCAAAAATATCAATTCTCTGATAGTCGCTCTGCTTTGAGTAAAGCTGACGGTTTACCCGGATACTATGCTTCACATCCGGTGTATGAAATTCCGAAAACCACATTTCCATTTATTTACCTCCCTGCCAGTACGTTTAAACGCAATATATCCGGATCTTCCGGCCCTGTCATATTGCATCCTTTTGCCTTGGCATATTCAATATAATCCAGGATTTCCGGTGTGATTCGTTCCCCCGGAGCCAAAATCGGGATTCCAGGAGGATAACACATTACAAATTCGCTGCATACCTTGCCTTCTGTTTCTCTGAGAGGAAGGCTGCATTTTTCAGCATAAAAAGCTTCCTGGGGACTTGTCACTACCTGCGGATCGATATATTCCTGATCCAGTAATCCTGATTTATCCTTCTGGAATCGCCTGCGGATCTCCGCAAGAGCACTTACCAGCCGTTCTATTTCCTGGGCACGGTCGCCGATCGACAGATAAGCCAGAATATTTCCGATATCACCAAATTCGATCTGAATGTCATATTCATCTCTCAGTATGTCGTAAACCTCGATTCCTGCAAGTCCGATATCCAGGGTATGTACACTTAATTTCGTAATGTCAAAATCAAAAACCGAATCTCCATTCACCAGTTCCTTTCCAAATGCGTAATAGCCGCCAATAGCATTGATCTCTTCCCTTGCATACTCTGCCATATCTGCTACCTGATGGAAAATCTGGCGTCCCCGCTGTGCAAGATTCCGACGTGAAATGTCGAGACTTGACATCAGAAGATAGCTGCCGGAGGTGGTCTGGGTCAGATTGATGATCTGACGAACATAACCTGCATGGACACCCGGTCCTGTAAGAAGAAGACTGGACTGGGTCAGGCTTCCGCCGCTTTTATGCATAGATACAGACGCCATATCTGCACCAGCTGCCATTGCCGAAACCGGCAGACCTCCGCCAAAATAAAAATGAGTCCCATGTGCTTCATCTGCCAGACACAGCATTCCCGCTTCATGAGCCATACGCACAATCGCGCGAAGATCACTGCAGATTCCATAATAGGTGGGATTGTTGACCAGCACAGCCACCGCATTCGGATGCTCCTTAATTGCCTTTGCCACCTGTTCACGTTGCATTCCAAGGGAAATCCCAAGTCTCTGATCCACTTCCGGATTCACATAGACCGGGATTGCTCCACACAGAACCAGCGCATTCAGCACACTTCTATGGACATTACGGGGAAGAATGATCTCATCTCCCCTCTTACAGGCAGTTAGCACCATAGTCTGTACTGAGCTTGTAGTTCCTCCAACCATAAGAAATGCATGAGCGGCTCCAAAGGCATCTGCTGCCAGCTCTTCTGCTTCACGGATCACAGATACGGGATGGCAGAGATTATCGAGCGGCTTCATGCTGTTTACATCCACACCTACACATTTTTGTCCCAGAAATTCAGTAAGCTCAGGATTTCCTCTTCCTCTTTTATGTCCTGGCACATCGAAGGGTACCACCCTCATACGCAGGAATTTTTCCAGAGCTTCATGAATCGGTGCATGATTCTGGTCCAGTTTAAAACGACTTCTGTTCATTGCTTCTCCATTTCCAGTTCCTTTATCTGCACAAAAAAACAGGCCGATACAAAACCGTAAACCTGCTTAGATCATTCTTCCAGATTCAGATTTCATTGCACATATAATATAAAAAACCTCATATTTACATGAAACCAGAATCAGGATGATATATGTCAGAGTCTATATAGCAATCATACTTTTACTACTCTTATTGACCGTTTCACAAGTCTGCGCAACAGGCGCATGACGGTTATCAAAGGAACCAACTTATAAAATTTGAGCTTCTAACTCAATCAATAAGGCAACCAAAGTTACCATCAGCGGCAGTGGACCCGGCTGTCCGTATGGCCTTAACTCCAAATGGAGTGATCCAAAATAATTGCTTTGAAAAGACTCTTTTTGTCTTTCAAATTCTATATAAGCATAACATATCCGAAAAATCATGTCAATTACTTCCGTTTTTCAGTTTCGGCTGTTCTTCTGAAACAACTGCCCCGGAATTTGTCATGACAAGAGAACAGGCAATTAATAATAATTGTCTTCAATGAAAAATTGCCAGAATTTTTAAAAATCCTCTTGTATTTTCGGTCATAATGCACTATAATATGAAACATATTAATAGCAATTTTATTCAAAATTATTATATGTGTCTAAGGAGGAAAACAGAATGGTTGAACTGATCGTAGGAAAGAAAGGCAAAGGCAAAACAAAAGTACTGTTAGACAAAGTAAACGGAGCTGTAAAGGATGCAAACGGTAGTATTGTTTACTTAGACAAAAGCACTAAACACATGTATGAACTGAATAACAAGGTTCGTCTTATTGACGTTTCCGGTTTTCCTGTTAAGAATGCTGACGAATTCGTAGGATTTATCTGTGGTATCCTTTCACAGGATCATGATCTGGAGCAGATTTACCTGGATAGCTTCCTTACAACAGCAAAGCTTGAAGGTAAGGATGCAACAGAAACACTGGATCAGTTAAGTGCCATTGGTGAGAAATTTAAGGTTTCCTTTATTATCAGTATGTCACTGGATAAGGAAGAAGTTCCTGCTACATATCAGGATAAGATTGTCAGCGCATTATAATAAAATTGAATATTGATGTTGTTTTTATATAAGAATAAATGATATTAAACAACATAAAATCAGGGGAATCTATTTTGGATAGATTCCCCTTTTTAATGCTTCATTCCCTCTCATTTTCCATCTGTGCCCTAGCTTTCCGTCCAATGCGTGTATTGCTGTTCATAAGACTGGCACGGGTGACTTTGTCATTGCCGAATTTTATTCTGATAGAATCCAGAGCCGCATCAAGCTTCTGGCGGCGTTCTTTTTCACAGGTGTCTTCAAAGAAAGACAGCTGTTCAAAGGAATCGTCGGTAAGCCCTGTCAGGGATACTCCGATCAGGCGGAGAGGCTGGCCTTTCCAGGATTCCTGAAAAAGTTTCCGGGCATCTGTGTAGATTTCATCTGTGATATCTGTGGCATTGGCAAGTTTCATCTGATGAGATTTATTCCGGAAATCCAGGGTTCTGAAGGTTACGGATATGCAGGTGCACTTTTTCTTTTTACGTCGCATGCGGGTTGCCAGGACATCACACTGTTCCAGCAGGATAGGAAATATCTTTTCAAGAGAAACAATATCATCATTAAATGTTGTTTCTACACTGAAACCTTTTGCTTCATCAGGCTGGGATTTTACCGGAGAATCGTCCAGGCCTCTGGAATACTGGTAAAGCTGCTGGCCCGCCTTGTCACCCAGAAGCTGCTGGATTTTGGATTTTTTTTCATGAGCCAGGTCTCCGATCGTTTTAATTCCTGCATCTATGAGTTTCTGCTCTGAGGATTTTCCGAGAAAAAGCAGATTCCGTACTGGAAGCGGCCACATTTTTACAGGAATTTCATCTGGGAACAGCGTATGGACCTTATCAGGTTTTTCAAAATCAGAAGCCATTTTTGCCAGAAGCTTGTTTGTGGATATTCCTACATTTACAGTAAAACCAAGTTCGTTATGGATCTTATCTTTGATTTCGCAGGCAGTTGCAACAGGATCTGGATATATAAAAGAAGTTCCGGTCATATCCAGAAATACCTCATCAATGGAAAAAGATTCCATTACAGGTGCATAGGATGCGCAGATTGCCTTAAAAGCCCGGGAATATTTGTCGTAAAGCTCAAAATCAGAAGGAACTGTGACAAGGCCGGGACATTTGCGCAGAGCCATGGCCATTGGCTCACCTGTCTGAATGCCATATTTTTTTGCAGGGATAGATTTTGCTACCACAATGCCGGTCCGTTTCTGTGGATCTCCACCGATACAGGAAGGAATTTCACGGAGATCCGGAAGGCCTTCTTTTATTCTTCGTACAGCTTCCCAGGAAAGGAAAGCACTGTTTACATCAACATGAAAAATTAATCGTTTCATAGTTGTTCACCCTTTGTTTTTATAAGTTTCTGTCGTAGCTACTGTCCAATCCGGGAAGAAAGCTGTCTGAAAAGCTTCAAATACTCCTCTTCCACTGTTTTAAATGGAAGTACTGTATAATCAACTGTGATATGGATCGCAGGTTTCGGTTCTGCCGGAGTCTCACCAAGAAGATATTTCAGATCATACCAGAGAAGGTCATTGTCTATGGATTTCAGTTTCATGTCCTCTTCTTGGGAAAGAGCGGAACCCAGATACTTTCGGTAAATAATTTTAAGAAGTTTTTCTTCCTGTTTCAGATAATCCATGAGACTTTTTTTGAAAGGTCTTGGGACATCTGACATGTAACATTCACTGGCATCATGAAGAAGTGCAGCCAGGCTCAGGCGGCTGGAATAGCTGCGGGCAGCGGCTTCTCTGGCACAGAGGATACAATGCTGTCCTACGGAGAAAAAGCTCTTTACATGGCCGTTGCCGCGACAGATAAGGGAAAGGGCATGTGCAATGTCTTCTATACAGATAAGTGCTTCTTCTGGATGAAGAGGATCAAAATGTCTGCCCGTGTAAGTGGTAATACAATCGCTCATAATAGGAAATGCTCCTTTCTGTAAGTTACCTTTTATATGATAATTATTGGTTCGCGTGATTTATGTATTTTATTATAAACACTGAAAAGAAACATGTCTATTATGAAAAAGCAAAATAAATAGATTCTGTTTTTACAAATCTGTTCTGTTCTGTGCTATAATACAAAAAACGACAGGAGATAATGGCTATGAAGCATATGGAAGAAATGAAGATTGCCGGTCTGGCTATGGCACTATGTATTGTCATGCTGGGAATTTATATTGTTGTTCCGAAAGATGGAACAACCTCTCATCTTACAGCGATTCCGGATAATAACGCAGCACAGCCTGCTACAGATTCAACTTCTCAGGGACAGGGTTCTACAGATACCGGAAATGATGGTTATTTTCCAATTTATACAGAAGACAGCTATGATAATTCGTACTCTGATGGCAGCGGAGATAATGGAGATTCCGATACTGATAATAATTACTCTAATGATAATTCAGGTGATACGGCTGATAACAGCGATTACAATACAGATTCATCCGATAATGGTGACAATGGAGATGATGAAGTAACTGATGAGACTCCTTCTGATGATTCGTCTGATAATACAGATAACGGAACTGGTGATGTGATCGATGATAGTTCTGATACAGGTGATGCATCTGATTCAGATCTTGGAAATGATATCGGAGATACCGGAAATGATGATACAGTAGAAATATATTAAAAATATATAAAGCATGCAAAAAAAGAGCAGATTTCTGCACTTCACATTATATTGTGATACAGAAGCTGCTCCTTTTTTATAAATTAACAAATAGCTGAGTGGATCATGACTATCCGTTCAGCTATCTGTTTTGTTTACTTATGAATTAATATTCTGAAGCAATGAGGTCATTTCCTGATACAGGACATCTTTGGAGGAGGCACCCATAACAATGGAAATAAATGGTTTTCCGTAAGCATTCTGACTTAACAGAGCCAGACAATTTCCTGCTTTATCAGTTGTTCCTGTTTTTCCGCCAAGGATAGTGACATCCTCGGTGCAGTTGCCTCTCCGGTAAGATAATGATCTGTCGCCGGCAAGGTGGCACTTGCATCGGAACCATCGGTGTGTTTGTAAGTAACTGTGTAAGATGACATCTGTGTGATATCAGTAAATTCCGGATAATTCAGTGCTTCTTTCAGCATCAGATAAATATCGTAAGGTGTTGTGTAATGATTCTCATCCTGCAGACCATGAGGATTGGTAAAATGAGTACCTGTACATCCAAGCTCTGCAGCAAAAGAATTCATCATTTCCACGAATTTATCAGTTGTTCCTCCTACATGTTCTGCAATGGCAGAAGCTGCATCATTAGCAGAATAGACTAGCAGGCAATGAAGAAGCTGATCCATTGTGACCTGATCCCCTGCCTGAAAACCTGCCACCTGAGAACCGGATTCCAGAGTAACATTTTCCTGGGAAATCGTTACAGTATCATCCATGTTGCCATATTTCAGAGCTAACATTGCAGTCATAATCTTAGTGATGCTGGCAGGATACACTTTGTTGTAGGCACCTTTGGCATAAAGGACTTTTTTGTCATTAAGGTTCAGAAGAACTCCGGACTGATTATCATCCAGACTGACCGAATCCAGATCAACATCCTTGGTGACAACACAGAGATTCTGGGCAAATCCTTCTGCTCGTTGGTTTTCTTTTGAAATCAGAGTATTATCAAATTCAGAAAATACATTGAAGGAATTAGTCGTGGATGAGAATGCGCCTCCCTTTAATTTATAAACGCCAAACCCGCCTGCACCGCATAATACCACAAGAAGAAGTATCAGCAAAATAGTGTTGCGAATCCTTTTTCTGCGCATTCTGCGAAGCCTGGCCGCCTGTGCTTTCCGTTTGGCAGATGCTGTGGAAGATGAAGGCTGACGGGGAGTTTGAGTACCGGAAGATGTACGGCCGGAACGGTTTGCCGGTCTGGCACTGTTTTTTACAGGTTCTTTACGTGTCATAAATATTCCTCTTTCCGAAAGTAGGCATCCTTTTTCTGCTCTTTCTTTTGTAATTCTTTATTATATGTACTGCTCTGGAGTCCAACGTTGAGAACAAGTCCCATACCTATAAAAAGACTGACCAGAGAAGTAAGTCCATAACTTACAAAAGGCAGCGGTGTTCCGGTATTCGGTGCAAGGCCGGTAGCAACACAGATATTGATAAAACTCTGTATAGAGACAATACTTCCTACACCACAGCATATGATCTTTCCGGCAAGATCCTTCGCCCTGAGACTCATGCGGATACACTCAAAAGTGATCAGGAACAGAAGAAGTACAATACATGTACAACCGAAAAAGCCATACTGTTCTCCTGCTACTGCGAAGATAAAGTCTGTCTGGTTCTCAGAAACAAAGTTTCCGTCATTAACAGAAGTGACACTCGTATTATTGCCAAACACACGGCCTACAAGCTCACCGGAAGCAATGGCTGTCTTGGAGTTGTTCTGCTGTTCAATGTCATCCGCATATTCTTCATTTTCCGGATAGAGAAAGGACATGATACGGTTTCTCTGGTAATCCTGTATCAGCTTCTGATCCGGTTGAACAACGATGGAGAGAAAAATGATTGCAAGAGGAATCGCAATCATTGCTGCACCACCAATGATCTTATAACTTAATCCTGCGATATAGATCAGAATACAGAATAAGATCGTTACAGTAATGGTATTCTTCATATCTGGCTGCACATAGATCAGCATTAACGGTATCACAAGGAGTACAGCTGATTTTACAAGTGTTCTTAAAGTATTGAGATCTTCCTCATGATCCATAAAAAATTTTGCAAAAAACAGGATAATGATAATCTTGGACAGCTCAGTAGGCTGGAAACGGATAAATCCCAAATCCACCCATCTTGCAGCACCATTGGCACTTGATCCGAAAAATCTGACTGCAAGAAGCATTACAATATTAAATCCATACATGATCCACTGAAAGTTCAAAAGCCAGGAATAATCCATCAGCGAAAGGATCAGCATAAGAACTACGCCGATGATCACACCCAGAAGCTGACGGGTGCGGAGATAATCAGCAGCTGTTCCAACAAGCTGAATACCGATAAAGCTGATCGCCAGCAGGAATACTACCAGGCGGAAATTATAAAACCGCAGCTTATACTGTTTAATCATAAATTATGCATCCCTTTTCTTAAGTACAGGTATGACGGCATGCAGAACAGTTGGTTCCTGAGTAATCTGTATCGTCACCCCTTTTTCATCAATAACAACGTATTTTTTTACCGTATGAATAAGATCATTGCGCAAAAGCTTCATCATCTGTGGAGAGCAGTCTATGCGTTCAGAAACAAGAAGAAGTTTCATTCTGTCACGGGCATATCCTGCAGAACGGTTTTTTTCGGAGAAAAAAGCACGCATTTGGATTCCTCCCTTTATGATGAGAAAACGGCTGGCAGCAGGTTATTTCCTGAAAATACTGCCAAATCGCTGAAATATATTGTTTTTGCGACGGACGGTAACATAAGGAATATCCTCCCCCATCAGCCGTCGGCAGATGTTTCGGTACTCCTCTTCTGCCTGGGATTTTTTACCGGAAAGAGGTTCACCCTGGTTGGTAGAAATGACGATCTGCTCATCATCAAGAATCGCTCCGATCAGATCTACGGCAAGAATTTCCAGTACATCATCTACAGACATCATATCGCCCCTGGCAACCATCTCCGGACGGAGCCGGTTGATGATCAGCCTGATATCGCGGATTCCGTCAGATTCCAGAAGTCCGATGATACGGTCTGCATCACGGATAGCTGATACTTCAGGGGTTGTTACTACAAGTGCCCGGTCGGCACCTGCCACGGCATTACGGAATCCCTGCTCAATCCCTGCCGGACAATCCAGAAGAACATAATCGAACTCTTCCCTGAGATCATCAGTAAGTTTGATCATCTGTTCCGGAGATACGGCAGTCTTGTCCTTTGTCTGGGCTGATGGAAGAAGATACAGTTCCGAGTGCCGCCTGTCGCGGATCAGAGCCTGTTTCAGGCGGCAACTTCCATTGATAACATCTACCAGATTGTAAACAATACGATTTTCAAGTCCCATGACAACATCCAGGTTCTAAGACCGATATCAGTGTCCACAACTACGACTTTTTTGCCCATGGCTGCAAGTCCTGTTCCAATGTTGGCAACTGTTGTGGTTTTTCCTACACCGCCTTTTCCGGATGTGATGACAATGACCTCACTCATGTTTTCTGATTCCTCCTGATAAAAAGTTCCATACTTCTGGTCTTTTCGTCTGGTTCGTTTAGTCATTCGAAACATTACTGGTATCGCTTGCGGCATAGCCAGTGAGAATGGTGCTTTCATCTGCAAGTCCGAAAATGTATTTAAAAATATCATTTGCTGCAAGGCAGGCATTACCGGATGCATATCCATTGGCAATACGGACAGAAATTGCATATTTCGGTTCAGAGGCTGGTGCATATCCGATAAAAAGCGCATTGTTCGATGGTAGTAATCAATCTCAGCTGTACCAGTCTTTCCGGCTGCTTCAACTCCAAGACCATTAAACTGGTCATGTGTCTGCACTACACGGTACATGCCATCATGGATATCATCCCAGATGTTGCTTGCAATGTCAAGCTGGCCTTCTTTTTCGGAAGGATATTCTTTTACCAGATTTCCCTTGGAATCGGTTACACGGTTCAGAAGAGAAAGCTTGTAGATGCTTCCGGATGTTGCAATGGTAGTTGCGTATCTTGCAAGCTGACTGGTGGTAAACAAGTTGGTACCCTGTCCAATATAAGAAGGAACTGCATTTTTATCTGAAACCTGAGGGGAAGCTTCGGAAATTTCGATTCCGGTCTTTCGGTCAAGTCCCATCAGCGACGCATATTTCTGGAGCATTCCAAGGCTTCGTGCCTCGGAAAAATTCCCCTCAGAATCCTTACCAAGTTCAAAACCGATGGTGCTGAAGAATACGTTGCAGGACTGCTCAATAGCTCCGCGGATCTCAAGAGAAGAATGTCCCTGCTTGTTCCAGCAGTTGATCGGGGGTGTTACAAGATCAAAACTTCCTGTACACTCAATGTAAGTATTATCATCGATCACACCCTCTGACATACCGGCAACTGTGGAAAGGATCTTCAGTGTAGATCCAGGTGCTGTTCTCTGCTGAGTAGCCTTATTAAAAAAAGGACTGGAGAGATCGGTGGAAAGCTTTGCATAGTAATCGGTATCCATATTATTGGTAAGTCTGTTATTATCATATCCCGGATAAGATACACATGCAAGTACATCTCCTGTTTCTACATCGGTAAGAACGGCTGATGCAGAACACGGAGCTAACGCAAGCTGGGCAGGAGTGATCTCAAGGTTTGCAATCTTACGGTACATAAATGTATAGGAATCGATCTGACCGGAAGCCAGACTCTGATAAAGCTCGTCCTCTTTAGAGAGAACCCCCTGTTCATAAAGGACAAGACACAGTTCCTGTCCGTTGATGGTATCTTCCTGAAGCATATATTTGTACAGAAGTTTGGAAAATCCTGTATCTGTCTTCAGATAGCTGATAACGTAATCAGTCAGAGCCTGATATATTTCAGTGGAATCCAGATATTCACCGGATGTGGAAATCTGGGAAATATCGATCCAGTTCTGGCTGGCGGCATAGTTAAGATAATCTTTCAGGCTAATGCTCTGGTCGTTTTTCCATGCTTTGTAAGTCTCATCGGAAGTATCAATGGAATCACTTTTCAGAACATTCAATGTGTTTGTGAGAAGATCATCACAGATATAGGTAAGGTATTCCTGAATCTGTGCATCTTCATCTTTATAAGCAGGCGGATTATCACCTGTGAGCCTGTTACTTATTGTATCAAAAACCTGCTGCTGTTTTTGTTGAAACTTGGCATATAAATTTTTTTTCTGTATCAGAAGCATCATCATTGCCGAATTTTGTGATATCGATCACGCTGTTGGCAATCAAAGCATTGTATACATCATAGATCGGAATGGTAATCTTACTAGCATCTTTCTCGGCTTCATAGTCGTAAGATTTATTTGGTGTCAGCTTGGAAAGAACGATTCCGGCTACACGCTGCTCCAGGATCTGATAGATACTCTTCTGCCAGTCTGAATCAATGGTCAGATAAACGTCGTTGCCAGCTACAGGATCTACAGTTTTGGAGCTGTCGATATCCAGAACTTTACCAAGGTTATCAACGGTTACGGTTTCTTCACCGTCTTTGCCCTGAAGATCCAGTTCCATATACTGCTCGATTCCGGCTTTTCCTACGATAGCATCGTTGGAATAGTCAGGGTTTTCTTTACGAAGAGTTTCCAGTTCCTCGGAAGAAGCCTGGCCTGTGTAGCCAAGGATCGGAGCCATGCTCTCATCATCTACATATTTTCGGGTGGAATCTTCCACAATATCAATTCCCTGAAGTTCTGCCTGATTTTCTCTTATGGCTGCAACAGATTTTTCACTGACATTAGTTGCGATGGTAACAGGCATATATTTCTTGAAGCTGTTGGTATTCAGCTGATAACGCATAATTGCGATTTCAAGAATTTCCTGTTTGGTAAGCTCATCAGGAAGTGAATGCGCAGCAAGCTCTTCGCTGGTGTAAGCATCTTTACCGTACAGTACAATGGAAAAACCCTTGTTTCCTGTGAGGTAATCCATCATTTCAGCAGCAGTGGCATTTTTCTGCTCATCGCTTAAGTTATCGATCTGCGCTTCTCCGTAAACATCTGCGCGGAAACGGTTCAGTGTAAAGCCTCATCTACAATCAAAGGCATAATCACCGTGATCGTTTACAATAATATGAAAATTATCTGAGAGACTGTCACCATTTCCGGAAAGGATCTGAAGCACCTGGTAGGCAATGCCGTTCAGTGTCAGATTTTTTTCTCTGGAGGTGTCGTATGTACCGCTGTCTTCAAAAGTAACAGAATAGGCAAGTACATTGGAAGCAACTACTGTGCCGTTCCTGTCATAAATATTACCACGGGTACTTTTGATCACTCGTGTTTTAGTTGTTCTTGACTGAAATTTATTGATGTAGTCCTGACCCTGTATGATCTGCAGGCTGAAAAGCTGCCTTACAAGAACAGAAGAAAGAAAAACAAATACGATCACAAGAACTGTTGTACGTTTTAGCGTATTTTTTTGATGATTTTTTTTATTTTAATACCCAAATAGACTCACTTTCTTTCCTTACAGTATCCATTAAGTGGTAGTTGATCCAGTAAAATGCCCGGTATACGATGATCGTGAGGAAAACCGTATAGACAATTTCAGGAATGATGATCCTATACATATAGGTCCAGAATCCAAGGCGACCCCGAAGAAGAAACTGCAGGCCGTATACAGCCAGATTATAAAGAAGATCAGTTCCTGCTACAAGGAAGATCGGAACCTTCAGATCATCATCGTAAAAGCTGCGGAACGCATAACCACTGATAAACCCTACATACATATAGATCAGTGCATAAAAACCAAACAGTGATCCGTAAAAAAGATCAATAAACAGTCCGGAGAAAAAACCTGTCCAAAGACCAGCTTTACGACCGCGCATCAGTCCCATCGCAACACAAAGGATCAGTGGCAGGTTCGGTGTAATAGAACCAATGGAAATGTAATCTATTACTGTACATTGAAGTAAAAAACAGACTATTATGGTAATAAACAGTACGATTTTATTTTTCATCGGACGCATCCTCCGATTTATCTACTGCGTCCTGTTTATTGACGGTAATAACAAATACATCTTTGAGATGGCCAAAATCCACCGGTGTTACAATGGTACCTGTTTTTGTCAGGTTGTTGGGATCCTGCTGGATCTCACTGACATAACCGATAAACAGTCCTTCTACATATTTTTCACTGATGTTGGATGTGACAATACGTTCGCCTACAGTTACCTTGTTGTCCTGATCATACAGCTGTTCGAAACTCAGTTTACCCTCATCAATAAGCTCCAGATCTCCTGTTACAACGCAGTTGTCAGAAGTGCTGACTGCCATTGCACTTACGTTGCTGCTGTCATCAATAATAGAACGTACGGTTGCCCAGGAAGGTCCTACCTCTGTGACAATACCAACAAGCCCTTTGCCTGCAATTACGTTATTATCAATGTGGATACCATCATTACTGCCCTTGTTGATCATAAAGGTATCATACCAGTTCCCCGGATCTTTGGAAATGATACGCGCTGCAACTTTTGGATAGTCGGAGTATTCCTGATCCAGATCATAAAGTTCCTTCAATCTGGTAAGTTCAGTCTGATCCTGGATCAGGATGTTATTCTGCTCAGTGAGGCTGTTGATCTGATTTTTAAGATTCTCATTTTCCTGAAGCACATCCTGTTTATCACGGAGACTATTCTTTACATCCCCAAACATGTTGCTGACACCTGAGATACCTTTTTGAAATGGTACTACAAGGAAACTGGCAGCACCCTGCAGTGCCGAGGAGGATGATCCTGAAGCAACTGTAGCTACAATGCAGCTTCCGCAGAAAAGTGTCATGATCACAAGGAGATGCTTGCTTTTTAATTTGAAATGAAAACGCACTTTTTTTCTGATGTTTTTCATGTACATACCCCTTTACAGTTTTTTCTGCTTTACAGGCTGCGCCCATTTGCGCAGTTCTCTGTCGCGGATAATCTTCTCAAGGCCGCGCACAGCAGAAGTTTCGTACAGATCGGAAAGATTAAAGGCAAAGCCTGTGTAACTTGCAAGATAATTATCAAGATAAGGAAGCCGTGTGCTGCCGCCTGTCAGATAAATGCCTTCTTTTGCTATGTGATAAGCAATCTGAGGCGGCGTACGTTCCAGAAAAGTCTTCATTTCCGATGCGATCTGGTTTACACAGTTGGTAATTCCCTCATTAACTACTGAAGCAGAAACCACTTCTTCTCTTGGAAGACCGGAAACACTGTCAATTCCTACCACCTTGCGGGCTTCTTTCTTCTGATCGTTCAGCCGTCCCATCACCAGTTTAAGACGCTTGGCCGTGCGGGTTCCAATCTGGAGATTATATTGCTTGCGGATTTCGCTGCAGATGGATTCGTTCATTTGTCTTCCACCAATAGGGATTTTTCGGCTGATGATTATCTTTCCTTCGGTGATAATGGAGAACTCTGTACTCTGGGCACCGATGTTAACGATCATACTGCCCTCTTCCTTCTCGAGATTCACATTCATGGCAATTGCGTCTGCAATAGGGGATTCTACCATGAAAACGCGGTTCTTGCGAAGCCAGTGTCCGTTGACCAGATGATAATAAGCTCTCTTTTCGATGGCCGTCATATCAAGAGGAACTGCAAAATACATATCAGCACCAAGACCGGTTGTATGATCGATCTTTCGCATCATACTGTACAAGACGATCTCCTGAAGTTCCAGATTGGCGATCATACCAAACGCCATAGGGGAATTCACCGTAACATCAGCTGGTGCTTTTTCAAACATTTCGTATGCATCGTTACCCATGGAAAGGATTTTACGTTCACGATAGGCCACCATGTTTTTTTCTATGTAGGTTTTATTTCTAAAAGCTGAATAAACTTTTACAGAGCTGCTCCCCAGGTCTACTCCGTAATGATTTCTAAAAAGCATAAATCTGCCCCTTCACTTAAATGTACTCGTCAAAAATTCCTTTTTCGCGGAAACTGATGTATTTCTGGTCGCCTATGATAATGTGATCCAGAAGATGGATTCCAATCATTTCTCCTGTTTCATAAATACGTCTTGTCACATCCAGGTCAGCTTTGCTGGGGGACGGATCACCGCCTGGGTGGTTGTGGACAAGAATCAGATTCACAGCGCGGAACTTCACTGCTTCCACAAAGACCTCTCTCGGAGTGATCAATGTGGCATTGGCTGTGCCGCGACTTAAAAGCTGCTCTCCAGTCAGATGGTTATGTCCGTCCAGCATCATACAGTAAAGCAGCTCCTGCTCTTCATGACGAAGCTGCTCCATATAATATCTGGCAATGGTGACAGGACGGTTAAAAGACAGCTCCGGTTTAGCTGCAGCTGCAGCCATACGTTTGGAAAGCTCCCCGATGCATTTCAGCTGTATGGCTTTAACCTTACCGATGCCACGAATTTTCATCAGTTCAGGTAAGGAGACATGAAACAGTCCAAGAAGTCCGGAATGTCCGTTCTGTTCCGACAAATTAAGGATTTCATCTGCCAGTGCAAGGGAACTTATACCCTGAACGCCACAGCGCAGGATTACGGCCAGAAGCTCTCTGTCATTTAAAGCCTGCTCCCCTTCCCGTAAACATTTTTCATACGGGCGTTGATAACCTGGCATTTCCATGATTGTATCTTTCATTTAATTTCCCTTTTCGCTCCCGGAAGAAGGAAATGCAAAATTGCAGTGATTATTTTAGCATAAAAAGCTGGGGATGTACACTCTATCCCGGAAATTTCCACTTTTTTCACATTTTGTTTAAAGGAAGAGAATAAATGGAAGCCACTGCTTCTGCTACTTTAATTCCGTCCATAGCAGCAGAAGTGATGCCTCCTGCATAGCCGGCTCCCTCACCGCATGGATAAATTCCTCTTATATTAGAAGTAAGTTCTTTATGGTCACGGACGATCCTCACAGGAGATGAGGTTCTGCTTTCAACACCTTCCAGAAGGGCATCCGACCTGTCAAAGCCGGCAATTTTTTTCCCAAAAGCATGAATACCTGCTTCGATAGAATCCCCGATCTCTTTCGGGAAAATGCTTCGGACATTGGCAAGGGTATATTCTCCTTTGATACAGGGAATTACTTCACCTAATTTCGTACTTTTCTGATTCCTGCAGTAATCCCCGAAAAGCTGTACCGGAACTTTACCATTTCCTGTTTCCCAGGCTGTAAGTTCCAGTTTACGCTGCAAGGCAATTCCTCCAAGCACATCTTCTTTCGGAAAATCAGAAGGGTTAACAGTAACAATGATAGCACTGTTGGCATTATGGCTGTTACGTGCCTGATAGCTCATGCCATTTACTGCAAGCATCCCTTCCTCAGAGGAAGCATTTACTACATAACCGCCCGGACACATACAAAAAGAATAAACACCTCGTCCATTTTCCAGTGTATGGGTAACTTTATAGCTGGCAGCTCCCAGGCGTTCATTTTCCGATTCTCCGTAAAGATCCTGGTTGATCATGGTCTGTGGATGTTCTATACGCACGCCTACGGCAAACGATTTCGGCTCCATGTGAATTCCTCGTTTCTTTAACATGGAAAACGTATCTCTTGCACTATGGCCAGGTGCCAGAACGCAGACCTCTGCAGGAATCTTATCCTTGTCATTGACCGTAACACCTTCCAGATGTCCATTATTCAGAATAAAATCCGTTACAGTAGAACGAAAACGGAACTGACCGCCCATCTCTTCGATCTGATGACGCATAAACTGAACGATTCCCACCAACTGATCTGTGCCAAGATGGGGCTTCTGCTGATAAAGGATCTCGCAGGTGCTCCTGCCTCTACAAAACGGCTCAGCACTTCTTTTCCTCTCCCGAAAGTATCTTTTACAAGGGTATTCAATTTTCCGTCAGAAAAAGTTCCTGCTCCGCCTTCTCCGAACTGTACGTTGGAATCCGGGTCAAGAACACCGTTTTTCCAGAACTGCTCTACTGTTTGCTGGCGTTTGTCAGCTTCCTCACCACGTTCCAGTACAAGCGGACAGTAACCGGCCTTTGCAAGATACCATGCACAGAACAGACCAGCAGGACCGCTTCCGATCACTACTGGTGGATGAAGCAGTTTTTCAGAGCCTGGCTCAGGAAAATGATAGCAGGTCTCTTTAGTTAACATAACATTTTTATCGCGAATCTTCTTGAGGACGCGAGATTCGTTATCTGTTTTTACATCGATGGTGTAAACAAATTTTTTTATCATCTTTATGACGTGCATCCAGAGATTGTTTGTGGATTTTGTAAGTAAAAGGTGTATTGCCAAGACGAAGCGTTTTGGTGATCTTTTTCTGAAGCTGCTCTTCTGTGTGGGTGATTGGCAGTTTCATCTGTGTGATCCGGATCATGAATTCTCCTCCTTTGCTGCATGAATGCCGGCTGTGGCACCGCTTGACCAGGCCCACTGAAGATTGTATCCTCCGCAGGTTCCGTCAATATCAAGGAGTTCTCCTGCAAAATAAAGCCCTTTATGGAGCCTGGATTCCATGGTATGACTGTCTATTTCAGAAGTATCCACACCGCCGGAGCAGATCTGCGCCTGTTCAAAAGAAAGGCCGCTTTTTACAGAAAGTCTGAAATCTGTGATCGCAGAGATCAGATCCTTCTGTGCAACTAAAACGCGGATCAATTTTTCAGGAAAAAGACCTGTGAGAAGTTCTTTTTCATTTTTGTACGGACAGTCATTTTTTCTTCTGCCGAGATATTCCTGCAGTTCCTGTTTTGTAAATTCAGGAAAAAAGTTGATCGACAGTTCCACTTTTTTCTTTTCGTAAATAGCACGGATAGCATAACGGGAAATCTGAAATACAGGAATTCCGGATACGCCATAATCTGTAAGCTGTAATTCCCCCTGCTGGGAAGTTTCTGGCGTGCCGTTGATATATAGAGTTACTTTTCCCTCTGTACGCACACCGCTCCAGCCGGAAAAATAATTCTCCTTACATTTAAGGGCAGTCAGTGCAGGCAGCGGTTCAATAAGATGATGACCAAGACTTCGGGCTATCTTATAACCGCTTTCACCGGAACCGGCAACAGAGGAAGCTTTGGAACCATTGGCAAGGATCACGGCATCACAGGTGTAGATCCAGCCATCAGTATGGACATTCCAGTGTCCGTCAGAAAAAGACACGCCTGTAACAAGCTGATTGGTTTTCAGTTTTACTTTCAGGCTCCGGACTTTCATAGTAAGCACTTCTACGACACTTTGGGCCTGATTGCTCCGGGGATAGATCCAGCCATTGCGGTCTGTGATGCAGATTCCCAGTTCCTGAAAGAAAGAAATCGTGTCTTTTACTGAAAACTGTTCAAGTGCATCTTTTGCAAATTCCGGATGTGTTCCTCTGTAAACACCTTCTGCCTGGTTTAGATTGGTCATATTGCAGCGTCCGTTTCCTGTAGCACAGATTTTCCTGCCAGGACGGTCATTCTGTTCCAGTACTGTGACAGCTGCTCCGCCTGCAGCAGCTTTTATTGCCGCCACAAGGCCGGATGCACCTGCACCGACTATGATAATCTGTTTCATAATTTCACAAGATCCTTGTCAACCATGTATTGAAGAGATTTCAGAATTCCAAGTTTTGCATGTTCCCATGTAAGTCCGCCCTGGAAGTAAACAGCATACGGATCTTTCATAGGTCCATCAGCAGAAAGCTCAATGGAAGATCCCTGGATAAATGCACCTGCTGCCATGATAACCTGGCTGTCATAACCTGGCATATCCCATGGTTCCGGTGTCACGAAACTGTCTACCGGTGCAGCTGCCTGGATTCCCTGACAAAATGCAACAAGCCCCTCCGGACTTCCAAGAGTTACAGCCTGAATGATATCCTGACGTGGTTCTGTACTGTTTGGCACTACCGGGAAACCAAGCTTCTCATAGATATTAGCTGCAAAAACAGCTCCTTTTAAAGCCCCTTTTGTGACCATCGGTGCAAGGAAAAATCCCTGGTACAGAGAACGGTTTACACCAAGAGTTGCACCGACTTCCATGCCAAGTCCCGGACATGTCATACGGTAAGAAGCATTTTCCACGCAGTCTTTTCTTCCCGCAATGTAGCCGCCAATAGGAGCAAGTCCGCCGCCCGGATTCTTGATCAGGGAACCAACCATAATGTCAGCTCCTACGTCACTTGGCTCAATGGTATCTACGAATTCCCCATAGCAGTTATCTACCATGCAGATCACATCAGGCTTGATTTTCTTTACAAAAGAGATCAGCTCCCCGATCTGTTTTACAGAGAAGGAAGGACGAGTCTGGTAGCCTTTGGAGCGCTGGATCGTTACCAGTCTTGTTTTTTCGTTAATTGCTTTTTTAATGTTTTCGTAATCGAAAGTACCATCGGAAAGAAGATCTACCTGACGGTATTTTACACCGTATTCAGCAAGAGAGCCATTGGATTGACGGATTCCGATAACTTCTTCCAGGGTATCATATGGTTTTCCGACTGGGGAAAGCAGCTCATCGCCCGGACGTAAATTTCCGAACAGGGCAATAGCCAGTGCATGGGTTCCGCAGGTAATCTGTGGGCGAACCAGGCAGGCTTCTGTATGAAAAGTATCTGCATAAACCTGCTCTAGGGTTTCTCGGCCAAGGTCATTGTAGCCATATCCGGAGGAAGCTCCGAAACATGCTTCGCTTACGCGGTTTTTCTGCATTGCATGGATCACTTTCATCTGGTTATACTCTGCAGTCTGGTCAAATTTTTCAAAACGTTCTTTTAAAGAGTCTTCTATTTTCTTGCCGAAATCATAAACCTCGGAAGAGATTCCGAGCTGTGCATACATTTCTTTCATAATAATCTTTTCCTTCTTTTTTTATTATTCAGACAGAAGAATCCCCTTTTCTCTGCATACAGAAAGCATGTAGGTAAGGATCTGACTGTCATTGTAATCAAATTTATCTTTATCCACCCAGGTTACTTCTCCTTCTCTGCGGAACCAGGTAAGCTGCCGTTTGGCGAAATGTCTGGTGTCACGCTTCAGGATACGGACAGCTTCATCGTAAGGATATTCTCCTTCCAGCCATGCAAGGATTTCTTTGTAACCCAGACCCTGCATGGATACCATTCCTCTGTGGCATCCCATCCGCTGAAGTGTTTTTACTTCTTCTACCAGGCCGTTTTTCAGCATTTCATCTACTCTTGCATCAATTCTCTCATAGAGAAGAGGGCGTGGGGCATTCAGAACAAAATAAGCCAGATTATATGGGCTTACATGTTCTTTCTGCTCCTCATTATGTTCGGAGATCCGGGTACCGTTCTGTTTATAGAATTCCAGTGCGCGGATTACGCGTTTAACATTATTTTCGTGAATATCTTCTGCTGATTTCGGATCAACAGATGCAAGCATATCGTGGAGAAAAGTGTTGCCCTTTTCTGCTGCTAATGTTTCCAGTTCTTGGCGATAGCTGTCATCCTGCTCTGACTGGGTAAAATCAATATCTCTGGTGAGTGCCTGAATATAAAATCCGGTGCCGCCCACCAGGATAGGAATCCTGCCTTTTGCGTAGATCTCTTCCATTGATTTTTTTGCCAGCTGCTGAAAAAGCACGATATTAAAATCTTCTGTAGGATCCAGCACATCTACCAGATGGTGAGGGACACCGTCCATTTCATCCGGAGTGATCTTGGCAGAACCAACATCCATATAGCGGTATACCTGCATGGAGTCTGCAGATATGATCTCACCGTTTACTGCTTTTGCCAGAGCAATAGAAAGCTTTGTTTTTCCAACAGCAGTAGGTCCGGTAAGAACAATAAGAGGTTTCTTCATAATGTCCTCCCGTATTATACGATACGTTTAAATTTCTTTTCGATTTCTGTCTTTGTCATGGAAATGATGGTTGGTCTTCCATGAGGGCAGTTATAAGGATTTTCCAGGGTCAGGAGCTCATCGATCAATTTATCCGCCTCCTGAGGTGACATGGCATGATTTCCTTTTACAGCTGCTTTGCAGGCCATAGTGGCAAGTCTTGCAGTAAACAGCTCAAAAGCATCTTTTGCGCCGTCTGCGCCGAGATGATCCAGCATTTCCAGAAATACTTCTTCCTCGGTCATTCCAAGAAGCAGGGAAGGCACTGCGCTGATACTGTATTCCCGACCGCCGAATGGCTCGATCTCGAAGCCGAAATCCCGGAAATAGTTTTCGTTTGCCTTCAGAAGACTTTCTTCCTCCAGGCTGAGAGAAACGATCAGCGGCGGGCTTAAATACTGAGACCGGATTTCCTGGGATTTAAATAACTTCACAAACCGCTCATAATATACTTTTTCATGTGCCGCATGCTGATCGATAATGTAAAAATTTTCCTCAAACTGTACCAGCCAGTAAGTGTCAAACAGCTGTCCGATCAGCTTGTGGCGGCTTCTGGATTCCGGTGCAAGAAGCCGTTCCTCAAAAAGTTCCAGTTGTTTGGGCTGTTCAGTGGGGACGGGGTCTGCCGGGGGAGATACAGGAACAGAATCATTACACGATTCCTGGAATGAGACTCCGCCGGATTCATTGGATGCTTTGAATATGGAAGTCTTCGTATTGAAAACACTAGTGTTATCCGATGTATTTGGCGTATTCTGTGTCGCTGTGTTTTCGCAGATGTTTTTTTCTTTTAAAGTCCCGGAAAACATTTCCTCCTCTTCTTTTGTAAAAGGTTTGGAATTATAAAAGGAGCTTTCCTCCACGGAATCTTCTGAGGCTTTTTGCGAAAATGTTGTACTGGTAGCGGCAGCCGGTTTGCTTCCATACATTTCCTGCCGTCTTTTTACTTCAAAGGGTTCCGGTACGTTGCCTGGTTTTACCTGCTCAGCGCGGGATACGGGTGTTTCTTTTCCAACAGATACCTGAGGGATCAGTTCTCTGTGGGTAACTGCCTTTCGGACTGTTTCATAGATTGCTGTATAAACTTCGGTTTCTCTGGCAAAACGTACTTCCCTTTTAGCTGGGTGTACATTCACATCAAGATCATTTCCATCCATCTCGATCCGGAGAGAAACAAACGGAAATTTATGCTGCATTACAAAGCCTTTATATCCATCTTCAATAGCCTTGGTAATAATCTTGTTTTTTACATATCTTCCATTAATATAATAATTCTCGAAAGTACGGTTTCCTCTGGATATTTCCGGTTTTCCCACAAAGCCTTCAATCTTCATGAAGTCATTTTCGTAGGAAACTTCAAGAAGAGCCCTGGCAATATCACGTCCGTAAACACTGTAGATTACGTCTTTAACACTGTAGTTTCCGGAACTTGAAAGCTTGACCTGGCGATTCTGGATATATTTAAATGAAATTTCCGGATGGGAAAGTGCCAGCTGTTCCATCAGGGTGTTGATATAACCAGCTTCTGTTGTATCTGATTTCAGAAATTTACTTCTTGCCGGTGTGTTATAAAACAGATTCCGGATCAGGAAGGTAGTTCCCTCCGGAGCACCCATTTCTTCTAAAGACTGTTCCTGGCCGCCTTCGATCACATAGCGGGTGCCGCTGATAGCAGATGGAGTTTTGGTTATCAGTTCCACCTGGGCTACAGCTGCAATACTGGAAAGAGCCTCGCCTCGGAAACCAAGAGAGGCGATATGGACAAGATCCTCTACTTTTTCAATTTTGCTTGTGGCATGACGGAGAAATGCAAGAGGAACCTGCTCTGCTTCCATTCCGGAACCATTGTCAGTGATGCGGATCAGTTTTTTTCCACCGTCTGTGATTTCAACAGTGATAGCTGTTGCCCCTGCATCAATAGCATTTTCCACAAGCTCTTTTACAACGGAGGAAGGTCGTTCCACAACCTCTCCTGCTGCGATCTTATCAATGGTATTCTGGTCTAAAACTGCAATTTTTCTCAAATGATCACCACCGGTTCTTTATTTTGTTCTGCAGGTTATAGAGAATGTTCAGAGCTTCCATTGGTGTCAGATTACCGATTTCCAGGCATTTGATCTCCTCAATGATATCATTATCCTGCACTGTATCGAACAGGGACATCTGTGCCATATCTACCTGATCATAAGAAATCTTCTGCTTTTTTTTAGGAGCAGTCAGATCTTTTACAGCTGCAGTAATGTCCGCATCACTGAGCTCTTCTACCAGTTCCTTTGCCCGCTGGATAACGGAATCCGGCACACCGGCAAGTTTAGCTACCTGGATACCGTAACTTTTGTCTGCACCGCCTTTTACGATTTTACGAAGGAATACGATGTCATCACCCTTTTCCTTAACTGCAATACAGTAATTATTTACGCCGGAAAGCTTTCCTTCCAGCTCTGTAAGTTCATGATAATGGGTTGCAAATAAAGTCTTTGCTCCGCAGAGCTTGGTGTTGCTGATGTGTTCAATCACTGCCCATGCAATGGAAAGCCCGTCAAAAGTACTGGTTCCGCGTCCGATCTCATCCAGGATCAGAAGACTTTTGGACGTGGCATTTCGAAGAATATTGGCAACTTCTGTCATTTCCACCATAAAAGTACTCTGGCCGCTGGCAAGATCATCAGAAGCACCTACACGTGTAAAGATACGGTCAACGACTCCGATATTGGCACTGTCAGCAGGAACAAAGCTTCCAATCTGTGCCATCAGTACAATAAGAGCTGTCTGGCGCATGTAAGTGGATTTACCTGCCATGTTCGGGCCTGTGATAATAGAAATCCGTTTCTTATGGTTGTCAAGATATGTATCATTAGGAATGAACATATCGTTCTCAATCATCTGTTCCACAACAGGGTGGCGTCCGTTCCGGATATCAATAAGTCCTGTTTCATTGATCTTTGGGCGGACAAAATTGTTCCGCTGTGCCACAAGTGCCAGGGATGCAAAAACGTCCAGTGCTGCAACTGCTTTTGCTGTCCGCTGGATACGTACAACCTCTGCCCCTACTTTATCGCGGATATTGGAAAAAAGTTCAAATTCCAGTGCATAAAGCTTGTCTTCTGCCCCAAGAATCAGATCTTCCAGTTCCTTCAGTTCCTGAGTGATATAGCGTTCTGCATTGGTAAGGGTCTGTTTACGGATATAATCCTCTGGTACAAGATCTTTGAATGTATTGGTAATTTCCAGTGAATAGCCAAATACACGGTTATATTTGATCTTCAGGCTCTTAATACCGGTACGTTCCCTTTCTCTTGCTTCCAGTTCAGAAAGCCATTTCTTTCCATCTGTGCGGGATCGGCGGAATCTGTCTACATCTTCGTTGTAGCCCTCACGAATGATTCCCCCGTCTTTCTGTGCCAGAGGCGGATCATCGGTAATGGAAGTCCGGATCAGTTCTGTGATATCGGTCAGCGGATCCATATCTTCGTTGATCGTCTGAAGCAGCGGAGACTGGAATTCTGAGAGAATCTGTTTGATATATGGAAGCATTTCCAGAGATGAGGCAAAAGAAACCAGATCTCTTGGATTGGCGGATTTATAACTAATACGGCTGATGAGACGTTCCAGGTCATAGATGGGATTTAAATATTCACGAATCTCATCTCGTTCCATTGGCTTTTCATTCAATTCTTCCAGTGCACTTAGTCTCTTTTCGATTTCATCTGCATCGATCAGAGGCTGTTCCACATAAGAACGAAGAGTTCTTGCTCCCATAGCGGTTTTAGTCTTGTCCAGTACCCAGAGGAGAGAACCACGTTTCTGTTTCTCCCGCATAGTTTCCACAAGTTCCAGATTCCGGCGGCTGGAGCTGTCAATGAGCATATATTTCTCCGCTGAATATGGACGGATACTGGCCATATGGGAAAGGGCTGTTTTCTGTGTTTCCTTCAGATATAGAAACAACGCTCCTGATGCAATGATCCCGCTGTCATAATCTGCAATTCCAAGACCTTCCAGGTTTCCTACATGAAAATGTTCTTTTAATGTCTTCTGACAGAGCTGATCGTCAAAATACCATGGCTCCAGTGCAAATACGCAGATCCCAAGACGTCCTTTCAGATCTTCCACATCAACACCGCTTAAAAGAAAGGCATCATTGCAGATGATCTCTGCAGGTGTGAATTTATTGATCTCATCCAGGAGTTTCTGAGGTTTATCCAGTTCTGTGAGAAAACAGTCACCAGTTGTAATATCCGCAATAGCGCAACCGAAATGATCTCCAATAGAAACGATAGACATCAGATAATTGTTTTTAGATTCGTCCAGAGACATGGCATCCAATGTAGTTCCCGGTGTGACAATACGGATAACTTCACGTTTCACCAGACCTTTTGCTTTTTTGGGATCCTCCACCTGTTCACAGATTGCAACTTTGTAGCCTTTCTCGATCAGCCGGTTGATATAAGTCTCCGCAGCATGAAAAGGAACGCCACACATGGGCGCTCTCTCTTCCAGTCCGCAGTCTTTTCCAGTAAGCGTGATCTCCAGTTCCTTCGATGCAGTCAGCGCATCCTCAAAAAACATCTCATAAAAATCGCCCAAGCGGTAAAAAAGGATACAGTCGCTGTATTCTTCCTTGGTTTTTACGTATTCTTTCATCATCGGTGATAATACACTAATATCCTCCGGAAACCCAGTGTTTATGGCGGCTTTTAGAAGTCCCAAATGTTGATTTGACCACATTATTACGATAGTTTTTTCCCTCGTTAGTGTTTTTGTCTAT
>ENA-OQCO01000372-OQCO01000372.1-human-gut-metagenome-genome-assembly--contig:-NODE-372-length-25299-cov-3.667249_pt1 | contig 25299 bp, 27 predicted proteins | sample MGYA00242500_ERZ504582 | MGnify/ENA primary metagenome ERZ504582 (study PRJEB26092, sample SAMD00036346) | human gut metagenome | host: Homo sapiens | study: EMG produced TPA metagenomics assembly of...
CTCTTCTTGGTGGGGATGGTGGTGTTGCGGTCAATAAGCTTCGTGAATACGCCGCCGAGGGTCTCAATGCCGAGGCTCAAGGGGCGTTACGTCGAGAAGAAGAACGTCTTTGACTTCGCCGCCGAGGACACCGCCCTGAATTGCAGCACCGATTGCAACACATTCATCGGGATTAATGCCCTTGAAGGGTTCTTTGCCGGTGATGTTCTTTACAAGATCCTGAACCGCGGGAACACGGGTTGAACCGCCGACGAGGATAACCTTATCAATCTGAGAAGTTTTAAGACCCGCATCATGCAATGCCTGCTGTACGCAAGTTTTTGTTTTGTCGAGCAAATCGGAGATAAGCTCGTTGAACTTTGCACGTGTGATGTTCATATCAAGATGAACGGGGCCGTTTGCATCCATCGTGATGAAGGGAAGATTGACGTTTGCGGAAGCCATGCCGGAAAGCTCAATCTTTGCCTTCTCTGCTGCTTCTTTAAGCCTTTGCTTCGCCATGCGGTCGTTGCGAAGGTCAATGCCGTGGGACTTTTTAAATTCCTCTGCAATATAGTTGATAAGACGATCGTCGAAATCATCGCCGCCGAGACGGTTGTTGCCGGCAGTTGCAAGAACTTCAAACACGCCGTCGCCGATTTCGAGGATGGAAACATCGAACGTGCCGCCGCCAAGGTCGTAAATCAGGATCTTCTGGTTGTTTTCCTTATCCATACCGTATGCAAGAGCCGCCGCAGTGGGTTCGTTGATGATACGGAGAACATTAAGGCCTGCAATCTTGCCTGCGTCCTTGGTTGCCTGACGCTGACTGTCGGAGAAATAAGCAGGAACTGTAATAACAGCATCAGTGACTTTTTCGCCGAGATAAGCTTCCGCATCCTGTTTCAGCTTCTGAAGAATCATTGCGGAAATTTCCTGCGGAGTATAGGACTTGCCTTCGATGGTGCGGCGGTAATCGCTGCCCATTTCACGCTTAATGCTGCTTACGGTGTTGTCGGGGTTGGTGATAGCCTGACGTTTTGCAACCTGACCCACCATACGCTCGCCGTTTTTGAACGCAACAACAGAGGGAGTTGTGCGGGAGCCTCGGGATTGGGGATAACAACGGGTTCGCCGCCTTCAAGGACAGCAACACAGGAATTGGTCGTACCAAGGTCGATACCGATAATCTTTGACATAATATTTTACCTTTCTTTCCGGCGGAAAATAACGGTTCATGTTTTGATATGATTGCCGCCGTCCGCCGCGGCGTCAACGGTGCTGACAGAACCCGCACCGACCGCGATGGGTTTGGGATTTTAAATTTATTTCATCCCCGGTTAAGGGTGATTTTTGCTTTTGATTGACTGATGCAGATCCGCTTTAAGACACGGAACGCATGTGTCCGGGTTCTGTGCTCAGGATTTGACTTTCACCATCGTGTGGCGGATTATCTTACCCTTTACACGGTAGCCTTTCTGAAGAACGGCTGTTATTGTTCCGCTTTCGGCATCGCTGTCATCTTCATCACGCATGACTGCATCATGCATATTCGGATCAAAGACGCCTTCGGCTTCTATTTCCTCAAGTCCGCTCTTTTTGAGGCAGTCGAGAAGCTGTTTTTGAATCTGTTCCATGCCTTTTGAAAAGGGTGAACCGTCGGATGTTGCGAGGGCACGCTCGAAATTATCAAGCACCGGAAGGATGTTTTTTATAGTTTCGCGGATGCCGTCATCGTAACTTTCGGCACGCACCGATGCATTGCGCTTGCGGAAGTTGTTGAATTCCGCCTGGATACGCTGAGCATCTCCGATTGCCTCGTCCGCGCTTTTCTTCAAAGTTTCGATTTCGGCATTCATGCGCTCTATTTCGGCTTTTGCGCGTTCAAATTCATCCTTTGAAAGCGTCACACCGCCGTTGTCCTCTGAATTTTCCGCTCGGTTTTCTGCGGAATTCTGTTCAACGGTTTCGTGTGCTTCTGCGGGCATCTTTTCATCCTGCTGAACGGGTTTCTTTTTGTCCTTTGCCATAACTTCCTCCGTGACGCGGGCATTGCTGCCGTTGTCCTTCATTATTCTGCTGCCTGTTGCGGCTATTCATTCTTTTTGAGCATATCACTCAAAACATTGCTCAGATTTTCGCTCACGCATTTAAGCACCGCAACAACCTTGCCGTAATCCATTCTTGTCGGGCCGATAACACCCATTGAACCCGCCTGTTCGTTGCCGACACGATAATTTACCGTGACAACGGAGCAATCTTTGAGTTCGGGGTTATCGTTCTCGGTTCCGATGCGCACTGTCAGCTCAACGCCGTCCTTGTTTTGAGTGAACACCTGTTGAATGCAGCTGCCGTTTTCAACCTCTGACAGAAACGACTTTGCTTTTGCAACATCGGAGTATTCGGGATAATCCAGCATATTTGCCGCACCGACAACCTCGACCTCCTGTTTGTTCAGGCTGTTTGTGAGAGGTTGAAGCATTGCCGCAACCGTTTCTGCCTGTTCACCGATTTCCTCCTTCAGAAGAGGAAGCAGCGTATTCTGCGCATCGGTAAGTTTGTAACCTGTGAGTCGCTCGTTCATCAGTTCCGCAAGCTGTTCAATGCTGCGCGGAGTCACTCCCGCCGGAACCGAAAGCATTCTGCTTGAAGTCGTCCCGTTGTTGGTGACAATAACGGCTAATGCCTTTCCGTCCGTTACGGGAATCAAACTGATACGCTTAAACCTTGCGTTTTTTATCTGCGGGGTTTGAACAACAGAAGTATATTTCGTGATGCCCGAAAGCATTCTTGCCGTTTCACGAATCACTTCGCCGACCTCGTTAACGCGTGTGTTCAGATGACGTCTGATGTATTCCGCTTCTTCATCGGTCAGCTTTGCTCTGTCCATAATGGAGTTCACGTAGAGTCTGTAAGCTTTTTCGCTCGGAATCCTGCCCGCACTCGTATGCGGCTGTTCAAGAAAACCGAGCTCCGTAAGGTCGCTCATCTCGTTGCGAATCGTTGCGGGTGAAAGCTCGATATCGTCACGCTTTGACAAAGTTCTTGAGCCGACCGGCGAAGCCGTGAGAATATAGTCATCAACGATCGCTTGAAGTATGCGCATCTTGCGAACATCCAAAACTTCCGTCATATTCTCACACTCCTCTGAATCATCGTCGCCCCTTTGGGGCATCTCATCGGGAAGCACTTGTTGTTAGCACTCATTCCCTTTGAGTGCTAACATTATAGCTCCGTTCCTTGTCTCTGTCAACAGTTTTTTCCGCTTAGTGAAAAATATATTATTTTGAGGTTGAAATTCTGTCTCCCAAAGTCTAAAATACAAACACTGCCGACACACATCGGCCGACCGTGTCGTCCACAATAACAGTTTCGGCATTAAACAAGGAATTTTATCTATGGAAATTAAAGGAATACAAAAGGTCACTCTGCTCGATTACCCGGGCAAGGTTGCGTGCACTGTTTTCACGGGCGGGTGCAATTTTCGCTGCCCGTTCTGTCAAAATTCGGATCTTGTGATCAGTCCTGCGTTGACTCCCACAATTGCAGGTGAAGAAATTTTCGGTTTTCTTCGCAAGCGGCGCGGTTTGCTTGATGCAATATGCATATCAGGAGGCGAACCGCTGCTTCAGCCGGACATTGCCGAATTCATAATGCGCTGCCGCGAAATGGGCTATCTCGTGAAACTTGATACGAACGGCTCCTTTCCCGATTTGCTGCAAAGACTTATTGATGCCAAGCTTCTCAATTACATTGCGATGGATATCAAAACCGCCCCAGAGCGTTACAGCGTTTTAACCGGTGTTCGGAATATCGATATCGGCCCGGTGCTTGCAAGCGTTGATATTATAAGAAACAGCGGTGTTGAGCATGAGTTTCGGACAACAGTTGTCAACGAGCTTCATTCCCCCGCCGATTTCGAGCGCATCGGTCAGTGGCTTAAAGGCGAAGAACGTTATTTCCTTCAATTGTTTGTCGATTCCGGTGCACTCATCGGCACCGGACTTTCCCCTGCAAGCGAAGGGAAAATGCGCGAATACCTTTCAATCGTTCAAAAATATATTCCAACCGCAAAGCTGCGCGGAATATAAACGCCGGTTGCTTTTCTTCTCCGGATATTCGATGCATCAATTTGTATTGACTTGTCTGCAGCTGCGTGATATACTTTATGCGGAGTTTATGATGCTCCGCATAAATATCGGAGGCTATTAATATGAAAGTATGTACCAACTGTCACCTGAGTTTTCCCGACTCTGCCTCGCACTGCACTCAGTGCGGCGCACCGCTGACCACGGTTGCAGACCAACCGCCGGTTTACTCCGGAGATCCTCTTGACCACACGGCGGAATTTGACTCCGCTGACATTTCCGCAAACAAGGTGTTCGCACTCATTCCATATCTTATGGGATGGTTCGGCGTGATTATCACTCTGCTTGCATCAAGCAGTTCACCGTATGCCGGTTTTCATGTGCGTCAGGCACTGAAGATTCAAATCGCCGCGCTGCTTTCGCTAGTGCTCGCTATCATCCCATTCCTCGGGTGGGTCGCTGCCTTTGCTTGTGAAATTATTGCTATTGTTCTCAACCTTATCTGCTTCTTCCGTGTTTGCAGCGGCAAAGCAATCGAAGCACCTATCGTTTCAAGCTTCAAATTTCTGAAATAAGCTTTTAATCGGCTTTCAAATGCTCCGACTGATTATGTAAGCAGAGATTTAAAGCTTATCCGAAGTCAATAAGAAAAGGGTTCCACGGACGCAATTCCGCGGAACCCTTGTTCAATTCATATTACTTTGTTTATGTGATTGATGTTTAAATCAGCCCGGAGGCCACTGCATGCTTCTTCCGCCGAGAATATGCCAGTGCAGATGCTTAACGCTCTGCTGGCCGTCTTCACCGGTGTTGATAACAACTCTGAAGCCCTTTTCGGCGATGCCGAGTTCAACTGCAAGTTTCTTTACAATCTCCTGCATATACGCAAATGTTTCGGAATCGCATTCAAGAATATCGGCAAAATGCTTTTTGGGAATTAACAGCACATGCACCGGTGCTTGCGGATCAATATCGCGAAAAGCAAGCACGCGCTCATCTTCATACACCTTTGTTGAGGGTATTTCACCCGCAGCAATTTTACAAAAGATACAATTCTCCATTCATGTCCTCCTTGATGTATTTTATTTTAACGTCCGCAAATGTGTTGGGCGTTATTGCGCTGTTTATTCTGACCGCTGCATATGTATCCGTGCATCCGTATGAAACGTTATCGACGCATTTTTCTATCAAAACGTTCACTGTTTCTCCAACGTATTGTTCAAGGTATTCGTGTTCCGATTCCCTGCCGACAGCAATAAGCTCACCTGCTCTGCGGCTTTTTTCGGCATTTGACAGCTGACCCGGCATTGCATCCGCCTTTGTTCCGCTTCGCCTTGAATACGGGAAGATATGAACTTTCGCAAAACCCACTTTACGCATGAATTCGATTGTTTCAAGATGCTCCTCTTCCGTTTCGCCCGGAAAACCTGCAATAATATCGGTTGTAACGGCTGTTTCGCCGCCGAACGCCCTGCGCAGTTTTTGGCATAATTCAAAATACTGCCCGCTCGTGTATCCGCGCCGCATTCGTTCAAGCACCGTGTCCGAACCGCTTTGCAGTGAAAGATGGAACTGCCTGCATATGCGTTTATTATCTGCAAGTTCGGCAATTATTTCATCCGTCATCATATGCGGTTCAAGCGAACCGAAGCGAATACGTTTTATATTGTTCAGTCCGTCAAAGCAGCGCACGGCATCGCGTATATCCGTACCGCTGCGTAAATCCCTGCCATAGCTCATCAGATGAATTCCCGTCAGCACAACCTCGGAAAATCCTTCGTTGTTAAGCTTTTCGGCTTCGGCACGAACGGACTCAATCGAGCGCGAACGTAATCCGCCGCGTGCATACGGAATTGCGCAATAAGTGCAGAACATGTTGCATCCGTCCTGAATTTTGAGATAGGCGCGTGTGCGTCCCTCATGAACGGCACTCATTTCTTCAAATTCGTGTTCATGCATAACATCTCTGACAAGGATTTTTGCTCCGCCGGCTGCGTTCCCGCTGCATTCCGAGTTTTCGGGTTGTTCGAATTTTTTCATACCGCCGCAGCAATCGCACAATTCTTTTTCTCCGCAATTGCATTTTTCGCTTTTCGGTTCATTTTCCCGTCCTTCAGCAATGCTTTTTACAAGTTCGACAACGCGGTTCTTGTCCGCACTTCCGAGCACAGCGTAAACACCCTCCAGTTTTGCCGCCGCTTCCGGGCTTCGCTGCGCAAAGCAGCCTGCCGCAATAAGTTTTGCATTCGGGTTCAGTTTATGCGCTTTTGAAAGCATTTGGCGTGATTTTCTGTCCGCAATATTCGTAACGGTGCATGTGTTGACAATGCAGACATCAGCCTCGGCCGGGTTCTCCGTGATTTCAAATCCCGCCTGAGTTAAGAGCTCCGCCATGGCATCACTCTCGTATTGGTTCACTCGACAGCCGAGTGTAATAAAGCAGCAGCGCATCATCCCTCCAGCTCATACATGAGCATTGCAAGCATTGCCATTCCTGCGGTTTCCGTCCGCAAAATCCTTTTACCGAGTGATACGGATTTTGCCGCAGGACTGTTTTTAAGGACAGATTCAACCTCTGTCGGTTCAAAACCGCCCTCGGGCCCGATAATTATTGCAATATCGTTCCCGCCTTCGTCGGATTTGCCTTTTTCTTCACCGAACGCCTTTCTCAAAGCCTGTTTCAGAGTCGTTTTTTCCTCATCCTCGTATGCTATAAGCACGGCATCAAATCCCGAAAAATCACATTCATTCAAATTTTGAACGGAGCCGACCTCGGAATTCGCCCGCGCCCGGACTGCTTTGCCGCCTCCTGTGCAACCCGATTGAATCGTAAAAGTTTTGACTCCTTTGCTTCGGGTTTCACAACGCAGCGTTTTGAATAAACAGGCTGAATTGCAAATATGCCGAGTTCAACACATTTTTGAATTATCAGCTCAAGCTTTCCCGCTTTCGGCAGGCATTGGAACAGCGTTACACGATTCAAAGGCTCCGACGGGCACGGTGCATCGGAAATTGCTCCAAGCCGTACCTCACCCTTGTTCTCGTTCAAAATACGCGCAGTCATTTCCCTGCCGGTTCCGTTGATAAGCAAAAGTTCATCGCCCGGTTTCATTCGAAGCACCGTCATGATGTGTTTTGCTTCTTCGCCGTCAAGGACAATTTCCGTTCCGACGGTCAGTTTTTTATCAGTAAAAAATCTTCTCATAAGCCGATTCAGCTTTCACCGTTTTATATCCGGACGTTCGCAGCGCTGCTGCACCTGCACTAAGTATTGCTTACGATATTTTCGCCGCAAGCACTGCGCGCCAATCTTCGCCGCTGCATATTTCAACAGCTTCAAGTCCGTTCGCCTTCAGGGCATCAAGCACCTCATCCAGCCTGTCCGCAATTATTCCGGAGGCAATGAGCTTTCCGTCCGGTTTCATAAGCTGCGGAATTACGGGTGCAAACGCGATAATGACGTTTGCAACAATGTTTGCAAGCACAATATCATACTGCCTTCCGGAAATATCGTCTCGGAACTTTTCATCGGAAAGAATATCTCCGATTCTGATGAAGTAGCCTGACATATCAATTCCGTTCAGCTCGGCGTTTTCGGCAGCAACGCGCGCCGCGACCGGATCAATATCAATTGCATAGGTTTCTTTCGCTCCCATCAGGGAAGCGGCAATCGAAAGGATTCCGCTGCCGCAGCCGAGATCTGCAACGAGATCACCGTTCTTAATGTTTTCTTCAAGTAATTCAAGGCACATGCGCGTTGTGTGGTGAGTTCCCGTTCCGAAAGCCATTCCGGGGTCAATTTTCAGAACCGCGCGTGTGTTCCCATCCGGGATTTTTTCCCATGAAGGACAGACAAGCAGCTTTTCGCCGACAGGCATCGGTTTGAAATACGCTTTCCAATTATTCGCCCAGTCCTCCTCATCCACGCTGCGCACTTCGATTTTTAACGAACCCATATCAATGCCGATTTCGCTGCGCATACTGCCCAATTCCGCAATCGAATTTCGCACCGCCTGCTCCACCGCGGCATTCTCGGGAACATTGGAAACATAAGCCTGTACGGAAGGCTGTTTTCCCATTGCGGCCTCATCCGCATAATCCCAGTATTTTTCACACGAATGCAGCAGCGCGTCAATCTCCTCATCGCCCTGAACTATGTTAACCTGGGTAATCCCAAGCATATCAAGCCGCGCAAGAATTATCTCTGTTCCTTCCTCGGTTGTATATATTGTTATTTCTTTCCATTTCATAATCGGTTTTCCTTTAAGTTTTGTTCAATATTCCGAAAATCGGCATAATGTTCCTTCAGCCGAACAAACACGGACAGCCGGCAAACACATAAGCCAAACTGCCCTGTATCCGCATTTTCCGTTCCTTATTAAGTTCATTATAACATTGCCGCACCGTTTTGAAAAGAACGAATTCGCTGCTTTTCGGCATTCGTCATTGAATCGCATCCTCCGAATTCCTTTTGACCCAGTTCTCCGTGAAGCGCATAAATGCTGCGCATGCAGGCGAACCCGTGCCGATTGAACGTTCCGCGATTCCGATCGTTCTTGTGCAGGCAGGTTCAAGCTCGACCGCCGCACGGTTTCCGCCTATGCCCTTGAGTATCAGCTCCGGGACAATGGTCATCCCGAGTCCGCATTCCGCCATTGCAACGGCGGCATAGTCGTCACTTACGCTGTATTTTACACGCGGCCGTACACCGGCCGTGCGGAGAATTCTTCCGATATCATAGTTCGATCCCTCTCCCGGGATAATGAAATCAATGTCGGATATTGCTTCAAGCGGAAGGGTCTTACAGCCGGACGGCAGAAGTTTCGGGGGTACAAGCGCAAGCATCCTGTCAACGCACAGCGGGACAAACTTTAATTCCTTGCGCATCGTCCCGCTCATAAATCCGCAGTCAACCTCTTCGGCAATTATCATATCCTCTATGGTTTTGTATGTTCCGACTGAGACATCAATAGAAATATTCGGATACTCATTGCCGAACTCCGCTATGATTTTCGGCAGCCAACAGACGGCAACGCTTGAAAAAGCACCAACACGCACTTTACCCATGCGTACCCCCTTTATCTCCGCCGCTATCTGTTTCAGCATATCATCTCTGTTCACAACCTCGCGCAGCGTTTGCAGTATCCGCTCCCCCTCCTGCGTCAGCGAAACGCCCGTTTTGCTTCGCCGCAGCAGTTGAAAGCCGAATTCCTGTTCAAGAGCCGATACTATGTGACTGATTCCTGACTGAGTATAGCCCAGCTGCTCCGCTGCCGCAGTCAGATTGCCTATTTTTGCAACGCGGATGAAAACCCTGTAGTTATCAATGTTCATGCCTTTACCCTTCCGTTTCCGCAGCAAACGCCCTTCCGCCGCGATCCATTCGGTTTTCTTATGGATATGATAACAAACATTCAGTTTAATTGCAATCCTTTTTGTTGTATAGTATCGAATTGTGCAAAGGTGAATGATTCGGTGCGGATTAATCCGTCCGCTCGCTGCACCTCAGGCATAATACAGCTTCCCCGAAAGGAAATCACATGGAAAACGCACAGCAGCCCGTTCGGAATAAAAACGGAAAAACCCAAAAACTTCCCAAATCCAGAATTTCATTTTGGGTCACTCCGATAGTATTCCTCATCTTCTTCATCGGTCTTTTTACCTTGTTTGCAATCCCCATGGGGCTTTCGAACATGCTCAGCACAGTAATGAATACCGCATTCGCTCTTTTGACCGATACATGTCTTTACATCATGGCGATCGCAGTCATCATGGGTGCAGTTTCCGCACTGCTCACGGAGTTCGGTGTTGTTGCAATGCTCAATCACCTGCTTTCCCCGCTTATGAAGCCTATATACGGCCTGCCCGGTGCTGCCGCTCTCGGCATAGTCACAACTTATCTTTCCGACAATCCTGCAATTCTTTCTCTCGCGGAAGATCACGGTTTTCGCAAGTACTTCAAGAAATATCAGCTTTACGGCCTGACTAACCTCGGCACGGCATTCGGAATGGGGCTTATTGTTTCCACGTTCATGCTCGGTCTCGGCAATATTCAGGGCGGCAGCGTTGTGTCCGCAATTCTCATCGGCAACCTCGGTGCAATCATCGGCAGTGTCGTAAGCACAAGGCTGATGCTCATGCAAACAAAAAAAATCTTCGGCACAGAGGAATACGTCGAGGATTCCGCTTTTGACCCCTCCGAACAGTCTTCAGGCGGTGTTCGCAAAAAACAAAGTCTCGGCATGCGCATTCTGACTGCTGCACTCGACGGCGGCAAGAGCGGCGTTGACATCGGACTCAGCATCATTCCCGGCGTGCTTGTTATCTGCACCATCGTTATGATGCTCACAAAAGGTGCCCCCGAAGGCGGTGTGTATACCGGCGCGGCTTACGAAGGCATTTCGCTGCTCCCCCGCGCAGCGAATGCAATCAAGTTCATTTTGCAGCCTCTGTTCGGGTTTTCCTCCACCGATGCAATAGCTGTCCCCATTACGGCACTCGGTTCCGCCGGCGCAGCAACCGGAATCGTCAAAGAGCTTGCGGAAGCGGGTTCGGTCACGGCACATGATATTGCGGTCTTCACTTCCATGTGCATGTGCTGGAGCGGCTACCTCAGCACTCATGCCTCAATGATGCAGTCCCTCAAGCGTCCCGACCTGACCGGAAAAGCAATTGCGAGCCACACCATCGGCGGTCTCGCTGCGGGTGTTGCGGCAAACTGGCTCTTTAAACTGTTTGCGCTGATATTCTGACAAAACAAACTTTGTTTTTTTGTCGCAGGCAATTAAATTCGAGCGGAATTTGTGACCCACGGTCATTGAGTTCCGCTCTTTTTGTTTAACCGCACCGCAAACAGAGCAAATTCTGCATTGTTTTATATATAAAACTCGGTTTTTCATTTAATTGCAATGTTTTTTTTGCGGCGTCAAGCGTATCGGACAAAAAAATTCAAAATATACGAAAAAAGGGGTTGACATATCCGTACTCAAGTGCTAAAATACACATCGTTCGCGAGAGAACAGTGTTCGAAAGAGCGGACGACAACCGAATATCTGGGTGTAGCGCAGTTTGGTAGCGTGCTTGAATGGGGTTCAAGAGGCCGGAAGTTCGAATCTTCTCACCCAGACCATTAAAGAGTCGATTTTGTCGGCTCTTTTTTCTGTTTATGAACGGTATTCAAAATTTTTTACACAGATTTCAAAAATAATATCTTGAAAATCGGGAAGAATATGATAAAATAAAGCCGATTTTTAAGGATGAAAGGAAACCGACAATGGAATATACACATGAGGTGAACAATATGTGCTTCGTCCGCAAGGGCGCGGTGCATGATCCTGCTCCCATTCCCGAAGAGGGCAATTGGGTTAAAGCAAAACAAATTTCCGACATCAGCGGCTTCACGCACGGTGTCGGTTGGTGTGCGCCGCAGCAGGGCGCATGTAAGCTCACGCTGAACATCAAGAACGGCATTATTGAAGAAGCTCTTATCGAGACCATCGGATGCAGCGGCATGACTCATTCCGCCGCAATGGCCGCCGAGATCCTTGCCGGCAAAACGATTCTTGAAGCTCTCAATACCGACCTTGTCTGTGATGCTATCAACACCGCCATGCGCGAGTTGTTTTTGCAGATAGTTTACGGACGCAGCCAAAGTGCGTTTTCCCAGGACGGACTTGCAATCGGAGCCGGGCTTGAAGACCTTGGCAAAGGGCTTCGCAGCATGATCGGCACGACTTACAGCACACGCGAAAAAGGCGCAAGATATCTTGAATTGACCGAAGGCTATGTCACAAAGCTTGCTCTTGATGCAAATGATGAGATAATCGGTTATCAGTTTGTCAACCTCGGCAAAATGATGGAAGCCATAGGCAAAGGCGCGACGCCGAACGAAGCCTACGAAAAGTTTCTGAGCACCTACGGCAGATTCAACGAAGCTGCAAAGGTTATCGACCCAAGAAAAGAATGAAATGAGGTGCCGTTATGATTAATTTTGAAGGATATTCCAGAAGGATCGACAAGATTAACTCCGTTCTCGGTGAATACGGGATCGAGAGCCTTGAAGCGGCGCAGCAGATTGTTTCCGATAATGGAATCGATGTCCGTTCAATCGTGCTCGGAATTCAGCCCATTGCTTTTGAAAATGCAGTTTGGGCATACACCGTCGGTGCTGCGATCGCAATCAAGGCAGGCGCAAAAAATGCAGCCGAAGCCGCAGAGTACATCGGAAAGGGTCTTCAGGCGTTCTGTATCCCCGGTTCGGTTGCGGACCAGCGCAAAGTCGGCCTCGGCCACGGCAATCTCGGTGCAATGCTGCTGAACGAAAACACAAAGTGCTTTGTATTTCTCGCAGGCCACGAAAGTTTTGCCGCTGCCGAAGGTGCAATCGGAATTGCAAAAACCGCAAACAAGGTTCGCAAGACTCCGCTTAAGGTCATCCTTAACGGACTCGGCAAAGATGCCGCTTACATTATCTCCCGCATCAACGGCTTCACCTTTGTTGAAACAAACTATGATTACTACACCGGCGAGCTTCATATCGTCAGCGAAAAAGCATTCAGCAGCGGTGAACGCAGCGCAGTTCGCTGTTACGGTGCGGACGATGTAAACGAAGGCGTTGCAATAATGAAGTTTGAGGATGTTGATGTTTCCATCACCGGCAATTCAACCAACCCCACCCGCTTCCAGCACCCCGTTGCAGGCACTTACAAAAAACTCTGCGTTGAAAACGGCAAAAAGTACTTTTCCGTTGCTTCCGGCGGCGGCACGGGCAGAACACTTCACCCCGACAACATGGCGGCAGGTCCTGCCAGCTACGGTCTGACCGATACCATGGGACGTATGCACTCCGATGCTCAGTTTGCGGGCAGCAGCTCCGTTCCCGCGCATGTTGAAATGATGGGGCTTATCGGCATGGGCAACAACCCCATGGTTGGCGCAACCGTTGCAGTTGCGGTTGCAGTCGAGGAAGCAGCAAAATAATACCGCCTTTCGACATATGGTTTTTCCCGAATTCATTTTCGGACAGCGCACCGATTCCCGGCAAACGCCTTAGGAATCGGTGCTTTTGTTCTTTACGGCTGCATGTGCCGCTTGTTTGGATGCCGATAATAAAAAACTTTCCCGCTTAATGCAGAATGAATAACCGTGAAGGTGTTCCATTATTTGATTCAATGTGGTATAATATGCCTGTATTGAAGCGGCATCATAATATCGAGAGTATTATTTGCCTTAAAAAGTTGAGAAATGGCTGAATAATCTGTTTTGGATAAAATCGTTTCCGTATTTATTCGAAAACAGTCTCAGCCGTCACTTGCTTAACAGCACATATTCAGGAGGAAATTATATGGAAAATGTAAAAGTGGCTCTTTGGGGCTTCGGCGCAATGGGTTCCGGCATTGCAAAGGTTCTTTTAAGAAAAAAAGGTGTTGACATCGTCGGTGTATGCGACATCCATCCCGCACGCGCCGGCAGGAGCATCTATGAACTGCTCGAAATCGACCGCGGTTCCCGCGATGATGTTCTTGTTAACCCCAAAATTGAAGAAGTTGTCCACGACGGCAACTGCGATATCTGCGTTATTGCAACCGATTCCTTTACCCGCAAGGCATTCAACAAAATTAAGTTTGTTGTTGAGCAGAACGTAAATGTTGTTTCCACTGCGGAAGAAATGAGCTTCCCCATGGCACAGGAACCCGAGCTTTCCGCCGAAATGGACGAGCTTGCAAAGGAACACGGCGTTTCCATCCTCGGCACCGGCATTAACCCCGGCCTTATGATGGATCTTCTTGCAATTTGCCTCAGCGGCTGCATGACAGATGTTGAAAAGGTCACCTGCCGCAGGGTCAACAGCCTGTCTCCCTTCGGTCCCGCCGTTATGGAAGAGCAGGGTGTCGGTCTCAGCGTTAACGACTTCAACACAGGTGTTGAAAACGGAACTCTTGCGGGTCACGTCGGCTTTGCGGAATCCGTCGGCATGATTGCAAGAGCTCTTGGTTGGAAAATCGACAAATTCGAACAGCAGATGTCTGCAATCGTAACCAGCGTCGACAGAAAATCCCCTTACGGCTATGCAAAAGCAGGCGATGTTGCGGGCGTTAATATGACCGGCCAGGGTTATGTTGACGGTGAAGTCAAAATCGATATGGTTCATCCGCAGCAAATCGAGCCCGAAATGGAAGGCACCCATACCGGTGACTACATCGTGCTTGAAGGCTCTCCCGAGGTTAACATGAGCGTCCGTCCCGAAGTTGACGGCGGCATCGGCACCATTGCCATGGTCGTAAACATGATTCCTCACGTTATCAATGCACGCCCCGGCCTCAAGACCATGCTTGATCTCCCCGTTCCCCACGCGATCATGGGCGATTTCAGGGATTATATCGAAAAATAATAATTTATAGGCTTTACTCGGTTTTATGCGTCTCCCCCGCCGCACTCCCGTTAAGGCAGGAAGATTCAAAAACCGCTTAAAATGATTCGGAGGTTTTTATGGCAAAGAAAGGCGATTGGGTTCAGATTCACAACATCGTTCTGACCCCGGAAGAACGTTCGAGCGCATTGCCCGAGGATACGAAATCTCACCCCCTTGAAATGTGGGTAAAAGGCTATTTGCAGCAGGACGAAGCGCAAGTCGGCGATGAAGTCGAAGTCATTACCCGCACCGGCCGTCATGCGACGGGCAAACTCGTGAACGAAGCACCTTATTTTGAGCATAATTTCGGCTTTCTGATTCCCGAAGTTCTCAAAATCGGCGATATGGTTCGCGAAATCACTTTCGGAGGTAACGAATGATGAAAGACAACAGCTATGCGGCAATTATGGCGCGGAAGAACGAAATCATTCGCAACTCCGTCGGCATGGATTACGAAAGTTTTGAAAAACCCGGCATCGGCTTTGACTACGAAGCAATGATGGCCGCAACCGGTTATACCCTGCCCGAGCTGCAGCGCGTTCAAGCTCTGTTCAGCGTCGGCAACACGCCGCTCATCGAGCTGCGCAATCTCACCGCACTCGCAAGGAAGTGCGCTCCCGCCGGCAAGGGCGCAAGGATTTTCATCAAGGACGAAGCAACCAACCCCAGCGGCAGCTTTAAAGCAAGGCGTTCCTGCACAAGCGTTTATCAGGCAAAAAAACTTGGTTACAAGGGCGTTGTCACCGCAACCAGCGGCAATTACGGCGCAGCGGTTGCATGCCATGCCGCAATGGCGGGACTTAAATGCATCGTTGTTCAGGAGTGCTACGACAGCCGCGGAGTAGGTCAGCCGGAAATCATTGAAAAAGCACGCAAATGTGAAGCTCTCGGTGCAGAAGTTGTCCAGCTCACCGTCGGTCCCGAGCTTTTCAGCACTGTTCTCCGCCTGCTTGAAGAAACAGGCTATTTCAACGCTTCCCTCTACACCCCGTTCGGCATTGCCGGTGTTGAAACTCTGGGTTATGAAATTGCTCAGCAGTTCCGTGCAAAGTTTGATCGTGATCCCGATGTTGTTGTCTGCACCAATGCGGGCGGCGGCAATCTCACCGGCACTGCACGCGGTCTGCGCAAAGCCGACTGTCATGCAAAAGTTATCGGTGCAAGCGTCAACCTCACCGGCCTGCACATGGCAAGCGATGCTCAGTTCAACAAAAAGAGTTTCACAACCGGGCACACAGGCTTCGGCGTTCCGTTCTGCGTAAACCCTGACCGTTCCGATGTTCCGCGCAGTGCGGCACGTCCCCTCCGCTACATGGACAGGTATGTTACCGTTTCTCAGGGCAGCGTATTCTTCATCACCGAAACTCTCGCTTCCCTCGAAGGTCTTGAAAAGGGACCCGCAGGCAACACCGCTCTTGCAGCAGCATTCCGTCTTGCACAGGAAATGGATGAAGATCAGTGCATCGTTGTGCAGGAGACCGAATACACCGGCGCAGGCAAGCATATCAATCCCCAGCTTTCGTTTGCAAGGCAGAACGGCATCGACATCCACTTCGGCGACCCCAAGGATGAGATACCCGGCAAAAACATCATTCTGCCCGCACATCCGAGCCTTATCAGGGTTGATGACGTTGACCTTGACCGCGTTCGCAGGTCCAATATCAAGAATGCCGTCGGAACGCACAAGGATGAGCTTACCGATGACGACATTCGCTACCTTGTTGAAGAAACCAACAGCAGCGAAGAATTTGTCCGCAGCGTTATAGCCGGACTGTAATTCGCGTCACAGCGGCATTAACATTTTTAATGCCGCATAGACCGAACCCCCCGTGCGGTGCGTCGGATTTCCGCTTTTCGGCTCATTCACGCACCGCATATCCCCCATGGTTGAAACATTATCTGCAAAAGGGAGAATATATGAAAAGAACCGATGATTTCCAGGAACGCAGAGCTCATCTTGCAAATCTGACCGATGATCAGCTTGAAGCAAGATTTTGGGAGCTTGCAAACAAGCTCGTTGACCCCCTTCTTAAAATGGGTTACGAGTACACCTCACCCGCCGTTGAACGTTCCGTTCTGCTGCGCATGGGGTTTTCTTCCATCGAAGCAAAAGCCATTGTTGACGGCTGCATTGAACATAACCTCATTGCGCACGGCGCAGGCAACGTGATTTACCGCCTTGCAAAAGCGCAGAACTCCGAAATCCGCCCGGCAGGGCTCGCACTTGCCGACGGCAAGCTTTGGGATGAAGCTGAAAAACTTTTTGACGGAGGCAACAACTGATGAGCGACTATAAACTTTCCCCCGATAAACCCATTGACGTTGCCGAGATCCTCAAAGATCTTGAAAACTACCGTCCCCGCCGCAGGGGCTGGACGTGGCGCAAACCCGTTGAAAACCTGCATATGGGACCCTTTGTTTACCATGACTGCACCGAACCGCTCAAGTCGAGCGTTCCCCTGCCCCCCGCACACTATTTCGAGAACATCGACCCGCAGCCCGCGCCTGTTATCACGACAGAAATCGCATCCGGCCGCTTTGAGGATGATATTCGCAGAATGCGTATGGCAGCGCACCACGGCGCAGATCACATAATGGTTATCCGCACGGCCGGACAGAGCCACTTTGACGGACTTATCGAAGGCACACCTCAAGGCATGGGCGGCGTTCCCATTACGCGCAAGCAGGTTCGTGCACAGCGCAAGGCACTCGACATGATCGAGGATGAAGTCGGAAGACCCATCAACTACCACAGCTATGTTTCCGGCGTTGCAGGCCCCGATATTGCTGTTATGTTTGCAGAAGAAGGCGTAAACGGCGTTCATCAGGACCCGCAATACAACGTCATCTACCGCAACATCAATATGATTCGTTCGTTTGTTGATGCGTGCGAAAGCAAGAGCTTATCGCATGGGCCGGCATGGCGCAGATTGACGGCGCACACAATGCAAACGCAACCGCACGTGAAGCATGGAAAGTCATGCCCGAGCTTATGGTTCAGCACGGTATCAATGCAATTTTCTCTGCGCGCGTCGGCATTAACAAAAAGAACATCTGCCTGTCCACCGTTCCCCCGACGGCAACCCCCGCGCCCTGCGTATACATGGATCTTCCTTATGCGGTTGCTCTCCGCGATCTGTTCCATGAATACCGTATGCGCGCTCAGATGAACACAAAATATATTGAGTCCAGTACCCGTGAAGCAACCGTCACCCACGTTCTGAACATGTTCATCTCCAAGCTCACCAGTGCGGATATCCAGAGCACGATCACGCCCGATGAGGGCCGCAACGTGCCGTGGCATATTTACAATATCGAAGCATGCGACACCGCAAAGCAGACTCTCGTCGGTCTCGACGGCCTTATGGAAATGGTCGAGCTGAAAGACAGCGGCTATCTGCGCGAAAAAGCACGCGAGCTGAAGGAAAGAGCGATCCTCTTCATGGAAGAAATGCTTGAACTCGGCGGCTATTTCAACGCCGTTGAAGAAGGCTTCTTCGTTGACAGCGGCATTTACCCCGAGCGCAACGGCGACGGCATTGCAAGAAAAATCGACGGCGGCATCGGTGCCGGAACAATTTTTAAACGCGAAGCTGACTACATGGCTCCCGTCACCGCACACTACGGCTACAACAACGTTGAGCAGTACAATCCCGATTTTGTCGACAATCCCTCCGCACTCATCGGCGGCTGCACGCTTGAATGTCCCGAAAAGATCATCTATATTGATGAATTGGACGAAACCGACAACTGCCATGTCCGTATGGAAGAAGTCAAAGATTTCGTTGCAGGCGGCAAGCAGATTCGTCCTGAAATGGAATGGCTTGCAGACGGCACTGTCATGCTCACCATGTTCTTCCCCGCACCCAAGCCCATTGCGGAAGCGGCTGCACTTGAATGTGCAAAGCGCATGAATCTTGTCGAATGCGAAGTTATCAGCCGTGAAATCATGCATTCGCAGGAAGGCACCCGCATCGAGGTCAAGGGCAAAGTTCCGTTCGCAATCGATGTTGATTCCCTTGTCATTCCCAAGGAACCCGATGTTCTGAGCGATGACGTTATCCGTGCCGATATCGAACGTCGTCCGATGAAGGTCGTTGCCGCAACCGTCGGTGAAGACGAGCACTCTGTCGGTCTTCGTGAGATCATCGACATTAAGCACGGCGGTATTGAAAAATACGGCATCGAAGTGCATTACCTCGGCACATCCTGCCCGCCCGAAAAACTCGTTAACGCAGCAGTCGAGCTGAATGCAGATGCCATCATGGCATCCACAATCATCAGCCATGACGACATTCACTACAAGAATATCGCCAAAATCGATGCTATTGCGCGTGAAATGGGTATCCGCGATAAGATTATCTTCATCGCAGGCGGCACTCAGGTCACTCCCGAACTTGCACGCAAAGCGGGAGCGGATGAAGGCTTCGGCAGGGGCAGCCGCGGTGTCCATAACGCAACCTTCCTTGTTAAACGCAGGTGGGAAATGGAAAAAGCGGCAGCCGAAAAGGCCGACAGCGAAAACAAATAATATTACGCGGGAACACTCCTGACGTTCTCGGTATATGCTGACACAAAGGGGGACGGTCAATCAAGTTGCCATCCCCCGAAGTTTTGTTTTTGCGGGTTCTCCGCAGAAACGTGCAAATTTCAGATACTCTATGTTTATTGATATTCTTGTTGCCGAAATCGGCTCAACAACAACGCTTGTAAACGCCTTTAACGGCATTGAAACCGATACGCCGCGTTTTATCGGGCAGGGACAGGCTCCGACAAGCGTGCTTGCAGGTGATGTTCGCATCGGTCTGACAGAAGCAGTAAATGACCTTGCAAAGAATCTCGGAGCACAAAATATTGAATACGGAAAAATGTTCGCAACGTCCAGCGCCGCGGGCGGATTGCGCATGTGCGTACACGGACTTGTTTATGATATGACCGTGAAGGCCGCTCAGGCGGCGGCTCTCGGTGCAGGTGCAATCATCAAACTTGCAACAGCCGGCAAACTGAGTGAATTCGACATTGACGATATTAAAGCAATCGACCCAAACCTTATCCTGCTTGCCGGCGGAACGGATTACGGCGAACGCGAAACGGCTGTTTATAACGCAAAGCTCATTGCCGCTTCCGGTTTGAAGGCCCCCGTTATTTACGGCGGAAATATTCAGAATCGCCGCATTATTGAGGATGTTTTTTCAAGAGCAGGCATCCCGGTTTATATAACAGAAAACGTCTATCCGAAACTCGACCTTTTGAACATCGAGCCCGCACGCAAAATTATTCACGCCGTGTTTGAGGAACACATCATTAAGGCTTCCGGCATGGAGCATATCCGCGATATGGTTACGGGCAACATAATCCCCACTCCCGGCGCTGTTATGGAGGCGGCACAGCTTCTATACAACGATATCGGCGACCTTGCCGTTATTGATATCGGCGGTGCAACCACGGATGTTCATTCCGTCACAAAAGGTTCCGATGAAATTGCAGTCATGCAGACAACACCCGAGCCTTTTGCAAAGCGTACCGTTGAGGGTGATCTCGGCCTTTTCGTGAATGCAAAAAACCTTGTTGATATGTTGGGCAGTGATAAGCTTTCCGCCGAACTCGGCATAGATACTGCCGAAGTAATGAGCAGATATCGCCCGATTCCAAACACTCCGGAGCAATTCAAGCTTACCGAAAGGCTTTGTCTGGCAGCGGGCCTTACGGCGATTGAACGTCATGCCGGCGCACTCCGATATATTTACACTCCGCGCGGAAGGCAAACAATAGCGGAAGGCAAGGATCTTTCAATGCTCAAATATCTTGTCGGCACAGGCGGTGCATTGACAAGGCTTCCGAATCGTGAACAAATAATGCGCAAGCTTGCGGACTGCAATTCCGGCGGGATGATGCTCTATCCAAAACCCGGCAGGCTGAAGCTGCTGTACGATAATCATTATATAATGGCTTCCCTCGGAGTGCTTTCGAAGGAGTATCCCGACGCTGCGCTGAATTTGCTCAAGCAGAGCATCGATGAAAGCAACCTTTAACCTTTTTTGCTGCGGGTTAAAACTCAAACATCAAAAACGGCTGCAAAACCTGAGGTAATAATATGAATCCGAAACTGATAATAAACCTGTTCAAACTGCGTACGAACCTTGACAGACTGGTTGGCCGCTGTCACGCTGTCGGTATTAAAACCGCGATTGTCACGAAAGTCTTCTGCGCCGATGAACGTATCTGCAGAATGATTTCAGAAAGCGAAGCGGATGCTTTTGCTGATTCGCGCGTGCAGAACCTTGCCGCAATTGCGGAGCTTCATTCCGATAAACCGACTCAGCTGCTTCGCATTTCAATGCAGAGCGAGGTCGAAGATGTCGTCCGCTATGCCGACATTTCAATGCAGAGCGAAAAAGAAACCATTCGACTTATCGGCGGTGCTGCAAAAAAGCTCGGCAAAGTGCATAAGATTATTCTTATGGTCGATATGGGCGACTTGCGGGAGGGCATTTTCAACACGGATGAAGCGCAGATTTTCTCCGCAGCGGAAGCAATTCTTGCCGAACCTGCACTTGAATTCCACGGAATCGGTGTTAACCTTACCTGCTACGGCGGCATCATTCCCGATGAAACAAATCTCGGCGGACTGCTTGCAATTGCAGACAAGCTGCGCAAAAGGTATTCTGTCCCCCTTCCCATCGTCTCGGGCGGTAATTCCTCAATGCTCACAATGCTGGAGGAAAATCGTATCCCCGAAGGCATTACCCAACTTCGTCTCGGCGAAAGTTTCGTCCTCGGTAACAATACCGAAAGCGGTAAGCCCGTCGAATGGCTGAATACAGATTGCTTTACTCTTGAAGCAGAGCTTGTCGAAGTTCAGCGCAAACCCAGCAAACCTATCGGAACAAGCGGTCTTAATGCATTCGGCGAACGTGTCACTTTTGAAGATCGCGGTGAAATGATTCGAGGCATTCTTGCAATCGGAAGGCAGGATGTGAACCCCGACGGACTCACCCCGCTTGACCCCGATGTTGAGATTATCGGTGCAAGCAGCGACCACTTAATCGTCAACCTCACCAACTGCAAAAAATACAAAGTCGGCGACACACTGAGGTTCATCCCCGATTACGGTGCATTGCTGAAACTTACAACGAGTAAATATGTCCACAGAGAGTATGCGGAGCAATAAGCGCTCTGCCCCTTGCTGCGAATGTGCGATATTCAATCGTGATACATAAGGTTAAAAGGCGGTGAATTATTATGGCATTCATTAAGATTAACAGTATCCTCAAAAAAAGAGGACAAAACGAGGTTCGCATTATCCCCGCAGCTGTTAACGGTGCAAGGATCAAGGTGCTTGTCGGCAGCTGTGCACATTGCGCAAAGCTTCGCGACAACGTTGTTGCTGCAATGAAGCAGGCGAATATTCCGGAAGCCGAGCTTGAAACCATAAGTGATCTTGTGAAAATCACCCGAATGGGCATTATCACAACGCCCGCGCTCATCGTTGACGGCAAACTGCTTTGCTGCGGAAAAGTTCTGAGTGTTGAGGAACTGCTGCCGCTGCTGAAACAGAACAGCGAGCCGAAAGCGGAATAGTTTCATTTCGATAACATTTGGAAACAGCCGCCGACTTCCATGCCGGCGGCTGAAAATTTTGTTTCCGCATTTAGTTATTTAAGCATTTTAATTTACGCTGCCGATCGGGCATTTGCATGCGCGCTAAGTCTGAACGGGCATTCAAATCTATTCTGTTGCCTTTTTTAAACGTGCAAGCAACTCGTCATCGTTCATCAAATGAGCATTTTCTATGAGCTCAATGCCCATCTCTTCCGCACGTCTGCGGAACGGATCCATTTCCCTTCCTGAACCCATCTTGCCAAGATAGGTTGCTGCAATGATTTTTTTTGCATATATGCTTCCAAACCTGTCTGCAACCGTGTTAAGTTTGTATAATTCATTTGAATCCACTGCGCCGTTTTTACATGAAACAAACACCGGGATCACGCCGCGCATAAGCATAACATCAATCTCGTTTTCGGTGTTTATGTCACAATAATCCGTTGATTCATCATAAAAATTCCATCGGCGGACAGAAGAACCGTGATTGCTCCAAACGATTGTTACACCGCTTGCCACATCGTTATAGTATTGGTTCCCGTCATCGTCAAGTGCGGAATTCGCAAGCAACAGCATCTTGATTTCAAGCACACTTCCCGCTTTTGCAAGGCAGCGTTTAATCTGCGCGTTTTTATAGCGAAACGCAAGCAGTCCCGAGTCAACGCGGAGTTTTTCAATGATACCGCGCCTTCCGAGTTCTTCCGCCAATCGGCATATGCGGTTGAGCTTTTCCGTACAATTAGGGATGTGCTCCTCAGCATAGCGGAACGTCAGAAAAAAGTCCAACGGATCATCATCCTGCATTTTATAATGCGACAGCAGTTCGAGTGCATTCAGATTCATGTTCCACTGTGCAGGATCTGTTCTGCATAAATCCCACATTGAATTAACATCTTCGGCAAAATCATCGGAAAGAGACATTCGGTATGTTCCGTCACCCAGCACACTGTTGCTGTAGCGCAGTTTTCCTCCGTGCAGGACAATATCATCCACTATTGAAAGCTTTGGGTTTGTGTTGTTGAATACCTTATTATTGTTATCGCAGTCCTGAACCGCTCCTGTCCGAACATTATAGTGATGCAGCTCAATATGGCGTCCTCCGTTCTTTGCATATCTTTCTGCAACGATTCCGGCAGCAACAAGCAGAAGATCCTCTCCTCCGGTGAGGTCAATAGAAAAATCTCCGGGTTCCGACTCAATGATGCCGCATAAACCCGAAACGGCATTTGTCAGGTTATTTCTGTCAACGGGCACGCAGCTTATCTCGATATCAAGGCCATGTGCCGCTGCAACCCGTTTCAAGATGCGTCCGTGTTCGCTCATATCACTGCTGCCGCCCGCAAGAATAACCTTATTCGGGCGCATCGACAGACAGCTTATTATATTTTCTACCGGGGTTCTGTCAAAAAATTCAATAACGGTCATTCCGAATACTTTGTCCTCCGTGAATTGCTTATACGGGTGTAAGCATTTATACATTTCATCAAGAAATTATGCCGCGCAGCCCTTCCGCACAGAAACCTTTCTTCAGATACTGCAAATCATGCCCACAGTGTTTTGCGAAAAAGTTCAATTCCGTATCCCCTTTTCGCAAAACTAACTCAAACCCGAATTATCCTTAGTATGACCGATTCAGCCTTAAAACTCACGGTGCGGCATCCTTAATCGGTGTCGCTTCGTTCCCGTTTTCTGATGATAATGCGAATCGGGGTTGCCTTGATTTCAAATGATTTGCGAATGTAGTTTTCAAGATAGCGCCTGTATGAAAAATGCATGAGCTCCGGTTCATTCACAAAAATAATAAATGTCGGCGGCTTGATGCCGGCTTGGGTGGAATAATACACACGCAGACGTCTTCCTGCATTCACGGGCGGTTCATTCATCGTGACTGCTTCGCTGATTATGTCGTTCAGCTTGCCCGTCGATATGCGGGTGCAGTTCTGCTCATATGCAAACTCCGCAAGCTCCATAACCTTGTTGACGCGCTGTCCCGTTTTTGCAGATATGAACAACATCGGAACATAGCTCATGAACGCAAGATCAACAAGCATTTTCTTTTTGAATTTCTCAGCTGTGTATGTATCTTTTTCAATAAGATCCCACTTGTTGACAATGAGTACGGAAGCCTTTCCTTCCTCGTGTACATAGCCGGCAATGCGCACGTCCTGTTCGCTCAGTCCGCGTTCCGCATCAACAACAATGAGCGCAATATCACAGCGGCGAATGGCTGCAAGCGAGCGGATAACACTGTAACGCTCAACGGTTTCATCTTCAACAGAACGCTTGCGGCGTATGCCCGCAGTGTCTATCAAAGTGTATTCCTTATCGTTCCATGTAAATGGTGAATCGATTGCATCCCGCGTTGTGCCCGGAACGTTGCTGACGATCGTCCTTTCGTGTCCGAGAAGTGCATTTACAAGGCTGGATTTACCAACGTTCGGCCTGCCCACAATCGCAATGCTCGTGTTATCATTTTCACTTTCCTCTTCAATATGCGGGAAATACGAAACAATTTCGTCAAGCATATCACCGAGACCCAATCCCTGTTCGGCGGAAATTGTTATCGGACTGCCTATGCCGAGAGTATAGAAGTCATAAACGGCATCTTCGTATTTCGGATGATCAATTTTGTTTACGACCGTCACGATCGGTTTTTTGCTGCGGCGGAGCATATCCGCAACATCCTCATCCGCTGCTGTAAGCCCCGATTTGCCGTCAAGAAGGAAAACTATAACCTGCGCCGTTTCAATTGCAAGCTCTGCCTGCCGACGCATTTGTTTTGCAATTATATCCTCGCTTTCCGGCTCAATGCCGCCGGTATCAATAAGCGTGAACCTGTAATTCAGCCACTCCGCATCCGCGTAAATGCGGTCACGTGTCACGCCCGGAGTATCCTCAACTATCGCTATGCGTTTCCCCGCTATTTTGTTAAAAAGTGTGGATTTGCCGACATTCGGCCTTCCCACTATTGCCACCAAGGGTTTCATTATTTATGCGTTCCTTTCAATCAGGTTAATTATATCGTCAATAAAATCATAACCGTCGTCCGCGCTGACGCGCCAAATCGGTTTTTGGAGGGCAGCCGCAAGTTCGTCAGTGCACATTCCGTCAAGAAAAACAACGTCATTCTCTCTCAGCATCGTGTGCGGTATCAGCAAAGCTCTCCGTTCAAACAGTCTTTGCATTGCTTGATTATATCTCCCGCCGTAACCAATCCCG